>Ga0187816_10000174_pt1 | contig 18172 bp, 29 predicted proteins | sample NC_wetland_sal_i_16_FD_132960 | JGI IMG/M metagenome (GOLD analysis project Ga0187816, IMG submission 132960) | Wetland sediment microbial communities from Neuse River Estuary, North Carolina, USA - SO4_1 | ecosystem: Environmental > Aquatic > Freshwater > Wetlands > Sediment | place: USA... | reverse complement strand
GCCTGGGGCAGCAGCGACGTCGCTGAGGCCACACGCCTCGTCGACATCTGCCTGGAAGCCGGCGTAAATCTTTTTGACACCGCCAATATCTACTCGAACGGCCTGTCCGAAGAAATTCTCGGCAAAGCCATCGCCGGCAAGCGGAATCGTGTCCTGATTTCCACCAAAGCCACCTTCCGCATGGCCGATGGTCCGAACGATCTCGGCTCCTCGCGCCATCACTTGATCCAGTCCTGCGAGAATAGCCTGCGCCGCCTAGGCGTGGACACCATTGACATCTATCACATGCACGGCTTTGACGCGCTCACTCCCGTCGAGGAAACCTTGAAGACGCTGGACACCTTGGTGCAAGGCGGCAAGGTCCGCTACATTGCCTGCTCCAATTTCTCCGGCTGGCATTTGATGAAGTCGCTTTCGGTTTCGGAGCGCTACGGCTGGGCTCGCTATGCGGGCCATCAAGTGTACTATTCGCTGATCAATCGCGAGTATGAATGGGAGTTGATGCCGCTCGGTCTCGATCAGAAGGTTTCGGCACTAATTTGGAGTCCGCTGGGCTGGGGCCGCCTGACAGGAAAAATCCGGCGCAACGCGCCGCTGCCCGAAACGAGCCGCCTTCACAAAACCGCCGAATACGGCCCGCGCGTGCAGGACGAACATCTCTACAAAGTGGTGGATGCTCTCGATGAAGTTGCCAAGGAGACTGGCAAGACGATTCCGCAGATCGCGCTGAACTGGCTGTTGCAGCGTCCCACCGTGGCGAACGTCATTATGGGAGCGCGCGACGAACATCAGTTGCGCCAGAACCTCGGCGCGGTCGGATGGAATTTGACCGCGGAACAAATCGCAAAACTCGATGCGGCCAGCGACATCACTCCCGTCTACCCTTACTGGCACCAGCGTCAGTTCACAGAACGCAATCCCCTTCCCACTTCGGCCCGCTAAGCGCCCACAAAGCTCTGGAAAACAAAAAGTCCGCCCCGGTTTCCCGGAGCGGGCTGTAGTTTTAACACACGGGTTAAATTCAGCGCATCACAGTTTTGCGAGGTCCTCCACGATCCCCGCGAGCAATTCTTCCGATACCTGTTCCATCGTCTCGCGCGCGGCAGCACCCGTCTTCGGGTTTTTGGAGCCGGCTTTCGATTGTTTCTCCGCCTTCTCCGGCCAGCGCTCTGCCACCGGCACGCCCTTTTCCGTATACGCGGTGGCGTACAATACCTGTCGCGCCTGGCCAGACGGCTCGTCCGCGTCAACTGGCATATTGCCCGTCGCCCTCGCCTCGCGATCGTTGACGTAGTGCCACGTGGACCCGTTGCTCGTCGTAAACGCTCCAACCTCTGACGCTGCGATTCCGTCCGGGCTGTTCAACACGGAGTTTGGCAGTTCCGCCATCCCCGCGGTTGTTGCCGCCGTGTAAAACACGATCAGATAATTTTCTGCTCCGCGCATTGGTGTAGCGGAAAAACACACCTGCGGCACGCTCTGCTGATTCTTCCCGACCCACATGGCCGCCCACGACGGCGTACTCACCACCAGCTTCTCATTTTTCAAACTGCCCAAGCTGATGTTCTTCGTGCACTCCGGCCGCTGCGCTTCCTGCGGCTTATCCTCTTTCACGTCTTTTGCGTCCAGGGGCAGATTCGACTGCTCTTGCGTTTGCGGCCCAGCGGCTACCTCCCGCGGCTGCTCAAACAGCCCTAGCTTCACCGCGGGCTCTGTTCCCCCCTTCGAATTGGCCGCCACTGCCACGGTTGCGTCGGCTACGCCCGGCGCAGCGGACCCAGCGGCAGGAGTCGCTTGCGCCGACGCGTTCGTGTGTTTCGCCCCTGCGGAGTTTCTTTTCGGCTTCTTCGCCAGCACGACAACTGTCTCGACGGTGTTCCCGGCGTTCGCATCATAAAACCCAACCACTTCTTGCAAGACTGGCGCCTCGGCCTCCCGTGCGTCCACCGGTTCGGTCGCTGCTGCCGCGGTGACAGCTTTCGTGGCTTCAGGCGGCGGCTCTGGTGCGGACACGGGTAGCGTGGAAGGAACGGCGTTGCGAACCGGTTCCGCCACGACGGCTACTTCGCTGGCTGGCGGCTTCGAGGGCAAGGCCATCTCCGGCTTCGTCGCCGGAGGAGGCGGAGTTGCGGGCTCTGGCGGAACCTCTACGGGCGCCACGGATTTTGGAACCGTGGCCGCGGGTTCTGCAGTGGGAACAAATTCCGGCGAAGTCGGTCCGGGAGTGGTTGCAGGTTCCACTGCGATCGCGTCCTTCGCAGTTGCCGTTCTTTTTCTTTTCGCCCTGGCAGCTTCCACAACGCTCATCGGCTCGCTGCCAGAAATGACCGCGCCCGGCAAGGGTTTCGGTGGCTGAGTTTTGGCGGGCTCCGCAGCACTCGCTTTCGCCGTCTGGCAAACCATGCCGTTGTCCAGTACCTCGTCCGAACCAATAAAATTACCCGCGGCTTCGAGTGTCCGGCAGTTCACCAGCTTCGTCTCTTGACCACACAGGAGGAAAGGTAATGCCGCGAAGACCGAGAGGGAAAGAATTCTGACATTCATGCCACTGCTCCTACAGGCGGGGCCTCTAGCATCCGGCAGCGCGCTGTGGCTGTCAATTGTGAGTTTGGTCGCCTGGGGGGTCCGGCCCGAGGCCGGGCCGACCGGCTGGTTCCTGAGGCGGGTTCTGAAACGAAAAAGCCCGCTCCGACGTAATCGGAGCGGGCCGTTGAGTGCCTTGCGGAGGCGGATTTAGCTCTTTGCTTCGACTGCTTCTTGCACCTTGCTCTTTTCCTTCTTTTCCTTTTTCTTGAACTCGTATCCAACCAGCTCGAGAATGGCCACCTTTGCCCCGTCGCCCACGCGTACGCCCGCGGAGATGATCCGCGTGTAGCCGCCGGCGCGATCGGCAAACTTCGGCGCGATCTCGCTGAACAGCTTCTTGGTAACCGCCGGGGTCATGATGTAGGCGGCAGCCTGGCGGCGCGATTGCAAAGTGTCGCGCTTGCCGAGGGTGATCATCTTTTCCGCCACTGGCCGCGTAGCTTTCGCGCGGGTCAGCGTGGTGGTGATCCGTCCATGCTCAAACAGATTGGTCACAAGGTTGCGCAAGGTCGCGCGGCGGTGCCACGGGTTGCGTCCCAGCTTTGATCCAGACTTCAGATGTCGCATCGTTCGTCCTTTTGTCCCTTACAGTCCGAGAGTCTCATCAGAGCTCGGCGGGGCGGTTTGGCTCGGCAGCGGCGGCCAGATAATCCGGCCGTGCTCATCGAACTTCATGCCCAGGCTGAGGCCCATTTTCACCAGAATGTCCTTGATCTCGTTCAGCGACTTGCGGCCGAAGTTCTTGGTCTTCAGCATTTCGTTCTCGCTCTTTTGCACGAGCTCTCGGATGGTCTGGATGTTGGCATTCTTCAGGCAGTTGTAGCTGCGCACAGAAAGTTCCAGTTCCTCGACGGAACGGTCCAGGTGCTCGAGCCGCGGATCATGTACAGTGTCGGTCGGCACTTCCACATTTTCGACGGGTTCCTCGAAGTTGATGAAGATGCTCATGTGGTCCTTCACCAGCTTCGCGGCCAGACCCACCGCGTCCGAAGGTGTGATGGCGCCGTTGGTCCAGACTTCCAGCATCAGCTTCTCGTAGTCCGTCATCTGCCCGAGACGTGCGGCTTCGACGGCAAAGTTCACCTTACGCACCGGCGAGTGGACGCTGTCCACGGGGATATACCCGATAGGCAGATCCTCATCGTAGTTGCGGTCCGCCGCCACGTAACCGCGGCCATTCTTCACGCGCATCTCGATCTGCAGTTTGCCGCCCTCGCTGACGGTGGCTATGTACACGCTCTTATCGAGAACCGCGAAATCCGCGTCTTCCTCGATCTGCGCGCTGGTCACCACGCCCGGCTGCTCGACGTTCAGATAGATCGTCTTCGGCAAGTCGTTGTTCAGCTTGATCGGCACCTGCTTGAGATTCAGGATGATGTCCGTGGCGTCTTCGACTACGCCGGGGATCGAAGAGAATTCGTGCAGCACCCCCTCGATCTTCACCGCGGTGATCGCCGCGCCCTCGATGGAGCTCAGCAGCGCGCGCCGCAGGGCGTTCCCCACCGTCGTGCCCCAGCCCCGCTCGAACGGCTGAGCGGAAAACCGCCCGTACTTCTCCGTCAGCGATTCAAACTCTGGTGCAAGACGCTTCGGTTTCTGAAATCCCTTCCACATCGTGTTCCTTCCTTCTGGGCTGCCCAAAACAGCCCGAAAAACCTGGAGGCTTCGCAGCCATTAGCCACTAGCCAACAGCCTAATTCTTACTGAACCCCTGGCCACCCCGTTAGCTGTCGGCTAAAGGCTAACGGCTGTCGGCTCAGCTTACTTGGAGTAGAGTTCGACGATCAGTTGCTCGTTGATGGGCGGCGTCTGCACGTCTTCGCGCTTCGGCAACGCCACGACCTTGGCCTTGAACTGGTCGCGCTCCTGTTCCAGCCACGGCACCGCGCTCTGGCTCTGGGCGACGTTGCGCGCCTCCAAAACCATCGCGTTCTGGTGCATCTTCTCTTTGATGGCGATCTCTTCGCCGACGTTCACCTGGTACGACGGGATGTTTACCTTCTTTCCGTTGACCCGCACGTGCCCGTGCAGCACGAGTTGCCGTGCCTGGGACCGTGAGGACGCCAGGCCGGCGCGCCAGACAACGTTGTCCAGGCGGCGCTCGAGCATGATGATCAGGTTTTCACCTGTGTGCCCCTTGGAACGTGCCGCCTTTTCAAAATAATTGCGGAACTGCCGTTCCAACAGGCCATAGGTGCGCTTCACTTTCTGCTTCTCGCGCAGTTGCAGGCCGTAACCCGCAATCTTGGCGCGCCGCGACTGCCCGTGCTGTCCCGGCACAAAGTTGCGCTTCTCAATCGCGCACTTGTCCGTGAAGCACCGCAGGCCCTTCAAAAACAGTTTCTGCCCTTCCCGGCGGCACAGGCGGCAGACTGCATCTCGATGTCTTGCCAACTTCTTATTCTCCCTTCCCTAAACTCTTAAAAGCGTCCTTCAAAGTCGTATCCATCAAACGCGCCGGCGCTTTGGCGGGCGGCACCCATTGTGCGGGATCGGCGTCACATCGCGAATCACGACGATGTGCAACCCGGCAGCAGCCAGGGCGCGAACAGCGGATTCGCGGCCGGAGCCCGGCCCTTTCACGCGCACTTCCACGCTCTTCATGCCGAACTGGTCGCGAGCCGCACTGGCTGCGGCCAGCGAAGCCTGCTGAGCGGCGTAGGGCGTGCCCTTGCGCGAACCCTTGAAGCCGATTGCCCCGGACGAAGAGGCGCAGATCACGCGTCCATCCGGATCCGTGATGGTGATCTGCGTGTTGTTGAACGAAGCCGCGATGTGCACCAGCCCGTGCGGAACCGTGCGGCGTTCCTTCTTCTTCTTGAACTCTTTCTTCTTCTTACCTGCCGCTGCCGGTTTCGCTGGTGCTGCTGTGTCCGGCGCTGCGTTCTGCTGCTCTTTAGCCACGTTTCACTCCATCTCCACTTAAGTTCTAACTCTTCAATCTTCGGTCTTGACTGGGCTCGCTTATCCTCCGCTACTCAGCTGCCAACTAAAGCATTGGCCAGTTTTGGAGTCACGAGTCACGAACCACAAGTCACGGAATCATTAGCCCTTCTTGCCCTTGACCTGCTTCTTCCCGGCGACGGCACCGCGGCGCGGGCCCTTCCGGGTGCGCGCGTTGGTGTGGGTGCGCTGCCCGCGGACCGGCAAGTTGCGGCGGTGACGAATGCCGCGATAGGCCTGGATTTCGATCAAGCGGCGAATGTTCATCTGGATCTCCTTGCGGAGATCGCCTTCCACGCGCCCTTCCTGCTCGATGACCGTACGGAGGCGGTTCACTTCGTCTTCCGTGAGGTCGCGGACCTTCTTGGTGAATTCGACATTCGCCTTCTCGGCGATCTGCTTCGCGCGCACCTGTCCGATGCCGTAGATCGAGGTCAACCCGACCCAAAGGCGCTTCTGCGGTGGAAGATCAACACCTGCGATACGTGCCATGGCTTCTCCTTGCTCCCCTTATCCCTGACGCTGCTTGTGCTTCGGATTGACGCAAATTACCCGAACCACTCCACGGCGGTGGATCACTTTGCACTTGTCACAAATTTTTTTGACGCTTGCCCGAACTTTCATGCTGCTTTGCTCCTCATCTGCCAGCCGGCCTGAATCCCGGCGCCAGAAACCTTTCCGCTACTTATAGCGGTACACGATGCGTCCCCGGGTCAAATCGTACGGGGAAAGCTCCACGGCCACTTTGTCCCCCGCCAGGATCCGGATGAAATTCTTTCTCATCTTGCCAGAAACATGCGCCAGCACCTGGTGCTTGTTCTCCAGCTCCACCCGGAACATCGCATTCGGCAACGGCTCAATCACCGTGGCCATTACTTCAATTGCGTCCTCCTTCGGATTCCCGGAGTCGCCTTTCTTCTTTTCTTCAAACGGCTGCTTCGCCATATGGTTTCGCGTTTGGTTCCCTTTTACTTCCCAGTCTCAAGTCATAAGTTCTAAGCAGAGCGTTCCGAACTTATTACTCAGAACTTACGACTCAATACTTCTTTCCCTTACCACGATGGCCCGGTCATTTCTTTCGGCCGGGTCAAAATCCAGGGACCGTTGGCGGTTACAGCGATGGTGTGCTCGAAATGCGCCGAAGGGCTACCATCGGCCGTTTCCGCCACCCATTCGCCGCGCATTTGTACTTCCGGCCGGCCGGCATTCACCATCGGTTCGACGGCAATGACCATGCCCTCCTGCAAACGCGCTCCGTGTCCCGGCTCACCGTAGTTGGGAAGGTTCGGTTCATCGTGCATCTTGGTTCCGATGCCGTGTCCCACAAACTCCCGCACTACCGAAAAGCCATGCTGCTCCACCCAACTCTGTACCGCGTACCCGACGTCGCCCAGCCGATTTCCCGGGCGCATCTTGTCAATCGCGCGGTCCAGCGATTCGCGGGTCACATCCAGGAGCTTCTGCAGCTCCGGCCGAATCTGGCCCACAGGCACGGTGACTGCTGAATCGCCGAAGTACCCGTCGACTTCCATGCCAAAGTCGATCGAGACAATGTCGCCCTCGCGCAACTTGCGCTTCGCCGAGGGAATCCCGTGAACGATCTCGCTGTTCACCGACGTGCACAGCACGCAGGGATACCCGCGATACCCCTTGAACGCTGCCTTCCCCGGCCGCTTCGCGATGATCCCCACGGCCACTTCCTCGAGGTTCATCGTCGTCAGTCCCGGCTCCACCTGCTCCCGGAGAGCGTTCAAAACTTCATACACGGCCTGGCCCGCGCGGTACATCTTTTCCAACTCAGCGGCGCTGCGTAATTGAATCGCCATCTCGTTAACGCGCTCCGCGGATGCCCGACACGGCCTGGATGATCTCCTGCTCTACTTCCGCCACGCTCTTGCTTGCATCAATTTCATGCAAGAAACCGAGCCGGCGGTAGTAACTCACCAGGGGCGACGTCTGCTTTTCATACGCATGCAGACGCTGCCGGATCACCTCTTCGCGATCGTCCGGCCGCTGAATCAGCTCGCCGCCGTCGTTATCGCAAATCCCTTCCACCTTCGGTGGGCGGTCGTAAATATTGTAAATCTCGCCGCCAACCTTGCAGGTCCTTCGGCCCGTCAAGCGCCGGATAAGCAGCGCATTGCCGATGACCATGTGAATCACGAACGGCTGCTTGAACCCCTGCCGCTTCAGCAATTCACCCAGATACTTCGCCTGGGTGACCGTTCGCGGAAAACCGTCAAACACAAACCCGTGGCTGCAATCCGGCCGCTCGATTCGCTCCGCAACCATCTTCAAAACCAGCGAATCCGGCACCAGCTCACCGCGCTCCATAATCGGCTTGGCCTTCAAGCCGAGCGTCGATCCGTTCGCGACATGCTCGCGAAGCATGTCCCCGGTCGACAAGTGCGGCACGCAGCACTTCGCGGCCAGCACCTTCGCCTGGGTTCCTTTCCCCGAGCCCGGGGGCCCAAGAAAAATTACCGCGCGGTCGAGTTTTCCAACAGGACGCTGTTCCAGCGCCACGTTGTCGTCTCCCTTAGCTTAGCGACGGCCGCGCAATCTTCCTTTACGCGCAAAACCCTCGTAATTGCGCATCACGAGCTGTGCTTCCAACTGCTGCACCGTGTCCATCGCCACGCCGACCACGATTAGGAGCGAAGTGCCACCAAAATAAAACTGCACACCAAGACCGTTCAAAATCCACGACGGCCAGCGGTCAAACCAGTTCCCGCCCATCCACCAGGGCAAGTGATTCAGGTGAATGCCGGCAATCATCCATTCCGGCAGCACGCAAACCAACGCCAGGTAAACTGCGCCGATAAATGTCAGCCGCTTCAGAATTGTGCTGACATATTCCGAAGTGCTACGCCCCGGGCGGATGCCGGGAACAAACCCGCCGTTCTTGCGCATGTTGTCCGCGAGTTCCGTGGGATTGAAGACGATCCCGACGTAGAAGAACGCGAACAAAATAATCATCGCCACGTAAAGCGCAGTGTAGAGGGGCTCTCCCCATCGCAGCGTGTCGGCAATGTGCTTGACGAAGGGCCAACGCGAGCCGAGCAGCAGTCCCGCCGTGGCGGGAAAGGCCAGCAGTGAGCTGGCGAAAATCGGCGGAATCACGCCACCGGAATTCACGCGCAACGGAAGATAGGTGGCTTGCCCGCCCATCACGCGGCGGCCCACGACGCGCTTGGCATACTGCACCGGGATGCGGCGTTGCGCGCCTTCCACGAAAACGATGAAGGCCACCACGGCAACCATCAGCGCGACCAGCAGAATCAGGACCATCGGGGTAAACGCGCCCCAAGCCTGCGTCTTCGTCTTTTCATACAGGTCGAAAATGGCCCGCGGCAGGCCGACCACGATGCCAACGAAAATGATGAGCGACATACCGTTGCCGATGCCGCGCTCGCTGATCTGCTCGCCAAGCCACATGATGAATGCCGAACCGGTTGTCAGCGTCAGCACCGTCATCAGCCAGAAGCCCAAGCCGGGGTGATAGACCAGCGACTGGCCGCTATAGGTCTGCGCCTGCAGGGTGGTGGCGATGGTGGACGATTGAACGATGCTGAGCACGATGGTCAGGTAACGCGTGTACTGCGTGATCTTTCGCCGGCCCAGTTCGCCTTCTTTTTGCAGCCGCTCCAGGTACGGGAACACCACGGTCATCAACTGCAAGATGATGGACGAAGTGATGTATGGCATGATGCCCAGCGCGAAAATGGTCAACCGGCGGAAGTTGCCCCCGCTGAACAGATCGAAAATGCCGAGCATGGAGCCCGCCGCGGACTGCTTGAATATCTCTTCCAGCACATCGGTGTTGATGCCGGGGGTGGGAATGTGCGCACCGAGGCGATAGACCGCGAGCAGCGCCAGCGTGAAGAACAGCCGGTTCCGCAGATCTTCGATCCGGAAGAGGTTCGTGAATGCTTGCCAGAAACGATTCATAGCAATTCCTCGGTGCTGCCGATTACGCTACCACCTCAAAGGTGCCGCCCGCCTTGGTGATTTTGTCTTTGGCAGCGGCGCTAAATGCATGCGCGTGGATGGTGAGCTTGGTCTTCAACTCGCCATCACCGAGAACTTTGATGGAATCGGTTGCGCGGCGAATGAAACCGTGCGCGCGCAACAATTCCGGGGTCACCGTCTCTCCCGCAGGGAACACGTTCAGTTCTTCGAGGTTGACCACGGAATATTTCACGCCAAAAGGATTGTGGAAGCCGCGCTTCGGAATGCGGCGATGCAACGGCATCTGTCCGCCTTCAAAACCACGGCGCCTCGAATAGCCGCGGCGGGACTTCTGTCCCTTGTTGCCGGCGCCAGAGGTTTTGCCGAGCTTCGACCCGATGCCGCGGCCGACGCGCACTTTCTTCTTGCGCGAGCCCTTGGCCGGACCCAGGGTCGAGAGAGAAACCGTGTTGTGCTCTTTCTTCACTTTATCTGCCATGTCTTACTCCACCACTTCCACAAGATGGCGCACCTTGTGAATCATGCCGCGCGTCTCGGGAGTATTCTCGCGCTCGACCACTTGATGCATCCGGCGCAGGCCCAGCCCGCGAATCGTCTGCCGCATATCATCCGTGCAGCCGATAAAACTCACTACCCACTTGATCTTCACCGTGCCAGCGCTCTTCGCGCCTTTCTTCTCTGCTGACATGCTTTATTCCCCTGCCGCCTTCTCGGTTTTTTCCTGCTTTTCGACTTTGGGCGGTCTGCCGCTGATCTCTTCCACGGTCTTGGAACGCGTCTCAGCCACCTGGTTGGCATCCTTCAAACCAAGAAGCGCGGCAAACGTGGCCTTGATCACGTTGTGCGGATTCGAGGTGCCGAGAGACTTCGTCAACACGTTCTGAATTCCCGCAACCTGCATTACTTTACGCACCGGACCACCGGCGATTACGCCAGTGCCTTCGGACGCGGGCTTCAGCAGCACCTGCGCCGACCCGTACCATCCGGTCACCTGGTGCGGAATGGTGGAACCCTTCAGGTTCAGCTTGATCAGGTTCTTCTTCGCCTGCTCAATGCCCTTCTTGATGGCCATGGGCACTTCGCGCGCCTTGCCCATTCCGAAGCCGGCGTGGCCGTGGCTATCCCCAACAACAACGAGAGCCGAGAAGCTGAGGTTCTTGCCGCCTTTGACGACCTTGGTTACGCGGTTGATCGCAATGACGTCATCCTTCAGATCCGAAGGATTCACCTCCAGGAGCCGCCGTACCGCCAAACTGTCACGCAAAATTTGCTTCGACATAAGTTAGAACTGTAACCCCGCTTCCCGCGCCGCATCCGCGAGCGCCTTGACGCGGCCGTGATACTTATAACCGCCGCGGTCGAACACCACCTTGACGACACCGGCCGCTTTGGCGCGGTCGGCAATGAATTTGCCGACGGCCTTGGCGGAGGCGATGTTGCCACCACCCTTCAAATTCTTTTTGGATTCCTTGTCGACCGAGCTGGCGGAAACCAGGGTGCGTCCGCTGCGGTCGTCAATGATCTGGGCATAGATGTGCCCCAAGGAGCGGTAAACGCACAGGCGTGGCCGCTCCGGTGTGCCGACCACCCGGGTGCGCACGCGAGCGTGAACCCGCCGGCGTTGCTCGTCTCTCGAAAGCTTGCGAACTGGTACCGATGCCACTGTCGTTTCTCCTTCAATCTACTTGCGCGCGCCAACCGTTTTCTCTTGCGAAAAATCCGGTGGCGCTCGCGAACTCTACGCCGCGCCTGCCTTGGCTCCGGCCTTGCCCGCCTTCTTCTTCAGGCGTTCGCCGGTGATGCGAATTCCCTTCTGCTTGTACGGATCTGGCGGACGCAGCGCGCGTAGGTCCGCGGCCACCTGGCCAACCTGCGCTTTATCCGCGCCGCTGACCACGATGTGGGTCTGCTTATCCACCGAAATCTGAATCCCCTCGGGGATCGGGAACTCCACGGGATGGGACTTGCCGAGGGCGAACGCGACCAGCTTGCCCTTCACCTCAGCGCGGTAACCCACGCCGACAATGTCCAGTTCCTTCTTGAATCCCTGGGTGACGCCGTGAACTGCGTTGGCGAGAAGCGCGCGCGCCAGTCCGTGCAAAGCGCGATGCTCTTCGTTATCGCGAAGCAAGTTCAGCACGCCGTCCTTCTGCTCCATGCGAATCTGCGTGGGTACAAGCACGCGGAGCTTGCCCTTGGGACCTTGCACTTCGACGTTGCCGCTCGTCGTGTTGATTTTCACGCCCGAAGGCACCGGAATCGGTTTGCGACCAATACGTGACATCTGTCTACGTCCTTATCTTGATCTCTGTTGCGTTGTCATCCTGAGACCATCCGATGAGGATGGGCGAAAGATCCCAACGCCAAACGCTTGCTGCCACTCACCGTTGAGATCCTTCGGGCCGGCAAAACCTCCCGGCACCTCAGGATGACAACGAATTACAAACTACGAACCACTACCAAATCTCGCAAAGAATCTCGCCGCCAACATTTGCCTTGCGCGCGGCACGCCCCGTCATCAGGCCCTTGGGCGTGGTCAGGATGCTGATCCCCAGTCCGCCCACAACAGGCCTGACTTCCTGCGCACCGAGATAGTTCCGCTGGCCGGGGCGCGAAATCCGCTTCAGGCCGGTGATCACGCTCCGGCGGTCGGGCGTGTACTTGAGGAAGATGCGCAGGGTCTTGCGCGCTTTGTTCTCCTCGACCATTTTGTAGGTCGAGATGTAACCCTCTTCCTTGAGAATGCGGGCGATCTCGGTCTTCAGCTTGGAGACCGGAACGTCCACGCGCTGGTGCTTGGCCGCAGCCGCGTTGCGGAGGCGTGTCAAAAAGTCGGCAATGGGATCCGTCTGCATAATTTTCTTATCTCGCTCCTACCAGCTCGATTTCACGACTCCAGGGATTTCTCCCTTGAGCGCCATGCCGCGGAAACAAATACGGCACATTTGAAACTTGCGGATGTAACCGCGGGCACGGCCGCAGCAACGGCAGCGGTTGCGCACGCGAACCTTGAACTTTGGCTTCTTCAGCGTCTTGGCGATTTTTGCGGTGCGTGCCATTTATTGTGCTGCTCCTTTTTCGCGCAACGGAACGCCGAGGCCTTTGAGCAATTCGCGGCCTTCTTCGTCGTTGCGGGCGGACGTCGTCAGGGTGATGTTCATACCCTTGATCTTGTCCACGCGCGTGTAATCAATTTCCGGAAACACCAACTGGTCCTTCAAACCCAGCGTATAGTTGCCGCGGCCATCGAATGCATTCGAGGGCAGCCCGCGGAAGTCGCGCACGCGGGGCAGAACCACGTTGCACAGCCGGTCGAGAAACTCGTACATCTTCTCCCCGCGCAGCGTAACCGCGCAGCCGATGGGCATGCCCTTGCGGATTTTGAAATTCGCAATGGACTTCTTCGCGCGCGTAATCATGGCTTTCTGGCCGGTGATTTGCCCGAGTTCCACCGCGGCAGTGTCCAGCAGCTTGGCGTTCTGGCTGGCTTCGCCGAGCCCGATGTTGACGGTGATTTTCTTCAGCTTGGGCACGGCCATCATGTTCTTCCAGCCAAAGCGCTTCATCAACGCTGGCACGGTTTGCTTGCTGTATGATTCGTGCAATCGACTCTTCATGCCTGTCCTGTTCCTTCCAATCCTTCTACTTGTCGAGCGTGGTTCCGCAGCGTTTGCAGACGCGAACCTTGCTGCCGTCGGGCAGCACGTTGTAACCGATGCGCGAGTGCTTGTCGCAGCCGCTGCATACGATCGAGACGTTCGAAACGTTAATCGGCGCTTCCTTCTCCACGATGCCCCCCTTGATGTTCTTTGCCGGGTTCGGCCGCGTGTGCCGCTTAATGATGTTGGCGTGCTCGACGATGACGGTGTTCTTCCGCGGGTTCACGGAAAGCACGCGCCCGCTCTTGCCCACGTCGCGCCCGCTGTTTACACGCACGGTATCGCCCTTGCGAATGCTGATGGTGTAGCGCTTTACCACTGTCTGTGCCATGACTTACCAAACCTCCGGAGCCAGCGAAACGATCTTGGTGAACTTCTTCTCGCGGAGTTCCCTCGCCACGGGCCCGAATACGCGGGTTCCTATGGGCTCTCCGTTGTCGTCGATCAGGACCGCGGCGTTGTCATCGAAACGAATGTAAGTGCCGTCCCGACGGCGCGCCTCTTTCCGCATGCGCACAATCACGCACTTCACAACCTTTCCTTCTTTAATCTGGCTTTCCGGCGTCGCTTCCTTCACCGAAGCGGTGACAATGTCCCCGAGTCCGGCCTTCAATCCCGCATCGCCGCCGATCGGGAGAATGCACATCAGCTTCCGTGCTCCGGAATTGTCGGCCACCGTCAGCCAGGTTCGCATCTGAATCATGATTCGCTCCCCTGTCTTGTTACTTGGCCGACGCTTTAGGCGTCAGCACTTCCTTCAAGCGCCAGCGCTTGAGGCGCGAAAGCGGCCGCGCGGACACGATCTTGACGGTGTCGCCCTGCTTGGCTTCGCGCTTTTCGTCGTGCGCATAGAACTTCTTCGAAATGCGGATTACGCGGCGGTACTTGGGGTGCTGCATGAGCCGCTGCACTTCGACCACAATCGTCTTTTCCATCTTCGCGCTGGTTACCTTGCCGATGAGCTCGTGCCGCTCACCGCGCTCGGCCTTCGGCGCTTCTTGTGTTTCCGTTGTCATTACGCCTTACCTGCCTTCACCGGCTTCGCGCCGGCAGTCAATTCCTGTGCGCGGAGAAGGGTCTTCACCCGCGCAAGATCTTTTTTCGCTTCGCGGAGACGCTTCAGCGCTTCCGCCTGTCCCGTGCTGAGCTGAAAACGCAGCCGGAAAATCTGTTCCGTCAGGTCCTTCTCTCGCGCCTCCAACTCGGTCGCGCCTTCTTCCCGAATCTTCTCAATACGCCGGGCCATCTTTAGAGTCCTCCTGCGCGGCTGACGAACTTCGTAGGGATCGGCAGCTTGTGTGCCGCGAGTTCCAGCGCTTGCCGGGCCGTGGCCTCGTCGATACCCGCCATTTCAAACATGATGCGTCCCGGCTTCACCACCGCCACCCAACGTTCGGGCGCGCCCTTGCCCTTGCCCATACGGGTTTCCGCGGGCTTCTTGGTGAACGGCTTATCCGGGAAAATCCGGATCCAGAGTTTGCCGCCGCGCTTGATAAAGCGCGTGATGGCGACGCGCGACGCCTCAATCTGGCGGTCGGTAATCCAGGCATTCTCCATGGCCTTCAGCCCAAACTCCCCGAAGGACAAACTTCCCCCGCGCCAGGCCTTACCTTTACGGCGGCCGCGCTGCTGCTTTCTGTATTTCACTTTCTTCGGCATCAACATCGGTTTCTTCTCGCTTCCCTAAGTTCTTGAATCGTTCCCGGCCCTGGATCAGGCGACGGCAACGGCCTCGGACTTTTCTTCCCGCCTTACGCGGCGAGGAATGTTTTCACCCTGGTAGATCCAGCACTTCACGCCAATTACGCCATACGTGGTCTGCGCTTCGGCGGTGCCATAATCGATGTCTGCGCGGAGGGTCTGCAGCGGCAAACGGCCTTGCAGGTACCACTCTTTGCGAGCAATTTCCGCGCCGTTCAAGCGGCCGGCCACGCGCACTTTGATGCCCTTGCAGCCAAAACGCAGCGCCGAATCCACGGCCTTGCGCATCGCGCGGCGGAAGGCCACGCGCTTTTCGAGTTGCAGCGCAATCGATTCCGCGACCAAAGTTGCATCCAGCTCCGGCCGGTGCACTTCCACGATGTCGATGTGCACTTCGCGCTTGGTGCGCTTGGAAACTTCCTGCTTCAGCTTGTCGATTTCCGCGCCTTTGCGCCCGATGATGATGCCGGGGCGCGCAGTGGCGATGCGAACGACCAGCTTGTTGGCCGCGCGCTCGATATCAATGGAGCTGACGCCGGCGCTCTTCAGGCGCTCTTTCAGTTCCTTGCGGAGCTTCACATCTTCGTGGAGCAGATCGGCGTACTCGCGGTCCGCATACCAGCGCGACTTCCAGGGCTTGTTGTAGCCGAGGCGAAATCCGTAGGGGTGTGTTTTCTGTCCCATTACTTCTTTCCCTTCTTCCCAGGAGTCTGCTTCCCAGTCAAAGCCTTGCGTACGCGCCGGGCAGTGCCGCGAACGCCCTTGGAGGCTTCCGCTTCGGCGACGTTGGCGGCAACACGCTCGGCGGCGGCCACGTGATGCTCGCTCACGCCGACCCAGATGTGCGCGGTGCGCTTCTGATAGCGGAATGCGCGGCCCATCGGCGCGGGACGTAGACGCTTCCAGCGTGCGCCTTCATTCACGAAACATTTGCTCACATAGAGCTGATCCACATCGAGCGGCGCGCCGGAATCCTCGGCCTTGCGCTCGGCGTTGGCGATGGCGCTGCGAAGCACTTTCTCAATGTGCTTGGCGGCGCGCTTCGGGGTATAGCGGAGCGACTGCAACGCATCCTGCGCTTTCTGCCCCCGGATCAGGTCAATGACAAGACGCGCCTTTTGCGGCGACATGCGGACGTGCCGCGCCATCGCGTGAGCTTCAATCAAACTTTGTACTGTCTGTGCGTCAGCCATTTCTTATGCCTTCGGCGCGGGTGCCGCTGCTGCTGGCGCTGCGCCGCCTCCTGCAGGAGCCACACCGGCGGCCTTTTCAAGAGCAGCCTTGACGGCGTGGCCCTTGAACGTGCGCGTCGGCGCGAACTCCCCCAGCTTGTGCCCGATCATCTGCTCGGTCACATATACCGGGATGAATTTCTTTCCGTTGTGGACCGCGATGGTGTGCCCGATCATGTCCGGTACGATCGTCGACCGCCGCGACCACGTCTTCAAAACTTTCTTCTCATTCCGCGCATTCAGTCCGTCGACCTTTACGCGCAGGTGGCCATCGACAAACGGCCCTTTTTTCGTTGAGCGTGCCATTGCTTCCTTATTCCTCCACGCGGCGCAAACGGCCCCACTGGGCGTGCCGCATCTTCTTAAACCCACGCACCGGACCAGGCACACGATGCGACTTCGGACAGAACGGACAGACAAAGCGCGTGCCCAGCGCGTTGGGAATGCGTTCCACGATCACCGCCCAGCCCGGCTTGCACAGCTTGTACAGCACCGGTTCCGGCGGCGCGACCACTACTTTGGCCGCGGGTTTGGCGACGGGTTTCACCGCCGCTCGCTTTACTACTCGCTTCACGGGACGCGCGCGGCGTCCGGAGGAGCGTGCTGTTCGTGTCGCTCGCATGGTTATCGCTCTCCCCGGCCGGCTCTGTTCCAGCCAGCCAGGATCTGCGGTTGTCTCTCGTTCTACCCTGGGCGCTCTCGTTCAGGATCGCGCCCCGTCCAAGTTTTACTTCCCTCAGTCCGCGTCCGGTTCCAATAGCAAACCGGGAACGGAAAACCAATTACTTCCGGCGCTCCACGATCATGCGATCGGTGCGCTTGTTCCCGCGCGTCTTTTTGCCAAGCGTGGGGAAAGCCCACGGCGTTTGTGGGTGATTGCCCTTCACGCGGCCTTCACCTCCGCCGTGCGGGTGATCCACCGGGTTCATGGCCACGCCACGAACTGTCGGCTTCTTTCCGCGCCAACGGGTGCGGCCCGCCTTGCCGTAGGTCTCGTTCTCGTGATCCAGGTTGCCGACCTGCCCGATGGTCGCCTTGCAGTCCACGGAAAACTTGCGCACTTCGCCCGAAGGCATTTTAATGAGCGCCAAGTCGCCTTCCTTGCTGAGCAACTGCGCCGAAGCACCCGCCGTGCGAACTGCCTGGCCGCCCCGGCCGGGATAGAGCTCCAGGTTGTGCACCATCGTGCCTGGAGGAATGTTGCGGATCTTCAGGGCATTGCCCGGAAGAATATCCGCCGTCTCCCCGGTCGAAACCGTGGCGCCGACTTCGAGGCCCACGGGGTGAAGGATGTAGCGCTTCTCGCCATCGGCGTAGTGCAGAAGCGCGATGTTGGAGCTGCGATTCGGGTCGTACTCGATCGCGGCCACCTTGGCGGGGACGCCATCCTTGTCTCGGCGGAAATCGACCACGCGATACTGCTTCTTGTGGCCGCCACCGCGGTGCCAGATAACGATCTCGCCCTGATTGTTGCGGCCGCCGGAGCGCTTTTTCGGCTCGAGCAAGCTCTTTTCGGGCGTCTGCTTTGTGATCTCGCTCTTGTCGAGCACGGTCATGAAGCGTCTTGACGCCGTGTATGGATTAAAGCTCTTGAGTCCCATCTCTGCCTCTTACCTTCTAAAACTTCCGCCAGTTTGGCGGTTAAATCCTTTGAGCCCAGGTCCTACAAATTCTCCGAATACTCGATCATCTTCTCGCCTTCGGCGAGCTTGACGTACGCCTTCTTCCAATCGCGCCGGTAGCCTTCGTTCTGTCCGCGGCGGCGCATCTTGCCAACGAAATTCGCGGTGCGCACGCCGTCCACCTTCACTTTGAAGATCTGCTGAACCGCTTCCTTGATCTCCGTCTTCGTTGCGGCGGCGGCAACTTCAAAAACCACCGTGTGCTGCGTCTCCTTCACGCCGAGTCCCTTCTCGGTAATGATGGGACGCCGAATAATCTGATAGTGCGGCGCTGCCATTGCTTACTCCTTGCCCTTCTTAGCGGCCGGCTTTTTCGCGGCTGCCGGTTTCTTGGCCGCCGGCTTTGCCGCTGCCTTAGGCGCTGCTTCCTTCTTCGGCGCAGGCGCCGGAGCGATCG
>Ga0187816_10000173_pt1 | contig 18204 bp, 21 predicted proteins | sample NC_wetland_sal_i_16_FD_132960 | JGI IMG/M metagenome (GOLD analysis project Ga0187816, IMG submission 132960) | Wetland sediment microbial communities from Neuse River Estuary, North Carolina, USA - SO4_1 | ecosystem: Environmental > Aquatic > Freshwater > Wetlands > Sediment | place: USA... | reverse complement strand
CCAGTTTGTCCAATAGCTCCCATTTGCGGCAAGCGCACCGAAAATAGCTCCCGCCGATGGCGCAAGGACTCCCGCGATGAATGAATATTTAGTCAGCGCCTTCAGGTTATTTAACTTAGGAACGCCGTCAAAGGAATAGCTAAGACCCAATGCCGCTGTGAGGACTTCGACCGTATCAGACAAAATGAGCAAAGCAGTCGAGCGAATTGTCACGCCTGCTTGCAGGTCATAAAGCACAAACGTGCCAAAAGCTGCCACCATGAGTATCGGCCACATCTTGCGCGGTACAAGCAGCAATATGGACACCACAATCGCGTTGCCCGGCCAAAGTGGCCAGTTCGCCTGCGGAAGTATTACAAGTGTTCCTCCTAATCTTGCGGTGAGGTAGGACAGGGTGGCTACGAGGCATACCAGGAAAAGGATTCGGAATCGAGAATCCAGACTCACGATATTCCATGATGAGTCTTTACGGTTGGTTTCCATGACCTGTCTCCGACGCCATGAGTGCGGGTAGAGGCAACTAGAATGCAGGCGTAACGCCCGATTCGCTGGGGAGCTTGGGATCAGGAAATAGAGCTTGTGCGACTACGGCCGCGCCGCATGCAATATACCTCATCTGAGTTTGGAAAGCTGACAAAGGTGCCATATCAAGGACTGACAGCCTGTGGTGGACGTCACAACGCGCTATTTCCTAGTGCCCGATGAACGCCGTCACCGGAAACTGATGACCCACTGTCAGGAACTGGGAATTACGCTGCCGAAATGAGGTGGGCGATGGCATCCTCGAAGTTCACTTTGCCGTCGAGATAGGGCTGCCAGTACAGGACCAAGAGCAGGTGATACTGCTCCCAGCCGCGTTGTGAGAGGATGTCGCGCAGCGCGTAGGGCACCACATTCGACTTCAGCTGCTGCTGCGTGTCTCCACCGCCCCCTTCCGGGGTGCCTTCTTTAAACACCGGCCGCAGTACTTCTCCGGTCGTATAGATAATCAGTGCATGCCAAAGGTCGCGAGGAATGGGCTTGTCCCGCTGCTTACACTCGCGGCTGATTGCCGCTTCGACGGGCAAGGCGATGCCGTGGGAGGCCTCATGAAACAACACCTCCAACGCCTCTGGCCCCTGATTGCGGGGATCGGTGCTGGAAATGGTGACACGCAGCGGGTCGAGCGTTGTGTACGCGCCAGCCGCGTTCGCGTAGGCGCAAACCTCCACACGAATCTTTTCCTTTGGCCAGCGAGTCTGGTAGATGTCCGCGAGCCGTTCGGAGAGCCCCACACCCTGTTCTCTTACCAGCGGCGCAGCCCTGGTCACCCAGCGGCGGTTCGCGCGGTCCTGATCCGCCCACCAGCGCGCCCTGTAGATCGGAGCGGCCGACTCCAGGATCGCCCCGATTTTTCCCGGCAGCCCGGCGTCGCACTGCGGTTTTTTCTTACCGGTTAATTCATTGCAATCTTCGAAATCTCCCAACTGGTTCTTCAGCAAGATCAGATCAATATTCACTATAAGATCTTTGTCTGCGTAATTCGCGACGTAGTAGGTGATCGCAGCGTCCCACGTTCTCTGGTCCGAGGCCGAGAGCCCAGCCACGGAGCCGGGCGCCTGCTTCAGAGCCGGCCCCGGACTCTTCCCCGCCGTTTCGCGCGCTTCCTTCGCAGCCAAACGCGCCCTCGCCTCGTGATACAGGAAATGGTGCAGGTTCACCCAGAATCCACTGTGGAATTCGAACACCGGAAGCGGTCCGTAAATGGATTCCACCTCCTGTCCTTGACAGGAGGGCGCCGCCGTTGCCAAGAGGGCACCGAGGAACGGAATCGCAACCGAACGCAAAAGAGCCAGCCGCATATTGTCTTGTCGGAATGTTAGCTCAACTTGCGATTCTCTCAAATTTTCTTAGCTTGGTCCGGTAGGCTTCGGTAACGTGGAGCAATTTGCTTCTTAGATCTCCTTGGCTGGACCTCCCAGCCAACGAGCCAGTGTGGATTGCTGGTCGGCATCGACGCTTTCAAACGTCACGCCCATGCCCAAGCCAGGGCTAACATACACGACCCGGGCAAGCGCTTCGAACACTTCCTCATAGTGGGTGATTCGAATGCGAACTTGGGAGCCCTTCGGCACGGGGTTCAGCGTATCGATGTAGCAACCCGTGCTGCTGATGTCTGACGTGCGTGCGCTCATTCTCGCGCCGCGGGACAGCTCCACAACATCTGCAGCCAGCACTAGCGGGTATCGCGGCGCGCACCGCCGCTCTGCCGTCACATCCGGCATGCACCATCTCCATTCACGCCAGCGCACGGCTGGCTTGTCTACTGGGAGGGTGTGTTTTCGGCCGGGCGACGCCCCAACCGAAAGCCGGATGATCCCGAATTATTTTCCCGCAGGGAAAGACGCGCGGCAATAGCCCATTAGTTGCCATCGCCAATGAGTAAATGGGGCGCGGGATGCGCCGTCACGGCCTGCTACTCGATCTTGGGATCCAGAACGGTGCCTACCCCACCTTGGTGGTCGCCGCCGTGCAGCACCCCGGAAGCATCGCGGAAAAACGACCGCGTGCCGGTTCGCCCGTATTCCACGGGGATGGCAGCTAGTTCGTATTTTGCCGGCGCGCCCGAATTATTCGCTCCCACGATCACGTAACGGAAGGAATATCCGTCCTTGCGGCCGGCGCCGAGTTCTGTTCCTACGAGTCCCGCCCGGTCGCTTTTCGGTGCTCCCTTTTCCGGTGGGCCCAGCTCCGCCAGTGTTTCCGGCAAGTGCGTGTACGTGACGCGGTATTTTTCAATGGCGGCGGCCAACTCCTTGATCGAAGCGACCGCGGATTTCTCATTGGATTGGATCTCCGCGCGGTCCCATTCTTCCGCCAGCGTCGGCAGATCCAGCAACAACAGCCCCAGCGACAAGAGTTTCCATTGGCCGCCCTCGCGCACCAGTCCCATGATCACGCGCCGCGCACTCGCGTCCGTCGTGTCCGTGGCATCCTTGACCACCAGGGGCAAATACGCCAGATTGTCACGCACTTCTGCCTTGCCGATTTGCAATTGCGTGGTGACTTCCGGCGTCACGCACAGGACCCTCAAATCTCCGGCTGCATCGCTTTCCGCGCGCGGCATCCCTGCCTTGTCCAACAACACGAATCGCTTCAGCAAGGTTGCTTGCGCCGCCGGTGTTATGTGCTCGAACGCGGCTGCATTTCGAATGGTCAGATTAGCGCTGAACTTTTTGAAATCCTGCGAGCACGCGGCCATCAGGATATCCCGGAGCACCGTGGCCGGCTGGCTGCCCTGCTCCGCCTGGCCAGCCCGTGTCACGGCCATGGGAAAAAGCAGCGCCGCGGATGCCAACCCGCCCAGGAACCTTCGCTTCACTTTCTGCAATCTCAACGTTTCCTCTCAATCCTTCGCTGCTGACAGAATTTTGGCCAGGTTTTGGGTGAATACCGAGCGGGGCAGGACCTCCGTCGAGCCCGCCGCCTTCGCCTGTGCCGCAAGCTCGGTCTGCACATGCGACAAAAACGCCACGACCGGAAGCTCTTTTTGGGTTGCGCGCAGACGCGCAATGGTTGCCACGGGCTCGCTCTTCGCGTTCAGGTCCACGATCACCAGTTTGGTCGGAGGCTCGAGCATTCCGGCGAGGACTTCCCCGTTCGCGGCCACCTTGAATTCCACTCCAAGATGTTTCGCTGTTTCGGCAACCTTCATCTGAAAGAACAAGTCATCCATCAGCGCTACGACGCGTCCCATCTGCCCTCTCTCCGGCGGAAAAATAACTCAACCTCATGTATTGGCGTCTAACTCCCATAGGCTTACAATCAGCGTGCCTTCGTGAGGTCCTTGATGCAACCCCTTTCTCCTGCCCCCATTCAAGCTCCTATCTCCCTGCTGGAGAAAACTCCCGGACTCTTGGAGCTCCTTCTCCGTGATCTTCCCCAGGAAGTGCTCCAGTGGAAGCCTGCGGCGGACCGTTGGTCCATCGCCGAAGTCCTCGGGCACATGGTCGTCATCGAGAAGTTATACGAGCAGCGCGCGCGCCGCATCGTGCTCGAGGATGCCCCCACGATCACGAAGTATGAGGCGCTCCCGGAAGCGGAACTTCAAAAGAAATCCCTTCGACAGTATCTGGAAGAATTTGTCCCTCTCCGCCGCGCGTTCGTTTTCTACCTCCACTCCATTCCCGCCGCGGCAGGAGCGCGCACCGGCCAGCACGCCGAACTTGGCACCATCACGCTCTCCCAGATGCTGCACGAACTGGCAAATCACGATCTTGGCCACCTCCGTCAGATTGCCGAACTCTATCGCGCTCATGCGTTCTATCCTCACACCGGACCCTTCCAGAAGTACTCAAACCCCAAACCATGAGCGACCATCCCGAAGATTTGCGCATGGCCTCCGCTCACCTGCTTGAGGTAACGCTTTATACGCGCCCAGGCTGCCATCTCTGCGAGGACGCGAAGGCGCTCGTGCAGCCGCTGCTGGATGAATTTGGCGCCACATTGCGGGAAGTGAATATTGATGAGGATCCGGAACTCCAACGGCGATACGGCTGGGACATCCCGGTGATTTTCATTGGCGCGCACAAGGCCGCCAAACATCATGTCGATCCCCGGCAATTTCGTCGTCAGTTAGAGGAAGCTCGCACGCGCGCCCAAGCCGCGGGCAACTGAAGCACAGAAAGATGCGGATTAGTGTCCGCCGGAGGGTTCGTGTGCTCCCACGGTTCTATCCGGCACGTCGCCGTCGCGGCCCTTCACGCGATCATAGACGCTTAGCGCGCTCACCGAGCCGAGCGCCTCGTTATAGAAGGTGGGAACGCCCAGGGCCGTTCGCAACTCTTCGTTGAACATTCGCAAATTGCCAAGTTGCACCGCCAGCGCCGGCACCTTGGTCCCATCATCGGTCAGCAGGAATTTCTGGTAGCCCGCATCCCACAAGCGCGTGAATTGCCCTCTCAGCATGACGCTGGGCAGGATGGTCATATGGAACCGTCCGTCCGGGCTCTGCCGGAACTCCGCGCCGCATCCGTATTTCTCCACGCGAACCACTCCGCGCGTGCTTCCCACGGAGAAGCCCAGCGCCGCCAGGCTATCCATGGTCTTCTTTTCAAATTGCTCGTCTACATTCCACATGGCCTTTTCAGCCTAAACAATCTCCTTGCCCCTGTAAAGGCGCGCCGTCGCCTCCTGGAGCTCTCTCGGTTTTGCATCGGCCGCCTTCTCCTGTCGTTTGGTTGCCACCGCCGGGTGCCCCATCCTCGTCCTTTGAGGATGGGTCTTGGGTTTCTTCTCTTCCCGTGTGTCCTCTCACGGGTGGCGCAGGCTTTACGCTGTGAGACGCCTTTGGGTGGCCTACCCTTTGCGCTCCCTGCAAAGGGTGGGCTCTTCATCTTGAGCCTTTGTTCTTCTTGTCTTCCTTTCCCTCTATAGCGCATCTATTCTCAGCAGACCTTCTCCGGTCGCGTAATACATCCAACTGCTCCACAGCCAATCCTTCGGATGTTTCACCAGTTTTTCCGTGATCGGGTTCGCATGCATGTACTCCAATTTCTCTTTCATCTTCTTCCGCGTATACACGTTGAAGTCGTAATAACGCCGCTGCCAGAATCGCCGCAACTCCGTCTCTTCCTCCGCAAATCGCAAGCGCAGTTGCTTCCGTCTCTCCGCGCTTCTTTCCCCTCATCCGTCGGGAAAGCCTCTGCTTGAACACCCCACTTTCGCCGGCGGCAGCGTTCGCGATTTTCCGATCAAAAGATGGACATGTTCCGGCATGATCACGTAGCCCACCAGCGCGAATCCGTACTTGCTTCGCACTTCGCCCAGAATCTGCACGGCCATGTTTCGCGCCCGCATCGTCCCCAACAGCGCCCGCCGCTGATAACAGCAGAACGTGGTGAAATGCAGGTCTCCACGCCCCGTCACACGCTTGAGGTTCTTCGGCATAACAAAGCAGGAGGAAGAGCCCACCCTTTGCCAAAACCGCAAAGGGTAGGCCACCCGATGTTTGCTGTTTATCACTCCCCAGTAACTTTCTTCAGTGATATCCTCCCACCGTGAATTCCAAATCCATCACAAAGGCTGTGCCACCCGCCAATACCGTAGCGACGAAGACAGGTTGTAAATGAAGGGATTCTGATATGTCAGAAACAACAGTGGAGACTGTTTTTTGGGTGTTCGCGATAATCCTCTTTGGAGTCGTTGCCTTGTTTCCTCAAGGATTCTTCCGAATTCTTGGGATGGGGCGGGTCGTCCCAACTGCGTCAGCGTCAAGGGTTCTTAGGGTTGTCGCAGCCTTTTGTGTCTTCGGATTGGTCTATCGACTCGTATGGCTTTACCGTCGGTAGAGAGCACGGCGAACTGCCAGGCCTGCGGGCGATTTCCAAGACTTTGACGCGGCAATAGCAGCGGTGGTGGGGCGAGCAATCAGGGACCAAGCTTTTTTGACAAGTTCGCAGCCTGTACAGAAGCCAACAGATTAGACAATGCGCTCCGCGGTCTTGGACAGGCTTACGGCCACCCTGACCTTGGCAACGCAGCTGCAAATTTGACCAATACCGCCACAGGTGCAGCGATTGCCAACCAAGCGCTTAATTTGACCGCTAGCGCCCTCATCCCAGTGGCTTTCCCTGGCGGGTGGCGCACCCTTAGATTCCGAAAAGCTTTTGGGTGGCCCATCCTTTCGCGCCTTTTGCGAAAGGGTGGGGCCGTTTTGCGCTGGCCTCTTCTCCCTTCTTCACTCTTTGCCTATCATTTCCCCGTGCGGTTTTTCTCCCGGGTTCCCCGCCCCTCCCGGCTCTTTTGGGCCCTCCTCCTTGGAATTTGTCTGTTGACGAACAATGAATTGTACTGTATAGTATCTCATGGTCTGCGGAAAGGATTTGTGTCTCTCCATGCTGCGGCCTTCCCACCCGATCTTCCCGCCTCGGCCTTTTACCCTCTCTTTCCGCTTCTGCCCCGAGCTTAGAGGGGTTGTCTCTCTGTGCCCCCCGTGTCTCCGTGGCCAATCCGTTTCCCCGTACAACTTCAACCACCACTCGAACTCCACTTCTAATGCCCCTCTTTTCTTTCACTTCTCCACTCCGTACCATTCTCATACCGATTCCGTACCGAACCGTCTTCGCTCTATCCCTTTTCCCTTCAATCCATTGCGCGCTGTACCGAAGAAACAAGGGGAGGGGGGTGGCTGCGGTACCACCAATCGTCCCGTTTCGGGAATCCGCCGTCTGTGGCCTGCAACCTTTCCTCGGGCGCGTTCCCCGCGTAAAATAGTTTAAAGGAACCTTTCATGTCCACCAAATTGCACCCGTTGACCGGGCAGCCGCCGGCAGCGAGCCTCACGAACGAAGAAATCCTCCGTTACAGCCGTCACCTGATCATGCCGGAAGTCGGCATGGAGGGTCAGCTCAAGCTCAAAGCCGCCAAAGTACTTCTCATCGGCAGCGGCGGGCTTGGCGCGCCTCTCGGCTTGTACCTGACTGCCGCGGGCGTGGGCCATATCGGCCTGGTCGATTTTGATATCGTGGACTTCACCAATCTCCAGCGCCAGGTCACTTTTGGCACCAGCGACGTTGGCAAACCCAAGACCGAAGCGGCGCGCGCTCGCCTCAGCAACCTGAATCCCGACGTGCAGATCACCACATACGAAACAAAGCTCACCAGCGAAAACGCCCTTGAGCTGTTCAAGGACTACGACATCATCGTCGACGGCACGGATAATTTTCCGACACGGTATTTGGTGAACGACGCCTGCATTCTCCTCGGGAAGCCCAACGTCTACGGCTCGATCTTCCGTTTTGAAGGCCAGGTCACGGTTTTCGGGATGCCTGGCGGACCTTGCTACCGTTGCCTCTATCCGGAGCCTCCTCCGCCGGGGCTGGTGCCCTCGTGCGCAGAAGGTGGCGTGCTCGGTGTGCTGCCAGGGATCATAGGCTCACTCCAAGCACTGGAGACCATCAAGCTGATTATCGGCCGCGGCGATTCTCTTGCCGGCCGCCTCGTCCTGTTCGAAGCTTTGACGTTCAAATTCCGCGAACTCAAACTGCGCAAGAATTCCCATTGCCCGATGTGCGGCGCGCACCGCAAGATTCACCAGCTTATCGATTACGACGAGTTCTGTGGCATTCGTGGCGAAGAGCAACCAGAGAGCGACCTCCACGTTCCGGAAATTACGGCGCGCGAACTCAAGGAGCGCCTCGACCGCGGAGATGACGTTTTCATCCTGGATGTGCGCGAGCCCCACGAATACCAGATCTGCAACCTCAAGGGCCACCTGATCCCGCTCGGCGAACTGCCGCGGCGTGTTCATGAACTCGATTCCGCACGTGAGATTGTGGTTCATTGCAAGAGCGGCAAACGTTCCGCCCAGGCGGTCGATTTCCTGCGCCAGGCTGGCTTCCGCAAGGTTTACAACCTGCACGGCGGGATCCTGTCCTGGTCTACCCAAGTCGATCCTTCCGTGCCGCGCTATTAGAAAGATTCTTTTTCGCGCGGAGATTTGTTTCTCGCACTTTTCGACTAGTGCGCGTTCTTGTGTTTCAGCGCGACCCCCGCTATCTTGGAAGCGCATCGCGCACCACGACGGACAAGTGATCATACGGAGGAACTTGTGTCAGAAAGCAAAGTGACGATCTTCAACAATGGTCCGCTACGCATCGAAGGTGAATTTGAGATCGTCGATCAGGAAGGCAAGAAATTTGGCCTCGGCGGCCGCACTGCGGTTAGTCTTTGCCGTTGCGGCCACACGGGCAATTCACCCTTCTGCGATGGCTCACACAAGCGACAGAGCTTCAGCAGTACGGTCAGCGCGCGCGATCTACCTGAGCCCGCGAAGCCCTGACAGCCTGCCTCATCCCAAGATGAGACGGTCTCATGTTGAGACGTAGCGCGCCATTGGCTCATTCTTGCCTAAACGCCTGCTAACTATCTGGATACACGAGCGATATTGTTTCAAAAGAGAACGCCTTCCGGCCTATTTCGCGTCTCGGGCCTGTCTCAGCTGGGACATCCTCGGCCTGACCCCTCAGTAAGTTCTTAAATTGTAATTACTTACAAAGCGTTTTCCTCCGCCCGAAAAGGGCATGGACGTGCATTCTCCCTGTGTCGTCGGGTTTTGCCCGACATTTGGGGGATGTCTTGGGGGATTGGGCAAAGATCACCGGGTTTCTCCGCAAGGACCGCGGCAGGCTGCCCGTCATCGGATACAGCTTGCTGCTGGTCTTGTTTCTTGGCGCGGTGCTCTATTCGCGATACGCCCATGTCGTCGGCGCTCCCACAACGTATCTGTACCTCGAAGTAGGCGGTGCTCTCCTTAGTTTTTGTTATGCAGCCAACGCCCTAGTTCGTTTCCGCGGCACACACGACCGCGTCGCCCTGATTCTCGCGTTTGGATTTGTCCTCTCAGGGATGATTGAAACCATTGGGTATTTTGGCTTAAACGATCTTCTCCGCGCGGGCCAGGTTGCCCTCTCGCATGTACCCATGGGTTGGATGGTTGGGCGCACACTGCTAGCGGTTTTGCTCTTGGCCGCGCTCGCTGTCGAGCGATTTCTTCCGACCTCGCGCCAACCCAGCCGGGAAACGGCGGGAGCGCTGTTTGTGGTTGCGGCTGCGGCCTATATCACCAGCGCTGCTTTCATCGCCGCACCGGCCACTCCTATAGCCAAGTATGGTGCGTTCTTTTCCCGTCCGTGGGAACTTCTCCCCGGTGCGCTGTTCGGCCTGGCTGCGCTTTTCTTCTACCGTCGTTTCCAGGAGAAACAGAAGAACGAGGATGAGGCTTCGCTCTATGACTATTCGTTGTTTCTCGTTGCGCTGCTGAATACCGCCTGCCACTTTGCGGCTCTGTTTTCGCAACGCATTTTCGACGGTCCGTTCTTCTTTGCAGAACTCGCTAAAGTCACGAGCTACGGAATCATGTTGAGCGGCGCGTTGATAGACCAGGCGCGGTTATTCGATCAGGTACGCTCTCTGGCGATCAGCGATCCCCTCACGGGGCTGGCAAATTATCGGCGGCTTATTGCCGTGATTGAGTCGGAACTCGACCGTTCACGCCGCACGCAACGTCCTTTCAGCATTGTGCTGCTGGATATGGACGGGCTGAAGACCATCAACGACCGTTACGGTCACTTGGTGGGCAGCCGTTCCCTTGTGCGACTGGGGAAAATTCTTCGCAATCATTCGCGCGCAATCGATACTCCCGCGCGTTACGGCGGCGACGAGTTCGCCCTCGTCCTTCCAGAGGCGCCCAAGGAAATCGCCTCTCGCGTGGCGGCCCGCATTCGCGAGCGTCTTGCCATGGAAGTGGAAGAACCCAGACTTTCCGTTAGCGCCGGTATCGCCGCGTATCCGGAAGATGGCGACAGTGCGGAAAAACTCCTGGGCGCTGCCGACCGCGCGCTCTACCGCATGAAGCATCGCGGGAGCACGATCAATTCCATCACGCGCATTGCCGCGTGCCTGTGAGGAAAATGACCAATGCCTCGCAGAAATAGTTTTTCCTTCCAGCGCAGTGAGAACCGCATACCGATGGAGATCCCCGTTGTTCTCGAGGGCAATCGGCAGGTTCCCGGCGTGGAAACCACGTTTACGGAAAACGTGAGTGCCCGGGGTGCGCGAGTCGTCAGCACCCGGCACTGGGATAAAGGTGCGCGACTGAATTTTGCTTCGCGCACGGGAGAGTTTCGCTCCGCTGCTCGAGTGGCTTACTGCCAGCCATTGCATGGCGACGGCTATGCCATTGGGGTGGAGTTCCTCGAACCAGAAGGGCGATGGGTAGTTCAATCTGCAAATTAGCTTGACGAATTTCGGCAAGCGGATAGGAGGGAACTGCTGGAACATTTCTTGAGGAAGATCAGTTACTTGCGCAAAAGCATAGCGCCGCACGGTTCGAGAAGGAGCCGTTCGGCGCTTCTGCTTTTTGAGTGAAGAAACCCCAGCCGCAGTTCGGGCCAGACCACTAATTCAGGTGAGCTACAAACTCGAGGGAAAGACCGACCTGGATCCTTCGCTTATCCAGTCTCCAGGACTTCCTCATAGACCTTGAGCATCCCTTCTACCATGTGTTCCGCCGTGAAGTTTTCTGCCACGCGGGTGCGACCTGCTTCCCCCAGCGCGCGCGCAAAATTCCGGTCGCTGAGTATCCGTTTGACGGCTCCACAAATCTCGTCGACATCCGGTCCGGAAACCAATAGGCCGCTCTTGCCGTCCTCGATAATTTCGGCCAGAGCCCCGAGCCGGAATGCGATCGAGGGAATCTGATAGGCCATGGCGGACAGCAGGGAATTGTTGAACGCTTCGAAAAACGAAGGCAGCAGAAAAACATCGAGGGCCGCGTAAACGGATTCTATGTCTTTGACAAAACCAGCGAAGATCACGGCAGGCGAAAGATTCAATTCCTTCGCCAGCTTCTCCAATTCGTTCCGGCAAGGACCATCGCCGGCAAGGATTAGCCGGACCTCTGGGAAATCCTTTCGCAGTTCCGCGAGCGCGCGGATCAGCCACTCCTGCCCTTTATCCGGCAGCAACACACCCACACAGCCAAGAAGGGGTGCGCCTTCCGCCACTCCCCATCGTTTGCGTGCCTGAGCGCGCTGGGTAACCTTCAATTGCGCAGGAATCTCCGCGCCTTCATGGACAATGCGGATTTTGTCCTTGGGCGCCCCCGATGCCACTGCCTGGTCCGCCACCCATTGGGAGTTGGCGACAATGCAATTCGCTCCGCGGTATCGTGCCTGCGCGATCCAGCTTTTACCAATCGGATATCCCACGCGCCGGGAGATTACAAAGGGCAGATTCTTTTTGCCCAGCGCCAGCCATGTCGCCGTAACCGCATGGGCTTCGTTTGCGTGCACCAGTTCGAATCGCCCCTCTGCGAGGAGCGAACGGATCACCTTCACCGCGGGCAATCGAAATAGCCCCCGTGAGACGCTGTGCACATAAATGCCAAATTTCTTTGCGCGGTGGCTCAACGAGGAGCCATGCGCCGCCACCAATTCCGCGGCGTGGCCCCGCTCGTACAGACCTCTCAAAAGGAGGAGCGCCTGATTTTGCCCGCCCCGCCATTCCATTTCGAGATCCACGATGAGAGGAATCACGCTGCCCCACGGTCCATGGAATGCTTTTCGGCTTCGATTAGTTTCCCGAGTTTCTGAAACTTCAGCCGCACGCCCCGCGCAGCCATTTGCGCGATCAACGCCCCACGGTAGCCATCCAGAAATCCCGCGCCAAGGAAAAAATGGTGTATCCAACTCCAGGGGGTCGCCAGCCACAGAGCGGCGCGCCAGTTGCGCTTTCCTTGGTCGAACATCTCCTTGGCAATGGTCGTGGTGTACTTCTCGAGTTTCGCTTCGTGCTCCGGAAATGTGCGAACCGTGTAATGCAGCAGGTTGCCACGCAATCGTCCAATCCTGCCCTCATACCACAGAGCGGAATGGATCACGCCACGGAAGCTGGCTTTGTCCCGGCGGTAGATCCGGCTCTGCCAGTCCGGGTACCATCGCGAGTGGCGGATCCAAGCCCCCAGATACCATGTGAGCCGCGGCATCTCGTAAACAGCAAACTCCGGCGGTTGTTCCTTCCACTTGCGCACCGATTCTTTCAGTTTCTCGCTCAACTCTTCGTCGGCATCGAGTAGGAAAATCCAGTCATGCGAGGCCAGCGAGGCGGCATAATTTTTTTGGTCGGCATGATTGGTGAAGGTCCGAAAAAATACACTGGCGCCGTTTTCCCGCGCGATCTCCTGTGTGCGATCCGTGCTGCCGCCGTCCACCATGATGATTTCGTCGGCAATCCCCTGCACAGATTGCAGCACCCGCGGCAAATTTTCCTGCTCGTTCTGTGCGACGATGCACACGCTCAGGCGGTTCATCTCTGCGCCACGCTGCGACACCCGGGCCAGTATCTCACACCACCGGGTCGGGCTTCTCCCCGGTTATCGCGTCTGCCCTTGTGTTGCACAATATGTTGGAATCCGAAGAGCAAGAGGGATTCCTCACTCCGCGGACTCCGTTCGGAATGACGAGTGTGGATGGTGGATGGGGGGAGAATCCGAGTTCGGCGGAGTTGAATGTTGCGGCGACAATGGACCGATCTGAAACGAGACGTGCTTGTGTATCGACTTCGGATTTCAGGATTATTTGGATTGAAAGCTCAGCCTGATGGTGCTGCTACCCACCCGGAATTCTGTGCCGTTTTGCAGGACTGCGGCGCGCACCCGCTCCTCTTCAAGGAATGTCCCGTTGGTGGAATCCAAATCCTTAAGATTCACGAAACGATCCCGCACCTCCAGCAAGCAATGATGGCGCGAAACCTCCGGGTCATTCAGCGGGAAATCCGCTCCCTTCCGGCCGATCACGATGCGTGGTTTGTTGAGGATCAGGGAGTAGCCCTTTTCCGGGCCGTTGGTAACGGTGAGGACGATCTCGACATCCGCGGGTAGATGCAGGCCGTCATCCACGGCTGGGAGCCGCAGACGCGCTGTGGAAGCGTCGGCCCGGGCAAAGGACGGCATCGGCGAGATCACCACCGTTTCGTCCACGCGCCGCCTTACCTCCACGATTGTGGTATGACCACACTTTGTGCAGCGAAACTGCACTTTTGTGTGCTTGGCCAAGACGGCATCATCCAGCAGATGTTGTTGTCCGCAATGCACGCAGCCCGCTTGCATAGTTCCAATTTAACACGCCAGGTGGCTCAGCTATCTTTCGTGCGCAGGTTTCGTGCAAGAAACGTTACTCGTCGGCAATGTGTCAGTTTCCGATTGCGCGATTACACACGAAGTCAAAAGTTTTCAGAGTTTTGCCGACGCCGAAACCGGGCATGTTTTGAAATGCACCTGAGTCCTGCGGGCTGAACCTAACGGCAAGCTCCCCAAGATCAATCATTTTGTTTTCTTGGCAAAGAGCTTACGCTTATTTCGTTGGAGTCAGATTTTGCCAGGCTGGTTCTTTACAAGTATGGGAATCGCTCCGGTGTCTGGGCTGGTTCCTGACTCTCAACACGAGGTCTAAAACATGACGCTAGTGCATGAAGAGCTTCTCCATGAACTTCAAAGCTATGCCCTGACCGCTCCTACGGCCCAGTCCGTCATGGAGTGGATCGCCAAGCGCCTTCACGAGAAGATGACGCGCTACAACTGGGCAGGCTTTTATCTAGTCGATCCGGCGGACCCCGGCTACCTGATCGTTGGACCTTTCGCCGGCAGCTTTACGCCCAACGTTCGTTTTCCCCTCCACACCGGACTCTGCGGTGCGGCGGCAACCAGCGGTCAGGTCGTAGTCGTGCAGGATGTCTCCAAAGATCCACGCTATCTTGCGGGGTCGCCTTTGGTGAAGTCTGAAATCGTTGTCCCGATTCACGTGAACAAGAAGCTTGCGGCTGAGCTCGATATCGAAAGCTATTTTGCGGACACGTTCACCAAATCGGAACAGGAGTTTGTCGAAGCCTGTGCCAACGTGGTCGCAAACTACATGGGAAAAGGATAGTAGGACGAAAACGCATTTACCGGAAACTGACACACCGCCTACGCGCCCTATCCTTCTCGGCTCCTAACCCATTTGTGTTAGCATAAAAGATTGCATTTCATGCAGGAGAGCGCACGTGACCGAACATATTTCACGTAAGGAACTCAAGCAGGACAAGGTCCGGGAAACCATTGAACACGGCGCGGAGGCTGTACTCTCCCACACTCGGCTGGCTTCTATCGGCCTTCTTGTCCTCATTCTTGCCGGCTCCGCATACCTGGGTTGGAAGTTTTATTCCGACCGCCAGACCACTCAGGCACAGGTTGCGCTCGACGACGCCATGAAGGTCTTCAACGCTGCCATCTCCGTTCCTGGCCAGCCGGCACTTCCGGGTGAACTCAGCTATGCTGATGCCAACCAGCGGGCTCAGGATGCTCAAACAAAATTCGCGGCGGTGGCCTCGAAGTATCCCCGGACCAATCCCGGCAGACTGGCGCGCTACTATTCCGCTCTTTGCCTGATGGACATGGATCGCCTGAATCAAGCGTCAGAAGAACTGAAGAAGCTAAACGCTGGTTCAGATAAAGAGCTCGCCGCCCTGGCGCAGTATCAGACCGCACTGATTGCAGAGCGAAACGGCAAGACGGACGAGGCGATCAAGACCCTTCGTGCGCTATCCACCGCTGGTTCGGTGCTGGTTCCGAAACCAATGGTTCTTCTCGAGCTTGCCGGCCTCTTGGGCCCATCCGATCCGAAGCAGGCAACAACGTTGTACGAACAACTCAAGAAGGATTATCCGAATACGTCGGTTGCAGACCAGGCAGACCGGGGCCTGGAACTACTCGCCCCGAAGTCCTGAGCCGGCGGCTGTCCCCCTAAATTCAGGCGGAGGTTTCGGCTATCGAAACGTATCGCACCTTCGCACCCTGGGCCATGCGGGTAGAGCACTCTCGTGGCCGGCGCTTCCCGGAGGAGCCGCATCCTTACCGTAGTGAATATGCCCGGGACCGCGACCGTATCATTCACGCGCGAGCCTTTCGGCGCCTGGAAGCCAAAACCCAGGTCTTTACCTCGCGGTTCTCGGACCACTTCCGCAATCGCCTGACCCACACACTGGAAGTTTCGCAGATTGCCCGAACCGTCGCCGGCGCACTCGCGCTCAATTCGGAGTTGGTGGAAGCACTCGCGCTCGTTCACGACATCGGCCATCCTCCTTTCGGCCACGCAGGCGAGAAGAAACTCGACCAATTGATGCGCGTTCATGGTGGCCGCTTCGATCACAATCTTCACGCTCTGCGGATCGTCGAACAGTTCGAGCACCGTTACGTCGGATTCAATGGCCTCAATCTGACCTTTGAGGTGCGCGAAGGGATCGTGAAGCATTCGCGGGATTATGATCCCGCCGATTTTCCAGAGCTCTCGGAGTATCTCCTCGATCTTCGCCCGCCCCTCGAAGCCCAGCTCATCGATTGGGTTGACGAAATTGCCTACAACACCGCCGACCTCGACGATGCCCTCGAAGCCAATCTGCTCAATCTTGATTCACTTTGTCACGAGGCTCCCTTTTTCGGGGAGATCTATGCGAAGGTGGACGCGCAGAACCCTGAATCCCGCAAAACGCTCAAGTTCAACGAAGCCTTGCGTCATGTGCTGGACTCGCTCGCCACAGACCTGATTTCAAACACTCAGCGTTGGGTTCACGATTCCGGCGTGCAGTCCGTGGATGACATTCGCCGCGCGCCGTCCCGCCTGGCAGGTCTGAGTGATTCCGCGCGCGCCGAAAACGCACTCCTCAAGAGCTTTCTTTTCACCCATGTTTATAATCACCCACTCATTACGGAAGACTGCGATCGATCCATTCGTTGCCTGGAGGAGCTCTTCGGTTATTACCTGGAGCAGCCGCATTCCATGCCTGAGCCCCACGAAGAGATGGCCCGGGAAACTCCACGTCACGTGGTTGTCTGCGACTATATCGCCGGCATGACGGACCAATTTCTCTTACGCCAGCACCAGGAGCACTTCGGCCCCGTGGCTGCTGCCCTCCCTTCTATCCCGCACCCTCAGCAGATAGAATGAAGCTGCTTTCCGGAGCCGGATTCATGCCATCACGTCGATTGCTTATTCTGATGGTTCTGGGCGGGCTATTGGCCACGCCCAGGCATGCCGCTTCGCAGATTCTAGGACTCGGGGCCTCGCAAACCCCTGCCGCGTCGCCGCAACCCGTTGTGCCTCCGGATCCGCTTGGGCGCGACAACCCGCGCGGCTGCGTCATGGGCTTCATCAAGGCCGCGCAAGACGAAAACTACCCTCTTGCTATCCAATATTTTCAACCTTCCACCAACCGGAAGCGTCCTTCGCAGGAGGATGACGAGGAACTTGCCGCTCAGCTTCTAGCTATCCTGAATCGAAGATTTGTCGGTCCGTTGGACTTCATCAGCCGCGATCCGCAAGGACGCCTCGACGATGGACTGCCCCCCGATCAGGAAAAAGTCGGTGGTGTCCTGGGTACGGATGACACTCTCCCCATTCTCCTGGTCCGTGTCGAGGATGAACAAGGCCGCAAACTTTGGTATTTTTCGCGCACCACTTTAGCTCTTGTACCAAAATTCTACGACACCCTTACCTTCCCACAGTTCGAAAAGGAGTTGCCGCAATACCTGATTGAAAACCGCTTCCTGTCCATGCCGTATTGGCAGTGGCTCGCCATCATTCTTTTCATCCCGTTAGCGTTGGTTGTTGCGCGCAGTTTGACGAAGCTTTTGGAACTGGCACTGCGCTACTGGCGAAAGGCGCGCCACCTGCCGCCAATTCCAATCGCGCCAGTGATGAGTCTTGGTCCGCTCACTTATGTGATTGCCCTGCTGATTCATTACGCATTTGTCGGCTACATCGGCACTTCACTGCTGTACCGCATCTACTACCGCCGGTTGATTTGGATTTTTCTAGCGATCGCCTTTTACTGGCTGCTCACGCGTATCACCCGCGCCATTTCTTCGCGGATCGGAGATAGCCTTTCCAGCCGCGGGATGTACGCGGAGCGTTCGATTGTTTCACTGCTGCGGCGTTTTGTGGAAGTCAGCATCTTCATTGTTGTGTCCCTACTTGTGCTGCATAGCCTGGGCTTCGATGTTTCCACTGCTTTGGCCGGTGTGGGAATCGGCACCCTCGCGCTGGGTCTCGGCGCCCAAAAAACCTTCGAAAACATGTTCGGCGGGGTCTCTGTTCTTTTTGACAAAGTCATCCTGGTTGGCGACACCTGCAAGGTCAACAATCAGACCGGCGTTGTCGAAGACATCGGCCTCCGGTCCACTCGTTTACGTACCCCCGAACGAACGCTACTCTCGATTCCCAACGGCATCATGGCTTCGGCGGCTGTCGAAAATCTCCGGTTTCGCGACAAATTCCTGTGCCAGCAGGTGATTCGTCTCCGTTACGATCTTTCTCCGGACCACGTCCGCTTCGTTTTAGAGGAAATTCGCGAACTTCTGCGGGAGAATCCCAAAGTTGAAGACTCCTCCGCCCGCGCTCGTTTTATCCGTTTCGCGGAATACGCTCTGGAAGTCGAGATCTTTTGCTACATCCTGGAAAGTGACTACGCCGCGTATCTGGCGACGCAAGAGGCGTTGCTACTTGCGATAATGGATTCCCTGGAAAAGGCCGGAGCCGTCGTAGCGCTCCCCAGCCAGACGACGATTGTGACTCAGGATTCCTGGATCGATCCAGAGAAGGCAAAGGCCGCCAAGGTAGCCATCGAGAAAAT
>Ga0187816_10000172_pt1 | contig 18218 bp, 14 predicted proteins | sample NC_wetland_sal_i_16_FD_132960 | JGI IMG/M metagenome (GOLD analysis project Ga0187816, IMG submission 132960) | Wetland sediment microbial communities from Neuse River Estuary, North Carolina, USA - SO4_1 | ecosystem: Environmental > Aquatic > Freshwater > Wetlands > Sediment | place: USA... | reverse complement strand
CCTTTGTAGCGCCGGCATCCTGCCGGCCTCTTGGGTTCCTCTTCGGGTGCCCCATCCTCGTTTTTTGAGGGTGGGTCTTGGGTTTCTCTTCTCCGCGCCCTCTATGTTAAAGCTCCTTCTCGAACTCTTTCACCCTGACACTCCACTACTCTTACACTCTTACACTCTTTTACTCTTGGCCTCTCCCCAACCCAAAACTCTCCGCTCCCTCCGTGGTCCTCTGTGCCCTCTGTGGTAAAAAAAAGCGCTGCCCGCACCTCGCTCAAAACGTCACGCAACGTTTCCCGGTCACTGCTCGCAAAGAAAGCGCGACCAAAGCCGCGCCTCCCCACCACGCAACTTGTCATCCCGACCGGAGTGCCGGCGCTTTTTGCCGGCACGCAGTGGAGGGATCCCGGCAAAATCATCGCCACTCGCCGCAATCACTCCGCCTCCACCTGACCGCCGCCTGGTCGCTGGTCGCCGGTCACCGGTCGCAAAAAAAACAGCGCGACCGAAGCCGCGCCCGCCAACCGTTTCCTGATATCTGATCACCGATATCTGATATCCCTCTCTCCTAAAACTCCACTCCCCAAAAATCCATCGGCGGATGCTCCAGTTCCAATCCCAATTCCCATCCGGTCCGCCCCTCATGACCCCGCCAGATCAAGATCGCCTCAACTTCCTTTTGGGTGCTCGCATTCTTCAGCCGCAGTTTCTGTCCGACCGCGAACCCTTGCGGCACAATCGCCAGGCACCCTTTCGGGCTGATATCCACCGTATACCCCTCCACCTTGTGCGTCGTTCCGCCTTCTTTCCATTCCAACTCCAACTTCACGCGCGAATTCACTCGCGATCCTGCTCGCATGTACTGCAGCATCCTCAATGCATAGTTCATTTCGCTCGAAGCACTCACGTCCACTCCTCCTGCCACAACCTCGCAATCCCCCGCCAGTTTCCCACGTTACGAACCCTAACCTCCTCCGTCAATGGACCTTACGACCCAGAACCCCCTATCAGTCATCACCCGCGCCCACCAAACCAAAAACCAAAACCGTCATCCCGAACCCGTGTACTTTGCAGGCGAGGGATCCCTCTTCTCTTCCCGTCCACACCGCCGGTCGCTGAATCCTCATCCCAACATTCTCCGCGCCCTCTGTGCTCTTCACTCTGTGCCCTCTGTGGCAAAAAACAGCGCTGCCCGCACCCCGATCAAAACGTCATGCAACATTTCCTGGTCGCCGATCGCTGGTCACTGGTCGCCCTAATTCCTTCACCTCCTCCGCTTCCTTTACATCCCTCACTTCCTGTTCTCTAGTCACCCAACCGCTTCCTGATATCTGATAACTGATATCTGATATCTTCATTCTTTCATCCCATGCCCTTCTTCCCCATCTTCCGCTCCGAACTCCGTCCCACCCTCCGCCTCGCACTTCCTCTCATCCTCGCCGAAGTCGGTTGGATGAGCATGGTCATCGTCGACACCATGATGGTCGGCCGTCTCCCCTACAGCGCTGAGGCAATCGGCGCGGTCAGCATCAGTTCCAGCCTCTTCATCGTCTTTGTCTTCTTTGGCGAAGGCCTCCTCATCGGCCTGGACACGCTCGTTTCGCAATCCTTCGGCGCCGGTCGCCGCGAAGACTGCCACCGCTCGCTCATCAATGGCATCTACATCAGTTTTGCTCTCGCTCCTTTCCTCGCCATCCCCGTCTGGATCATCCCCCAGTACTTCGAGCGTTTCGGCGTCACCCATCCTGTCGCCGTCCTCGCTGCTCCGTACATGCGCACGCTCTCCGCCGGTCTACTCCCTCTGCTTCTCTACTTTGCTGTCCGCCGCACCCTCCAAGGTATGAATATGGTCCGTCCGATCGCTTTTGCCCTAGTCACTGCCAACCTTGTCAATCTCGCTGGCAACTACGTCCTCATCTTCGGCAAACTCGGTTTCCCTGCCTATGGCGTCACCGGTTCCGGCATTGCCACCTGCATCTCCCGCGCTTATCTCACTTTGGTCCTCATCGTCTATCTCCTCTGGTACGACCAGCACCACAAAACCGAACTCCTCAAAACGCCTGTCCAACCGGACCTCACCCGCATCCGCCAACTCATCACTCTCGGTTTTCCCGCCGCACTTCAGCTCACCGCCGAAGTCAGCGTCTTCGCCCTCGTCGCTTCCCTCATCGCCCGCCTCGGTGCCGTCGCCCAGGCTGGCCACCAGATCGCTCTAAACACCGTCGCTTTCACCTACATGATTCCTCTCGGCCTCTCTTCCGCCGCTGCCGTCCGAGTGGGCCAAGCCCTCGGCCGCCGCTCTCCCGTCGACGCCCGCAATGCAGGCAACACCGCCATCCTCCTCGGTGCCTCCTTCATGTCCACCATGAGCGTTGTTCTCCTCGTCTTCCCGCGCATCATCGCCCGCATTTACACCGCCGATGAAACCGTCATCCACAGCGCCACCACTCTCCTTGTAGCCGGCGCAGCCTTCCAACTCTTCGATGGCGTTCAGACCGTCGCCACCGGCGCTCTCCGCGGTTCAGGCGACACGCGCACCCCCATGCTCTGCCACTTCTCCGCCTACTGGTTGATCGGTCTCCCCCTCGGCGCCTGGCTCTGCTTCCGTCGCCACTGGGGCGCCCTAGGCCTCTGGGTCGGCCTCAGCCTCTCCCTAATCCTAATCGGCATCCTCCTCCTACTCTTCTGGCGCCGCCGCGTCCGCCACCTCCTCTCCTCTGCGTGACCGCTGCTTCATTCTTCGTAGGGGCGCAGCAATGCTGCGCCCCATGTCCGCAAGATCAATCCGTCCCACACCATTTCGGGTCTACTCTTGGTAGCGCCGGCATCCTGTCGGCTCTCGGGTTTTTCTTCCTTGGAGTGCGGCAGCCTTGCTGCCGCTTTTACGGCCATCACCGCGCCGCACAAAAAGCAATGACCGCGGGTGCCCCAGGGGCCGACGTTGCACCTGGGATCCTGGGTTCGACCGGGTGCCCCATCCTCGTTTTTTGAGGGTGGGTCTTGGGTTAGCCTTTCGTCGAGTGCGGCAGCCTTGCTGCCGCTTTCACGCTCGCAACTCCACCGCCAAAACCAAAAACGGCGCGACCGAAGCCGCGCCGTCGAATCCCGCTTTTTCCTTACCTCGTTACTTCCTTACTTCCTTGCTTCCATCTTCCTCACATCTTATATCTTCCCAAATCCTCGTCGCTCAACCCCTCCAAATAATTCCTCAACTGCTCATTCGTACTCCGCTCCGCCAGCGCCGAGCTCACCTTCGAATTCTTCAGCACCGTTTCATCCACGAAGATCGGGCAATCCATCCGCAACGCCAACGCCAGCGCATCACTAGGCCGCGAATCAATGCTCATCAACTCCCCATCGCGCTCCACCCAGATCAACGCGTAAAACGTATCGTCCCGCAGGTCGTTCACCACGATCTTCTGCACAGACACTTCCAATCCCAGCAGCACATTCTTCAGCAGGTCATGCGTCATCGGCCGCGGCGTCTGCACTTTCTCAATCTCCAGTGCAATCGCGTTCGCTTCATAAGCCCCCACCCAAATCGGCAGTATCGACTGTCCCTGCACATCCTTCAGCACCACAATCGGCATCTGTGTCACCGGGTCCATCATCAGGCCGCGTATCTTCATCTCCACTTCCATCGCGCCCTCCTTGGCTCACCTCTGCCGACTGCTGCCAGAACAAAAGCCTTTCCTGTCATTCCGAGAGTAGCCACCCGATTTTTCTTACGCGCCGTCGTTCGGCGCGTCGGGTGGCGAAGCGAGGAATCCCTCTTCGATCGCTCCCCTTGCTCTCTCTCCTTACTCTATGCCCTCTGCATTAAAGCCTTTCTCTCGCTTCCTGATATCTGATATCCGCCCTTCCCTGCTTCACTCCGTGCCCTCTGCGTCTCCGTGGCTAATCCTCTCCCCCACTAGACTATTCGGCGTCACTCCAGTCACCCTCACCTGCACGTAGTCTCCCAAACTTTCCTCTTCTCGGGAAGTGAAATTCATCACTTTGTTCGATGACGTATGACCCGACCATTGTTGCTCACGCCGCGACTTCCCCTCCACCATCACCTCAAACGTCTTTCTCACCAGCCGTTCATTCCTAGCCCGCTGTATCTCCCTCTGCCTCTCGATCAAAATCGCCAGCCGTCGAGACTTCTCTTCCTCCGGAATCGCATCCTCCATCTTCAACGACGGCGTATTCGGTCGCGGCGAGTACTTGAACGAAAACGCGCCATCATACTGCGCCACATCCAACAGCGACAGCGTCTCCTCGAAATCCTTCTCCGTCTCTCCCGGAAATCCCACAATAATGTCCGTAGTCAGGCTGATCTCTCGCTTCGCCCCACGCAGCAGCGCAATCTTCTCCAAGTACTCTTCCCGCGTATACGTCCGCGCCATTGCCCGCAACACCTTCGTCGACCCGCTCTGCACCGGCAAGTGCACGTGCTCGCAAATCGCCGGCACTGCCTCGATCGCCTCCACAATATCTTTTCCAAAGTCCCGCGGGTGCGACGTCGTAAATCTCACTCTCCGGATCCCTGCCACTTCCGCCACCGCCACCAGCAAGTCCGAAAACCGCATCTTCCGCGCACTCGGATCGGCATACGAATTCACCGTCTGCCCCAGCAACTGCACTTCCGTATACCCCATGTCCGCCAGTTGCCGCACTTCCTCCAGGATTGACGCACTCGCCCGGCTCCGTTCCGGTCCCCGCGTGAACGGCACCACGCAGTACGAACAGGCCTTGTCGCACCCCTCGATAATCGTCAGGTACGCCCGCCACGGATTGTCCCGCCGCGTCACTTCCGTCTCGAACGTTTCGTCCGTGTCCGTCTCCAGCCCGGTCACGCGCCGGTTCCCCGCTTCCAGTTCCGCAATCAACTGCGGCAATCTTCGGTAACTAGCACTCCCGCACACCAAACTAACCCAAGGCGCGCGTGCAAAAATCCTCTCGCCCTCCTGCTGCGCCAAACACCCCAACACCCCAATAATCTTCGGATTGTGTGGTGGCCGATCTTCAGATCGGTCAAGCGAGTCCGCGAGCGCGGGTGCCCCATCCTCGGTTTGTGAGGGTGGGTCTTGGGGTTTCTTCTCTTTAGGGGGTCGGACCTTCAGAGCCTGCCCTGAGCTTGTCGAAGGGTCCGACATCACGCAACTATCATCACCGGGCTTTAGCCCCTGAGGAATCGTTTCTTCTTCCCGCGTCCGCACCAACTCTGGCCGAAATTCCCCCAATCTCGAATAAACCTTCTGCGCTGCCTTCTCCCGAATGCTGCAGGTGTTGTACAAAACCACACTAGCCGCCTCAACCGTCTCCACCTGCTTGTACCCCCGCGCCAGCAGCACCCCCGCCACCTTCTCCGAGTCGTGCTCATTCATCTGGCACCCAAACGTCTCCAAATAAAACGTCTCGCCACCCATTTGGGTTCGTTTTTCTCCTGCGGGTGCCCCATCCTCGTTTTGTGAGGGTGGGTCTTGGGTTTCTCCTCGTTGCCGGGTGCCCCAGGGGCCAGTGTCGCAGCCGGGCTCTTGGGCTTGTCCGTGTAGGGGCGCAGCACCACTGCGCCCCATGTCCGCAAGATCCATCCCTTGTAGCGCCGGCATCGTGCCGGCTCTTGGGTTTGTCTTCCCTCTTGGGTCTGTCTTTTCCTCGGTGTCTTGGGTTGTCTTGTCTTTACTGTCAACTGTCGACTGTCGACTGCGAACTTCTTCTTCGGGTGCCCCATCCTCGGTTTGTGAGGGTGGGTCTTGGGTCCCCACCTCAGGGATTCCCATCCGACCAGGCACACCCCTACCCATCAATCGTTCCACCCTAATATCAAACAAATTCCCCATGTCCCTGCAGTCTACCACACGCCTTTTTGGAGTGCGTCGGCCGCCGCTTTTCCTACCGCTCCAACGTCATCCCCAAAAGATCTTGAGGGTGCCCCATCCTTCGCGCCTTTTGCGAAGGGTGGGCTCTTACGATCCGCCGCCACAAACCCTCTTCGCTTCCTGCCGCACTTGGTCGGCGCTCCGATCTCTTCGCCGCCATCGAAAATTCACTTTCGATTTCGAAAACGACTCCACGCGTTTGGTTAGTCGGCCACGCTCAGCCAACCTTAATCTCCCGAAGCAACCCGCTCGTCACGTCGTACACAAATCCCCGTACCGCCACCGTCTCCGGAATCCACGGATGGCTCCGCAGCTTCTGCAATTGATGCCGCACATTCTCCTCAATGTTTTGGAACGTATAGAAGTACGCGGGAGCAACCGCGGCCGTTCCCGTGCGATTCTGAATTCTGTTCCGCAAATCCTGCTCGCCGGTGTGCATCAGTCCGCAATCCGTGTGATTGATCACCATAATTTCCTCGGTGCCTAGCAGGTAATGCGACACCACCAGGGAGCGCAGCGTGTCATCCGTAACGATCCCGCCAGCATTGCGGATAATGTGCGCGTCTCCCGTTTTCAGCCCCAGCGTGCGAATCGAAAGCCGCGTGTCCATGCAGGTTAGCACCGCCAGCTTCCGCTCCGGCCGCGGAGTCAGTTTCCGCAATTCATGCGTGCGCGCGTAAATCTCGTTTGCAACAAGAACCTCGTCGATGACGCTCATGGCCGCCACAGTGTAACCCAGCACCACCTCGCCTCGCGAGTTACTCCCCGTAGGGGCGCAGCACTGCTGCGCCGCATGTCCGCAAGATCCATCCTTTGTAGCGCCGGCATCCTGCCGGCTCCCGGGTTGTCTTCCTCTTCGGGTGCCCCGCGGGCCGGTTTTGCACGTGGCTCTTGGGTTGCTCTTGCGGGTGCCCCACCCTCGTTTTGTGAGGGTGGGTCTTGGGTTTGTCATGCACGGATCGCCTTCTGCTTGCCCGCCGCAGGAGGGAGGCGCTCCGCTCCCTACTTAGCCCTTCCGCCCTGCTTCCCCAGCCGTCTTCAAATACGCCGCAACAAACAAAATCCCCAACACCAAATCCGTCCCCGCAAACACCAAATCCGATTCGTGCATCCGCCCCTGCAGCACCAGCGCCACCACCGCAATTCCGTAACTGAATTTCTCCACCACCGAAGGAATCATCATCGGCCGCAACCGCACCGGGTCCCTCGCGATAACCAAAAATGCGATCTGCCACGCCAATCCCAGTCCCGCGAACCCATAATAAAATCCCGGATGCGTGATCGCCGGCGGATCCTTCCTCCCGATTAAATCAAACATGAAATACAGCGGCGTAAGCACCAGCACGCCCCAAATCCCTGCCACCCAGAACACCACCTTCGCAAACTTCATTCCCGCCTCCCGCTACCTCTTGATCCATAAAAACGAACGCGCTCCTCGTAGCACAGGCTTCAGCCTGTGTTCTTGGGCCGCTTCTCCTCCGGGTGCCCCATCCTCGTTTTATGAGAGTGGGTCTTGGGTTTGTCTTGTAGGGGCGCAGCAGTGCTGCGCCCCATGTCCGCACGATGCATCCTCATATAGCGTCGGTTTGGGGTTTCTCTGGTGGCTCTTGGCTCTCTCACCGCTTCCCTACGGTGTAGGTGTCTTTTCCTTCGCCGGTGCTTTTGCGGTAGAAGCCGCCGCGGCCTTGGGCTTCCAGAAGTCCGGATCGGACTTGATCCATTCATCCTGCACATAGCTCATGTGCGCGTTGAATGCAAACAATTGGTTCTGCGAGGATTCCACGCTTTCCCCGTACAGTTCGTTCAGTTTTTTCATCCCTTCTTCGCCCATGGCTGCCTCGAATTGTTTGTCTTCCATCAAGGCATGATCGATTTCCGCCAGGGACTTGTGGGAAGTCAGCAAGATATAGACGCCGCCATCGCCCCCGTACAACTGCTCGAACATGGCCCAGTGCGAATCCGGCACGCCCTTCTCATAACCCGCCTTCGCCATCTTCACCACTTCCGTCCATTCCTTATCCTTGCCCGGGCGCACGTGGAACATGGTGATTTCCAGAAAACGCTGGTGCGACAGGTCGGTTAGCGTCCGCAGGCTCATCTCTTCCCGGCGAAAAAAGACTCCCTGGTCCACCGAGTCCAGCAGTTCGCCATCCGCCACTGCCGCGCGTTCCAGGGCGGCCGAAAGTGTCGGGTTCTTATCCACCGCGGCCGAATCTTTTTCCCACGCGTCGAACGAGTCGTACGACGTCAGAAACAACGCCCGCGACTTGCCCGACAGAGATGTCATCCCCAGATAATGTGTCGGCCACTTCGCGCGCGTCATTGCATCGACGAAAAGGCTCTCCGTCTTATCGTGTGCCATTCCTGCCTTTCCGGGTTTGACGAATTCCCGCGTGATCTGCAAAACCTTCGGCATCGACGACTTCTCCTGCGCCGCCGCAACACACGTACAACAAACTGCAAGTGACAATCCCAACAGCATGCTGCTCACTCTTCTCATCTTCTTGATTCTCCTTTTTTACGATCGAAATCTGGTTGGAAAGGGCCCCGGGTACCTGGTAGGAAAACTACGATTTCATGCCGCCCGAGACTATAGGAGACCCACCCCGCGGTCAAGCATTTGCTCTCAAAATTCTCAAAGAGATTCGATTTCCGAATGCTCCTGGTTTTCACCCGCCGCCGCTGCCTCTGAAACTCTTGCACTCTATGAACTCTAGAACTTTTGAACTCCTGAACTCTTCAACTCCTCACCCCAAACAACTTGTCATCCCGAGCGAAGCGAGGGATCTGCTTTTCTTTCCCTCCGAACTCTCGCACCCATTCCACTCACCCCAATCTCTCCCTCACCTCCCAACCGCTTTCTGATATCTGATATCTGTTATCTGATGTCTCCTCCCATGAACTCTTCCGCCTCACTGCGCATCTCATTTGTTTTGACCCTGTTTCACCCGTCTGCTACGCTGCTTTTGTCAGCAAAATTTTGCTCCAAATGAGGGACTGACATCATTTCTTTGCTATCCGCTATCTTTATCGGCAATATCTTTGACATTCTTGCGCAAACCGGCTGGGTCGCGCGTGTTGTTCTCGCCATCTTGCTCTTCTTCTCCCTGATTTCCTGGGCGCTAATCTTCCAAAAACTGGGCCTCTTCGGCCGTATCAGCCGCCAAAGTGACCAATTCCTCAGGATCTTCCGCGCCACCAAAGGTGTCGCCAATCCGCAAGGCCTGATGTCCGCCGGCTCTCCCTTCGCCAACGTCTACGCTGCCGGCTACCGCGAACTCCAATCGCAGCTCTCCAGCACCGGCAATCCTTCGCCGCCAAAACTGAAGTCTCTCCAGGCCGTCACGGTAAGCATGCAGCTTGCTTCCACCGAGGAAGTCCGTCGCGTCGAAAAAGGCATGTCCTGGCTAGCCACCACCGCCGGCGTCACTCCGTTCATCGGCCTCTTCGGCACCGTCTGGGGCATCATTGACGCCTTCTCCGGCCTCGGCACTTCCGGCTCTGCCAGTCTCCGCGCCGTCGCTCCCGGCATCGCCGAAGCCCTCGTCACTACCGCCGCCGGCCTTTTCGCCGCCATTCCTGCCCTCATTGCCTACAACTATTTTCTGCAGGACATTCGCGACCTCGCCCAGCGTCTCGACACTTTCGCCAACGAGTTCGCCGCCCAAGTCGAAAAGACCTTCACGTAAAAATGTGCGACTTCGCCACAACGCGTGTTTTCTCTATCGCTCCGGATAGTTGCGCTCATCCTGCCAATATCACTAATCAGATATCAGATATCAGGAACCCACCGCCGGGTGCCCCATCCTCGTTTTGTGAGGGTGGGTCCTGGGTTTGCTTTTCCCCTATCAACTCAACCCTGTCATCCCGACCGGAGCGCTGGCGCCTTTTGCCAGCGCGCAGCGGAGGGATCACGCCACAATCCCTGCGTCTTGGCATCGCCCAGGCCCCAGCACAAACTTGTCATCCTGAGCGCGCCCTTTACGCGAAGGATCTCAACCGATCAACGGTCCTAAATCGCTCCGCCTACTCCCAACCGCTTCCTGGTCGCTGGTCGCCGGTCGCTGGTCGCTGAAACACCCATGCCTCAACTAACCAAATCCACTCAGACAAGCCTCTCCGACATCAACATGGTGCCGTTCATCGATGTCGTCCTCGTTCTCCTCATCATCTTCATGATCACCGCCCCCATCCTCCAATCCGGCATCGAAGTCGACGTCCCCAAAACTCACACCGTCAAGGAAATCACCGAACAACGTCTCGTCGTCACCATGGACAAAAACCAGCTCATCTATCTCGGCAACGAGCCCGTCAACATTCACCAACTCGCCGATAAAATCAAGAAACAAGCCAAGCACCAAAATGACGTCATCTACCTCCGTGCCGATGAAACCGTTCCCTTCGGCGCTTTCTGCACTGTCATCGATACCCTTCGCGTCTCCGGCATCTCCAACATCAGCATCGTCACTCAACCCATCACCGACAGGAATCGCCAATGACTCGCCGTTCCACGACATCCCACATTCCCCGAACCTGTCATCCCGACCGGAGCGCTGGCGCCTTTTGCCAGCGTGCAGTGGAGGGATCGTGGCAATATCAATGCGCCTTACAATTGCCTGCACGCCACCGCAAACCTGTCATCCTGAGCGCGCCCGTTGCGCGAAGGATCTCAACCGCTCCGGTAGCCACAACCCAACCGCCACCTCCCAACCGCCTCATGGTCGCTGGTCGCCAGTCGCTGGTCACCGCTTCCCGATATCTGATCGCTGATATCTGATATCCACCAAGGCAGGTACAATAATCAATAGCACGCAAACCTTCCGCCATGACCGACGCTCTCTACACCACACCCTTCAAACGCTGCTTCTCCTACTCTGTCTTCTTTCACGTCTCCCTCACCGTCTTCATGCTCATCGGTGTCTGGATCCAGCGCTCTGGTAATCCCTGGGGCGGTATTGGTGGTGGTGATTCCGGTGTGAGGGTTAATCTCGTCGCCAGTGCTGGCATCCCCATGCCCCCGACCGCCAACCCCACAGAGAGCGAGGCCGTTGATCCCACCAAAGGTCTCCATAAGGAAGAGCCCAAGCCCAAGGAACCTGAGCCCAAAACCGACGCCACCAAAATCCCCAAATTTGAAAAAGAAAAGCCTCTTCCTCCCAGCAAAGCCTCCAAGGTCTTCGAAAAAAATACTCCGCCACCCCAAAATGCCGTCCCTTATGGCAAGGGCGGCCAGATGAATGTTCCCAGCGGCTATTCGGACACGCCCGGCCCGCTCAATGGTGGTGTAGCCGTTCAGGGCCAGGGCGGCGGTGATTTCGCCGCTCGCTATGCCTGGTACGTCGAAGCCGTTCGTCGCGCCATCAGCCAGAATTGGATGCAGAGCACCATCGACCCCGCCGTTCGCGCTTCCCGTAGGGCCAAGACCACCGTCACCTTCACCATCAATCGCGACGGCTCCGTCAAAAATATTCGTGTCGCCGAATCCAGCGGCAACCGCTCCATGGACGATTCCGCCCAGCGCGCTCTCCTCAGCATCGACCATTTCCCCGCTCTTCCTTCCGATTATTCCGGCCGCTATGTCGACGTCACCTTCGACTTCGACCTCTCCATGACCCGATGATCCCTGCCCTCTATTCCGTCGCAAAGGGTGTCCCATCTTCGGATCGACCAATCCGAACTTCCGATCAACACTCGCCGCTCACGGCCTTCGTAGGGGCGCAGCACTGGTGCGCCCCATGTCCGCAAAATCACAAAATCTTGCAGCCATGTCCTCGCTTGGGTTTGTCCTTTTCCCCGGGTGCCCCACGGGCCGGTGTTGCACGTGGGGTTCTTGGGTTCGCCTCAGCAGCGCACCGCACAAAGTGCACTTGTCATCCCGCCTGCCCTGAGCGAAGCCGAAGGGAACGAAGCGAGGGATCCGCTTTTCTCAGCCGCAAATCTAGGAGGCAACCTTGTCTGCGATGACTCAACGACCACTTCGCTTTCAGTGCCAGACCCATTCAGTTCCGATTTCTTTTCTCCCTTTCTCTGCGTCCTCTGTGTTCTCTGTGGCAAAACTCTTCCTCTGCTTCGTCACCCTCCTTCTCCTCTCCTCCCCCTCCTTCTCCCAAGATTGGTTCAAATCCGGCACTGGCCTCGGCAGCACAACGCCCCGCATTGCCGTCGCCGACTTCGTCGCCAAAACTGATTCGGACAAATCCCACGCCGTTCTCTTCACCTCCGTCGTCCGCGACGATCTCGCCTTCTCCGGCATCGTCGAACTCGCCAGCCCCAGTTTTTATCCCACCAGGGTTCCCTCCCAGCCAGGCGAACTCGTGATGCTTGACTGGTCCCAGCCTCCCGTCAACGCCAATTTCCTCGCCTTCGGCAATCTTTCCGAAACTTCCTCCGAAGTCGCCATCTTCGCCTGGATGTACGACGTCCGCGGCACCTCCACGGAGTCCATTGTCGGTAAGGTTTATCGCGGTGCGCCCACCGATGCCCAAGTCCGCAAGTTCGCCCATCAGTTCGCTGACGAAATCATCGGCAAACTCTCCGGCGGTCTCCCGGGCATTGCCTCAACGCAAATCGCTTTCATTCGCGGCAACGTTGGCGCCAAGGAACTTTGGGTTATGGATTACGATGGCGCCAATCAGCATCAGCTCACCTCGCTCCATTCCGTTGCTCTCACTCCTCGCTGGTCGCCGGACGCCTCGCGCATCGCCTTCACCTGTTTCGTCCCCAACAGCGGCACCATCAGCGCGCAAATCTGCATGTACTCCTTCGACGCCGGCAAAATTGTTTCCTTCGCCCGCTATCGCGGCACAAACAATTCGCCCACCTGGTCGCCAGACGGTTCCCAAGTCATGTTCTCTTCCTCCATGCAGGGCAACCCGGCTCTCTACGTCACCGACGCCAGCGGCAACCGGCCCAAGCGCATCACATTCGCTTCCAACGGCGCGGACACTTCTCCCGCCTGGAATCCCAAGACCGGCCAGTCCGTCATCTTCGTCAGCGATCGCGGTGGCGTTCCGCAGCTCTATCTCATGAACGCCGATGGCACCAACACGCAGAAACTCGATCTTCCCGATATGGGCTACGTCATCGATCCCGCCTGGTCTCCCAATGGACAGCTCATGGCTTTCAGTTGGCGTCGCCCCAGCGGCAATTACGACATCTATGTCATGGATGTCGCCTCTCGCCGCATCCTCGAACTCACCCGCGATTCCGGCCGCAATGAGCGCCCCTCCTGGGCTCCCGACGGCCGCCACATCGTTTTCGAGTCCACGCGCGGCGGCACTCGCCAAATCTGGACCATGCTCGCGGACGGTTCTTCCCCCCATCAGCTCACCGCCTCCGGCCACAACGAGTCCCCCAACTGGTCCCCCCGCTAACCATGCATCGACACACCACCCGTGGAGCTTGTCATCCCGCCGAAGTAAGGGATCCGCTTCTTCTGTCCTCTCTTCGGGTGCCCCATCCTCGTTTTTTGAGGGTGGGTCTTGGGTTCGCGTCTGCACCAACCCCACCTCCCACTCGCTGCCCAATTCCACGTACGTGTCATCCTGAGAGTCGCGCCTTCTGCGGCCCGAAGGATCTCAACGGCTCCCGCTCGCCGCGCCCTCCCCGCCGCCTCCCAACTGCTTCCTGCTCGCCGCTCGCTGATATCTTCTACGCCACACCCACTTCACTTCCCGCCCCTTTCACGATACAATGTATCGTGTCACGACATATTCCCCGAACCCGGCCCTCTGGTGTTACTATCGCTTTATCCAGCTGGCCCAACACGGGACATTTCGGTGTCTTAGGAGGACACGCATGACTCAGCCGTACCGCCCCTTATTTCGCTCGTTGCTCGTTTCTCTTTCCGTTCTCGCTCTCTTCGCCGCTGGCTGCAGCAAGAAACCCGTAACCCCACCTCCGCCCGCCTATACGCCTCCGCCGGCTGCGGTGAAGCCCACGGCTTCCCTCAACGCCGACCGTACCTCCGTGCACCAGGGTGAATCCGTCAAGCTCTCTTGGACCACCACCGACGCCACCAATGTTTCCATTGCTCCCGAAGTCGGTGCCGTCACGCCGCAGGGCTCCACTTCCGTTACTCCCTCCCAGTCCACCACCTACACTCTGACGGCCAGCGGAGCGGGCGGCAGTACCGATGTCAGCGTCCGCATCTCTGTCTCCACTCCCCCTCCTCCCGTTGCCGAAGCACCCAAGTCCAGCTTCGGAGATCTCTTCCTGAAGGAAACGCATGACGCCTTCTTCGATTACGATAAGGCGGATATTCGTCCCGATGCGCGCATTGCGCTCCAGCAATCCGCGGACTTCCTGAAAGGCTATCCCAACGAGCGCTTCACTATCGAGGGTCACTGTGACGAGCGCGGTTCCACTGAATACAACCTCGCTCTCGGTCAGCGTCGTGCCAACGCCGTCAAGGAATACCTCGTCGGCCTCGGCATTTCTGCGGACCGCATCCAGACCACCAGTTGGGGCAAGGAAAAGCCCTTCTGCACCGAATCCAGCGAAGCCTGCTGGCAGCAAAACCGCCGCGGCCACTTCACCCTAAACAAGTAGTTCCGCATACTCTCTAATAGGGGCGCAGCACTGTTCACCCTGAGCGGTGAAGCGCTGCGCCCCACGTCCGCGAATTCATCCTTTGTAGCGCCGGCATCTTGCCGGCTCCTGGGTTTTCTTGCGGGTGCCCCATCCTCGTTTTTTGAGGGTGGGTCTTGGGTTCTCTTCTCTGTGGACTCTGCGGCCCCTCTGCGATCTCTGTGGTGAAATCTTTCGTCCTCACTCGTCGGGTGCCCCACGGGCCGCTTCTGCACGTGGGGTTCTTCCTCGCACAACACGCAGAACGTGTCATCCTGAGGGGCAAGCTTTTCCGCCCCGAAGGATCTCAACCGATCCGTTTGCCGGGTGCCCCATCCTCGTTTTTTGAGGGTGGGTCTTGGGTTTTCTTGTCCCTACCTACTGTCGGCTGTCGACTGGCGGCTGTAAGCTCCCTCTCCTCCCAACCGGTTCCTGATATCTGATATCCGATATCTGATATCTCTTTACCCCCCACCCACCCTTTTCCTTATCCTCCCACTTGCTCCATTCCCTCTCTCCCAGTAAATTGGAAGATTGGGATTCACTCAGCACCTCATCCCAGCGTCATCATTCTGTGGAGGCTTCTTCATGCGTACGCGTAACATTCTGATCTTCGCCGGCTCCCTCTTTCTCAGCGCTCTCGCCGGCAGCCTTGTCGGCCCCAAGCCCGCACTCGCTGTCGCTCGCGAGATCATCGAACTCCAGCGCGACGTCACCTCGCTCCTTCAGGGTCAAAAAGATCTCTCCACTCAGATGACCCAGGACCACACTGTCCAAAAAACGCTCATCGAGCAGTCCTCGGACTCCGTCAACAAGCTCAACACCACCATGGCCTCTCTCCAAAAATCCGTCCAGGACGTCCAGGCCAATTCCGGCACGCGTCTCGACACCATGTCCACCCAGGTCCAGGGCCTTTCCGACAATCTCGAGGAAATTAAATCCCGCATCGGCAAACTCAACCAGCAGCTCGTCGACCTCCAGAACTCCGTCCAGAACATCGACGCTCGCCTCTCCGGTGGCGCTCCCGCATCCACTCCTGCTGGCGGCGGGGCCCCGTCTCCCGGCTCCGCTGCCGTTGTGCCAACAGGTCCACCGCCGTCCGCGGACACCCTCTATTCCAACGGCCTCCGCGACATCACCAGCGGCAAATACGATCTCGCTAGCTCCGAATTCCAGGATTATTTGAAGTATTACGGCGATACTGACCTTGCTTCTAACGCCCAGTTCTATCTCGGCGAAATCGCCTACTCCCAGAAGAATTACGATCTGGCGATCCAGCAGTTTGACAAGGTCCTCAACAACTATCCGAAGAGCTTCAAGCTGGCTTCCGCGCGCTTAAGAAAGGGCCAGTGCCTCATTGAAATGGGCCAGAAAAATTCCGGCGTCCGGGAACTTCGTGAAGTCGTCAAGCGTTATCCGGGGACCCAGGAAGAACGCATCGCACGCGCCCGCCTGAAAGACATGGGCGTTCCCATCACCGCCTCCACCGCCCACTAAATATTCCGCTTCGCCCCGAAGAGATTCCGGACTCCTGTCTTTCTCTCCGCTGTCTTTCTCTCCGCTGTCTTTCTTCCTCTGCGCCCTCTGCGTTCTTTGTGAACTCTGCGTCAAATCTTTTCTCTTCCAATCCAAATCGCTCGGCTCTTGGGTTTCTCTTGTAGGGGCCGCCTTCCGAGGCGGTCCGCCAACATAACCACACCGCAACCCAACCTTTTGCCCGTGCCAGTCCTCTCAGATTTTCTTGGAGTGCGGTGGCCTGCCACCGCTTTTGCGGTTGAAGAGACTTCGTGCCCTGAGGGAATTCTCCCCCTGAACTCTTAAACTCTTGAACTTCTGAACTCTTCTCCGTGCCCTCTGTGCTCTTACCTTTGTGCACTCTGTGATAAAAACAGCGCCGCCCGCACTACAATCCCTCTGTCACGCTCAGTGATGTCCCCCTCCGCCACTGCCAGCCCCCGCAGACGGTCCTCCCGACGCCCCTCCGCCCGAATGCCCTCCACCTCCACCACTCGATCCTCCGCCCCCGCCCGAAGACCCATGTGATCCTCCACCGCCCCCTCCCGTCCCTCCATGTCCGCCCATCTGCACTTGACTCCCGCCTCTCCCTCCAGAGCCGACATGCGCCACCACTTCCCCACGAGGATTTCCCGCCCCGTTGGATCTCCCAACAAAATCCTTCGTCTTAAAGTCGAACCGGATCGCTGTCACATTCTTCTGCGCTTCTATATGTCCCGCGCCCAGCACGCCCCGTGGAACAATCGATTCCGCCAACCTCGCTTCAATCACCGGCTGCGCCACGCGTGGGGCGTTCGCCATTAATCCCCGTTCGATTCCAGACCGCGGACCTGCCACCACTTGAATCCCTTTGCTCGGTGTCGGCCGCACTTCCGCTTGTAGTCGTCCCTTTTCTGCCACAAGCACCAGGATCCCCGATTTTGCATTGATCGGTGGTTTTCCCTTCTGATCCTGCGGGTGCCTCGGCACGATTCCGATCCCATGCCGCCCAACTTTCACAAAGTGGCAAGGATGATGATGCCGCCGCCCTGCCACCCATTTCCTGTGTGCCCAGCTCCCTGCGAAACACGTCCCATACTCAATCTCGTCATCAGGCGCGAGCGGGTCTCTCGCGTAAATCAGCCATGTCTCCATCGGGCACCGAAACAGCATCGCGTAGTTAACCACAATATTCCGTCTTCTTCTCCCTGCGCTCGTCTCATCGTTCTCAGTTGCCTCCGGTGCCGCCCCCGTTCCTTCCTGCTCTGCCCTTTCATTCGGCTCCCAACATTTTCCATAAGGCGCGCAATCAGAAAACTCTCCATTCTTCACCATGCCGGCCAATCCCGGTATCGGCTCACTCAATCCGGTCTCTTTCAGTCCTTCTGCCACCAACGCCCGGCGTTCTGCTAGTCGACCGGCGACCCACTGGTCCCACTCCTCGCTTTCGCGAGTCTGCCCTGGTTCCTTCAGCGGAATCAAGCGTCCCTCGACAAACGCCGCGGATTCCCCTGGCTTTAGCAACGTCTTCACCGCCGTTCCCCCGATCAGCGGTACAACTACTCCGTCAACCGCATGGACCACCACGCCATCCAGGGTGCTGTCCACTTTCATCGTTTCCGTTCCTACAAGCCTCATCGTTGCCGTCGGAGTTTCCACCCGGACCGCATCTTGCCCGGCCAGATGCGAAATCGTTGCCGTGCCCGTCAACAGATTCAACCGCGTATCAATCGCTCCCGCCGTAACCCACAACCTATTGAATTCCAGCACCGAATTCCCTGCCAGATGCACCACCGTCCCATTCTCAAACTCGATTTCCGTGCGTCCCTTCTCCGTCGCCAGTGTGTATCCGTCCTCCATCACCTGGCCCGCGGCCACCTCGATCCAATCATTTCCAAGCGCAGGCTTCCCGTTGTGTCCTGGCGAAAACTTCACCTCTCCCTCCACATAGTTCACCCACACCATCTGCGGCTCGCCTTCTTCTTTCGCTTTGGCTTGTTGAGGAATTACCGGAATGCTCGTGATGCAAATTACCAGGCAGGGTAACGACTTTGGGATCCATCGCATGGGAAACCTCCCGGACGGTCCATTAACCCATTGCTAATCTTATGACGTTTGTAACTCTCCGCGCGTTACACCTCCGTTACTCAAGGTTATGTTTTTGTTTTCACAATCTGTCTAGGAGTTATCGCATAAATGGCGCTCGGGAGGGCACGGCTTTCAGCCGTGCCGAAAGCCTGCAAGACCTGGGCTTTCGCGTCGCTTGCGTCCGCCGATTTCTGGCGGAAGCCCCTGAGGTCT
>Ga0187816_10000170_pt1 | contig 18385 bp, 14 predicted proteins | sample NC_wetland_sal_i_16_FD_132960 | JGI IMG/M metagenome (GOLD analysis project Ga0187816, IMG submission 132960) | Wetland sediment microbial communities from Neuse River Estuary, North Carolina, USA - SO4_1 | ecosystem: Environmental > Aquatic > Freshwater > Wetlands > Sediment | place: USA... | reverse complement strand
TGGCACTGGTTCCACCACGAAAAGAAGCCCCGCGAGAAGTCCGACCCTGTCCAGTCGACCCAAAAATCCGGCGGCTGGTGGCATCACGGTGGCCGTAACGCTGGCCCCGCCGGTGCTGGAGCCGATCAGAAAATCAAACAAGTCAAGGTCCACCGCGAAAAGCAGCATAGCGAGAAAACCGCCCCGCTCTATACCGTCCCCAAAACCGTAGGCCACTGGTTCCGTCGCGGCCCAGGCCCCGCCGGTGCCGGCTCGTAACACCGCCCCCCCGCGGGTGCCCCATCCTCGTTTTTTGAGGGTGGGTCTTGGGTTCTCTTGTCTCTACTGTTGACTGTCAACTGTCGACTGTGAACTTCTCTTGAGGGTGGGTCTTGGGTTTTCCTCTCTTCTCAGCGAACTCTGCGCTCTCTGTGCTCTCTGCGTTAATCTTTCTCTTCGTCTTTCTTGAACTCTTCTCCCGCTTCCCTCCTCCGAAAATGCAGCAACTTCTTCACCTCGGCAATCACCGCTCCCTCAGCGTCCTTCACTTCCACACCGAATTCCCGCTCGATCTTCTCTTCTTTCCCCAACGCCTCTTTGATCTCCCCAATCTGTTCCTCGCTCAAACGAAACTCCGCCCGCACCGTCCCTTTTCCCGGCTTCCGAAACCGAATGCTCGCGCTCTTATCCCACACAACGTACTCCCGCCCCAAATTCTCGATCAGCATCACCATATAAAACGGGTCCGCCATCGAATACAACGATCCGCCATAGTGCGTCCCCACGTAATTCCGGTTCCACCACCGCAGCTTCATCTCCACGTCCACAGCCCGCCAGTCCGCATCCAACCGCGTCACCCGAATCCCCGCCCCCAGCAGCGGCGGCCAGAAATTAATCAGCCTCCGTATGTTCCTCTTCAAAAACGGATTCACGACTCGCCCCCTCCTCCCCTTGCACACCGGCAACTCTAATCGCAAAGTGGCCTCCCAAAGAAGAAGCCCCCAAATAACCTTTAGCGCGCCTCACTCCGTCCCGGGTGCCCCATCCTCGTTCTTTGAGGGTGGGTCTTGGGTTTTTCTCTCTTCTCTCTGCGTACTCTGCGCGCGTACTCTGCGCTTCCTCTGCGCCCTCTGCGCTAAATCTTTTCTCTTAGTTTTTCTCTTCTCTTCGGGTGCCCCATGGGCCGGTTTTGCACGTGGGGTCTTGGGTTCGCGGGTGCCCCAGCGTCGTTTTTTGAGGGTGGGTCTTGGGTCTTCTTCTCGGCGGATTCTGCGCGCTTCCCTCTGCGCCCTCTGCGTTAAATCTTTTCTCTCAGTTCTTCTCTTCACCCCTCCGGCCATTGCCCGCTGAAGAAGCTCTCCAACGCCGCAAAGAATCGCCCCGGATCTTCCAGCGACGGAAAATGCCCGATCCCATCCATCTTCAACACCCGCGCATTGGGCAGAAACTCCGCCCACTCCTGCGCAGCCTCGATCGGCAGGATATCCGCCGTCCCGAACACGTAAAGCGCCGGGCACGTCACCCGCCTCGCATCCTCGCGCCAATCCCAATCCCCTTGAGTCTGCGTCGCCCGGCTGAAAACCGAGACAACCTTCTCTACTCGCTCGTTCGGAGTTTTGGACGGATCGCCCCTCATCGGCCGTGCCGGCTTGCGCCCGGTTCGCACCTCGCGCAACAACTCCCAAAACTGCCGCAGTTTCTCCGGATCAGGCGGGCTCGTTGCATTCAGTTCCTGAAGAATTCCAGGAGCAACCGCGTTCAGTCGCTCCGCCATGATTCGATTCACCGCCTCGCTATGCGGAAGCCGCCGAATCGGCGGCCCACACACCATGACCAGCCGCTCGACCCGCTCCGGAAACTCCATCGCATAGCGGGCCACGACTCCGCCGAAATACGACCATCCAATCAGCGAAATCTTCTCCAACCCGAAATGTCTGCGCACGGCGTCCAGATCGCGAACGTCGTTCTGGAACGAAATGCGCTCCAAGTCCACCGCTGTGGACTCCCCGCGGTTTCGCGGATCATAGAAAATGACGCGCCTCCCCCGCGCGAGCACATCAAATTCCTCAGTCCAGCACACCAGCGGAATCACCACCGCTTCCCCGTCGCCCACAGCCCGAAAATAAAGCCGCACATCCTCTTCCGCCTGTATGAATCCTTCTTGTACGTGTGTCATGGCGACATTCCACGGTCGGTGAGCCGCCCCCATCTCTGGTTTTTGGCAGCCCCAGCATCTTGTTTAGCCTGAGCCTCGAAGGGTCGGCTCTTGGGTTCTCTTCTCTGCGGGTGCCCCACCCTCGGTTCTTGAGGGTGGGTCTTGGGTCTTCTTCTCTGCGCTCTCCGTGCCCTCTGCGTTAAATTTTTTCTTTCTTGAACTCTTAAACTTTTAGACTTTCGAACTCTTGAACCTCCGACCTTTTCCACTTTTCCTTACTTCGTTACTTCCTTGCTTCTTTCCTTCCTTCCTTCGGCAGCTCGACAACCGCAAATCCCGCAACCTTCGCGGCCTCCGACAACCGCTCGTCCCCGCAAAGAAAAGCCCTCTTTGCCGGACGCCCTCCGCACCACACCAGCGCCGCTGCAAGCTGCAAACTGTCTCCTGCACGAAGCGGGTATTTCTCCAGCAACCGCTCAGCCGAATTCCTTAAATCATCTCCAGGTAGAATCTCGTCCCATGCCTCTTTCAGAGCTTGCAGCCTTGTCGCCGCCCCTAGCCGTTCTCTATCGTTGATTTCTTTCATGCGATACAAACGCCAAATCGCGCTATACACTTCAATGCCAGATCCCCACCACACGACGGGCGTATACTTGCGCAACTGTTGCCGCATAAATTGGCTGGAATCCTCCTGGATGCACACGGACACCAGCGCGCTCGCATCCCAAAACCCTCGGTTGCGTTTCACCGGCTCTCCTCGCGATCCGCCAAAAGAGCCTCGATAGCCTTGTTGCCTTTTACTCTCCCTGTCCGGATGCGCCAAAACTTCTTGTAGTCCAATTCCCTCTGACGCAGCCGCATCTTCCCCGCAGCCACCAGCAACAACTCCTCCTCCGAAGCCCCTTCCGCCTTGAACGGCACCAGTTTCGCCACCGGAAGGTTCCTGTCCCGGATAATCACCTCTTCGCCGTTCTTGGCCACCCCCAGGTATTCGCTCAACCGGTCCTTCAGCTTAGCCACATTCACGCTCCGCATCGCTTAACTCCCTTCATGGCTATTATAGCCATGAACCACTCCACGGGATAGCCTTCGTTTCCTCGTCAGCACTGCTGGGTGCCCCTCGATGAGAGAGGGAGGGTGCCCCATCCTCGTTTTTTGAGGGTGGGTCTTGGGTTCTCTTCTCTGCGAACTCTGCGCTTCCCTTTGCGCCCTCTGGGTTAAATCTTTTTCTTCCTCTTTCCTAAACTCATGAACTTTTGAGCGCTTGAGCTCTTCCTTACTTCCTTACTTCCTTACTTCCTTACTTCCTTACTTCCCTGCCTCTTTGTTTCCATTTCCTCCCCACAAACCGCAGCCGCGCCAATTATTAAGCGGCCTCGACCGTAAGCCGCAACCCGATCGCCTTGGTGACGGCAACTAGTGTCGACAGCCGGGGATTGCCGTTGACGGACAGGGCGCGATAAAGACTCTCGCGCTCAATGCCTGCAGCTCGGGCGACTTTCGCAATGCCCTGTGCTTGGGCGAGATGCCGTAATGCAATGAGCAGAACACGGGGTTCGGCCTCATCTTCCAACGCAGCTTTGAGGTACTCGGCGGCAAATCCCGGTTCTTTCCGAAGCCGCCGAATGATGGCCTCGTCGTGAGGAATGCTCGCTTTCCGTTTCATGATCTTCCCGCCCTTTCTTTGTAATCTTTCAGGTATTCCAACGCCCGTGTAATGTCTGCCGACTGTTTTCGTTTGTCGCCGCCGCAAAGAAGCAATACACATTCCCTGCCGATCATCGCGTAGTAGACACGGTAGCCCACTCCCCAATCGATTCGCAGTTCGCACAATCCTTGACGCAGCGGCTTACAATCGCCGAAATTCCCGGCGGCCAGTCGGTTGATTCGAACCGCAATCTTCGCCTGCGCACGGGCATCCGCCAATCGCGTCAACCAATCGTCGAAAACATCCTTTCCGGCGCGGCTGACGTAGTGACGAATCTCAATCGCGTTTTCTATTGTAACTTATAAATCACAACGCCGCAAATCGCCCGCGTTTCGTTACGGCCGGTCACCCCCCGCACGGTTCAGGGTGCCCCACCCTCGTTTTTTGAGGGTGGGTCTTGGGTCTTCTTCTCTGCGCTCTCCGCACCCTCTGCGTCCAATCTTTTTCTTCCTCTTTCTTGAACTCCTAAACTTTTGAACTCCTGAACTTCTCCACTCCTCTTCCCTTCCTCACTTCCTCCCCACAAATCTCAGCCGCGCCGTCACCGCTCTCCCCTGTCCTCCAGAAAACGTCCCGAAATTCGGCGCATCAATATTGTTCACCACCACGTCTGGATTCTGCCGGTTCAGGATATTGATCACCGCCACGCGCACCGCAAACACCCGGTGGCTGAATCCGAATTTCTTCTCCAATCCAATCGTGAGGCTGGCATAGTCCGGAAACCGTTGCGAATTCGCTGCCCCAATCAGAAATTGTTGTTGGTTGATCACGCTGTACGGGTACCCAGTGTGAAAGTCGAACAAATACGTAAACAAAATTCCCCAGATCGGCGTCGGAAAGCTTCCCCAGGACAAGACCCGGTTCGGCGCATCCCAACTCAGCGGCCCTGGCTGCTGCGGCGCAAAATACAGCGAGCCCAACACAGGATCCAGCACTTGGTCCGAGCTCGCCCGCGACCGAGTGTAACTGCCGAAGATCACAGAGGTGTTCTTGAACGTGTGCCGCGCGGTAATCGTCGCCCCGCGATACTTGTCCCGCCGCGAACTCTGCAGCAAAAAATCCGACCCGATCTGTCCCGGTGACAATGTTTCGTACACCAGCCCGTGATGCTGGTCCCGCGCCAGCAATTCAATCGATACCAGCGTGTTCGCCCCAATCCGCTGCTGCCAGCCCGCGCTGGCAATATCGAAATACGGCTGCTGCAAACTCTGCAATCCGCCCGCGGGCAGAATAAACGCGCTCGTCGCCGGCCCCTGAATCGGCGCGGTGCCCGCCGGGTTGTACAGCGTGTCCACCTCCTGCTGGTCGTACGCCTGCCCAATCACGGTAAGGTTCAGCGGAATGTTATACATCCCCCAGCCAATCGAAAATTTCCCGCGATCATACGCGAACGGCATCCAGTTCAGCGCCACGCGCGGCTGCACCAGCGCCGCTTGAAACAACCGGTCCCAGTCCGCGCGCACGCCGGCCTGCACCACCACGTGCTTATTCGGCGACCAGGAATCCTGCATAAATCCCCCGGCCAGCGTGTTCGCCACGTAAAAGTCCGCATTCCCCGTGAACGTCGTCAGCCGATCCAGCGTCAGATTGCTGCGCAGCGCCTGGATTTCCGTGCGCACCGCGGTTTGCGCCAGAAACACGCTGGAAAGATTTCCTCCGCCCGAAATCGTGTGCGTCCCGAACCAATGCAGCGGCGCGCTGATGGCATCGGAAAATAACTGGTAGCGCCCCTCATCCTGCCCGATCTTCTGGAAATAATTCCCTTCCGCGCCGTTCACCAGCAAAACGTACGGCGCCGTGCCTTGTGGGCTCAAATCGGAGTTCACCCGCTCCACGCCTAGCCCAATCTCAAATAGCGTCTTCTCGAAGTAGCTCTGTTCTTTCACGGAGCCGAAGAACTGGTTGAAGGTCGTGTTCCAGGTGGTCGATTGCGGGTGCAGCGCATCCAGCCCCGCATAGCTGCCGTCCTGAATGTTGGAAAGAAAGCTGACGTGCAGGCTGTTGTTCGTGGACATCTTCCACAGCAGCCGCGACCAACTGTCCCCGCCCCACTGCTGCGTTTGATTGGGAGCGCCAGGAGGCAGCCCCTTCACGATGCTCAGCGTGTGCAACATGTCAAACGACTGCGAAAACCACAACTCATCCTTCACGATCGGCCCGGAAAACACCACCCGCGGATAAAAATTGCCTAGCTGAACGCCTTCCTGAATATTGATCCCCGGAATAAAGTCCGTGGCGTTAAATCGCCAGCGGTCATCGCCCTCCCGCGTCTCGTAGCTCAACACCGCCGCGCCCGGATGGGCATACTCCGCGCCAAAACGCCCGGTCTGAATATCCGCCGTGCGCACGGCTTCCACGATCATCCGCGCCGTAAGCCCGCCGCTCGCCGGGTCGCCCACCTCCACGCCATCGATCAGGTACTGCGACTGGGTATTGCGCGCGCCCGCAATGTGCAGCAGGTCCAGGTTGTCGCGCAGCACCTGCGGCATCGCCACCAGGCTCTGCTGCAAATCGTGCGAGCTGGCCACCGGAATATCGCGGATCTCCGTGCTGCTCAACGATTCGGTGCTCTGCGTCGTCGTTGGGTCGATGCGGTTCTCCGTAACCGTCACGTCCACCTTTTCCCGCACTTCCTCTTCGTGGTTCAGTGTGAACACGAACTCAGTGTTCTCCGCCGCCAGTTGGATCTTCTGATCCGCCAGGACGAAGTAACCCTGCTTCTCGATTCGTACCGTATATTCGCCGGGAGAAAGATTCGGGAGGGAGAAAAAACCAGCGTCGTCACTGACTGCCGAAAGCACTTGCCCACCGTTTGCTGGCGCGGCCTGTCCGCCGGCGGGAGGCGCACCCTGTCCGGCAGTCGCCGGCACGGTTTGCGTTCCGGCTGTTGGCGTACCTTGTTGCGGGATGGTCGGCCCGCCGACATATTCAAGTTTTACTTGAGCATCGCCAACGGGCAACCCGTTCTCATCAACCACTCGTCCCTTTAAGACGAGGGGAGTATCCGCAGCGCTGCCCGCGCTCCCAAAGAGCAAGAGCGCGAGCAACACTGTCGCGAAAAATCGAAGTCGCTTCACCAAAGCCCACCCCAACGAGCTGGGGAATGACTTCAAGTTCTACTTTAGATTCGACCGGACCGCTACTTCTTCTTGCTCTTCGCCTTCTGCTTGTCTTCTACCACAGCCTGCGCCGCCGCCAACCGCGCGATCGGCACGCGGAACGGCGAAGCGCTCACGTAGTTTAGACCAATCTGGTGGCAGAACTTTACGCTATTCGCATCGCCACCGTGTTCGCCGCAGATGCCCACTTCCAGATTCGGCTTCGTCTTGCGTCCGCGCTCCACGCACCAGCGCATCAGCATGCCCACGCCGTGTGTGTCGAGGCTCTGGAACGGGTCCGCCTTCAGAATGCCCAACTTCTTTTCGTCCACGTAGTCCGGCAAGAAGCGCCCTGCGTCATCGCGAGAGAGCCCCATCGTCGTCTGGGTCAAGTCGTTCGTCCCGAACGAGAAGAAATCCGCCACCTCGGCGATTTCGTCGCCCAGCAACGCCGCGCGCGGCAGCTCAATCATCGTTCCGATGACGTAAGGCACCTTCACGCCGGCTTTCTTAATGAGCGGATCGGCAATCTTCCTCGCGGCGTCCGCCAGGATACTGATCTCCTTCTTGTCGAACGTCACGGGAATTTCGATCTCAGGTTTTACTTTAATTCCCGCCTTCACGCATTCGATGGCCGCTTCAATGATCGCGGTCACCTGCATGTCCAGAATTTCCGGATAGGTGAGGGACAACCGGCAGCCACGATGGCCCAACATTGGGTTTGCCTCGTGCAGTTGCTCCACGCGGCGCGCGATGGTCTCCACCGGGATGTTCAGTTCCTTGGCCAGTTCTTCCTGTTTGGCGCGCTCGTGCGGCACAAACTCGTGCAACGGCGGGTCGATCAAGCGGATCGTCACCGGCAATCCGTCCATGGCCTTGAACAGCCCGATGAAGTCGCGCCGTTGGAACGGCAACAACTTGCTCAGTGCTTGCACGCGCCTCTCGCGGTCTTCGGCCACGATCATTTCCTGGATCGCCAACTGCCGCTCATGGCTCTTCTCCGGAAATTCAAAGTCGGTGAAGAACATGTGCTCGGTGCGGGTTAACCCGATGCCTTCGGCTCCCAGTTCGATCGCCTTGCGCGCGTCTTGCGGCGTATCCGCGTTCGCGCGCACCTTCAGCTTGCGGATGCCGTCAGCCCACTTCATGATCGTCTGGTACGCCTTCGGAAATTCCGGCGTCACCAGCGTCAGTTGATCCACGTACACCAAGCCTTCGCTGCCATCCAGCGTCAACCAGTCCCCTTCCTTCACCACTTTCCCGCTCTTCCCGTCCCTCAAGGACTTTCCGGCATAATCGATCTGCAGTGTCTCCGCGCCGACGATGCAGCACTTGCCCCATCCGCGCGCCACCACCGCCGCGTGCGAAGTCTTTCCTCCCGTCGCTGTTAAGATGCCCTGAGCCACGGCCATGCCGCCCACGTCTTCGGGGCTGGTTTCACGCCGCACCAGGATCACTTTCTCGCCGCGCTTGGCCCACTCTTCCGCATCGGCTGCGTTGAAGACCACTTTGCCGACCGCCGCGCCCGGCACCGCATCGATACCGTGCGTCAGGATCTTGGCCTGCAGCGTCTTCTTGTCGAACTTGCTGTCGATCACCGGATAGAACAGGCGCTCGATGTCCACGGGCTGAATGCGCAGCACCGCCTCTTCCTTGGTGATGAGCTTTTCATTGGCCATGTCCATGGCAATCCTGAACGCCGCCGCCGGAGTACGCTTCCCGGTGCGCGTCTGCAGCATATAGAGGACACCATCTTCCACGGTGAACTCCATGTCCTGCATGTCTTTGTAGTGTTGTTCAAGTTTTACTCGAGCTTTCTCGAGCTGCGCGTAGGCCTTCGGCATGATCTTCGCCAATTCCATCAGGTGCACCGGAGTGCGAATGCCGGCGACAACGTCTTCGCCCTGCGCGTTGGTCAGGTAATCGCCGTAGAAAATCTTCTCCCCGGAGCTGGGGTCGCGCGTGAAGCACACGCCCGTCCCGGAATTATCGCCGGTGTTGCCGAACACCATCTGCACGACGTTGACGGCCGTGCCGAGCAAGCCGGTGATTTTTTCCACGCGGCGGTAGGTTACTGCCTTCTCCGCCATCCACGAGCCGAACACGGCGCCGATCGCGCCCCACAACTGCTCCATGGGATCGTCTGGAAAATCCTTTCCGGCATGCTGCTTGAAGTAGGCCTTGTACTCCGCAACCAGTTCTTTCCAGCCGCTGGCCGGAACGGCGGTGTCTTCCTTCACGCTCAAGCGCGTTTTCATGGCCCGCAGCCGGTGCTCCAGATCCTCCTTGGACATGCCCATCACCACGGTGCAATACATCTGCACGAAGCGGCGGTACGCATCATAGGCAAAACGCTCGTTGTTGGTGCCCTTGGCCAGTCCCTCGACGGACTTGTCATTCAGTCCCAGATTAAGGATGGTTTCCATCATGCCGGGCATGGAACGCGCGGAGCCGGAACGCACGCTGACGAGTAGCGGACTGGTGGGATCACCCAGCTTCTTTCCCGTAACCTTCTCGAGCCTGGCGACGTTGGCCAACACCTCCTTCTTCAATTCGGAGGGATACTTCTTGCCGTTCTTATAGAAGTAGTCGCAGGTTTCGGTGGAGATGGTGAAGCCCGCGGGGACGGGGAGTCCGATTTTGGTCATCTCCGCCAAGCCCGCGCCTTTGCCGCCGAGCAAGTCACGCCACTCGCCGTCTCCTTCTGCTTTTCCTGCACCAAAGAAATAGACCCACTTTTTCACGTTTTGCCTCTCTCTGTATTTTGCTCATCCTGTAGCTCAGGCCCTCCAGGCCTGAGGGTTTTCTATTCGCTAGCTTGGTCGCTGGCGGGAGCGGAAACCCTCACCCCTGAAGGGGTGAGCTACAACTGCACCTGACTCGCGTCAGCCTTGTCGCCGCTCAGTTGGGTTTGGAGCGGCGTTTGGTCGGCGCGCCGACATTTTTCCGAAGAAATCTGTCGCGAAAATCTAAAATCCATACTTCAAGTAAAACTTGAACTTTCCTGCCCTGCTCAAAAATTCATTTCCTGTAGCTCAGGCCTTCGAGGCCTGAGGCTTTTCCTTCTTCGGTTCCTTCAAGCAGTCTGGGCCGCGCTACGAAAAACCTCACCCCTCAAAGGGGTGAGCTACATGATTAGCGCGCCTCTTCCCCACCGAGCTCGGAAAAGTCCGCAATCGTGGTGAACTCGCGCAGCAACTCCGCGAGCAAGGCCAGGCGATTGTTCCGCACCGCTTCGTCTTCCGCCATTACCATGACGTCCACAAAGAATTGGTCCAGCACCTTACGGAGTCCGGCAATCTCTTCGAGCGCTTCATGATAATTGCCCGCCCGTTTATAATCTGTGACCTTGCCCACAGCCTTACGTACGGCCGCATATAATTCCTTTTCGGCATCCTTCTCAAAGAGGTCCTTGTTGACGTGCTGCGGCGCTTCCGCGGGCACGTTGGCCTTCTCCAGAATTCTCCGGGTGCGCTTGAAGGACACGGCCAGCGGCTCGAAGTTCTTGGACTTGCGGATGGACTTCAACGCGCGCAGCCGTTTCTCCACGTCGACCAGATCATCGGAACCGGCGCGGAAGACGGCATTCACTTCGTCATACGCGTAGCCGGATTTCTCTCTCAGCACGAAGCGCGCGCGTTCCAGCAGGAATTCCAGCACCTGGGTTTCCTGCTGCGGCGTGAGCGTCTTCTTCGGCGGGTAGTTAAGCAGCGCCTTCGCCGCGGCACTGATCGCCAACGGCAGCGGCACGAAGATCTTCTTTTCCAGGATGATCTTCACGATGCCGAGTGCGGCGCGGCGCAATGCATAAGGATCGCTCGAGCCCGTTGGCACTACGCCCACCGAGAAGCAGCCCACGATGGAATCCAGCTTATCGGCGAGCGCCACCGCGCATCCGGTCAGGTTGCGGGGGATGGGATCGTCGAGGCCCACGGGGCGGTAATGGTCGTAGACGGCGTCGGCGACTTCTTCCGACTCGCCTTGCGCGAGCGCATAAAGCCCGCCCACCACGCCCTGCAGTTCGGTGAATTCGCGGACCATCTCTGTGACCAGATCGCACTTGGCAAGTTCCGCGGCACGGTCGGCATCGGCCACGTGTGCTTGCAGGATGCCCAGGTTGTACCACTGTTCGGCGAGCCAGCGCGCGATGGCGCGGACGCGTTCCACTTTGTCAAAGTAGCTGCCGAGGCGCGACTCGTAGGTGACCTTCTGCAGCTTGGGGAGAATGTCGGCAAGCTTGCATTTTTGGTCGGACTCCCAGAAGAAGCGTGCATCGGCGAAGCGGGCGCGCAGCACGCGTTCGTGCCCGGCACGCACCAGGCCCTGGGTGTCCTTGGCGAGATTAATAACCGCCAGGAAGTGCGGCGCCAGTTCCCCGCCCCGGCTCTCCACAGCAAAATATCTTTGGTGGCCGCGCATGACGGTGATCAGGATTTCGTCGGGCAGTTCGAGGAACGAGGGATCGAAATCGCCCTCGATCACGCTCGGGTACTCGTTCAGGTAGGTGACGAGTTCCAGCAGGTTCGCGTCTTCGTGAACGTGATAGCCGGACCGCTTGGCATGCGAGGCGAGTTCGCGGGAGATCTTTTCGCGGCGCTCTTCCGGGCGGACGATGACGCCATTCGCGTGGAGCTTCTTCTCGTAGTCCGCGAAATTGGTGACGCGGATTTGCGGCTTGCCCAGAAAACGGTGGCCAGCTGTGGTGTCTCCGGCGGTCACTCCCCCGAAGGAGAACTTTAGTGGCTTGCCATCGAGAAGAGCTACCAGCCAGCGGATGGGCCGGATGAAGCGCGCTCCTTCAAACCCGGTCCAGGTCATGGTGCGGGGCCAGGAAAGATCGTGGATCACGCGCGGCAGGATTTCGAGGAGCAGGGCGTGGGCGGTGCGGCCGCGCTTGATGATGCGCGCGGCGATGCTTTCGCCCTTGGGCGTCGTCACCAGGTGAAGCTCGTGCAGCGCCACGCCCTGCTTTTCGGCGAAGCTGACGGCGGCTCTGGTCGGCGCGCCGACATTATCGTAAGCAATGGACTTGGGCGGGCCGGTAACCTCGATCTCAATATCGGCCTGTTTGGCGATGATGCCGCGCACCCAGGCGGTCAAGCGGCGCGGTCCCCCGAAGGTTTCCACCGCGGTGCCTTCGCTGAGGTTCTCGGCGATGAGGTGTTTTTCGAGAATGGTTTTCAGGTCCGCGACCGCGCGGGGCAGCATGCCGGCGGGAATTTCTTCGGCGCCGATTTCGAAGAGGAGTTCGACGCGCTTGGGTTTGGAGGCGGCAGCCAGGGCTTTCTTCGAAAGCTTCTTTGGAGCGGTAGGCGACTTCCTCTTCGAAGGGTTGGTAAGGGCGGTCATGCGGCCACCTCAGGCGCGAAGTTCCATTTTGGGAATGTCGGCGCGCCGACATTTTTCACCGAAGGTCGGATGAATGGACGGGTCTCTCTTCGTAGGGGTCCAGCAATGCTGGACCCCAGCTTGGCAGAATCAATTGTGCTTGTGACTACACCGAGCCCGCCTTGGGCAACACGCAGTGATGGTGCGGACATGGGGCGCAGCAGTGCCGCGCCCCTACAAGCAATCCTGCGGTCGTTTCGCGGCGAGGCCATTTCCCAAAACGGGAATGTCGGCGCGCCGACATTTTTGCGGCTACAGCGATCGTTGGAATGGACCTGTCTTCGTAGCTCACCCCTTCCAGGGGTGAGGGTTTTCGCTGCGACGGCAATCACGCCGTCGAGGAGGAACGTTTCCGCTCCCAGGGCGACCACGCATCCGTAATGGAGAGCCTCAGGCCTGAAGGCCTGAGCTACAGGAACTGTCGGGCGCCTCACGAGCGCACCTCGTGGCCGGGCTTGCCGCTGGGGAATGTCGGCGCGCCGACATTTTCCTTCGCGCCGACCTGTTCGAGGTAGGCGGCAGCGGCGCGGCAGGCCAGCGTCCGTACCCGTTGCATTAACGCCGCGCGCTCGGTTGTGGAGATTACCCCGCGCGCGTCCATCAGATTGAACAGGTGCGAGCACTTCAGGCAGTGGTCGTAGGCGGCGAGCAAGGGGTAGCGGACCCGCTCTTTGGTCGGCGCGCCGACATTCCCGGCCAAAGTCCTCCAGCCGTCCAGGAGGTCCTTGGCTTCCTTCTCGTGCAGCTCAAACTCCGCGCGCAACGCCTTGGCATCGCTGCGGTCAAAACTGTACTCGGAGAGTTGCTGCTCTTCCGCCAGGCGGATCTCCCCGTAGGTCTTCTCGTTGGTCCAGCGGATCTCATACACGCTTCCGACATCCTGGAGGAAGGCGCAGATGCGTTCGAGGCCGTAGGTGATCTCCACCGAGATGGGGTCCAGGTCGATGCCGCCGCTTTGCTGGAAGTAAGTGAACTGGGTAATCTCCAGTCCGTCGAGCAGGATTTGCCAGCCGATGCCCCAGGCGCCAAGGGTGGGCGATTCCCAGTTGTCCTCCTCGAAGCGAATGTCGTGCGCGCGCAGGTCGATGCCAATGGCTTCCAGGCTGCGGAGGTACATGTCTTGGATATTCGTGGGCGCGGGCTTTAGGATCACCTGACACTGAAAGTGCTTGTAGAGGCGATTGGGATTTTCGCCGTAGCGGCCATCGGCGGGGCGGCGCGAGGGCTGCACGTAGGCGACGCGATACGGCGCTGAGCCGAGCACGCGAAGAAAAGTTTCCGGATGCATGGTGCCGGCGCCGACTTCGGTGTCGTAGGGTTGCTGCAGGACGCAACCCTGCTTGTCCCAGAAGTGCATGAGCTTGAGGATGAGTTCTTGAAAAGTGAGTCCCTGTTGCTTGGGCTTATGTTCAAGTTTTACTTTAACTGTCACGGCGTCTCCCAAAACTCGTTCTTTCGACCAGTCTGTAGCTCAGGCCTTCGAGGCCTCCGGGCTTTCCCTTCCTTGATGCGGTCTCGGCCACGTTACGGAAACCCTCACCCCTCAAAGAGGTGAGCTACAAAAACGTCGGCGCGCTGACATTGTGCCATCACCCGGTTTCGAGCAGCGTTCGCGTATTCAGCTTGCGTTCCGTGTGGTGCTGAATCCAGTTGAATCCGGCTTCACGTAATTCTTTAACTCCAGGCAGCGCGGCCAGCGCATCGTCAAACTGATCGAGCCGCTGCTTGGTGAAAACTTCCGCCAGCTCGCGCGCCTCGTGGGATACGGGCTTCATCCCGGCGCGGCGGTGTTCCTGATCGAACAAGCCGGGATGAAAGGCATCTTGATACGCAATTCCCTTCCCGAGCGGCTTGCCGCAGAAAGCGCAGACATCGAAGCGCGGCAGCCAGCCCGCCAGGCGCACGGTCCAGAACGCGAAGTAGCTGAGCGGCAGAGCCGACGCCCCGCGGCGCTCGATTTCCCGGGCGGTGAGCAGGACCAGCCGGAACATGGCTTCGTTGACTTCGTGCTCCGGTAGAACCAGTTCGGCCACCTCGCTGACGAGGGCGAGACCGGTGCTGAGGCTGTAGTCGCTCTGGGCCTTGTGAAAGGACTCGAGCAAATCCGCCTGCTGAATGCGCACGAGGTCGCGCGTTTCCCGTTCGACGAACCAGATCTGCACATGAGACAGCAGCTCGAGGGTGGAGCCGTAGCGATTCTTCAGGCGGCGCGCGCCGGCGGCTACACCGCGCATGCGCCCCGAGGTGCGGCCCAGGAAACTGACCAGTCGATCGGCCTCACCGAGCGGGAAGGTCTTCAGGATGATGGCTTCCGTTTCGCGGGCAGGCATGCGCAATGTCGGCGCGCCGACATTATGCGGAAGCCAGACAGAGGTTTTCCGCGCAAAGTGCGCGCACGTGCACAACATAATTACTTACCACACGCTGGCGGACATGGCAATGACGGCGTGGGGGAAACTGTGGAGAAAACGCTGTGCGCCGATTTGGGAATGTCGGCGCGCCGACATTTTGGGGGTGCCAACAAAGAGAGGGGGCTCTGAGTAGTGGCCGACCTTTTGATCGGCCAGGAAGAATGGAACATGCATCAGCCTGGCCAGTCTGAAGACTGGCCACTACAGTAACCCAAGTCAGCTTCCACAACGTAGATTGCCAAAATAGGGATGTCGGCGTAGCAGCGCTCTTTGGGGCTGACCCGTTCTTTGTAGCTCACCCCTTCAAGGGGTGAGGGTTTCCGTTCCGGGGGCAATCACGCTGCTGGAACGGAAACCCTCAGGCCTGAAGGCCTGAGCTACAGGAAGATGCGAGACCGAGTTCATGCGTAGATTTTGTGGATTGCGTTTCCACTGCAGAATGCAGCGCGCAAGCCGCATCACCTGCGTTTTCCGTAATTTTGGAGGGGTTCCAGATTCTGTTAACCAGGATTTTCGCGAGCAAATATTATCGGACACGGAGCCGCGGCCCTTCCCTTCTGGGGTGATCTTCGGCCTTGCGGCGCGTTGCCGCGACGGGGCATGGCTCGACGGCTCTCTTTTTAGGGTTTGTGATTTGAGCTATTTGCAGTAGCGTGAGTTCACTGCCGTCCTACGGAAAGTTCGGGAGAGCCCCATGCGGATCCACAGATTTCGTTTCGTTTTGTTGTTCATTTTGTTTGCCCTGGTGCGGCCGGCACAGGCGCAGACCCTAAGCTGCTCGTCAGACGACGGCGGCAAGAAGTACTGCCCGGCGGACATGCGGAGTGGGGCGCACTTGGTGAAGCAGCAAAGCGAGGCGGTGTGCAAGCAGGATTATTCATGGGGCTACGACGAGAAAGGCATTTGGGTGGATCACGGCTGCAGCGGGGAGTTTGCCCTGGGCGGCGGGACCTCACCGGAAGCGCCCGGTGGCGGAAAGGAGGAGCCCGGCAAGACGATCACTTGCGCGTCCGAGGGCGGAAAGAAGAACTACTGCGGGGTGGATGCGCCGCACGCCAGTGTGCGCATGGTGAAGCAGCTCGGCAGCTCGCCGTGCACCCAGGGCACCACGTGGGGCTACGATGAGCGAGGCATCTGGGTGGACCATGGGTGCCGCGCGGACTTCTTGGTGCAGGGCGGGCCGAGCTCTCTTGGGGCTGGGGCCAAGGACAAATCCTGTCTGCAGTCTGTGGGCAAGCAGCGGGCGAACCAATTGGTGAAGGAATGCCTGAAGGTTTCGCCGGCAACGCACCCGCCGTGCAATGCGGAGAACTCCTGCGAGCTGATCGAGGAGGAGATTCGGAGAAGCTGCGGGTTGCTGGGGATTGATGCGCCGGCGTTTTGCGGAGGATACCGGTGATGAGGATGGTCGGGGAAAGCGAACCTAAGAGAACCCAAGACCCACCCTCGAAAAACGAGGATGGGGCACCCGAAGAGGAAGAGACCATGGGAGTTTGCCGGTTCGGGAATGTCGGCGCGCCGACATCTTTGCCGTTCCCGCGATTTTTGTAGCTCACCCCTTCAGGGGTGAGGGTATCCGTTCCAGGAGCAACCGCGGTGTTGTGGGGAAAACCCTCAGGCCTGAAAGGCCTGAGCTACACGTGCGCGGCCTTGCCGCAAATCGGATACACTGACGGTTTCAATGACGGTCGAGAGCGGCCGGAGATGAGGCGCTGCTGACGCGATGATCCCGCTGAAGGACGACAACCCGACACGCACGTTTCCGATCATGAATTGGGCGCTGATCGTGGCCAACGTGCTGGTGTTCTTCTACCAACTAAGCTTGCCGCCCCACGCGTATAAGGCGTTCGTGATGGCCAATGCGACGGTGCCGATGCGCATTCCGGCGTTTCTGGCGGGATACCTGGGCTTCAAGATGGCGTTCTACCCGATGTTCACCAGCATGTTTTTGCATGGCGGACTGATGCACCTGCTGGGGAACATGCTGTTCCTGTATGTGTTCGGGGACAACGTGGAGGACTGCTTCGGGCACATCGCCTACCTACTCTTTTATATTGTGTGCGGGATCGGGTCGGGGTTGGTGCACGTGCTGTTTAACCTGCACTCTTCCCTGCCGGCGATTGGGGCGAGCGGAGCAATCAGCGGGGTGATGGGCGCGTACGTGGTGCTGTACCCACGGGCGAACGTGCTGATGCTGTTTTTCATTTTCCTGATTCCGATTCCGGCGGTGTTTGTGCTGGGGTATTGGTTCGTGCTCCAGTTTCTGTCGGGGATTGGGGAGTTTGGGGCGTCGGCGACGGGCGGGGTGGCATGGTGGGCGCACATTGGGGGATTTTTGATTGGGATGGTGGTCGCGCTGATGGTGAAGAAGAGATAGGACTGTAACGCCGCGCGAGGTTAGGCGGGATATCAGATACCAGTTGTCAGATATCAGGAAGCGCGGATAGCAGGGATGCGGCTTACACGGGGCACAGCATAGCGAGGGGCGGAGACGAGAATCGACACGCGCAGGTGCAACCGTGGAATGGGAACCGCCGCGCGGAACGGTTCCCGTGGCTTACGCGCTTAGTATGGGGTGACTTTGAAGACGAAATTCAGATCCTTATTCTCGCCGGAAGCGATGGTGATCTCCTTGGATTGGGCGCCGTAGAGTTCGTGCCAAGCGGTGATGGTGTATTTTCCCGGAGGCAAGTTGGGCAGGGTGAAGTCGCCGTTGCTATCGGTGATGGCGTGGTGCGAGTTCTTGAAGACGGCGAGGACGCTTCGCATCCAGGGATGTAGCTCGCATTTGACGCGGATGAACTCCGGTTGGGTATAGCGAATGACGACGGGCGGCGTGCCGGGAGGCTGGGAACGGTTCCATTCGGGGTTGACGTGCGCCATGGGATGAACGGAATGGGCGACAGTGTCGTCGTTCTGCACCCAGACTTCCTGGTTGGTTTGGACCGTGAGGACGTGCGGGGCGTAACGGCAGCCGCGCTGGTTGAGATGGACGACGGGGCCCGCAAAGTTCTCGTCGGGCGCTCCGGCGGAAATATACACGATGACATTTTGCAGGCTGTTTTGCGGCCCGGTGACGCTGACCTCGGGCATGGGGGAGGAAGTGTAGAACTTGGCGCAGTTGGGCTCTGGGGACATGTCGATGGGTTTGTACTTCTTCGGCGTGCCGTCAAAGGTCACTCTGCCGTTGAGAACAGCGGGAGGAACGGAAGCGGCTACGCCAGGAATTGCCGCGAGGGTGGAGGCGCTGTGCGCGAAGAATGGGTTGGCGAAACCAGGGGTGAAGCCTGGGATGGAGTTCGTTAAGCGATCCAAGTTTGTTACGCGAGCCAGGTTAATGAGGCGACTGGTGAACCGGGGAGCCCTGGGAACAAGAGTTAAGAAGCAGCAGACAGCGACACACACGCAAAGAGCAGCGAATAACTGTAAGCGCAGAAGCGCGGGAACTGCAGGCTGTTTCGGAAGTTGGGGCGATGTTGCGAATCTAAACACGAGATCCTCCTGAAAACGATTTGGTCTTTTTCGCTCCGTCGAACTCCAGAGCGAAGCGCGCTGGGAAGTGAGATCCAAGAGTCACTTCTATGCGCGACCGCAAGGGCCGGGCTTGCGGCAGAGCCAGTGTAGAGAAGAAAAAAGAGAAAAAGTT
>Ga0187816_10000169_pt1 | contig 18424 bp, 16 predicted proteins | sample NC_wetland_sal_i_16_FD_132960 | JGI IMG/M metagenome (GOLD analysis project Ga0187816, IMG submission 132960) | Wetland sediment microbial communities from Neuse River Estuary, North Carolina, USA - SO4_1 | ecosystem: Environmental > Aquatic > Freshwater > Wetlands > Sediment | place: USA... | reverse complement strand
GCCGCTGCCCGCCGAGTTGAGAGACTATCTCGCGAAGCTCGCCGCCGCGGCTGGCGAGAATCATTCGCGGATTGACGCTGTACTGAACAGCTTCTTATAATCGGAACAAATGCCAACCAAGTCACTCACGCTGCTCTTTGCGGTCATGTTGATCGGACTTGGGCCAGTCCTTGCCCAGCAGCCTCAAAACCCTCCACCGCCAGCTCAAGTGCCCCCCGCAGTACCTGCCGAGCAGCAACAGGTACAGAAGAGCCAGACCACCATCCCAATCACCGTTAACCTTGTCGATGTGCTCTTCACCGTGCTGGACCACCGCAACAAGCTTGTTTCAGGTTTGGAGAAGCAGGATTTCAGGGTTCTTGACGACAATATTCCGCAGGATATCCGTTACTTCAGCAAACAGAGCGATCTTCCTCTGCGCATCGGCATGCTGCTCGATACCTCCAACAGTATTCGGGACCGCCTGAAGTTCGAGCAGGATGCTGCCGACAATTTCCTGTTCAGTGTTCTGCGGCGCAATAAAGATGAGGCGTTTGTCATGACCTTCGATGATGAACCGCAGGTTGTGCAGCCTTTTACTGGGGATACTGGGCTGCTACGCGATCAGATCCTCCGCACCCGCGCCGGCGGCGGCACCGCCGTTTACGATGCGATTTACCAGGCCTGTGTGAATGAGCTGAGCCATCCCCCGCGGCCGCCCGGCGACCAGCCAGACATTGTCCGGCGCGTCATGATTCTCATCAGCGACGGTGAAGACAACCTCTCGACGCGTACGCGCGCCGAGGCCATCGAGATGGCGCAACGCACCAGTGTGGTCATCTACACCATCAGCACGAGCACACAGTGGGTGACGCTGGACGACCCCAACAAGGAAAGATCCGGCAACCGCAAATACCATCTCACCGAGGGTGACAAAATCCTCCAAGATCTTGCCGATGAAACGGGTGGCCGGTCGTTTTATCCCTATCACGTCGACGACCTGGACCAGTCTTTCCAGGACATTGGCGAAGAACTCCGTAATCAGTACTCCCTTGCTTACAACCCCACCAATCACACACTCGACGCCCGCTATCATAAGATTAAGGTCGAAATTCCAGACCACAAGGGCTACCAGGTTCGCGCGCGCCGCGGATACTACGCCCGCGCCAATCAGAACACGGCCAGCAAACCTGCGGCCATGGCAAATTAGCTCTGGAATTTGAACAGGTCGTTTTTTTGGGGCCAGAGTTTCTCGCCAGGATTTTCTCCCGTTATTAGAAGTCAAAAACTCATTGTCATGCCGAGGGGCGCGGCGTTTATGTCCCGAAGGATATCAACCGAAACATTGTGCAAGACGCCAAGGGTTGAGAGCCCTCGCCGATCCTCATCGGATCGGCTCAGGATGACAGCGTCTGCTTGAAGTTAAACAACGGAGAGATTCTATGGTGGGGGAACTTTCGGCTATTTGCTTTCGTCGTGCAGCAACACGGCGTCGGATTCCCGTTCGCCGCATTCCATGGCGATCTTCGAGCCATCGGGGGAAAACAGGAACCGGAATATCCTGTCTTTCTTGAAGTGCGTGAGTTGGTGGTGCGGCTTGCCGTCAAGCGGCTGCAACCACAAATTGTCCACGCCTTTCTCCCGTACGATGTAGACAACACCTTTTCCATCCGGCGCATAGGCAAGCTCATTTGGCAATGCCCGCTGATCCATATCGCTATACGCCATTTGCTGTGTTTCGACATTATCGATCCGCAGCATCAACTTGTGGTCCAGTTCGCGCAACTCGAAGGACACGATCTCCTTGCCATCCGGCGAAAGGCCGTAAGATCCTACCCCGTACTTGACCACCGTTTCCGGCGAACCGCCTTCCACCGAGATGCGCTTCACATAGCGGTTGTCGGCGTTGTCCACGTAATACACCCAGTTTCCATCCTTCGCGCAGGCGGGCTCCTGGTCGTTTAGGCCGGTAGTGAGTTGTTTTAGATTTGTCCCGTTCATATCCATTCGCCACAAGTTGGCAGAGGCTGCACTGGTTCTGCCCACCTGTCGAGACACGATGTAACGCCCAGCGCCGCAAACCGCCACTTCATCCGGGATATGTTTTGGATCGGAGTACAGCGTGATTTCCTCTCCGGTGGGCGCAACGGCCTTTAAGTTCCCTCCCTGCGGCACAATCAGCCGCCCATCCGCCATCCAATTCCAGCGCCATAGCTCCAATTGCGACGTCAAAGCTATTGTGTGCAACTGGTCCGGATCGCTCGCCGACGCAACGCTCAAGGAAAAGCGCAACTTGCTCTGGATCGCCACCATGGTCTTGCCATCTTTCGAGAGCCCCAACTTCCCATATTCATTCGTGTCTGCGGTCACCGCGCGATATTGGCCGTCTGGATAGTTGATGTAGCCGATTTGTGGCTGAAGATGTCCCGATGCCACTTGCGAGGCGCTGGCGATGAGCGCGCCCCCATCGGGCATCCATGCGGGCCCATAGTAAATACGGTCGGGCGATACTGCGACGACGTGATCCTGGCCAGTCGCCACATCGACCGCAAAGAAACCGCCAATGGCGTCCCGCGTGGGCTGTACGATCGGAATCACAATCGTCTTCCCGTCCGGCGACCAGGCAGGCACGTGGCTATCGCTTGCCAACATACGGCCTTTGAAGATTGGTTTCTCCACCGTTCCGTCGCTCTTGGCCTGCCATAAATCCCAATTCGGGGTATCGTGCAACTGGCGCAGAAACGCGAAATGCTGGCCGTTCGGCGAAAACGTAATCGGGCTATCCACATCGCTGATCAGAATGCGGGGCGTCCCGCCAAGCACCGTGGCACTGTACAGCTGTGATTCCGTTTCGTTCTCTTCATCGCGCCGAACGAAATAGATGTAGTTGCCATCCGGAGAAAAGGTCAGCCCGTCGTAGCGCGTCGCTGCCGCCGGCACGACTTCTTTATTTGTTCCCGTGGGAATATGCCTTAGCCAGAGCGACTGCAGCCCTTTTTCTTCCAGCGCCTGCAGCAGGTATACCCCGTCAGGGGAAATGGCAGCCTGCGAGATGTGGCCGTTGTTGGAGACGTTCTCGATGGTGAACTTTTCAAACGGAGCGTATTTTGGTTTCTGCTCCTTATGCACCAGCGTATATAAGCCATAGCCCGCGACTGCGAGCACCGCCAGCACCCCCACTAGGATGACACCTGTGCCGATTTTGTTTTTCTGCGCGGCCTCAACCAGCACCGCGCCGCTCCCCGAGCGCACCGTTGTTCCCGATGGCGCGGCCACCACGGAGCCGCTCCCTGCCGCGCGCACCGTGGCGCTAGACGTCCGGCTGGCGGGCACGGTTGGATCGGAACCTGCTCTTCCGGGCTCCATTTCGCGCTGTAGTCGCTTCAGATCGGTGCGCACTTCGGCGGCAATCTGGTACCGCAGGTCCTTCTCTTTCTCGAGCAGCTTATTCAGTATGCGTTCCAGTTCGGCTGGCACGCTGCTGTTCAGTTGCACCGGAGAGACCGGAGCAGTATGCAGAATATTTCCGAAAATCACGGCGCTGGTGGACCCAGGGAACGGGAGCGCGCCTGTCACGGCCTGGTAAATCACAGAGCCCAGGGAGAACAGGTCACTGCGTGCGTCAAGCGGTTCTCCGCGAGCCTGTTCCGGCGACATATAGGCGATGGTGCCGACGGTGGTTCCCGGGCTGGTCAGGAAGGTGTCTTGTGATGGAGCGATGGTTTCACCCTCCATCGCGCCGTCCGGCTCCAACAGTTTGGCGAGCCCAAAATCGAGTATTTTTGCTGTGCCCCGCTCCGTGATGAAAATATTGGCAGGTTTGATGTCGCGGTGAATGATTCCTTTTTTGTGAGCCGCATCCAGCGCGTCGGCCACTTCAATCCCGATGGCGACGGTTCGCGCCACCGGCAGGGGGCCGTGCGCCATGAGCTTGTCCAGCGACTCGCCTTCCAGCAACTCCATGGCGATGAAGGTCTGGCCCTCGTTTTCCTCGATGGCATGGATGGTACAGATTCCCGGATGGTTCAGCGCGGAGGCCGAACGTGCCTCACGCAAAAAGCGTTCCAGGGCCGCGCTATCCTTGGTGCTGCCTTCCTGCAGGAACTTGAGCGCGACACGACGGCCCAGTTTTGTATCCTCGGCTTCATACACCAATCCCATGCCGCCGCTTCCCAATTGCCGCAGGATTCGATAGTGCCCGATTGTTTCGTTGATCATAGAGCGCGTTGCAAAGCTCAGAAGGGCTCCTTGCGATACTAGCCAAGGCATCGCTTCTGGTCAATCCGCGCTTGTTGCCGTGTACAGGAAAAGTTCAGCCCCGTGAGCCCTTTGGCGCGTAATAACCTTTCCGCGCCAGCACTTTGTACTCGTGATCGTTTGTTTCCACACGGATCTTGCGAAACTTTCCGTCCTTCGTCGTATTGGTAGGGTAATAGCCCAGCGTGTACTGGCTTCGCAATTCCTCGGAGATCTGGTCGAACGCCTCTTCCAGGTTCTTCTGAGAGCGAACCGCGATCATCCTCCCGCCCGTTTCCTCCGCCAACCGGTGCGCCACGCTGGCATTGCCGCCAAACCGCGGGTCCACGACCCACAAAATGTGAATCACGGTGTCTGTACGTTGGGCCGATTCAATCGCTTCTTCCAGCTTTACCCGGCTGCCTTCGTCCTCTGCATCGGTGACGATCACGATGGCTTTGCGCCCAGCCTCGCCATTCAGTTTGTCACCGCAAGCGAGATAAATCGCATCGTAGAGCGCCGTGCCCACCATGTTCCCGCCCACTGGTCCCGGGTTTCCCGCAATGTAGCCGCCGCCGGGCGTATTGATGCGGGCCTTGTTTATAGCGCGGTCCAGAATGCTGCGGTCATCGGTGAAATCGGCGAGCAAGTCCACGTCGGTGTCAAAGGAGATGATCATCGCCTCATCGCCTTTTCTCAAGACCCGATGCAAAAACCGCGAGCCAGCATCCTGAATCGACCCCAACATGGCCTGTTCGCTGCCCGAAGTGTCCAGCAGCAGCCCCAGCGTAATGGGAAGATTCATCTCTTTCGCGAAGAACGACACCTTTTCCTCGTGGTTGTCCTCAAACACCTTAAAGTCATCTTGTTTCAGGTCGGTAACAATGCGCTTGTTCTTGTCCCGTACCGTCGCGAACAGGTTCACCAAGTTCACTTCCGCCTTGATCGTCGGCCCCTGCCCCTGTTCCTGTTGCACCTCCGGCAATGCCGGAACCGCAAGCGCCATCGCCGCGGCACAGGCCAAACCCCGCATCCCGATCATTTTCATGATTCCGATCTTCGTGTTCCCGAATTTCACTGTTTCTCGGTATCCTTTATGTGATGTCTAGACCGGCACGGCGAGGTCGCCGAGTCATAACTTTTCGTTTCGCATTGCAGGGAGGCTCCGTATTCCTTCGATGCAACGACCTGCCCGGCGGGATGCGTCTTATAATCCTGCCGGAGTATATTTGACCATTCTAGCCCTGGAAAGTTTGGCCTGATCACTATGAAAAGTCCACGAAAAATCGCCTATCTCGCTCTCGCATCCGCCAGCCTGTTCTTTAGCTCCATCCTTCTGGGGCAGAGTCCCGCGCCGCCTCCGGCGAAGCCAGCAGCGGGGACTCAGGCCAATCCACCGGCCGCGCCAGCGCAGGGACGAACGACAATTTCTACAACGACGATCGAGGTGGTCGTCCCGGTCACGGTTAAAGACAGAAACGGCAACTTGGTAGCTGACCTCAAGAAGGATGAATTTCGCGTTTTCGAAGATAACGTGGAACAGGAGATCAAAAGGTTTATCACTGAGGCTTACCCGCTCTCTATGGTCGTCTTGATTGACAATGATCTGAAGCGGAAGGACATGGACCAGGTGGAACCCAGCCTGGTTTCACTTGTGGCGGGAATGAGCACCAGCGACGAGGCTTTCATTTGCCGGTTCGACCAGTTCTTTTACGAGGGTAAAGGGTTTACCAAGGACCAGGACAAGCTGGTCACCGAGCTGCGCCGCACAGAGCTTGGCTCGCACACCTCCGCGCCCGCTCCGGGCGATCCCTTCAGCGGCCCGACCATCAACGGCGCGCCGGCGCCAGGGGCGCCGCAGAATGACCCCTCGCTGATCGCGATCAAGGGTCAGCCCACCAAAGCCCTGGACGATGCGGTGTATGACGCTGCCATGCTGCTCCAGGATCGCGACAGCCGCAAGCGCCGCAAGATCATCCTGCTGATTTCCGACGGGCGAAACGGAGCGAAATTCAATACCCGCAAATACGATGAAGTCCGTTCGGAACTGCTTCGCCAGGGTATTGCCGTCTATAGCGTGGCGACCGGCAGCGCGTACTTTGACCGCAAATTTGACCGCCTGGTCAGCTATGCGCACGACACGGGGGGAGACGTCTATTTCGGGGTTAAGCAGGGCACTTTTTCCGAGTTTTACTCCCGCATCACCGAAGAAGCGCGCAACCAATACACCCTGGTCTACTCCCCACGGGGCGAGAGCAAGGTGGACTACCACACCATTGAGGTTCGCGTCCGTCGCGAAGGTTTGACTGTCCTCGCACGCGAGGGCTATTTCGGCGGTACCTTTGCGACCGTGCCCTCCAAATAGGCCGCGGCCTCTCCTTTTTCGCGGAATCTTCTTGACACTCGCATTTCCTGCCCGTATACGGATGTCACGGGGCAGGATTGCGTGCGGCACGCTCTCCGCGCCCGAGGAACAAACACAAGAAGGAGAAGCTAAATGGCAAAGAAAGCGAAAAAGGCTGAGAAAAAGGCCCCGAAGAAAATGATGAAGTAACCCGGCCCCGAGCGGATTTCATTCTCCAGGCGCTTCGATCCTGTCGGAGCGCCTCTTTTTTGGCATGTAGTTGCCTGCAGCGAAATCAGGCATCGGCTTAACCGCTGGCGCCGCTCAATGCTTCCTCGTGCGCCGGGCAGATGGGCTTGAAGGCGCAGCTTCGGCAGGCGAACCCAGGTTTAGGGGGAAATTCTCTTGCGCGGATATCGGCGGCCGTTTCCTGGACGATTTTCTCGGCTTCGTCAATCTGTTTGGCGTCCCGCGTGGTCACCTGCGTTGTGTTGTTCTGCAGGTAATGAAACACTAGTCGCACAGGATTCCATTCGAAGATCTCCTTCGCGGCCAGGGCATAAATGCTCAATTGCAGGTCCTTTCGGGCGTCGACGTCCTTTTTTGGTTTCCCGGTTTTATAATCCACGATCTCGACGTCGCTGCGCCCGAGCCCATTCACCTGATCCATGCGGCCCTTCAGGATCACGTCGTTCGCGAGCGGAAGTTCAAACCCTTTTTCCTGTTCCAGGACGTTCGGAGGCCCTGCAATCATCGCCGCATGAAACGTCTTTAGCTGTTCCAGGCCGTCCTTCTTGTACTCCGCTTCCTGGTATTCGTCCTCATAGCCGGCGCTGCTCCATTCCGTCTCGTAAATCCGTTGCACTTCCTCGAATGGCAGCTTCGAACCCTTCTTCAGTTGCTCCATGAAGCGCTTAATCGTCGTGTGCATCACACTGCCGAAACTGAGGGTCGCCCGGGGCCCTTCCTTTAATGACCAAAGGTGGCTGAAGGCAAATCGCTGCGGGCATTTGCGATAATTCTCGACCGCAGAGGAACTGAGCTTTAGTGGTTCTGGCAACGGCGGGTGAAATTCCTTGGCCCACTTGGCAATGCGGGAGAAAATTTTCGGCGGAGCTTCGCCAGCGGGAAAAAGTTCGCTAGAACTTGATTCCTTTTTTGGAGCCTTTTCCGTTTCTGGATCGACCTTCACTTTCGGTGCCAATTGCAAGATGTCGCGCCTCTTCACCGCAGGCTCCATCACAAGATCCTCGATGAAAACCGGCACCTTGTTCTTCTTCTCCGTTACGGTGGTGATGGTGAGGCGGTCCTCGGCCCGGGTCAGCGCCACGTAAAACAGCCGGCGCTCTTCCTGGATATGGAAGTCACCCTGCGGCAATTCTTCCTTCATCAGCCGCAGGGGAAATTCGAAGAGGGGCGAGCGGTTTCTTGGTGGGAATGCATTCGAATTCACACGCAGCAAAAAAACGTGGGGAAACTCGAGGCCCTTCGCGCCATGTACGGTCATCAATTGCACGGCGTCGCCCGGCGCGTCATCTTCCAGGCTCAGGGTGCCGCCAGCCTGCTCGAAATAATCGAGGTACTCCAGGAATTCCGGCAAGCCGCCCGTTTCGCTCTTCGGTTCCCACTCCTGCACGAACTGCCCGAGTTGGTTCACGTACTTGCGGTCCTGCGCCCCCGCCCGCTGCGGGACCTCCAGCCATTCCACCAGGTCGCCGAGAATTTCACGTGCCGTGCGGCGTCGCAGCGTCTTGCGCTGTTCTCCCAGGAATTCAAGCAATTCTCTGCACGCGCTGTGCGACGGGTCAAATGGCGACTCTCCCTGGGGCGCTTGCAATACATCGTGGAGAGCGGTGCCACGCTTCTTTGCCGCGCGTTCTGTCAGGCGCACAAGGTCCTCGGCGGTCAAATGCCAAGCCGGCGCGGAGAGCACACGGACGCAAGCGATGTCGTCATAGGGAAAGGCGATGAGGCGCAGGTAGGCGAGCACGTCACGCACCAGCGGATGTTCGAGGATGGAAAGCTTCGTGATGACGAACGGGATTTTGCGACGGGAGAGTTCTTCGACAAGGTGGTCGCGGTGGGCATGCTGGCGGTAGAGCACCGCAAAATCACGCCAGCGGCGGCCAGCCTTGTGCAAACGTTCCAGTTCATCCGCCACCCAAACGGCCTCGGCTTCGGCGGATTCGACTTCCGCGATGCGGATTCTTTCTCCCTCGGCTTTGTTGGGTTGCAGCACTTTTTTTGGAAATTCCGGGCTGACCTCGTTCATCCCGATGGCTTGCGTGGCCACGCGCAGGATGTTCGGCGTGGAGCGGTAGTTCTCCATGAGCGCCACGCGGTAGGGAGTCGAGTCCTGACCCTCTTGCCAGCCGGTGAATCGCTGTAGGAACAGCTTGAAGCTGCCAAAAGAAGCGCCTCGGAAACGATAAATGGCCTGGTCGTTGTCGCCAACGACGACAATATTGCGCGACGGCTCGCTTAACAAGTGCAGTAATTCGAGCTGCGCTATGTTGGAATCCTGAAATTCATCGACCAGAATGTGCTTGAAGCGTTCCTGGAGTTGCCGCCGCCGTTTCGAGTCGCTTTTGAGCAATGCGACTGCCTCGGAAATCAGTCCGTTGATGGCCACAGATCGTTTTTCGCGCAATATCTCTTCGCTGGCGAGGTACGCGCGGGCAATTTCCTGTTGGAGGGCCACCTGCTCCGCGCGTTCCTTGTAAGTGTCTTCGTCGAGCATGCTTTTTTCGGATTCCAGTTCCGCCGCCAGTTGGTCTGCGAATTTCTGATAGTCTTCGCTGGAGACCAATTCATCCTGGCAGCGCGAAAAAAAGGCGATGAAATCGCTCAAAAACTGCCCGGGCTCCGCTAGCCGCCGGTATTTTTCGAGTTTGAGGCGCGCCAAATTGCGGCGCAGCAGGATCCAGTGGTCCACCGATTCGAGCGCCAGGCGATTGGGATCCACCTCTTTCAGAAGCGTTTCGCAGAAGGAATGAAACGTTGCCAGAACGACATCTTTTCCGCGCTCGCCGACCGCCTTCACCACGCGCGCCTTCATTTCTCCGGCGGCTTTCTTGGTGAACGTCAGTCCAAGTATGTTTTCGCCCAAAAGAGAAGGGTCTGATTCGAGCAGATACCGAATGCGCTCTGTGATGACGCGCGTTTTTCCCGTTCCCGCGCCGGCAATCACCAGCAGCGGCCCGTCGCCATGCGTAATTGCGCGCCGCTGCGCCTCATTCAGTTGCAGTCCATCCGCTTCGGGGCGCCCCATGTCAAAAAGTGTTTTGGTCATATCCGTCGCGAAGAACTGCCTGCCAATAGGCTCCTATGAAATGATTTGATAAATCGCATCCTTCGAGACACCTTTGTGTGTGGATATCATCCTCAAGATGGCATTGAGGGTTCCCACCTTTAGGTACCGATGCGCCGCAATAGCAATTCTCTGATGTGCCGGGCTTTCCGTTTCCAAAATAATGTGGCTGCCGCTCTGATGAACTTCATGGTAATTCCAGTGGCGACAGAGCGCGTCCGCCAACTCACGGCCACCCAGGTCTATCGGAATTCTCATTGCATTAGAAAAAGCTCGTTTCTTACAAGGTGGAGCCGGATAGCCTGAGGCTTCGGTCCATCGAAGAAGAAGGCTTCGACCGCCTCCTTCACGTTGGCGCGTAGTTCTTCCCAGGTTTCGCCCTGGGTCACGATGTTTTCGCTCAGGCACTCGGCGACGTATCCACCACCTGCCTCTTCGGTGACGTCGAAAACAAGCTCGCTGTAGTGAGGTGCCGTCATGGTCTTCTCAACGTGAGAGTAGCATTGTTGCGTCTATTGGGGTATACAGGTTGCGCCCGGGGGGCCTCCGTGCTCATCGCTGCGACGCCTCGCCGGAGGCGACTTTGGTGTTGAATTCGGCGGATTTCTTGCGCGGGATGGTGACCGCGGTCCATTTGCCGGATTGGGCGGCTAAGTGTTTTGCAAGAAAGACGATTTGCCCCGTGTGGTAGACGTAATGCGCAATCTGCCGGTTGATGGCCTGCATCACGGAATGCGGCTCGGTGCGGATGGTCACCGTGCGCGTCAAATCCGCATCGCTCAATTGGCCTAGCGCGTCAAAGAGACATTTCCAGCCGTGCTCCCACATTACCAGAAGCTCCGCGCGCGTTTTTGGAGGATCCTCAAACTCCGTGTCACGGTTGCGGTCGGGTTTTTCTCCATCGGTCGTCAGGAAATCGGTCCAGCGTGAGAGCATGTTCCCCGTCATGTGCTTCACGATGTTGGCGATGGAATTCGACTCCGCATCCAACGTTGTGAACAATCGCTCGTCGGGGCATTGTTCGATCGCACGTTCGGCCAGCTTCTTGTAGTGGCGAAATAAATCGACGGAATCCTTAATATAAGAAGTCGAAAACTGGTGAGTCATGGCAGAATTGTCCCGCCAAGGCAGAGGCAAAGCAAGAGAAGGGGTGGAGGAGGCAACGGATATAGTCTTTGCTTTTTGTTCGCCCATGTGCTAACCTGGCCTGCTGCCGTTTCCTGGCCATGCTATTGACAGTCGCGAGATCGCTGCGAAGTAAAGGAGAACATCATGACGATCGGCCAAATGATGCTTGGAGAATTTGAGCAAGAGATGCAGAACACGCGCAAGGTCCTTGAGCGCGTTCCTGATGAAAAGTGGGATTGGAAACCTCACGAGAAATCCGGTACGGTGGGCTGGCTTGCGGCTCACGTCGCCAATCTGCCGGGCTGGGCGGCGATGACCATCAAGACCGAAGAACTCGACTATGCTCCCGTCGATGGGCCTTCCTACCAGCCTGCTAAGATCTCAAACCGCAAAGAGCTGCTCGCGGAGTTCGAAAAAAACGTTGCGGACACGCGCGCCGCTCTAGGTGCCGTCAGCGATGAAGAAATAATGAAGAACTGGACGCTTCTCGCGGGAGGCAAGACCATCTTCACTCTGCCGCGTGTCGCCTGCATTCGCGGCATGGTGTTCAATCACCTTATCCATCATCGAGCGCAGCTTACCGTGTACTACCGCTTGCTGGATGTTGCCGTGCCAGGTCTTTACGGCCCCAGCGCCGACGAGACCGCTCCCCCAGCATCCAAAGCAACTGCAAACAATTGATCGCATCTCGCAGGGGCGGTTGCCTTCACCGCCCCTGCACAAATTCCTCCCTTTCCCGCTTCCCGCTATAATGAAAGCTCTCCTTCGGAGGTGCTCTCATGGAATCACCCGTCATTCTTTCTGCTGTCCGCACCCCTATCGGCAAATTTCAAGGCGGCCTCGCAGGTTTTAGCGCGCCGGAGCTCGGGGGAAGGATTGTTGCCGAAGCGGTGCGCCGCGCGGGGCTCGAAGCGAAACAGGTTGACGAAGCGATTTTGGGTAACGTCGTGCAAGCCGGACTTGGCCAGAATCCTGCCCGTCAAGCCGCGCTGAAAGGTGGTTGTGACCCACGAGTGGCAGCGATGACCATTAACAAGGTGTGTGGCTCTGGGCTGAAGGCCGTGGCTCTGGCGGCCCAAGCCGTGCGATTGGGAGAAAGCGAAATCGTGCTGGCTGGCGGGATGGAGTCGATGTCGAACTGCCCCTACTTGCTCCCACACGCGCGCACCGGATACCGGATAGGCGACCAAAAGGTCGTGGACTCTATGATCTGCGACGGTTTATGGGATGCCTATGAAGATTTCCACATGGGCATGACCGGGGAACTGGTTGCGGAAAAGTATGGAATCAGCCGGGAAGAGCAGGACAAGTTCGCGCTGGAAAGCCACCAGAAAGCAGTCCGCGCACGCAAATCCTGTTATTTCGAAGCGCAAATCCTGCCGATAGAAGTCCCGCAGAAGAAAGGGGACCCCCTTGTCATCAAGTACGATGAATCGCCGCGTGAAGATACGACGCTCGAGGCGCTGGCCAAGCTGAAGCCGGCGTTCAAGAAGGACGGCACAGTGACCGCCGGGAACGCGCCCGGCACAAACGATGGCGCCGCCGCTCTCGTAGTGACGAGCGAGCGAGTCGCTGCGAAGCTGGGCAAGCAGCCGATGGCCCGCATCGTGGCGCAGGCCGTCAGCGGCATCGAGCCTAAGTGGGTGATGATGGCTCCGGTCGAGGCCGTCGAAAAGCTGCTCGCCAAGACAGGCTGGGACCGCGACAAAGATGTGGACCTCGTGGAATTGAACGAAGCTTTTTCCGTGGCTGCGATTGCGGTGACCCGGCAGTTGCGCCTCAGCCCCGAAAAAGTGAATGTGAACGGAGGCGCGGTCGCGTTGGGCCATCCCATCGGCGCCTCCGGAGCGCGCATCTTGGTGACGCTGCTTTACGAATTGCAGCGGCGCAACCTCAAGCGCGGCATTGCGGCGCTGTGCCTGGGCGGTGGAAACGCCGTTGCGCTCGCCGTCGAGCGCGCATAGCAACCATGGACAGGTTAACGTTGAGGCGCGAGAGGGGCGGCTGCGTTCAGCAAGTTCAGCAGGTTCTGAGCCTGCACGTTGTTTGGATCCAATCGCAAAGCATTCTGTGCGTCTTCGCGGGCTGACGCCAGCTCGCCGCGCCCATAGCGAATGACCCCGCGGTTCGACCAGGCGCGCGAGTACCCGGGGGACGCCGCGATCTCCTCGTTCAACAGCTTCAGGGCGTCCTCGTTCTGCCCAAGTTTCATTAATTGCGTCGCCAGGTTCACCGCCGCGAAATCGTAGTTGATGTTGCCCTTTCCGGTCATGGACAGAGCAGCCTCCAATAACCGGCGGCTCTCCTGATCATGGCCCAGGCGCGACTCGACAAGCCCGTTATACTCCATGGCTTCTGGATAGTTTGGATAAATGCGGAGGGCAGTTTGCAATTCCATGCGGGCCGCATCCAACTGGCCGCGATAGAAGTACTCGCCTCCGAGGTTGGCATGCATTTTTGCACTTCCTGGGACGGCCCGTACTGCGGCCGAGAACAGACTGAAATTGTCCCGCCAGTCACGGTTGCGGACGACAGTGCGCGCCGCCAGAGCCGCCACAAGAATGGCAAACGCCGCCCATGCCAGCCTCCGATGGTGGTTCTCTAGCCGAATCCAAAGCAGGGCAACAAGCAGGCAAAAGCCCGCTGAAGGAAGGTAAGCGAGCCGCTCAGCCATGATCGTTCCTGTCGGTACCAGAAGATTCGCCGTAACTGCAAAGCCACCCAGATAGATCGCTCCGGCCAGGACCCATTCCTTCCGCTGGGTCCAGAAAGCCCAGATCCAAAGAGCCAGCACGAAGAGAGCCGCGATGGCCGCGGGCGCTGTGTGCCGCCAATTGGAATAGAGGCGAATTGCATTATAGGAATAGTCGCAGGAAAGCGTGGCCGGATAGACTTGCAGGCCAACGTACTTCCAGGCGACGCGAAGAGCATTGAGAATTCTCAAACTGGCGGGAAAATGGGCGAGCGGATTGTCCAGAAAGGTGACGCCTTCTGCGCCGAAGCGGCCTCCTTGGACTTTCCAAAGCACGGTCAGGTACGCTACTGCCGTTCCGGCGATCAAGCCATAGCGAAGAAGCGGTTTCAGCTTGCCCCGCGCATAATCGCCGGCGAGGACAATCGGAATGAAGGCCACCGCCGATTCCTTCGAAAGCAGCGCCAACACAAAACAAACGAGCGTGAGAACAGGCCGGTCGTGAAGGTGCAGGAGCCAGGCAGCCAACAGGAATCCCGCGGCAAGCAGCTCCGAACGCCCCACAACAGAGGCCACAGCTTCGGTATGAATCGGGTGTACAGCGAATAACAAGGCTGACACAAAGGCAACCGTCGTCCCCTGGGGCATGGTTTCGAGGAGCTTCCTCAAGACCACGTAGAGCAGCAACGTGACTGCCGCATGCAATAGCAAATTGAAGAGATGATAGCCAAACGGCTGCATGCCCCCTACGGCCCTATTCAAAGCAAAGGTGGCAAAGGTAACGGGGCGAAAAAAACGAAAAGGGGTATTTGCTGTGGCCGGCTCGAATAGTCCTTTTATGGAAAAACTGGTCACTGCAGGGTTGTGCAAGACGTAGATGTCATCGTCCATGGTGAAGCTGTTCAGCAACGTGTTCCCATAGACGAGCATCGCTACTGCCAACAACAGAGCAATGCGCAATTTTTCACTCATTCAGCGCAGACCTTTCGCGACCATGAAGAGGAAAGCAGCTACCGATCAGTGGAAAGTATGGAATGGTTCTCCCACCGAATGCACGCCGTTGTGAAATGAGGTAGGCGATATGCAAACCCCTTGTTTCGCAAAGGTCAGTAATTCGGGAACAAAGGCAGTCGGAAGGATCCCCTATCGGGTCGGATTACGCCTCGAGTTCGCTGGAGGCATTTGGGCTGGCGATGGCCTCAAGGATTGCTGGTGGGGGCGATCTCCGTTGGGGGCTTCGGAGCGTGGTGGAGTTCCGTGGCGCAGTAGGGGCAGAACTTGTCGTCATCAGCGACTTCGCGCTGGCATTGCGGGCAGGCCGGGTGGAGATTGTATTTGCAGTTGGGGCAGAAATTGAATCGTGCGGAAACGGTGGTCGCACATTGCGGGCAGGTGTAGGGCAATGGCTCGCGAATAAGCAGATAGATGATCAGCCCGATGAAGACATAGCCTGCCGAGAGAATAAGGACCAGCAACGTCCACAGGCCAGGATGCATGCCACGGCGCTTGGCGTCGCGATAGACATAGCCGAGTATGAAGAGCAAAACCGATACGAAGAAGGACACCGCGATGATGACGCCGGCGAGCCCCAGGCATGAGAGCAGCGGCTGACCTCGCAAGCTGTCGTCCGGGAAGATAGGACCGCCAGTCTTGATGTTAACGAGGTTGATGGCAATCCCGATGATAACTGCCAGCACGGACAGCGTGATACAGGTCCACACCAGCCACTTCGGGATAATGCGCAATTCGTCGCGGAACCTGATGCGCTCGCGCTTCCGGCGGAAGCGAATCAGGCGAAGGCGTTCATTGAATGCGTCAGACATGATTTTCCTCTCGTATTACAGACAGCCGAAGCTAATTCCTCAGGGGCCAAAGCCCCAAAATCGTTACGGCTGGACGTCCCGGCTAAAGCCGCGACCCACAAAACCATTCGTCACGGCGCGCTGATGGAGAACGATAGCGACCGCGACCAGCGCCGGGACCGTCCACCAGAGAACAAAGCCAAATTCCAGCACTGGCTTTGGCAGGTGCAGTTGCGCGCCGACCCACACGAAACCGCGCCATACCAGCGGAGCGCTGAACACGCCAAGGAGCCAACTTGCGACGGCGATGACCCAGAGGAGCACGCCACTGCTGGAACTCTGCGCCGATTCTTGCGCGCGCAACCGCACACGCATTTGTGTGCGCGCAGCCAGGTCTCTCGGGACGGCGACCGGCACGTTGCGAAAGGCGCGGAGCAGTTCACGCGTGTTGAAGGCTTCGCGGGAGCACTCGGCGCACTCGATCAGGTGCGCATCGAGCCAGGACTGATCGGTGGCGCCAAGTCCTTCGACTAGCGATTGCGCCAAAAGTTTCTGGGCACGACTGTGGAGGTTTTCGCTCATGCGGCACCTCCCGGCAGAAGGGATTTCAGCGCGTCCAGCCCGCGATAGAGACGCGATTTTACGGTCGAGATCGGCAGGGAGAGCACTCCTGCGATCTCTTCCAGGCCCAGCTCCTCGTGGAATCGGAGCAGCAGGACTTCGCGATAGTATGCGGGAATCTTTAGCAGCGAAAGCTGGACCGCCTGTTCATTCTCGCGCGCGACGAGAAGTTGCAACGCCGAGACAGCGCGCGGGTCGGGTGGCTCGTAGGGCTGTGAGCTCTCCGGGTCCGCAAGCTCTTCCAGGCTACGGAATTTCTTACGGCGCGAAACGTCAATCACCAGGTGGCGCGCAATGGCAAACAACCAGGATTCAAATCTGGACTTGGCATTGTACTGGTGGCCCCGCTCCAACACGCGAATCCAGGTTTCCTGGAAGAGATCTTCCGCGAGGGCGGGTTCGCCGGTGAGAAAAAGCAGGTAACGATAGAGCCGCTGCTGGTACTGCTCAATCAGCCGGTCGAGCAGGTCCGGATCGCGCCGGCGCAGGCCATCGGCAAGGGTTTGCGTATCGTTGGTCATGAGACCCGCGAAGAGTACCGGGGACCTCGAAACAGTTAAGGTGAAAGCCTGTGCGCTCATACTACTCTGTATACGAGCGATGTGGCGAAAAAGACGCAGCTACTAAGAAGGGGCTAAGCCCATGTTCCACAGCGAGTTGCGCGTCGCCTGAGCTCGAATCTGTGGTCATCCAGCGGCGGGGAAGGGAATGGTCGTATACTTTTCGAGAGCCGTTGACCTCAGGGGCACATCCTGCGCAAATTCAGGCTACGGGGCCAACTGCACCACAAAGGCGATTGAGAATGTTTTGTCCTCGCTGCAAAGCGGAATTCCGGCAGGGTTTCACGCACTGCTCAGATTGCGATGTGGATCTGGTTTGGGAATTACCCAAGGACGCAATCGAAGTTCGCGCGGTGGGAGAGGTTGGGGACCCCAACGAGGATCCCTTCTGCTCCTTTTGGAAGGGAGAGGATCCTCGCGTGCATGCGGAATTGTGTACGGTGCTAGATGAAGCAGGCATCCACCACCACTCGGTCTTCCGCCGCGACCATCTCTTCAACCTGCGCAATTATCCTGCCTATGAAGTGGGCGTCCCCTTCTCCTTGTTTGAAAGGGCGGAGAACGCGGTAAAGGAAGCCTTTGGGACGGAGGACGCCGAGCAGCGAGAAACGCTGAACACTCCGCGACTTCTGGAAGAGGGGTCGGAGGCGCTAAGAAAACTGCCGTCGACGCTCACACCGGCCCCAGAAGAGGATATCCCTGGTCCGCCCAGCGCGGGCGAAGCGCCAGATTGGTATCCGGAAGACGCCACGGTTAAGGTTTGGTCGACCGAGAGTGGCGAGCCGAGCGATTTTCTGGTTGCGGCCCTGCACGAGAATGGGATTCACTGCCGGGTGGACAAGAGGGACCAGCGGGCACAGTTGTATGTTTTGCCGGAGGATGAAGATCGAGCCCGGGAGATTGTCCGCGAAGTGGTGGAAGGCCAACCGCCGGAGTGAACGCGAGCAGTTTTGCTTGACTTTAGGATTGCCTGGCGACATCCTTGGCCACCTCCGTTTCCTCTACAGCGGAGGCTCTCATGAAACAAGTGGCTGTAGGTTTTCGTGTGCACTCGGGCTGGAGTGCTGTGGTAGCAGTGTGTCTGGAGAAGGGGGCGCCCGTAGTGCTGCAGCGTCGGCGCTTGCACTTGGTGGAGACGTTCACGTACACATTTCGGCAGCCCTATCACACGGCGGAAAAGATGGAGCTCGCGGAGGCGCGAAAGTTCATTTCGCAAGTGCGAGCGGAGGCCAGGGATCAGGCGTATCGGGCGATCCACCGCTTGAAAGTAGAGTTGGAGGGGCTAAGCTACCAACTGAGCCGCGGCGCGCTTCTGCTCGCTTCAGGAAGGCCACTCCCTGAACTGGAGAAGATTCTTGCGTCGCACGCGCTGATTCATACTGCCGATGGCGAACTCTTCCGCGAATGTCTGCTGCATGCGAGCGAGCGCTGCGGGCTTGCCGTAGTGGGCATCAAAGAGCGCGAGCTTTTGGAACAAGCAGCAAAGGTATTTCGCGTGCCGCGTCCTAGCCTCTTGCGACGAGCCGCGGAGCTTGGGCGGCCGTTTGGTGCACCGTGGTCGCAAGACGAAAAGTTCGCGACGCTGGCTGCGTGGTTCGCAGTGAGCACTGCCCGTAAAGGTAGCCGCAAAACGGCCGCCGGGAAGCTTGCTTGACCTTACTTTCACTGGCATGCATGCTTGGGTTTCTCGACCGGCTTTTGCCTCGAAAAACTCGGAGGGTTCATTCGTGACGATCGATTTCATCAAAACGG
>Ga0187816_10000168_pt1 | contig 18454 bp, 10 predicted proteins | sample NC_wetland_sal_i_16_FD_132960 | JGI IMG/M metagenome (GOLD analysis project Ga0187816, IMG submission 132960) | Wetland sediment microbial communities from Neuse River Estuary, North Carolina, USA - SO4_1 | ecosystem: Environmental > Aquatic > Freshwater > Wetlands > Sediment | place: USA... | reverse complement strand
TTTACGCAACGCCTGGTAGTGTCCTAGGTCCGCGCAAAGCGGGCTCGGTAGGACATCTCGCGAGTGTCCAGGCAATCGCCAACTCTAACAAATAGAAATCGAGCCAAATCGCATAAAATAGGCGACTTACAAAATTTCAATCGCCAACTTTTCCCCTCTTTCCGGTCGCCGACCGCCCATGGCTGGAAGCCGCCGAAAATAAGTTCTCGGCTAATTTAGGACCCTACCCAACGCCTGTGGATCTTGACTTCGAGCTTTTGTTCCCGTCATTTTTCGACGCCGAAAATTCTTAAGCCGCGCCGGCCTGCGTTTGTCCGTCGACGATCCAGCCATCCGCGAGTTGAATGATGCGGTTGCCATAAGCGGCCCAGGCATCGTTGTGCGTCACCTGGATGATCGTGGTTCCGTCGTCATTCAATTTTTTCAGCATATCCATGATCATTTTTCCCTGGCTGGAGTGGAGGCTGCCGGTAGGCTCGTCCGCGAGAATCAATTTCGGCTTGCCGATCACGGCGCGCGCCACGGCCACGAGTTGCTGCTGGCCGCCCGAAAGCTGATTGGGATAGAGCGCCTTTTTACCGACGATCTGGAAGCGGTCCAGGATGTCCGCCACCATTCCTTCGCGCTCGGCTTTCTTGATATCACGGTAGGAAAGCGGCAGATCGAGATTTTCGGCGACGGTGAGATTATCGAGCAGGTGATACTGCTGAAACACGAAGCCTATATATTTTTTGTGCAGCTCGACGCGGCGGCGATTATCGAGCTTGTGCACGGCGTTCTCGAGCAGGTGATACTCACCCTTCCAGGCGCCGTCAAGCATTCCGACAATACCCATTAGCGTGGATTTTCCGGCCCCGGATGGGCCCATGATGGTGACAAATTCGCCTTCGCCGATCTCGAGGTTGATGCGGCGCAGCACCCAGGTCTTCCCGGCGCCCGATTCGTAGAATTTTTCGACGTCCGTCAATTTGATCACGTGTTGTCATCCTCCGTTTAGGGTGCCCACCGCCGGCTCATCCTGCGTCCTCACTCATATCGCAGCACGACCATCGGATCCACGCGCAAGGCCCGGCGCGCCGGTATGTACGCCGCAAGACCCGCCGCAAGAGTGACGACCACGACAGCACCGGCAAACGTGGCGGGATCCAATGCGCTCACTCCGAATAACAGGCTGCTCATCCAGCGAGTAATCACGACCGATGCGATGGCTCCCAGGGCGGCGCCCGTCACGGCCAGGCGCAAGCCGTGCCCGACCACTAGCCGCAGAACGTCTCCCGTCTGCGCGCCCAGGGCCCTGCGGATGCCGATTTCGCGGAACCGCTGGCTGACGCTGTAAGACAGCACGCCGAAAATTCCGAGCGCCGCGAGCAGCATTCCGAGCATGCTAAGCGCACTGGCGAGCGATGCAGCAATGCGGTTCGCAAACAGGGAAACGTGGAGCAATTCATCGAGGTCATCCGTCTCGAGCGGTTGCACCTTGGGGTCGAGCGACTGCGCCGCAGCCCGCACAACGGCCACCACAGCCGCTGTGGGCATCGCGGAGCGCACTATGATATTCGTGTCCGTACCTTCAGACTGAAGCGCAGGGGAATAGATGAACGGCCGCGGCTCCTCATTCATGCGGTGATATTTGATGTCGCGCGCCACGCCCACCACGGTTCGCCACTCACCCTGCATTTTCACGCGATGGCCCGTGGCGTCTTTGCCCGGCCAGAAATGGTTTGCCATAGTCTGATTCACGATGACCACGAGCGGCGCACCGGGGCGATCCTGCTCTGTAAAATCGCGGCCGGCTGCCATCGGAATTTCGAGCGTGTGAAAATATCCAGGCCCCACCATGTTGGCATCGATTCCCATGTCTTCACCGGGCTCGGGAGTGTAGCCTTCGACCTGAGTGCCCTGGTACCACCTGCCAGTAAACCAGAGCGGGACATAGCGCTCGAGGCTCGCCGATTCCACACCGGGAACCGCGCGAATCCGTTGCATCAAACGATCGAAAAAATCCCTCGCCTGTCCGCCCGAATAACCGCTGCCGCGCAAATCAAAAGCCGCAAGAGCGACGTGACCGGGGTTGAAGCCCGGGCCGGTTCTCTCCGCATTGCGGAGGCTGCGCACCAGCAGGCCCGCGCCGACGAGCAGCACGGTGGCGAGCGCAATCTCCGAGATAACCAGGAGATCGCGCAGGCGATGGCTTCCGGCGCCCGGGCCCGATCCACGCCCGCCTTCCTTGAGCGATTGGGTCAGGTCGGCTTGCGAGCCTCGCCATGCGGGCGCAAGGCCGAAAATGACTCCGGTCGCGATCGAAAGAAGCAGCGTGAAGACGAGCACGGCGCCATCGACGCCCAGCGGCAAACCGACCGGCAGATGCATGGGCGGCAGAAAATCGGAGAGCAAGTTCACTCCCCAGAGCGCGAGAAGAATTCCGCCTGCGCCGCCTGCGGCCGCGAGCAGCAGGCTTTCGATAAACAATTGGCGGAGCAGCCGCCGGCGGCTGGCTCCCAGCGCAGCGCGAATGGCGATTTCCCTTTCGCGGGAAGTGGCCCGCGCCAGCAACAGATTGGCCACGTTGACACAGGCAATCAGCAGCACCAGCGCCGCAACAATCATGAGAAATCCCAGGACGCTGCGAAGGAAATCCTGCACGCCATAGTGCGCGCCCCATACGGGAGTGACGAAAATCCCGACGTGTTTTTCGGCCAGCGGGTATTCCATCTGAAAATCGGCTGCGAGCGTGCTCATCTCCGCCTGCGCTTGCGCGATGGTTACGCCGGGCTTCAGGCGTCCCATGATGTGCACGAAGGTGGGCCAGCGCTCCTCGATATCCTCGCCGGGCAGCACCTGCGGCTGCATCATCATCGGAACGAAGTATTCCGCGTTGATGCCGACGATGGTTCCGTAGAAATTGCGCGGCGCCACTCCGATCACGGTGAAGGGATGACCGTTGAGATGGACGATGCGGCCGATCACATTGGGATCGGAACCGAATTGCCGCTCCCAAAGCGAATGCCCGAGGACGATATGGGGGTCAGAATTCAGCGCCTGATTCGCCGTGGCGTGGAAGGTTTGTCCGATGGCCGCGCGCACGCCGATCACATCGAAATAATTTTCCGTGGCGATGAGCCCCCAGACGCGTTCGGGGGGCGCGTCGTTGCGGAGGCTCATGTCAACGCCCGTGAGCTCAAATCCAATCAGCCCGGAAAAGACATGATTGCGGTCGCGATAATCCCTGTAATCCGGGTAGGAGCTGGTATGGTATTCCCCGCTGGGCATCACCGTCTCGGCTGCAACCAGACTTTGCGCATCGGCAACGCCGGGCAGGGGATTCAAGAGGACGGAGCGCATCCAACTGAAGACTGTCGCGTTTCCGCCGATGCCGAGCGCAAGGGTGAGCGCGGCAATCGCCGTAAAGCCCGGGGCCTTCGCCAGCATGAGGAGTCCGTAGCGAAAATCCTGGTAGAGCGTCCCCATCCCGGGTCTCTCCTCGAAAAATCTATGCGACGGCGATTACGATCAGCGTCGCGTCGTCATGCCATATGCCGTGGCAGAAATCGCCCGCGGCTGTCAAAATCTTTCGCTGTAGCTCGACGGCGCTCGAGCCGCGATTTTCATCGAGCAAGCCGAGCAGCCGCGATTCCCCGTATTCCGCGTCGTCCGAGTCGCTGGCTTCGGTCACACCGTCGGTGAAGAGGACCACGCGATCGCCGGGCGCCAAGTCTTTCGTGCCCAGCGCGAATTCCTGCCGTTCGAAGACGCCCAGCACTCCGCCGCCTTCCCCCAGGCGGTCGTGCGAGCCGTCGCGATGAAAAACGATCGGCGCGTTGTGGCCTGCATTCACGTAGCGGAGCCGGCTAGTGACGCCATCGAGAAGCGCGTAGAAAAACGTGATGAAACGGTCGCTCGCGATATTGCGGCACACCAGCGAGTTGAGGCGCTCGCACAGAATTTCCGGCGACAGTTCAGGTCCGGCCAGCCCGCGCACGCCAGCCTGCAAGTTCGACATCAGCATCGCCGCTGGCATGCCCTTTCCTGCTACGTCGCCGATGCAGAGCCCGAGCGTTTGCTCACCGAAGGGGAGAAAATCGAAATAATCTCCGCCGACGATGCGCGACGGCTGCCATGTTCCCGCGATCTCGTACCCCGCGAGCTGCGGAATTTCTTTCGGCAGGAATCCTTCCTGGATCCTACGGGCTTCGCTGATTTCCCGCTCTTGCTGATGAAGTTGGAGAGCAATTTCCGTTTGCGCTTTGCTTTCCACAATCGCGCGGCGGCGCGCTTCGCGGCGCTGGCGGCCCACCTCGATCTGTTGCTGCAAAATTTCCAGCAGCCGCGTGTTTGCCCAGGGCTTCTCGATAAAATCGCCCACGCCGTGTTGCATGGCTTCGACGGCCAGTCCGACGGAAGCCCAGCCGGTCATCACCACAATCGGCGGCGCGGATTCAATCCCGGTCAATTGCGCCAGCAGGTCCAGGCCCTCGCGTCCCGAGGTGGTATCCCGCGCGTAGTTGAGATCCATTAGGATGAGGTCGAACTCTCGCTGCCCCAAGGCCTCGAGGACGGCTGCGGGGGAAGCTACGGCTTCCGTGGTGTAGCCGTGCCCCTTCAGCAGCAGGCGCAGCGCTTCCAAGACGTCAGGCTGGTCGTCGGCGATCAGAATGCGCCGTGGCGCGGCTTCGGGGTCAGTTGTGATTTCGAGCGCCATTGTGGCCATGGACTGTAGCTCGCGCGCATGCCCCAGGGGCAAGACAACGTTGGGAGCCTCCCAATTATGGGCAGGTGGGATTCCAGCCGCGCGTGATTATAACAGGCTTATTTAGAGCAGGTTGGAAGTAATTTAAGGCTGGCGAGAGTGCGTTCCTGCCCAGTTGCGGGAATGCTCGTTGCGGATTCGGACACTGGGAATTTGGCGTTAACTGATGGGCGCTATTCGTACCGTAGCGCCACGATTGGGTCCACGCGCATGGCCCGTCGCGCGGGGATATAGCAGGCCAGCAGGGCAACAATCGTGAGCGCCGCCGACACAGTCACATACGTCAATGGATCCGTCGCGCTGACCGTGAGGAAACCAGCCACGACCTTGGCAGCCGCGAGCGCCGCAGCAAGCCCGAGCACCAGACCAACCGCGACGATCAGCAACCCCTGCCGGAGAATCATTTTCAGAATCTGTGCAGGCTGGGCGCCGAGCGCCATGCGAATCCCGATCTCGTGCGTCTTCTGGCTCGCGGCATACGAAATCACGCCGTACACGCCGACGAGAGCCAGAATCAAACCCAGAATTCCCAGCGCGGCAGCCAGCATGGCGCCAATCTGATACAGCAGCAAACCATTCAGCGTGTTGAGCGCCTCCGTCATGGTCTTCACATCGAACACAGGCAGCTCCGGCGCGAGCGATTCGATTTCATGCTCAATGGTGGGGATCATGGTTTGGGGAGCTGCCGCAGTCCTCACCTGGAGAGCAGCGAGAGAATTGATCGCGTAGTGCTGCGCGAGCGGCAGGTAGAAATACGTATTGATTTCTCCGGTGATTCCCGCGAAGCGCGAATTTTTCGCCACGCCGATCACGGTGATAGGGTGATTCAGCTCGGCGCCAATCCTGAAATGCCTGCCGATCGGGTCTACGTTGGGCCAATATTTTTTCACCATGGCCTCGTTGACAATTCCCACGAAGAGCGCATTCTGATCGTCGGCCTCCGTGAAGGTGCGCCCTTGAAGCAAGGGAATGCCCAGTGTTTTGAAGTAGTCGGTCGAGATGACGTTGTACAAGGAGACCGGTGCGGGCTGGCCTGCGGGAAGGTCGTAGCCTTCCACCACAACGGTATCGCCGCCATTGATATAACCCATCGGCGTGGAATTGGCGGTGGTGGCGGAAACGACGCCAGGGAGAGAGCGCACGCGGGCCAGGAGATTCTTGTAAAATTCCCGCCCTTGTGCCTCGTTGTATCCGATTTCGGCCGGGTCCATGTAGAAGTTCACCACATGGCTCGGATCAAAGCCCAGATTCGAGCGTTGTGCTTGGCCCAGGCTGCGCGTGAAGAGCCCGGCGATAATGAGGAGCATCAACGAGCCGGCCACCTGCGCGACCACGAGCGCGCTGCGCAGCCGGTGCCGCCCTCCGACTAACCCGCGGCCGCCTTCATGCAAAATTTGCGCCAGGTTTCCCCGCGACGCGCGGACCGCCGGCACAGTTCCGACGATGAGTCCCGTCAGCAATGCGGCGCTGAACGCAAACCCGAAAACGCGCCAATCGAAACCGAAGTCGAGCCGGACCGGGAGGTCCGTCGCGAAATTCATATGGCTGAGCGCGGAACTGCCCCAATAGCCGAGCATGATTCCCGCCAAGCCTCCGCCGAGGGCAAGGACGAGACTCTCGGTGAGCAATTGGCGGATCAAGCGGCCGCGGCCGGCCCCGAGGGCGGCGCGAATGGCCATCTCGCGCTCACGGATTGTCGCTCGCACCAGCAGAATATTTGCCACGTTCACGCAGGCAAGCAACAGCACCATTGCCGCCAGACCCAGGAAAAGCCCTGAGATCACCAGGAGAGTATTCTTCGGATCGGGATTTGGCCTCGCTCGGAGCTCCGGGAAAACCAGGAGGCTCAGGTTCTTGTCATCTTTCGGATATGCCTGGGAAAGCCGCTGACCGACCACGTTGAGCGTGGACTGCGCCTTTGCGATGCTCACACCGGGCTGGAGGCGGCCATACACGAAGAGCTGACGGAACCCGCGATTGCTCGTGAAATCGGAGGGATTACCTTCGATGGAGGCCATTCCGAGCGGCATGTACGCCTGGATGTCCACCAACGCGAAGACTCCGTAAAATCCTTCCGGCGCAACTCCCACAATAGTCACCGGGTGTCCATCCACTGAGACTTTCTTCCCGACAATCTCCAGATCGCCGCCGAAGTGCGTTTTCCAGTAGGCATAGCCGAGCACCATCACGGGGTCGGCCTCGATGGTTTCTCCTTCCGAGGGCAAAATGAAGCGGCCCAGCGCCGGTTTGATCCCCATCATCGAAAAATAATTGCCCGTGACGTAGCTGGAAACGATTCGATCGGCCTTTCCGTTTACCGTCAACCCATCCAAGCCAATTTGATACGCGACCAAGCCGGAGAACGCATTGCCCGTTTGGTCGCGAATATCGCGGTAGTCAGGCACCGAAAAGGTATTTACCACCAGCGGGGTGCTGCTATCTTGTTGATAGCCGAGCGTGATGATCTGCGCCGGATCTTTCACCGGCAACGGGCGCAACAGAAACGCATCCACCAGGCTAAAAATCGCGGTATTCGCGCCGATGCCAAGCGCAAGCGTCAGAATGGCAACCGCCGTGAAGCCGGGATTTTTTAGCAGTGTACGGAGACCGTATCGAATGTCTTGCATGATCGTTCCCATTTTTCACTCCCCGCGAGGGATTGCTCGCCGCTTCCGGCAACTGCACCTCTCCGCATGCGCCCTTCTAGTCTGTGATCTCGTTGCATTGCTCGAATTTTTCATTTCACTCGTACCGCAGCGCCACGACAGGGTCAACGCTCATCGCCCGCCGCGCGGGGATATAACACGCGGCGAGTGCGACGCCCGTCAGCACGATGGCCACGGCGGCAAAAGTAACCGGGTCGGTAGCACTTACTCCGTAGAGCATCTTCACCATCAATCGGGTGAGCGCGAGCGCCACGACAACACCAATTCCGACACCGATGAGAGCCATCCTCATCCCCTCGCCCAACATGAGGCGCAGGACATCGGCCCGCTGCGCTCCCAGCGCGATTCGGATGCCGATCTCGTGCGTGCGCTGCCCGACCACGTAGGAAATCACGCCATAAATGCCGATGCTCGACAAGAGAAGTGCGAGCGCCGCGAAGACGCTGAGCAGAAGCATCGAGAATCGCCGGTTCGCCAGCGACTCCGCCACGATTTCCTCGAGCGTTTTGGTTTCGTACACCACGTTCTCGCTGTTCAATTTTTCCACCGTTTCGCAAATCACCGGCGCCAGAGCGGACGGTGAACCTTTGGTCCGCACGACTACTTGCGCTTGTGGGGGCCCGGTCCAGAATCGGTCAGGGATTTGCATGAGGGGCATATAGACCTGCGCGAGGATCGGGTGTCTGGCATCCCCATCCCTGTCCAGACCCCAATGCTTGACGTGCCCGGCAATGCCGACAATCACGGGATCCACGTTGAGGATGTCCACGTGAATTCGTTTGCCGATCGGATCTTGCTTCGGAAAATATTGGCGCGCGAAGCTTTCATCTACCACTGTCACGGCAGGCGAATGCTCATTGTCGTCCATGTTGAAAGACCGACCTCGGATTAGAGGGATTCCCATGGCGCTCAAGTATCCGGGTTGCGAAAAATAAAAAAGGGATTGGATCATCTCACTTGAGTTCGCCGGCTTTGGCTGGCCATCGAGCCAAAAACCAAGTTCATTATCGCCGGTCATGGGCAAAGCTCCGCCGGTGGAGGCAACGGCTTCCACACCCGGCAAGCCCTTCAGCCGTTCATCCATCTCGCGAATCGCGAACCGGGTGGTCTCGGCATTCACGCCGAGAGAGGGTGAAAGCGACACTTGAAACGTCAAGACTCCGCGAGGATTGAAACCGGGATTTACGCTCCAAAGGTCCAGCAGGCTTCGAATCATCAACCCGGCGCCAATCAGAAGCACCAGCGCCATGGCCATCTCGACCACAACGAATACGCCCTGCGCCCGGTGCCGCGCGCCGCTTCCGCCGCGGCCGCTTTCCTTCAGCGTTTCTTGCAGGTTGGGCCGCGATGTCTTCAGCGCCGGCGCCAATCCAAATATCACGCCCGCCACCATGGAAGCTGCCAACGTGAAGAAGAGAACGCGCCCATCCAGAGCGACATCCTGAGCCCGGGGGAGAGTTTCCGGCAGCGCTTGCAGGGCTGCTTGCGTTCCCCACGCGGCGAGGCACAAACCGAGAGCTCCGCCGGCGAGCGCCAGCAGAATGCTTTCCGTGAGCAATTGCCGTATCACGCGTGCTTGACTGGCGCCCAACGCGGCCCGAATCGCAAATTCCCGCGCACGCGCCGTCGAGCGGGACAGCTGAAGGTTTGCCACATTGACGCAGGCGATGAGCAGCACGAAACCAACGGCGCCCAACAATACGAGCAAGAACGGCTGAACATCTCCGACAATGTCCTTGATAAGAGGCACGGCGTGTATGCCTGCGCCTTTATCGGCATCCGGGTATTCCGCGGCAAGGCGTCGCGCGATTTGATCCATATCGGCCTGAGCTGCGGAAAGCGTTACTCCGGGCTTCAAGCGGCCGATCGCGCGCATCCCTTCGTGCGCGATGCGGTCATAAAACAGCGGGTCCTTATCCTGTGCGATGGGAATATAGACGTCCTTGGGGCGGTCGAAATTCGAGGATTCCAGATGGAAAGACGCGGGCACTACGCCGATCACCGTGTAGCCGTCGCCATTCATGGTGATTGTTTTTTCCACGATATCGGGCGCTGAGCCGAATTTGCGCTGCCACAAGCCGGCGCTGATCAGAGCAACCGGCGCGCCGCCGCGGCGATCTTCTTCCTTGCTAAAGAGCCTGCCGCGTGCCGGAGTCACGCCCAGAATCTCGAAAAAATTGGCGGAGACCATGCCGACACGCACGCGCTCAGCCTCTCCGCTTCCGGTGATGCTGAAATCATCACTGCGATAGGCCGTCATCGCGGCAAATGTGGAATTCCTGCGCTCCCAATCAAGAAAGTTCGGGTACGAAATGGAAGAACTCTCGAAATTCGCACTCTTTTCGGAGAGTTCGACCAATTGATTCGGTTGGGGATAGGGCAGCGGCCTGAGGAGAACGCCGTTCACCACAGAAAAGATTGCCGTGTTTGCGCCAATCCCCAACGCCAGCGTCAGAATCGCCACCACCGTGAATCCCCGGCTCTTCAGCAGCAGCCGGATGCCGTAGCGGATGTCGTGCACGACTGTTCCCATTTATCTCACTCCCTATTCGTATCTGAGCGCCACGATCGGATCCACGCGCATCGCCCGCCGCGCTGGGATATAACAGGCCAATGCCGCCGCAATCACGACTACGAGAGCAACCCCGCCAAACGTGAGCGGATCCATCGCGCTCACCGAATACAAAAGGCTTTGCACCAGCCGCCCCGCGACCGCCGCGGTCACAATCCCGGAAACCAGCCCGATGACGACTGGCTTCATTCCTCCGCCCAGCACCAGTTTCCCCACATCCCGGGCCTGCGCTCCCAGCGCCATGCGGATCCCGATTTCATTCCGTCGCTGCTCGACGCTATAGGCAACCACTCCAAAAATTCCCAGCGCGGCCAGCAGCAGCGCACTCACGGCGAAGAGCCCGGCGAGTTGCAGTTGGAAGCGCCTGGCAGCCACGGATTCGGACACGACATCCGTCATGGGCCGCACCTGAACGATGGGCACCGATGAATCCACTTTGTGAATTACTTCGCGGACGGCAGCCGCGGCGGCGCGCGGGTCCCCATTCGTCCGCACCACCAAAGCAGCCTTTGCGACAGGCCGCTCCCATTCGGGAACGTACACCATCAGGACCGGGGGTTCGTCGAGGCGTACCTTGCGAATATCTCCCACGACGCCCACGACTTCGTGGACCGGATGAGTTCCCGCCGTGGTGTGAATCTGCCTTCCGATGGGATCCTGTCCCGGCCACAACCGCTCTGCCAGGCTTGCGGACACGACCGCAACATCCCGATTCCGATCATTGTCTTGAAGCGTTCGCCCTTTCTGCAATGGAATACCCATGGCCTGAAAATATCCCGGGCTGACGAAGCGATAGTTTGCAATCGGCAACTGGGTGGGAGGAGGCGCGGCAACACCCGCCGGCCAAACTTGTGAAACGTGCGATTCGCCTTCCAGCGGCAATTCACTCACCCATCCCGCCGCGTTTACGCCGGGGATCGCAGTGGCTCCTGCGAGCACGCCATCAAAGAAACGATTCTTGGCATCTGAGGAGGCATAATTCGTGGGCGGCAGGTTTACGGCCGCCGTCAGAACATGCTCAACGCCAAATCCCTTCTCGACCCCGAGCAGCCGGACCAGGCTCGTTGTCAGCAGCCCCGCAAGAATCAGGAGCACGGCGCTCAATCCGACTTCGAGACTGATCAAAGCCTGGCGCATGCGCGCTGGGCCGCGGCCTTCAGTCATGCGTCCACCGCTCGCCTTCAGCGCCTCCTGCGCGTCCGCGCCCGCCATCCGCCAGGCAGGCAGGATTCCGAAGAGCGCGCCCGTGCCAAGCGAAAGGAAAAACGCGAACCAAAGCACGCGTCCGTCCAATCGCACTTCGTCCAGTCGCTGCAGGCCCATAGGCGCCACATCGATAAGCCAGCGCAATCCATAATGAGCGAGCGCCACACCCAGCAATCCGCCTCCAAGCCCCAGCAAAAGAGTTTCCGTCAGCATCTGGCGGATCAGCCGCGCGCGCGTCGCACCCAGCGCCATCCGCACCCCCGCTTCACGCATTCGTCCCGGGACGCGGGCTAGAAGCAAGTTCACGAGGTTGACGCATACAATCAGCATCACCGCGCCTACTGCCGCCAGCAGCAGGAGCAAACCGCGCCGCGCCGGCCCGGTGACCTGCGTTTCGAGCGGCACAAGATCCGCTAGAAGATCCACGTTCTGGCCGGCCTGCTTGGCAATTTGCGCTTGCACCACATTCAATTCGGCCACTGCTGCATCGCGCGTCACGCCGCTCTTCAGGCGTGCGATCGCGGCAAAATCAAAATCTCCCATCAGGCCGATTTGAGCCGTATTGATCCCCAGCGGCTTGAAGAACTCGGTCTTCGTTCCGAACCGCGTCAGCGCGCCCAAGCCTTCTTCCTTCGGAAAGTGAAAAGACGCCGGCAAGACACCGACGACTTCATAGGGAATGCCGTCGAGCGCGATAGTCCTGCCGACGATTTTCGGATCGCCGTGAAATTCAGTGCGCCAGAATAAATTCGTCAGAATCACTACATGGTCGCGGCCCGGCTCGTCCTCTTCCGGATAAAACAGTCTGCCGAGCGCTGGTTGCACTCCCAGCACGCTGAAAAGATTTGCGGAACCCTGCGCGCCCGATACTTCTTTGGGATTCCCTGCGCCGGTGATAGACATCGAGCGTGACTCGACAATGGCAATTTGCTCGAATGATTTACACTTGCGCTGCCAGATCAAGAAATCCGCGGCGTTGGCTGGAACCGAAGGATAAAACTTGCTCAATTGCGGAATAATTTCTCGAATGAGATAAAGCTGCTGCGGCTCGCGGTAAGCGAGAGGACGGAGCAGGACGCTGTTCACCATGGAAAAAATCGCGGTGTTCGCTCCGATCCCGAGCGCCAGCGTCAGGATCGCCACCGCCGCGAATCCCGGATTCTTCCGCAACAGCCGGACGGAGTAGCGCAAATCCTGGATCAGCGTTCCCATTTCCCGCCTCTCGCGATTCGCTTTTCTTGGCACTCGGTCGGCCAATCGCGCTGCGCGGCTTCTTCAAGCATCCGTGGCCAGACTTCCGGCTCTCTGAATACACCTCTCCGCCCGCGCCGAAAAAAATTTTCGGCCTGTGCGTTCGGAAGATTGTGAGAATCTCAGCCCGCCCGCGGTCTATACGCTCGCGGTGCGCGAGCCGACGGTTTCTTCGACGATGCGCCCATCGAAGAGATGAATGGTGCGGTCGGCAATGCTGGCGTAGCGCGGGTCGTGCGTCACCATGCAGATGGTTGCGCCCTCGCGGTGCAATTGCCGAAGGAGATCAATCACCGCTTCGCTGTTCTTTGAGTCCAGGTTTCCTGTGGGCTCGTCCGCCAGAAGGATGGAGGGCTGGCCGACCAGCGCTCGCGCCACGGCCACGCGTTGCTGTTGGCCGCCGGAAAGCTGCGAGGGATAATGCTTCATGCGGTGCGCCATTCCCACTCGCTCCATCACTTCCTGCACGCGCTTTTTCCGCTCTGCCGCGGCCATGCTGCGATAGGTCAGCGGCAGTTCCACATTCTCGTAAACCGTCAGATCGCCGATCAAGTTGAACGCTTGAAAGACGAAGCCGATCTCACGATTGCGGATGCGTGTGCGGTCTGAAAGCGAAAGATTGGCCACCGATTGCTTGTTGATCCAATACTGGCCGTCGGTCGGGGAATCGAGCAGCCCCAGAATCGAGAGCAGTGTGGATTTGCCGCAGCCAGAAGGTCCGGCGATGGAGAGGAATTCGCCGCTCTTGATATCCAGATGGACGCCGCCCAGGGCGTGCGTTTCCACCTCATCGGTATAAAAAACTTTGGTGACGCCTTCGAGCTTAATCAGGGATTCCGCATTACTGTTCATGCTGGGCTCCTTCCATCCACTTGATACGTTTGTGGCGGCTCGAAAAGTTCCCTACTTCAACTGCACCCGGTCGAAATTATCCCAGGCCGACATATCCGACAGAATCACCTGGTCGCCGATATTCAACCCCTTCACGATTTCCACCGAGTTCACCGACGTGCGGCCCAATTCCACCTGCACGCGCGTAGCTTCTTTTCCATCGTCAACCAATTTGAACAATCCGACCGTGCTGTTCGCCTCACCATGTACTGGCCGTCCCACGAAGAGAACATCCGCGAGCCGCTCGATCTCAACCGTGCCTTCCACGCTCAAATCCGGCCGCGCGCCCTGCGGCAGCGTTCCTTCGAGCGCCACATCGACCGTCACCGTGCCGTTCACCACCGCGGGATCGATTCGCGACACATGGCCCTGGATTATGCCGTTATGCGTATCCACGGTCGCTTTCTGTCCGATCTGAATATCTTTCGCCTGCGTCTCCGCGATTTTGAGCGCTGCCTTCAAGTGCGTGGGCTGTGCGACACGCGCCAGCACCGTTCCTTGCGTCACTTTTTGTCCTACTTCCACGTCAAGCTCCTGGAGCACGCCGTCTATTCCGGGGCGCACATGCAACTGGTCCAGTTGAGAACGCTTCAAGTCGTACAGGGCGCGCTTCTCGTCCACGTTGGCCTGCTGGACGGCCAACTGCGCCGGAATTGAATTCGCAAACGTTTCCACTTGCTTCTCGGCGATGTCGTTCTGCTTCTCCAGCTCTTCCGCTTGCACGACGGAAGTTTTCACGATGGTCTCGGCTACAAGCCCGAGGGCATAGAGCTGTTCGTTATTGTGCCGCTGTAAATCGGCCGTGTGATAGGCCGAGCGAATTGCCGCGGCCTGTGCGCGCTTATCCATCAACTGATTTTCGAGCTGTGCTTTGCTGTTGTTCAGCCCTGCTTCGGCGCCGCGCAGTTGATATTCCGCATCCAGTGCCGCCTGCTGTAATTCGGGATTGCTCAAATCCAGGATCACAGTGTCTGCTTTGACGGGCACCCCGGGCAGAAGATAGCGTTGCTCAATCCGCCCGTCCGTCGCCGCGGGGAGCAGCCGAATCGTTTCCGGCACCAGGGTCCCTAAGCCGCGGACATCGCGGAGCATGGGTCCGCGCTTCACCGCATCGGTCCATACCGTCGCGCGATCCACGCTGGGCGCGGCTGGCTTGAGCCGAGATAGGGCATACGTGACGAGCGGAATTAGCACCACCGCTGCGGCTATATAAGCCACGCGGCGCATCTTTTTTTGCCTTTTAGCTTCCGGACGGGCAATGTCCACGGGCGTAAGCCCTCCTATTCCTGACATATATATCGCAACTCATCTTCCGGTGTCGCACCATCTATAAGTATCGCAATTTGTTGTTCTTACAGGGCTTTGCTGATTCCAGACGGCGTCTTTTTGCCCGCTCGTGGGAATCGCCCGTCCCGCTAGCGGACAGCATTTTGGAGGTGGAAAGCGGTGCTGTGAGCGCCTGGAAGAAGGTGCATTTTGCCGGCGATCGCTGTCTTTCAACACGTGCGCCCTACGTGGAAGCAGACTCGGCGCTGGCCTTGATTTCCTGCCAGCGTTTCGGGCGCCGCTTTGCGTCGAGGACTTTCTTGCGCAGGCGAATGGATTTGGGCGTCACTTCGACGTACTCATCATCGGCGATGAATTCTATGGCCTTCTCGAGCGTCAGCTCGCGCGGCGGAACCAGGCGAATAGCTTCGTCCGCGGAGGAGGAGCGCATGTTCGTCTGTTTCTTTTCCTTGGTGATATTGACGTTCATATCGTCCTCGCGGGAATTCTCTCCCACGATCATTCCTTCGTACACTTCCACGCCCGGCCCGACGAACATTTCGCCGCGCTCCTGAATGCCCCAGATGGCGTAAGCGACGGAAACGCCGGGGCGATCGGCCACGAGAGCGCCGGTGAGGCGCATTGCCATGTCGCCGGCATAATCCGTCCAGCCTTCGAGCAGGGAATGAATCAGCGCGGTGCCGCGGGTATCGGTGAGCAGCTGGCCGCGGAGGCCGATCAAGCCGCGGGAAGGGATGCTGAATTCCATGCGCACGCGGCCGGAATGATGGTTGACCATTTTTTTCATTTCGCCGCGGCGGCTGCCGAGCGATTCCATCACGATGCCGATAAAGGATTCCGGGCAATCGACAATGAGGAGCTCGAGCGGTTCGACGCGCTTTCCATTTTCGGTGCGCACGACGATTTCCGGTTTGCCGACCATCACTTCGTATCCCTCGCGGCGCATGGTCTCGATCAAGATCGCGAGCTGCAATTCGCCGCGCCCGAGGATGCGGAAGGCGTCCGTCGAGGGCGTGTCTTCCATGCGTAAGGCGACGTTGGTCAGCAATTCTTTTTCGAGGCGTTCGCGCAGGTCGCGCGAAGTGACGAATTGGCCTTCGCGTCCGGCGAAGGGCGAGGTGTTGATCGTGAAGACCATGGCGAGCGTAGGCTCGTCAATCAGGAGCGGCTCGAGCGGCGCGGGATGCTCGAGATCGGTGATGGTTTCGCCGATTTGAATTCCCTCGACTCCGGCGATGGCCACGATATCGCCGGCGGAAACCTCCTCGGCCTCGTCGCGTTCAAGCCCGCGAAAAGTGAAGAGTTTCGTGATTTTTGTCGGTTGGATTGTTCCGTTGAGCTTGACGATGCCCACTTCGGTTCCGCGACGCAGTGTTCCCTGGAAGACGCGGGCGATGGCGACGCGGCCGAGAAAATCGCTGTAGTCGAGATTGGTGACTTGAATTTGAAGAGTGGCAGCGGGATCGCCCGAAGGCGCGGGCATGGAGCGGACAATTTCCTCGAAGAGAGGCTGTAAGGTTGTGGAATCGTCGCCGATTTTGCGGTGGGCGACGCCGGTCTTGGCGTTGGTGTAGAGCACGGGAAAATCGAGCTGGTCTTCGGTGGCGTCGAGATCGATGAAGAGGTCGTAGATTTCATCGAGGACTTCGGCGGGGCGGGCGTCGGGCCGGTCGATTTTATTCAGGACCATGATGGGCTTGAGCTTGGCGGCGAGCGCTTTCTGGAGCACGTAGCGGGTCTGGGGCAGCGGGCCTTCGCTCGCGTCGACGAGGACGAGGACTCCATCCACCATGCGCAGGGCGCGCTCGACTTCGCCGCCGAAATCGCTGTGGCCCGGCGTGTCGACAATATTGATTTTTGTGCCGCGGTAGGTGAGCGCCGTATTTTTCGCGAGAATGGTGATGCCGCGCTCGCGCTCGAGGTCGTTTGAATCCATCACGCGCCGGGGCACTTCCTGATTTTCGCGGAAGACGCCGCTCTGGTGGAGCATGGCGTCTACGAGCGTCGTCTTGCCATGGTCCACATGGGCGATGATGGCGATATTGCGAATCGGAGTCGTCATAGGGTCCCAGCCAAATGAAAAGGGCTGCAAGCGCGGCCTTGCAGCCCCGATAGATAGCGTTGGAGAACTTCCGGGAGCAACAAACGCAGTGACATTCTAGCATGCTCGGGCGGCGGGGGCCATCGGCGCAGGGCGCGGGGGAAGGGGAGGAGAGGGGGCCCCGATTTAGGTCGATTTGAAAATGTGACGTCCTTTGTGTTGAACGATTTACAGTGATTTCTAATCGTCCTTAGATGTCGATTAGAAAGCCTGTGACTGGCAAGGAGTGGCAAGTGATTGGTGGCGAGAGGGGAGGCGACGGGACGCATCTTTGCCCGTTCCGGCGTCGCCACATTTCCAGAAACAGCGTTTTTGTTGCGGTTAGAAATTTGCGAAAGCGTTTGTTTGCCGCGAGTTAGTTCCATTCCTAGTCGGTTGAATGTTGCTACTAGACTTTCCCGGAGGCTTAGTGCTTGAAGCTGGCGGAGGGAGAACGACAAGTGTCGGAGTGAAGGGCGGGATAGATTTTGGCGGCCGCCTGGGGGCGGGCCGACTTGATAGCGGAGATGATTTAAATTTGCCACGAAGAACGGTAGCACGGTTTGGGGTGTTTGTCAATTGGTTAATATATCTTGTAACAGATTGAATTCTGGACAGTTACAGGCGCGTTCGGGAGCCTTTGGCGCGCGTCGGGAGGCGAGGTATGGTCAAATGGCATGTGGCAGGGTGCAGTATTGGATAACCATATGAGCAAAAAGGATTTGTCTGTGATACTATTCGAGGGAACCGAAAAGGCAAATGGCGCATCTAAGAGGGTATGAAAACTCATAAGCGCATGGGAAGCGGGCGGTTAGTTCCCACTCGACCCACGGGAGTCGAGTATCGTGTGAATTACGGCATTCAGTTGGTTGCTCCCGAAAAAAAGCATGGCCGTGGTCCAGCGCCCACAAAATGGGCGAAGTGTGACGTGCGGTCGGAAAGCGCACACCGGATCCCCAATGGGGATTATTTTCTCCACGCGGATGAAGGCGGAGTGTTCCAGGTGAAGTACTCCGGGAATGCCTGGCAGTATCTGGCTGCGGCGTAATTGGTCTCCTGAGTTGGTGATCCCGCTTGGTGGTCTGTTGCACTGGGCGGGGGTGTGCCTATTTTTGCCTAGCGGCTGCTGACACGCCAATCGGGACCCGCCCGCCCTCCAACAATCTGGCGGACTCACAGTTCGAGCAATCGGCGGGCAAGGATTGGCGTTCGGGGGTTGGCGGAAGCGCTGACCGACAGACTTGAGGCCGGCATTTTCAAGGCCCAGAGGTGTCCGGGGAGGAATCCAAGCGGCACGTTGGGCAACACGTTCTGCGGGGGGAGGTTGCAGCAACATCAGATATGCGTTCGAAGAGCGGAGAGCCGAGGCTTGGTCTGAGTGGCGAGCAACAAGATTTTGCGCAAGATTGGCAGATAAGAGGTCGCGAGCGGATATTGGTTGGACGGCTAGATGAGTAAGGCATTGAAACTACAGCGGTATAGAGGGCTCGGCAGGTGGCGCTTCAGTTGCACGAGATTGAGCGGGAGAGTCTGCCATGAGAGCACTGAAGTTTTGCGCCGCGGTGATCTTGCTCGTGGCGATGTGTGGCAGCCCCGCGAAGGGCGATGAGACATCGGCATTCGACGGGACGATCACCCAAGCGCCAGCCGGGAACGTCTTTGGGGTGGCAAATGACGGCTTCGTCCAAGGAAATGTCGACTACCCGGTCGTAATTGGCTCCAATTTCAACGGAACCGTAAACAGCTTCAGGATT
>Ga0187816_10000167_pt1 | contig 18577 bp, 20 predicted proteins | sample NC_wetland_sal_i_16_FD_132960 | JGI IMG/M metagenome (GOLD analysis project Ga0187816, IMG submission 132960) | Wetland sediment microbial communities from Neuse River Estuary, North Carolina, USA - SO4_1 | ecosystem: Environmental > Aquatic > Freshwater > Wetlands > Sediment | place: USA... | reverse complement strand
GTCCGCGCGTCTACTCGATCGTGCTCGCGCCAAGGCCAAGGCGCGCGGTCTGTCAAATGTTGAATTCCGACTCGCCGACATGACGTCGCTCGGTTATCCGAATGATCACTTCGATGCCGTCGTAAGCGTTTTCTCGATCTTTTTCGTACCCGACATGGAAGGCATGGTCCGCGAACTGTGGCGCATGGTGCGCCCCGGCGGGAAGCTCGCAGTCACCACCTGGGGTCCGCGAATATTCGAGCCGGCCTATTCGCGCTGGCAAAAGGTGATCAAACAGGAGCGACCGGACCTTTATAGCGCGTTCAATCCCTGGGATCGCATCACGGATCCCGTGTCGGTCCGGCGCTTGCTCCAGGATGGTGGGGCAGCAAACATCGAGGTCACGGCGGAAGACGGAAACCAGACGCTGCGCTCAGCAGACGATTGGTGGACAATCGCTCTTGGTTCGGGATTGCGGTGGGTAATCGAGCAGATGGGGCCGGAGGCGGCAGCACGGATAAAGACTGATAATGTCAATTGGCTCAACGAGAACAAGATCGACCGTCTTGAGACGAACGCGATTTATGCGACCGCTCAAAAAGCATCGTAACAGGGATTCGGATCGATAGTGGTGAGACCATGCAGCGCAAAGTGATCATCTCATGCGCCGTCACCGGCTCGGCCGACACGCCGGGCCGCAACTCGGCGGTGCCGGTGACGCCGGAGCAGATCGCCACTTCCGCGATCGATGCCGCCAAGGCCGGCGCGGCGATCGTGCACATCCATGTGCGCGATCCGAAAACCACCAAACCGAGCATGGACAAAGCGCTCTACCGCGAGGTTGTCGAGCGGATCAGGGGAAGCGGCACCGACGTGCTCATCAATCTCACCACCGGACCGGGCGCGCGCTTCACCCATGACGAGCGCGATCCTTCGAAGCCCAGCGCAGAAAGCGTTTTGAAATCGCCGGAAGAGCGCGTGCGTCACGTCGTCGAGCTCAAGCCCGATATTTGCAGCCTCGACATGGGCAGCCTCAATATGGGCGACCGGGTGTTCATCAACACGCCCAAGCACCTGCAAGCGATGGCGGTGGCGATCAAGGACGCCGGCGTCATGCCCGAACTCGAAGTGTTCGAGACCGGGCATCTCCTGCTCGCCAAGCGTTTCATCGACAACGGTTACGTCAAGCCGCCCGGGATGTTTCAGATCTGCCTCGGCATTTCCTGGGGCCAACCGGCGACGCCCGAGGCCATGACCTATATGCGCAATCTGCTGCCGCCGGATGCGCCCTGGTTTGCCTTCGGCATTTCGCTGCATCAATTCCCGATGGTGGCGCAAACCGTTTTGCTCGGCGGCCATCCGCGCGTCGGACTCGAGGACAACATTTATCTGGAAAAGGGCAAGCTTGCGCCAAGCAACGCGGCGCTGGTCGAAAAGGCGGCAAACATTGTCCAAGTCCTCGGCGATCAGGTTGCGACGCCTGCGGAAGCACGGCAGATCCTCGGCTTGGCCGCGAGTAACGTTTGAACCGAGTGCACTAAAATTGTTGGATCGTCATTGCGAGGAGCGTCAGCGACGAAGCAATCCAGTCTCTGTGCTGGCTTTCTGGATTGCTTCGCTTCGCTCTCAATGACGAAAGTGTTGGTTCGCCCTAGCCTCATCTAGCTTCAAGGGAACATCAAAGTTATGGATCTGGGCATCAAAGGTTTGCGCGTGATCGTCACCGCCGGCGCTGCCGGCATCGGCCGCGAAGTCGCCCGCACATTCCTGCGCGAAGGTGCGCTGGTGCACATTTGCGACATCGATCGCCACGCGCTGGCTGAACTTGCAAGCAGCGACCCCAAACTGAAGGCGTCGCTCTGCGATGTCTCCGACCGCGACGCCGTTACCCGCTTCATCGATGCCACGGCGGCTGCGCTCGGCGGGCTCGATTGCCTCGTCAACAATGCCGGCATCGCCGGCCCGACCGGCCGGGTCGAGGAAATTCCGCCGGAAGAATGGGATCGCACGCTCGCCGTCAACATCACCGGACAGTTCAATTGCGTGCGCGCCGCGGTGCCGCACCTGGCGAAAAGCGGCAATCCATCGATCATCAATCTGTCCTCGACGGCGGGCCGCCTCGGTTTTCCCTTGCGCACGCCCTATGCCGCCTCGAAATGGGCGGTGGTCGGTTTCACCAAGTCACTCGCCATCGAGCTTGGGCCGCTCAAGATTCGCGTCAACGCGATCCAGCCCGGCGCCGTGGAGGGCGACCGGATTCGGCGGGTGTTCGGCGCCAAGGCGCAGGTCCGCGGCGTGTCGATGCAGGCGATGCAGGAGGAAGCCCTGTCGCATGCGTCGATCAAGGAAATGATCGCGCCGCAACAGCTCGCCGACATGATGGTGTTTCTGGCGTCGCCGCGCGGGCACACGATCTCAGGCCAGGCCATCAGCATTTGCGGCGACGTGCAGTCGCTGTTCTAAACCAAAGCGAATGATTTTAGGTTGATTCGGTATTTCGCTTTAGCTTGTTATTTGAGCATGATCTTTTCCGAAAACCGGCGTCCACTTTTCGGGATCATGCTCTAAGGCGGGATCGACGCCGACCTCACCTTATCCGGTACAGCGCATGGCGCCGGTTGCGGGTGAACGGCCGCACCTGTGTGGGCCAGCGGCCGGCTTCGACCGCCTTGGCCCATTCCGGACTGGTGAGCACATGCGGGCCGTCGATCTCGTAGACCGCTGAGTGGCGCGCGCCTTCGTGCGCGACCTTTTTTTCTTGGCCGCCGATGCTCACCGCGAACGGCTCGCCTTCGAGACGCGTCACCGCATGCACGCCCGGCACTTTCAGCAGATTGGGAACGTGCTCGGTATCGTAGACTTCGTGGAACAGCGCTTCTTTGTCGGGATCGACATCCATGCTGGCGACGAACAGATATTTGGATTTGATCGGCATCGGGGTCCTTCGCTTGGTAGAGTTACGAAAAATTATTTGAATCGCTCCGACGGCGGCGCGATCTCGGTGACAAGATCGCGGATGAGTGCCTTGTTTGGCAGCGGCGTCAGCGTCATTTCGCGCGGCTCGAGCCGCGCGGTGCAGGCATAGACGGTTTCGCCGTCGAGCTGGATCATGCATTCCTTGCAGGCATTGGCGTTGATGCAGGAAAACCGCATCGCCAGCGTGGGGTCCTTGTTGATGCGTAGCCAGCGCAACCCGTCGAGCACCGACTGCCCTGGCTCGAACGGCACTTCGAAGGTCTGCCAGCGCGCCGGCTCGCCATGGCTGCCGCGGCGGATTTTCAGTTTGGCGACGGCGGTCATGCGTCTCAGCCTGTCCCAAGTTTCCCTCTCCCCGTCGGGGAGAGGGAGCCGAGCGCCAAAGGTGCGAGGCGGTTGAGGGGGATCGGATTGAGAAGATTCTGCGCGATCGGATCCCCCTCACCCTCGCTCGCCTCGCTCGCTCGACCTCTCCCCGCTGGGGAGAGGTGGAAATTTTCCTTACTGTTCATCAGACCAATGCCTCGGCTGGTGCGCCCGAGAATTGCAGCGCGCCTTGGGCGAGCCGCACGCGCTGATGGCGCCGCCAGGCCGGCAGCATCTGTGGGTAATCTTCGCGCTGATGGGCGCCGCGGCTTTCGGTCCGCGCCAGCGCGGATTGCGCGACGGCGCGCGCCACGACGAGCATGTTGCGCAGATCGAACCATTCGAGCCGCTGCAGATCGAAGCCGACGTCTGCTGCGCCGGCAAGGCGCGGCACACGCTCACCGAGCTCGTCGGCGAGCGCGCCGATCCCCGCGAGCGCGCGGTTGAGCTTGGCGGCAGTGCGGAACGGCCCGACTTCATCGGCCATGATCGCCTGCAATCGCGCGATCATCGACGCTGTGTTGAGGTCCCGCCCGGCGCCACTACCGTCGCCGACGAGGTCAAGCGCGGCGCGCACATCTACCGCGCGCAAATTCTGGCGCGCAATCGTCTTGGCGCGCGCGGCAGCGCTGCGGCCGGCGCGGCGGCCGAACACCAGAGCTTCGGTGATGGCATTGCCGGAGAGCCGATTGGCACCATTGGCGCCGCCGACCACTTCGCCGGCGGCGAACAGGCCGGGCAGTTCGGTCTGCATCTGCGCGTCGGCGATCACGCCGCCCATGTGGTAATGCGCGATCGGCGCAACTTCGACCGGCATGCGGGTGAGATCGATAGCGTTGGCGGCGAGCCGGTCGATCACAGGCCCGAAAGCGGCGCGCAACGCCGCCGCGGAGCAGTGTTCGAACGACAGATAAGCGCCGCCATGCGGTGAGCCGCGGCCGGCCTCGACTTCCTTGAAAATGGCATAGGTCGCGAGATCACGCGGCAGCACGTATTTGCCGTCCTCGTCCGAGCCGTAGCGCGAGGTAAACTCTTCCATGCGGCCGTTGAGAAGCCGCCCGCCGAGCTTGTAGCGGAACGGATCCCACATGATCGGATCCATGCCAACGAGCCGCGGGGCCAAGTGCCCGATCGGAAAGAACTGGACGAATTCCATGTCGATCAGCGACGCCCCGGCGCGCAGCGCCAGCGCATAACCGTCGCCGCCCATATTGAGCGAGGCGCTATTGCGCCGGTAGAGCCGCGTCAACCCGCCGGTCGCGAGTACCGTCGCCTTCGCCGCGATGGTCACTGGCGCACCGCTGCCGACATGCCAGCCGACCGCGCCGGCAATTTCACCATCGGAACCAGCGACCAGATCGATGATGCAGATGTCGCCGGCTTTGCGGATATCCCTGTTACGGGCCATCACGGTGCGCAGCGTCTTCGACACCGCCGGTCCGGTATTGATGAAATCAACATAGACGCAGCGCGGCCGGTCATGGCCCGGCGCGGTAGTCGCGGTGATGTGATTGTCCTTGCGCGCCCAGCCGACGCCCCAGGCGTCGAGCTCGCGAATGCAGGCGGGAGCGTCCTCGCACAACAGCTGCGCCAGTGTTTCGTCGCACAGGCCGCGCCCGGCGGCGATGGTGTCGTCGTAATGGTGGCGCGGCGCGTCGGGCACCTCTTCGCCCAGCGCCGCCGCCACCGTCATCTGCGCCATCACGGTGGCGCCGCCGCGGCCGATCAGGCTGCGATCGACGAGGAAGACGCGCGCACCGCCGCGCGAAGCTTCGATGGCGGCATACATGCCGGCGGCGCCGGAGCCAATCACCAGCACGTCGGTCTCGATGGCAACAGGTTCGGAGGTCATGCGGCGAAGATAGAGTGCCGCTCGTCCCCGCGAAAGCGGGGACCTAGCACTGGATTCCCGCTTGCGCGGGAATGAGCGGACGGCACATTACGCCGGCAGCGGTTTGCCCCTGGTCTCCGGCAAGAACGGCGCGACGCAGAAGCCGAGCACGTAAATGGTCGAGATGATCAAAGCGGCGCGGCTAAACCCGCCGAACTGCACGATCAGCGCGCCGGCAAACAGCGGGCCGAGAAAAGCGATGAAGCGCGGCGCGTTGAACGAAAACGCAACGCCGGTGGCGCGCGAGCGGGTCGGAAACAATTCCGGCAACCAGACCGGCATCCACGAATATTGCCCGAGTGTGAAGAACGCATTCACCGCCGCCGCGACCAAGAGCAGGTTCAGATCGGTCGTCCACAGGAACAGGACCGGCGTCATCAACAGCGAGGCGGCGAAATAGAACATCACGACCGGCTTGCGGCCGAAGCGGTCGGCGAGAAAGCCGAGGCTGGCATAGCCGAGGATGGCGCCGAAATTGTAGGCCATGCCCGCATAGCTCGCCCATTGCGGCCCCGGCAAATTCGCCTTGGCCGCGACGGAAGCGATATAGGGCGGCACCCAGGACGAGATGCCCCACCAGGCGAGCGTCGTCGCCAGTGACATCAGGAAGGCGAGCATGATGCGCCGGCGGGTTTCCGGCTCGGCAAACAGGTCGGCGATGGTGAAGCGCGTCAGCGCCTGCTCGTGCGCCGACAGCGCGGCGCCGCTGTCCCTGCGCGCGTGGGCTTCGCGGCGTTGCGCGTCAACCCGTTGCCAAGCCGCGGACTCGTCGATTGAGGTCCTGATCCACAGCGTCAACAGCGCCGGCAGAATGCCGATCAGGAACATATAGCGCCAAGCTTCAGGGCCCAATGCGCCGACGAACAGCCAGATGAAAGATGCGAGAAAGAAGCCGATGCCGAGCCCGCATTGCATTAGCCCGGCGCCTCTGCCGCGCGCCTCGTTGGGCCACAGCTCAGCCATCATCGAGGATCCGGTCGCCCATTCCGAGCCGATGGCGATGCCGACCAGGAAACGCAGCAGCGCAAACGAAATCCAATTGAACGATATCGCCGTCAATCCGGTTAAAATCGAATAGGCCAGGATGGCGTAGATCATCGTCCGCTTGCGGCCGATATAATCGGCGAGAATCCCGCCGCAGAAGCCGCCGATGCCCCAGCCCAGAAGCGTGATCGCCACCACGGTGCCGATATAGGCGGGGATCTGCGCATATTGCGACGGATCGAGCAGCGAGTGCATCGCCGGACCGACGGTGAGGAACAGCGCATAGGCCTCATAGCCGTCGAACAGCCAGCCGAGATTGGTCGCGATCAGCGTGCGCCACTGCGTGGCAGTCAGCGAGCGATACCACGGCAGCGTGCCTGCGGTGACTTCCGTCATGTCTTCCTCCCCGGCCCCGCGCTCTTGTCCCCGCGTCTTCGATTATCGAAGCGGGCGCATCGCGGGAAACTTAGCTGAAAGTTTTGGTGCGGTCACGGCGCGATTGCTCTGCGCATGATCTTTCCCGAAAACCGGCATCCACTTTTCGGGATCATGCTTTAGCAGCCGGCGCGGCAAAGGCCGCGGCCAGGCGCGCGGCAAATTGTCGTTCCATTTCCTTCGCCTTGGCGCGAAGCACCGGCTGGCCGAGGCTGCCGAGCTTGCCGGTGAGCGCGGTTTCGACGTCGTAGTCGATACGCGTGGCGCCGGCCGTTTCGGTGAGCCTGGTGACTGACGTTGCGGCCAGGCGCCCGACAATGCCGACTGGCGCGCCCTCGATCTTGGCTTCGATCTCGCGCGGTTCATCGGCGCGGACAACCTGCACCGTCACCTTGAACGCAAATTTCATGTAGGCAACTTTGGTCTCGAACATCGCACTGTAAGCGTCCGGGCCGGTCTCGGCAAGATCGCGCACGCCCTCGACGCAGGACGCAAACAGCCGCGCGTCGCGCAGCGCCTTGTAAACTTGGGCGCGCGGCGCCTGGACTATTATCGTTCCGGATACTTTCATGATTTTTCGAATTCGGCTCCCGAATTCGCCGCTCAGGCGCGCAATGCGGTGAGCATGTCTTTGATGTATTCGTCGGCGCTGGAAATCACCAGCATCATCGCGTGCGGCCGCAATTGCGCCAGCATCTTGGACAGCGCCTCGTCGCTGGAGGACGCGGTGCCGAGGATCAGCGCGGTCGTCATCACGTGACGGACGGCGCAGGCTTCACCGATAATGGCCGCAGCCCCGGCACTCTCGCCGGCGCTCGCCACCATCACCACCAGATCGGCGGAAGCAATCTCCTCGACCAGATTCTTGGTGCGCCCGGCGAGGTCATTGAGCCACCCGCCGAGCGAAAAGCGCTCCGGCGCGCTGCCGGAAGCTGCGCCGGCAAAGGCCGAAGCGGTGAGAAAGGTCGCACCTTGCCAGGAATCGCGCGCCAGTTCCTTGACCACGCGTTCGCTCGCGGCATCGAGCGCGATGACTTTGACGGCCCGCGGACGCGAATTCGGCGCGGCGATCCGAAACTTCGCCTCTGCCGCCGAACTCATGCGGGCCGATTCGCTCTGCATCCCTTAATCTCCCGAGGCGTATGGCCGCGCCACTATAGCGAAGCGGGCACGCTATTTCATTATCGGCACACTCTTGTATAACGGCCGGCTTTCACTTTTATAAGCGATCATTTGGCGGATTCCTCGCCGAGGCAGCGATGTCCTCTACAGCAAAACGTCTTGATCTGTGCGCCGCGAGCGAGGTCGCACCCGGCACCGCGCTCAAGGTCGAGATCGAGGATCTCGCGCTGGCGGTGTTCAACGTCGACGGTGAATTCTTCGTCACCGACGACATGTGCACGCATGGGCCCGGCTCGCTGTCGGAGGGCTATATCGACGGCGACGTCGTCGAATGCAATTTTCATAATGGCCAGTTCAATATCCGCACCGGCGAAGTGGTATCGCCGCCATGCATGATGCCGGTGAAGACCTATCCGGTGAGCCTCATCGAGGGCCGCGTCACCATTGAGGCCTGAGCCGCCCCGTTGGGAAGCGGCCCATCAAGCGCCGACCGCTGTCTTCGATCTTTGCGCTTTTCAGTTGACGACAACGCATCGGCCCGGCTTCTTTCCTAAAGCCCGCGCGCCAGATCGCAGGGCAAGCCGGTGTGGAGGATCGCCCAATGACCAGAAGCAAGCCGCCGTTTCGCGCCGACATTGTCGGCAGCCTGTTGCGCACCGCGCCATTGAAGGAGGCGCGGGCAAAGCGGGAGAAAGGCGCGATCAGCACCGCGCAGCTCGCCGAGGTCGAAGACCGCGAGATCGAGAAAATCATTAAAAAACAGGAGGACGTCGGGCTGAAAGTCGCCACCGACGGCGAATTCCGGCGGTCATGGTGGCATTTCGATTTTTACGGGATGCTCGACGGCGTCGAGATCTACGAGCTCGATCACGGCATCCAATTCCAGGGCGTGCAGACCAAGCCGCGCAGCATTCGCATTCACGGCAAACTCGGTTTCTCACATCATCCGATGCTCGACCATTTCAAGTTTCTTAAAGCGCACACGCGGGCGACGCCGAAAATGTGCATACCGAGTCCGGCGACAATGCATTTCCGGCTGGAGCCGAATGCGGTCACGGCCAAGGAATACAAGGATCGCGACGCCATATTCGACGATCTGGCCAGGACCTACCGGCAGGCGATCCGCGGCTTCTACGACGCCGGTTGCCGTTATCTACAATTCGACGACACCGCCTGGGCCTATTTGTGCTCGCAGGTCGAGCTGAAAAAGGCGCGCGAGCGCGGGCTTAACGCCGACCGCCTACAGCAGGACTATGCCCGCGTCATCAACATGGCGCTGGAAGGCAAGCCCGCAGACATGGCGATCACCACGCATGTCTGCCGCGGCAATTTCCGCTCGACCTGGATTTCCGAGGGCGGTTATGAGCCCGTGGCCGAAACATTGCTCGCGAAATTGAATTACGACGGTTATTTCCTCGAATACGACACCGCCCGCGCCGGTGGCTTTGAACCGCTGCGGTTTCTGCCGAAGGGCAACAAGATCGTCGTACTCGGCCTCGTCACCACCAAGAGCGGCACGCTCGAGAAAAAAGACGCCGTCAAGCGCCGCATCGAGGAGGCCACCAAGTTCGCGCCGTTCGATCAGCTTTGCCTGTCGCCGCAATGCGGTTTCGCCTCGACCGAGGAAGGCAATGTGCTGGCCGAGGACGAGGAATGGGCAAAGCTGCGGACGATCGTCGAACTGGCCAATGAGGTGTGGGGGTGAGGGGTCATTCCGGGGCGCGCCAACAGGTCCGGCCCAAAGTGGCCGGTCCGGTGACAAGCTCCGCGCGAACCCGGAATCCAAAATCACAGCCGCGCGCCTTCGCGCGGCCTCAAGCCTTGCTCAGCCTCTTATGCAGATGCACCATGAACGCCATGGCGAATAGCGGCGTCGCCAGGTTGACGATCGGAATCGAAACGAAAGCGGCAATGAACAGGCCGCCGACATAGACCATCGCGGCATTGCGGCGGCGCAGCGCTTTGGCCTCGGCGCGCGGGCGCAAGCGCATAGCGGCGAGCTCGAAATATTCACGCCCGAGCACATAGGCGGTAGCGAGAAAAAAGACGACCGCGCCGAAGCCGGCGAACAGCAATAGCGGCGCCGCGCACAGGTAAACGACCAGAGCGAGTAAAGCGGTCTTGACGCCTTCCCATAGCGCAAGCCACAGCGGCACCGCCTTGCCGGGAGGATCGGCAGGATAATGTTCGCGCTCGACCTCGTCCGCGATCTGGTCGGCGAAGAAGCTGCCGACCATCGCCGTGACCACCGGCATCAGCATGACGCTGCCGACGATGATGCCGAGCCCGGCGGCGATGGAGAGCAGCCAAGCCACGGCATTGACCGGCCAGTGCACCGGAGCGCCGAAAGTCGCCTCGGCCGACGCGCTGCCGGCATCGACGAGATGCACGATCAGGCGTTCGAGCACGATCCCGACCACCACAATAAGCGCGAGCGCAAGGCCAACGCTCTTCCACAGCACCGCGCGCAGCGGGGCTGCGAACAATTGGGTTATCGCCTTGATCGCATCGTCGAGCATGTCTGCGCGTCATTGCGCCGTCTTGCGTTCAGATCAAGCCGAAACATTTGCCCTGCGGCGGCGGTTGAGGCAATGTGCGCGCGGACATTGGGGCGAACCGACCACATCGAGACACCGGCCGCAAGTGTAGTGGAAAGTATGCCGTCTCTGAGCCGCCGTTCGCTGCTTGCGGCCTCGGCCGCGCTCGCCGCGGGTCCGGCATTTGCCGCAGTCGCGCCGTCGGGCGGGCCGCTTGATGTGATCATTGTCGGCGCCGGCGCCGCTGGAATCGCCGCCGCGCGGCGGCTCGCCGCGGCCGGGCGGCGCTATCTCGTGATCGAGGCAACCGATCACGTCGGCGGCCGGTGCATTACCGACACGACGAGCTTCGGCGTGCCGTTCGATCGCGGCGCGCATTGGTTTTATCTGCCCGATTCAAATCCGCTGATCAAAGTGGCGCCGCACCGCGGCGACATTTATCCGGCCTCGCTCAGCCAGAAAATACGGATCGGCCGGCGCTACGCGCGCGAGGGCGAGCTTGAGGATTTGCTGTCGGCGCAAGTCCGCGCGACGCGCGCCATCGACGAAGCGGCGCGCAAGGCGGACCTCGCTTGCGCGCAAGCGATGCCGGGCGATCTCGGCGACTGGCGCGCGACAATCGAATTCGTGCTTGGGCCCTATAATTGCGGCAAGGATCTTGCGCAGGTCTCGTCACTCGACTTCGCCAAAACCGCCGAACGCCGCAGCGCGGCGTTCTGCAAACCAGGCTGCGGCGCGTTGCTTGCCTCCCTGGCCCAGGGACTGGCAATCCAGCTGTCGACCCCGGCGAGCGCGATCGAGAGCAGGCGCGGCGTGCCCACGGTGGAAACCACGAGCGGCACAATCTCGGCCACGGCTGCCATCGTCACCGTGCCGACCAACGTTATCGCCTCTGGCGCGTTCAAATTCAGCCCCGATCGTCGCGACCTGTTCGCGCGGCTGCCGCTCGGCAGCTACGATCGCATCGCGCTCGAGCTTCTCGGCAATCCGCTCGGGCTTGAAAGCGATGATTTGGTTTTCGAGAAATCGAGCAATACGCATACCGCTGCGATTCTCGCCAATGTCGGCGGCACGCCGCTCTGTTTCGTCGATGTCGCCGGCGGATTCGGCCGCGATCTTGCGGCGCAAGGCGAAGCCGCGATGTTCGATTTCGCCGTCGAATGGCTCGGCGGGCTGTACGGCACCGAAATCAAAAGAGCGATCGGCCGCAAGCAGGCGACACGCTGGAACGCGGCGCCCTATGCGCTTGGCGCCTGGTCGGCCGCGCTACCGGGCGCGCAGTCAGCGCGGCGGTTGCTCATGGACCGGATCGCCGACGATGTCTGGTACGCCGGCGAGGCCGCCCACGAGACTCTATGGGGTACGGTGGGCGGCGCCTGGGAATCTGGCGAGCGCGCCGCCGACGCCGTGCTGCGCCGGCTCGGCGGCGTCAAACAGGCCGCCCCGGCGGGGGAAACCAAACCGACACGCAAGGCCAAGCCGTCACGGGTGGAACGGAGCGAGCCGCGGAGCTACGGCACCCCGCGCATCATGCGCGAGGAGCGATAGCGACACCGTCACGCCCGCAGCACGCCGCCGGTGCGCTTGCCGACCTCGGCGACGATCTTGGCGGCGAGCGCTTCGATTTCAGCATCCGTCATCGTTCGCTCGCGCGGCTGCAGCGTGACCGCGATCGCGACTGATTTCTTGCCCGGCGCGATGCCTTGACCCCCTTGGCCCCCTTGGCCCCCTTGGCCCCCTTGGCCCCCTTGGCCCCCCTGGCCTTCGTAAACGTCGAACACGGCGATGCCGGCAATGAGCTTGCGGTCGGCCGATTGCGCCGCGCGCACAATATCGGCGGCCTTGACCTCGCGATCGACCACGAAAGCGAAATCGCGCTGCACCGGCTGGAACGGCGATAGTTCGAGCACCGGCTTGGCGCGCGTGCCGCGCGTTCTCGGCTCGGGAATGCGCTCTAAAATGACTTCGAACGCAACTAGCGGACCCTCGGCGTCAAGCGCTTCCAGCGCGCGCGGATGCAATTCACCGAAATGACCGAGCACGTTTTGCGGTCCGATCTGAATCGTTCCGGAACGCCCGGGATGAAACCAGGCCGGACCGCCCGGCACCGTCTGCAGCGCGGACGCTGGCGCGCCGGCGGCGGCGAGCACCGCCAGCGCGTCGGCCTTGGCGTCGAACGCATCGACCTCGCCATCGCGCTTGGTCCAATGCCGGCCAATGCCGGAGGGTTTTGCCAGGGCGCGGCGGACGCCGGCGGCCGCGGTCAATTGATCCTCGGGCCGATCGCCGCGGAATACTTGTCCCACTTCGAACAAAGCAACGTCCGGAAAACCGCGGTCGGCGTTTTTTTGCGCGGCGGCAACGAGCCCGGGAATAAGGCTCGGGCGCATGTCGGAAAGGTCTGCGGCAATGGGATTGGCGAGCGCCAGTTCGGGCTTGCCGCCGCCGAACAGTTCGGCGTGTTGTGCGCTGATGAATGACCAGGTCACAGCCTCGACCAGGTTGCGCGCCGCGAGCGCGCGCTTGGCTTTGCGGGTGCGAAGCTGGATCGAGGTCAAGACCGGCTTGCGCGGCGCCTCGCCGCGATCGAATGGCACAGACGGCACGCGATCGACGCCGACGATGCGCACCACTTCTTCGACAATATCGGCCTTGTCCTGTACGTCGCCGCGCCATGAGGGCGCCGTGACCTTCACGCGCGCGGCTTGTCCATTGCTTGATTGCCCCGCCACTTTAAAACCGAGGCTTTCGAGCACCCGGCGCGCGTCGGCGAGCGGCACCGCGAGGCCGGTCAGGCGCTCGGTTTCCGCGACCGGAAAATCGATAACGCGCGCGGGGGTCGCGGCATCGCCGGCGATCTTGATCTCTGATGGCGTGCCGCCGCACAGATCCATCACCATTTGGGTCGCGAGCTCGAGGCCCGGCACCATGAAGGCGGGATCGACGCCGCGCTCGAAGCGATAGCGGGCATCGGAATTGATGCCGAGCTTGCCGCCGGTTTGCGCGATATTCGTCGGCACCCACAACGCCGATTCGATGAGCACATCGGTGGTTGTGTCGGAGCAGCCGGTTTTTTCGCCGCCCATGATGCCAGCGAGCGACTCGACACCGTCATCATCGGCGATGACGCACATCGTCTCGTCCAGCGTGTAGGTCTTGCCGTCGAGAGCCAACACTGTTTCGCCGGCGCGCGCGCGCCGCACCGTGAGATTGCCGTGCACTTTCGCCGCATCGAACACATGCAGCGGCCGGCCGCGGTCATAGGTGATGAAATTGGTAATATCGACCAGCGCATTGATCGGGCGAAGCCCAATGGCGATCAGGCGGCGCTGGAGCCAATCCGGCGACGGTCCGTTTTTGACGCGGCGCACGAGTCGCAGCGCGAAAGCCGGACAGAGCGACGGCGTCGTGCCGAAATCAAGCGTCACCTCCACCGGACATGGAAATTGGCCTTTGACGGTTTTGATCGACGCATCCTTGAGCTTGCCGATGCCGGCGGCGGCAAGGTCGCGGGCGATGCCGTGCACGCCGGTAGCGTCGCCGCGGTTCGGCGTCAGATTGATCTCGATCATTGGGTCGTCGAGCCCGGCATATTTGGCGTAAGGCGCGCCGATCGGCGCGTCGTCCGGCAGTTCGATGATGCCTTCGTGATCGTTGGAGATCTGCAGCTCGAACTCCGACACCAGCATGCCGCGGCTTTCGACGTCGCGGATTTTGCCGACACCGAGCGTGAGGTTCTTGCCGGGAATGAACGCACCGGGTGGCGCAAACACGCCTTTCATTCCGGTCCGCGCGTTGGGCGCACCACACACCACCTGGATCGGCTTGCCGTCGCCGGTATCGACCATGCACACGCGCAGCCGGTCGGCATTGGGATGCGGCTTGGCTTCGACCACGCGGGCGATGACGAACGGCGCGAACAGCTTCGCCTTATCCTCGATGCGCTCGACTTCGAGCCCGATCATGGTGAGCTTGCCGGCGATCTCATCGAGCGAACGCGCGCTGTCGAGATGCTCCTTGAGCCAGCCGAAGGTGAGCTTCATCATGGGATTTCTTTTGCCCCACCACTCACGAACTCAATCCTCCGGCCAGCGTCGGCCAATCGAGCGGGCGGAAGCCGTAATGCGACAGCCAGCGCACATCGGCCTCGAAGAAGGCGCGCAGATCGGGCATGCCGTATTTGAGCATCGCGATGCGGTCGATGCCCATGCCCCAGGCGAAGCCCTGGTACTCGTCCGGGTCGAGGCCGCAATTGCGCAACACGTTCGGATGCACCATGCCGCAGCCGAGAATCTCCATCCAATCCTCGCCTTCGCCGAAGCGGATCTCGCCCTTGTCACGGCGGCATTGGATGTCGACTTCGAGCGAGGGCTCGGTGAACGGGAAGAACGACGGGCGAAACCGCATGCCGACGCGATCCACCTCGAAGAAGGCTTTGAAGAATTCCTCGAGGATCCATTTCATGTGGCCGAGATGCGAACCCCCGTCGATCACCAGGCCCTCGACCTGATGGAACATCGGCGTATGTGTCTGGTCGCTGTCGCAGCGATAGGTGCGCCCGGGAATGATGACGCGGATCGGCGGCTTCTGCGCGAGCATGGTGCGCACCTGCACTGGCGAAGTATGCGTGCGCAATAGAAGCCGGGTGCCGTCCGGCTTCGGATTGAAGAAAAACGTGTCGTGCATCGCCCGCGCCGGATGTTCTTCCGGAAAATTGAGCTTGGTGAAATTGTAGTCGTCAGTCTCGATGTCGGGACCTTCGGCGACGGCGAAACCCATGTCGGCGAAGATCGCCGTCAATTCATCGATAACTTGGGTGATCGGATGAACGCGTCCGATCTCCGCCGGCGCCTCGCGCACCGGCAGCGTCACGTCGACGCTCTCGGTATTGAGCCGCGCCACGAGCGCCGCAGCCTTGAACGCCTCGCGCCGCTCGGCGAGCGCGGCGTTGACCCGATCCTTCATGCCGTTGATGAGCGGTCCTTGGCTTTTGCGTTGCTCGGGCGGCAATGCGCCCAGCGTTTTCAGGAGCGCGGTGATCGAGCCGTTTTTGCCCAGCGCCGCAACGCGCACGGTTTCGAGCGCGGCGTCGTCGCCGGCCGCGACGATGTCGGCGAGAATTTCGTTTTCGAGCTGCGCCAGATCGGTCATCGCTCACTCCGGCATGAACGGCAGATCGGTATCCGACGGTCTGCCGCCGGCCTGGGTCAGCATGCAATGGACCTGGCCGCGATGGTGAGTCTGATGGTTGAACATGTGGGTGACCAGGACCCAGCGCGGCTTGGTGACTTCGCGGCCGATGGCGCCGGAGAAATAGGTCTGCTCGGCGGCGAGCCAATCAGGCTCGATAGGATCGGCCCACGCGACGATGAGCCGGTCGAACTCCGTGCGCTTCGACTTTAAATCCTCCCAGTCCGCGTAAAGCGCGACGGATGCCGCAATGTTGCCTTCCGGCTTCGGCGCCGCGGCGAACCGGCTCATCCAGGTCTGGTCGCCCCACAAGAGATGGCTGAGCGTCTTGTGGATCGAGCCGAAAAAGGCGCCCCGCTCGCGCCGCCGCTCCTCCGCAGTGAGCCGATCGGCAACACCATAGAGATTTTCGTTCTGCCAGCGATTGTAGCGCGCCATGCGCTGTACATAGGCACGATCGATCATGGTGTTCTCATAAGCGTCATGGCCGGGCGGGCATGACGATAATCACACAGCCAGCGCGGATTTGGCCTGACCGACAATCGCCTCGAAGGCCGCGGGCTCGCGGATCGCAAGGTCCGACAGCACCTTGCGGTCGACCACGATGCCCGCTTTGGCGAGGCCGGCGATGAAGCGGCTGTAGTTCAGGCCGAACGGACGCACTGCAGCGTTGAGGCGTTGAATCCACAATGCGCGAAAGCTGCGCTTGCGCCGCTTGCGGTCGCGATAGGCGTATTGATTCGCCTTCTCGACCGCCTGCTTAGCGACCCGAATTGTGTTCTTGCGGCGGCCGTAATAGCCCTTGGCGGCCTTGAGCACTTTCTTGTGCTTGGCATGGGCGGTGACGCCGCGTTTAACGCGAGCCATAATGATCTCCTTTCGAGAATAACAGGCGAAGCCTTACCTCCCACGGTCGCGGGAGCCGGGCCGGGTCAGCCGTTCGGCAAGAAATATTTCTTGATCTTGTCGCCGTCGGTCTTGAACAGCACGTTGGTGCCGCGCAGCTGGCGAATCTGTTTTTTGGTCCGCTTGATCATGCCGTGACGCTTGCGCGATTGCGCATAGAGGACCTTGCCTGAGCCGGTCACCTTGAAGCGCTTTTTAGCGCCGGACTTGGTCTTCATCTTGGGCATTTTGCTCTCCTGATCTGCGCCGCCGGCAAAGCGGCGGCGGCGATCGTTAAGACGATCGCTCTCGTGATTTGCGTGCTTCATTTGCATTGAGCATGATCTTTTCCGAAACTCGGAATCCACTTTTCGGGATCATGCTTTTGAGCACTTCGCCGCCGCCACGGCAGCCCTTGATCAGCCGGGCGGCGGGAGCGCGGGTTATGGCAGAGCCAACCCGATTTTGCAAATTTCCGAACGATAACAGGGGGCCACGGCCGCCCAGAGGGGCGGCCACGACCATAACCCAGCCGTCGGACCCGATGCTTACGGCAGTTCGGATATGAGTTTCGCGTATTCAGCTTGCGACCAAGCTCGCACCGTGCGGGTGCGCACGTTGCCTTGCGAGCCAATCGCCATGCAGAACTTCGCGACATTGTCACCGCTCGGCGATTCGACGATGGCCAGGAGATCGGACTGGCCCGTGGTCACATAGGTTTCCTTGATCTCGATACCGAGCTTCTTGGCCGTTTCACGCGCAGCGGCGGCACGCTTCGGCGCCTCCTTGATATTGTGGATGCCCTGCTCGGTCCAATTCATGGTGATAAGGAAAGTTGGCATGATCGTCTCCTCGCACTGCTGGACAAACGCCACGGAGCCGGCGCGGCGCGCCGGCTTTACTGAATTCCATTGCCCCTCGAATTTCGTTCCGGCCGCAACGGCCGATTTTCAGCGCGGCGCGAGCACCATCACCACCTGGCGGCCTTCGAAACGCGGCTCCTGCTCGATCTTGGCGATCTTGGCGGTGTCGCCCTTGACGCGGTCGAGCAGCTTATAGCCGAGCTCCTGATGCGCCATTTCGCGGCCGCGGAACCGCAATGTCACTTTGACTTTGTCGCCTTCCTCGAAGAACCGCTGGATCGAGCGCATTTTCACGTCGTAATCGTGATCGTCGATCATCGGCCGCAGCTTGATCTCTTTGATCTCGACGACCTTCTGCTTTTTGCGGGCTTCGGCGGCCTTCTTTTGCGCCTGATATTTATACTTGCCGAAATCGAGAATTTTGCAAACCGGCGGAACCGAATTGGGCGCGATCTCTACCAGGTCGAGCCCGGCCTCTTGCGCCATGGCAAGCGCTGCATTGATCTCGGTGACGCCTTTGTTGGAACCGTCCTTGTCGATGAGCTGGACCTCGCGGACGCGGATCTCCTCGTTGATGCGCGGCCCCTCCTTGGCGGCGGGCTGCGGCGTTCTGATCGGGCGACGAATGGGTGCTATCTCCTTGTGCTGTTGCTACACCGCCGCTCGGTGCCGCAACCTGATCATGGTCGCATGCCCGAATGGCGAACCCTCAAGATCGGGAGTTTTTCGATTTAAGTCAACGCCAATGCGCACCGCGGCATAGTCGATTGGCTGCGCATGATTTATTTTCCGCGACCTCGACATGAGGCCCCGATGCGGAGCGTCCAAGGCTGAGAACCTGGTCGACAAGATGGCTGATAACCTGGCTGATAACATGACCGATAACGGCCTGAAATTCCTCGCCGTTGGCGAAGGCGCCGACCAGCGCGCGATCGCGGTGCGCCAGCATGACGGCGCCGCGCCGGGCCTGTTCTGGCTCGGCGGCTACAAATCCGACATGCAGGGAACGAAGGCGCAGGCGCTGGCGGACTGGGCGGCGCGCAGCGGTCGCGCCTGCGTGCGGTTCGACTATTCCGGACACGGCGAATCGGGCGGCGCGTTTACCGACGGCACGATCGGCCGCTGGCTCGCCGAAACGCTTGCCGTGTTCGACGCTTGCTGCCGAGGGCCGCAAATCGTGATCGGCTCGTCGATGGGCGGCTGGCTGGCGCTGCTGCTGGCGCGGGCGCTGCGACGGCGCAAGGAAGCAGCCAGTCTCGCGGGCCTCGTTCTTGTGGCGCCGGCGGTCGATTTTACTGAAGAGCTGATGTGGAAGCGTTTCACGCCCGAGATCAAGCGCGAGCTCGCGG
>Ga0187816_10000165_pt1 | contig 18595 bp, 8 predicted proteins | sample NC_wetland_sal_i_16_FD_132960 | JGI IMG/M metagenome (GOLD analysis project Ga0187816, IMG submission 132960) | Wetland sediment microbial communities from Neuse River Estuary, North Carolina, USA - SO4_1 | ecosystem: Environmental > Aquatic > Freshwater > Wetlands > Sediment | place: USA: North... | reverse complement strand
TACGGTGAATCAGACGGTGATCAACAACTATTACAACAACACCGTGGTCAACAAAAACGTCACCGTGAATAACGTCAGATATGTCAATCAAGGTGTCCCGGGCGCTGTTACGGCCACCTCGCCCCACGCGTTTACTTCCGCCCAGCCCGTGGCGCGAAACATGGTTGCCGTCAACCAGAAGGAAATAGCCGCTGCACCTGTGGGTGTCCATGCGCCTGCCGTTGTGCCTCCCAAGCAGGCCGTACTCGGCGCCGGTGCAGCGACCAATGTTCATCCGCCAGCCGCACTGCAAAATCGTGCCGTCGTTGCCAAAACTACTCCGCCCCCGCCTCCTCCATCGTTTGCCGTGCGCCAAGCAGCCATAGAGAAAAACCAGGGTCAGCCGCTTTCGATGGCGCAAACACGTCAGCTGCAACCGGCACAAACCCATGCCGCTGTCGCGCCCGTCAGGATTGCTCCTCCGGGCAAGCCAGCCGCAGCCACCATCACTAATCTTCAGCCGGGCGGCAACAAGACGAACGCCGGGCCGGGCCCGTTGAATACGAATCGCCCTGCCAACAACTCTGGCCAACCCAACACGCCCGCCAACACTCATGCGTATGCAGACCGGCCGCCCACGTCGCGCCCCGGCACGACCGTGAACCCACAGCTCGAGCAGAAGCACCAGCAACAGATTCAGCAGCTGCAACAGAAACAGGACCAGGAGTATCAGAAGCTCCAGCAAAAGCAGACTCAAGAGCAACAGAAGATCCAGCAGCAGAAAATCGACGAGGAAAAGCAGCAGCAAGTACAACAGAAGCAGCAACAAGAGCTCGAGCAGCTTCAACAGAAGCAAGCCCAGCAACAGCAGGTCTTAAAGCAGAAGCAAGAGGCGGAACACGCCAAGGCCTACAAAGAGCCTCCCAAATCCAAGCCCAGCGAGGACAAACCTCATAAATAATGGTTCCGTTGGCCCGGTCCTTCCCCGACCGGGCCGCGCAATTCCGTCCGTTACCCAAACACAACAACAGGCTGTCATCCTGAGGGCCGCGTAGTTTGCAGCCGAAGGATCTCAACCGATCCGCTATGCAAGATTCCGCCAGGGAACGGCATGCCTGCCGTTTCCAGCGCTTTTGGCTCCCACACTCCGCGGTGTGATATCTTCAAAGTAGTCCTCTATGCCGACGTCATCTTTGTCCACCGAATTATTTCGCCGTGTGATGGGCAGTTTTCCCACCGGTATTACGGTGCTCACCGCTGAACGCGAACCTGGGCAAGTTCACGGCATGACCGCGAATTCTTTCACTTCCGTTTCCCTGGATCCTTTGTTGATTCTCGTTTGCGTCGATCAGGACGCCCGCCTTCTGTCTTACATCAAGGCACAGCGCCGTTTTGGTGTGAACATCCTGAAGGATACACAGGCGGAGATCTCCAAACATTTTGCCAAGCCCCTGCAGGATCTTGCCGAAGAAGCCCGTCTCGGCGTTCGCTTTCAGTGGACTTCTACGGGCATTCCACTCCTTGAAGATGCTCTCGCGCATCTTGCATGCAATGTCGTTGCTCAATACATGTCCGGCGATCACACCATCTTTGTCGCCGAAGTCGAAAGCCTCGAACTGAAAGAAGGCGAGCCCCTTCTCTACCACCGTGGCAAATACCGCAGCCTCTCGCATTCCTCCGTGTAGGAGCACGGCACGCTGCGCTCGCTCTTGGGTTTTCTTGCTCTCCTGTACTTGCGCTGCTTTCTTTGTGTAGGGGTGCAGCATCGCTGCAGCCCATGTCCGCACAATTGGAAATAATGTGCGGTCCGTTTTTGACTTTTCCGCAAGCACCAACGTCCTTGCCAAGCTGGGGTCCAGCATTGCTGGACCCCTACGCGAGGCTGTCGCGCGTATATGACAGTGCTAGCGTACACTGAAAAAAAACCCCAGCGAAAAATGCTGGGGCTTCACAATTTTGAAAGGGAGTTTATCGTTCTGAGCTTCCGCTGGGCCGTGCCGGTTCGGCAGAATCACCCAACTCTTTCCGGTGACTCTTCACTTCTCGCAGCGCATAAATCGGTTTGTTCTGTGATTCGTAATAGGTCCGCGAACTGATCTCGCCCAGCAGACCCATCGAAATGAACTGGATTCCGCTCACGAAGAGAGCAATCGCCAGCAACAGCAGCGGCCCGTGCGTGGCCATGATGTTCTGATGATTGCCGAATTTCTCCACAAAAAGATACACTCCCAGCAGGACCCCAGAGCCGCTTCCCGCCAAACCCAGTAGCCCGAAAAATTGCAGCGGCCGCGTTGAATAATCGAGCAGGAACTTCACCATGATCAGGTCGAAAAACACCCGGATCGTCCTTCCGATTCCGTAATTCGACTTCCCGCTCTTGCGGCCCGGATTGGATATGGGCACTTCCGCGATTCGCGCTCCCGTCGAACTGGCCAGCGCCGGGATGAAGCGGTGCAGCTCGCCGTAGAGCTGTATCTCCTGCAGGATTTCCCGCCGGTACGCCTTAAACGTCGTCCCAAAATCGTGCAGATCAATTCCGGAAAGCTTGGCCATCATCCAGTTCGCCACGCGGCTTGGTAACCGCCGCATTAGCCAGTGGTCGCGCCGGTTCGCTCGCCAGCCGCTCACGAGATCAAATCCTTCTTCAATCTTTTCCAGAAAACGCGGGATTTCATCCGGATTGTGCTGCAGGTCGCCGTCCATCGAAATCACCACTTCGCCGCGCGCAAAATCAAAGCCCGCCTTCAACGCCGCCGTCTGTCCGAAATTTCTCCGCAGCCGCACCACATTCACGCGGCGGTCGTGCTCGTATATCTCCGTAAGCACCCGGTAGGAATTATCCTTGCTCCCGTCGTCTACAAACACCATCTCGTACGGCTCGCCAATCGAGTCCATCACTTCCGTGATCTTCATGTACAAGGTAGGGATGTTTTCCTGTTCGTTTAAGAACGGAACCACGACCGAATAGCGGATGGGTGTGTCACTTCGCATACGTCGAATTTCTGCGTCTTTCTAGTGCCGTCCTAATTTTTGGACCAATTCTTGGCCCAATCATCTGACGCGATTACGAAGGGAGCATTCTCGAAAAGGATTGACCCGGTCAAATTGAAAACCGACGAATGCTCTTCCCCTCAGCTCCCCGTGCCAGAGTCGGCGGCTCTTCAGTCTTGCTGTCTAGCTTGGGTCCCTTCCTGGCCCTCAGCGTTTTCAGGCCAAGTCCCCCATGACTTTATAGCTTATCAGGCGAATACCCTGTGTGGCGACAAGTTTTCTAATCTGGGGATCCGTCAAAATCTGGAGTTCCATTTGCCGCGATTCCTGCAATCTTGTCTGTGTGTGTCGCAGCTCTTCATCCGCGTAACCCGGGTGGGACATCAGTTCCGTTGTCCCCTCCGGCAGGATTTTCAGCAATCGCTCCATACCTTCGCGCGTCAGCTCCCCCGTTTGCGCTATTCCGCAGAAATAATCCGTGGTCACCAACGCCGCATGATCGGCCAGCTCTCGCGCGTCCCGCGCCAGCAGCTTCAACCCGCGGGCCTGCACTCCTTGCTTCAGCACCACGCCCGTCCTCTGTTCCCCTGCCGACGACAGCGCCGCGCGTAGCTTCGATTCCTCGTGCGCCACCCGAATCGCTCGAATGCCATGTTTCTTTGCCAGCCGCAGAGCGATCTCAAACAATCCCGGCAGCATCTGCACATGCTTGTGTCCGTCCAGGTGCGTCGGCGCAATCCCGGCGTCCCTCACCTTCTGGATCTGCGCATCCCACTCCCGTTCCACTTCGTCGAGCGGCAGGCTCCGCCCGGCAATCCGCAGCAGCAGGCTTTCCGGCCCGGCTTCCATTTCTCCCGCTTCATTCACCAGCCCCCGCACCTCTTGTACTTTCGCCGTGGGCGGTCCATCGCTCAAATTCAGGTGAATGCCCACTCCCAGCTCAGGATTCGCGCCCGCCACTTTTAGTGCCGAGGCAAACGCGCGGCCATTCGCCAGCAGAGAAGTGCTGGTAACCAGCCCCTTTCGGTGAGCCTCCGCGATTCCTCGATTGACCCCCTCGGTCCAGCCCAGGTCATCTGCATTCACGATCAGATTCTTCACTTCTGCCGCGCTCCTGTCCCTATGGACAGCTACTCTTTCGAATGCCTTCCGGCTTTCGTACCATTGACCGCATTTCCCACTAACTTTAGCATGACCTGTTAGAGGCAACGATGTCTGTTAACTTGCGCGAATTGAAGCAAGTAGGGGCAAAATATAGCGAAAAGCGCCGTGGGCGCCGCATGAACTCCCGCGTTCAGGTCCGCCTGGAGTGGGATTCCGGAGTTGGCAAGCGCCATTCCGTTGACACTCACACGCGCATCGTCAATCCCTACGGCTGTATGGTGGTTCTTTCCGATTCGCTCCAGCTCGAACAGCGTCTCTCGCTCACCAATCTCGTTACGCAAGCCAGCAATGCCGCAGTCATCGTCTGGAAAGGGAATGAACAACCGGAAGGCTGGGAATACGGTGTTGAACTTATTGCGCCGGATATGGATTTCTGGGGGCTGGAACTGTGACTCCTCTGCCAAAATCAAACGCAGCGTCCGCAGCTACCACACCTCAGGTCAAGCGCAGCGCCACCACAGCTCGGCCGTTAACCAATGAAGAACGCCGCCGAGCGCAACGCGTACTCCTTCGCATGCCGGTTCTCATTTATCTGCCCGGCAAGGCCAATCCCATAAACGGCTTCACGCACACCGTCAGCGCCAGCGGCGCCATGATCATTCTTGCCGAAGGCCTGTCGCAGGGCACAAAGCTCTCCATCGAAAATCCCAAAACGCAAAAGAAGGTCGAGGCCCACGTCGTCCGCCCCCCGCAGATGAACTCCGAGGGCTCCCTCGTTCCCATCGAGTTCACCGCTCCGTCCCCTCAGTTCTGGAATATCTTCTTCCCGCCCAACCCTGTCAGCTAATCGTCGCTCGTGAACGCACTTTTCTTACTCTTTCGCAACAAACGTGGGGCGTCTCAGCAGCCTCCGCCGTAACCTATTGCAGCCCAACCGTGGCCTGGAGAAAGTGATTGTCGGTACCCGTAGACGCTTCAATGTTGACTGGAAATGTTCCGGTCACCACCTGTGTGAGCGGTGCCGACGTCGAGGTCTGATTATTGGCATCACCGCTGTATGTGGCTGTTATCTGGTAGAGGCCCGGATTGTTAAGGTATCCCGAACCTGTCTGCGCCTGTCCATTACTTACAGGGATGCCCCCCTCGACCGGACTTCCGAAATTGTAAAAGCTCACCGTTCCAGTGAGTGGATTGCTCGCGGTCACCGTGGCCGTTATCACAAACTGTGTGTTCTGTGCGACCTTGGCGTTCGTGGTGGTTAGCGTAATAGTCGTTGGCTGCGGAGTTCCTCCACCACCACCTCCTCCGCCACCTCCCCCTCCTCCTGTCCCGCCTCCACCGCCGCCGCATCCAAGTGCCAGGAAGAACAGGCAGACCATGCTCAGTCCCATGGCCGCCCGGAATCTCCTGCGGCGACCGGGAAGCCCGATCAAAAAGAATACGCCGAGAGCGGTTGCCAGGCTGAGCAACCACCAATTCCCTCGCTTCACGGCAAAGAATCCAGCATGCCGCACCTGAGTGCGAATGGCATTTGTAGAAGCGCCGCTGACGGGAGTGAGGGAGAGCGTCGCCGTGACCGGTGCGCCATTTAAGTTGACCTGCAGCGGACTTAGCGCAATGGTGTAACCGGAAATCGTCGGGGCGGTGAACGATAAAGTCACAGGGCTCGGCGGCTGGTTCGAACTCACAGGCGTGATGGTGATCTGCCCGGAACCCGCCTGCCCTGCCACCGGCACAACGCTTAGACCACTCGCGGGCGTCAGCGTGAAATCCGGAATGTTAACGGTAATCAGTTCACCGGTTGTGGATGACGATGCGTAGTTCGCATCGCCTCGGTATAAGGCAGAAATAGCTTCGGTCCCCGCCGGTGTTGTCGTGCCCGTGGCCGTCAGTATCTGGTTCCCACTCGCGTCTGTACCGGGCGTCGTGGTGACATTGGTAACGGCGGTGACACTCGTGATGAAAAAGATTTGGCCCGTAATTGCGGGGCTATTGCTATTGCTGGTCATTACTGCCGTGACCGTGATGCTCTGGCCGTAGTTAATGCTCGTCGCGGACAGGCTCAACGTCATTGCCGTTGGGATCAAAGATGGAATCGTTATCGGGTTGCTGGTCGAAGCGGCGTAGTTGCTGTCCCCGCTATATTTCACCGTGATGGTCTGAGGCCCCGTCGTGGAAAAACTTGTATTGAGGGTCGCATAAAGAGTACCGGGCACGCCCGTATAAGACACTGTTCCCGGCAGAGATGTGCTCCCGTCGAAAAAGGACACCGTTCCGGTGGGTGGGACCCCATTGTATACCGAGGATGAAATATAGGCCTGAAGCTGAAGTTGCTGTCCCATAACAGCTTGGGTTGGATAGCCAATCAATTGGTTCTGCGTCGCCGCCGGAGTCACGGTAAAGGTGGTTGAGGACGTACTGGCTTGATAGCTGCTGTCGCCGCTGTAGTTCGCTACGAGGGCATGTGTTCCGCCGCCGAGGCTAGGCGCGAGGTTTCGTGTATATCCGCCGTTATTCAGGTTGTAGACTCCCGCTCCGCCGCCGCCCGTACCTAGCGCATTGCCGTTGTCGGTCAGGGTTACCGTTCCGCTCGGACATGTCAGCGCGTTCTCCTGATAACAGGCAGGGCTCGGCGGCCCCGTTGGACTGGCCACTGCATTCTTGTCCGTCACGTACATCCGAATGTAGTAATTCGACCCGTACGACACCGAAGTCGCGTTTCCGCTCGTTTGGTTGCCGCTTGCGTCAAACGTTGGGATTACGATGAACGTCTGGCTGCTTTCGGGTGTTACCGTCACATTGACTGGCGCCGAATCGCTCGGCGCATTCGTTCCGTCTCCCGCGTAATGCGCCGTCACGGTGTACGTTCCACCCGGCAGGCTCTTGGTCGTGCCGTTCACCACTTTGCCGCTCGCCAGCGTGAATTGGTCTAACCCCTGCGTCGCTCCGCCCGTGAGCGTGGCAATCAGTGACACGTCCCCCGTTGCTGTCCCCGTTCCGCTTGTCGGTGCCACAGTGATATTCACGGTCACATTCTCGCCCGTTCCGTGCGTGATCCCTGTCGTCGGCGAGAGCGTCAGCGTTGTGGTCGTCGGTACCGTCGACACCTTCCCCCAATTGGTCACCAAATTATTCACGTTGACCGACCCAAGTCCCGTCACCGTGTCGTAGCTCGCTGTTACCGTCCACGCCTCTGTGGTCGAGCTGGTCGGCTCCGCCAGCACGCCATTCACGGACGCCACGGCAGAGCTGCAATTCGGACTTCCGCCGGTGCACGGCACGCTGTTCGTCCCCACGCCAACCCCACCCGTTGGCAAAACGCTATTTCCCTTCGTGATGTCGTTAAAGACGCAGCCCGCCGCCTCCGTCGCGCTCGAAGTGCAACTCGCGCCCACCTGCTTCACCAGCTGGTACAACACATAGTCGGCGTTCCCCTGCCGGTTCGTTCCCCCATGCGCCGGCTGATACTGGTTCACCAGCGCCATGATCCCCGCAAATGCCGGTGACGACGCGGACGTTCCGCCCACGATTCCAAAATCGAGCTTGCCATTGGCCGCGTTGCTTATGTCGCACGTCTGTGCGCCAGAAACGGTCAGGTCGCTTTGGCAGTAGATGTATCCCGTCCCATCAAATCCCGGACTCGCAAACAGCGACACGTCCGGCAAATCCCGGTGATTATCGTTCGGCATCCCCGTCACGCCGATCTGCCATTTTGGCTTCACATATCCGGCCGTACACACGCCTGCAGTCGTCGAAGTCGAACAGGTGCTTGGTCCTCCACTGCCCGCGACGATATTCAGCCATCCAGTTGGTGCATTCGCCCCGCAACCGGTTAATCCAATTTGCGCGCAGTTCTGGCTCCACGGAATTTCCGGAATGTAACTGAGCGCCGAAGCTCCTGTCGCATTGTTTGTTGCGCTCCAGTAGGTGCTCCATTTGTTCACCTGATCAAAATCCGTCCCGCCCACCGCAACGTTGTACGGAGTCGACGCTATTCCGCTCACGGCCAGCCCAAGCGTTGCTGTGGTCGCCGTACTAAAATCGTCACACCCCGCCGAGCCGCCGTCTCCCGCCGACACCATCGCCGTGATCCCCTGCGCCGCGGCCTGCTCCCACAGCGCGTTGTAAAAAGCATTTCCCCCGCTTCCCAGGCCGGCCTCACAATTCCCGTAGCTCTCGCTCATTACTCCGGCCAGATTGTTCTCAATAATGTAGAGCGCCGAGAGGTCGACGCCCTGAGAGGCAGGGGTCGTCGCCGACACAACCAGATCTACCGTCGCCCCCGGCGCCACGGCTCCGGACCACTCCGTGTCTAGGTCCGCTTCGGTTTCTTCATCGACCGAGGTGATTCCTGGATCTTCGCCGTTCAAAATGACATTCGCCGCCGTGAAGTTCGCCGGCAATCCAAACATCTGCCGAAACGCCTGTACGTCGGCTACATTAATATTCGTTTCGCCCACGATGGCAATCGTCTGCCCCGTTCCGTCAATCTTCGTCGTCGCATTCAACAGCGGCGCGGTGTTGTAAATCGTTGCAAAGTCTCCCGGCGCCAACCCGTAGAAACTCCCACTCCCCCCAGGGTTCGGAAACGTAAACAGCGGTTGCAGTCCCGGCTTGCCGAGAATTTCCCGCGCTACTCCCAACACGCGCGCGTGCGACTGCCGCGGAAAATTATTCAGCGAGACGATCCCAGCCACCACGGGCGCCAGGGCAGCGGGAATTTGCGGATCGCTTGCGTTCGCCACATAGCTCTTGCCCGCTACCTGATAGTTATGAATCGCGGTGCCGAACGCCGTGTTCACCTGCCCCGCCGTCCCTGAAAATTCGATCACCGTTTTTCCGCTGTACACTTTCGCGACCGTGAAGCCCTCGCTTCCCAGCCATTGCGCCACCGCCTGAATGTCCGCATCCGCCGGCCCGTATAGCGCCCCGAATTCCGCCGGTGTCAGCCACTGGTGATAGCTCGGCGAACTTTTGTCTTGTTGTTTTTCCAGAGCATCCTGCAGCGCCGCCTCCTGCTCGTCGCTGCGTTTCAGCAGCAGCAGGATCCGCGTCATCGGCTGCCCATCGGCCACGGCCCCGCGATCGAATTCCGCGCGCGCCAGCGGATGCACGTTGCCCTTGAGCGTCACGCGCTGCGTATTGTCCACGGCTTCCACCACGCGCGGGCTCACCTGCCCGAAGGCAACCGTCGCATTTAGAATGAACAAAACAGAGAGGAATAGAAGAGACTTCGGCAGACCACCACGATTTACGCTCATAGACCTTCCGGCTTTCCGGAAATTCATTCCGCCTTGCGCTGTTCCCACGATTTGCGTCAAAAGACTACAATCGAGCCGGCGCAAAGTTCATGCGTTGCGAACAATCGGAACGGCTTGTGTCGTCCTACCTGTTCGAGCAAATCCCTCCGCCAGCGATCTTTCCGTGCCCACCTCGGCTTCCTGGAACGTCATTTGGGCCAAGCGGTTGGAACGGCACTCACACGAAAAAGTTGGAACACTACCAAAATCACCAACGAAATTATGCCGAGCTTAACATCCCGCTTTATTACTGTCTATAAAGTGACTTCACGCGGGCGTTACTTTTTGGTGCCAAGGATCTCGGGTTTCTCTCTTCCGTACTGGCCGATCTGAAGATCGGCCAGTACGGCACAGGCACTCCTGCCTGTGCTCTTTGTCTTCTTCTCCTTAAGACAAAAAAGGGCGCCCCGTCCAAAGACGAGGCGCCCCTGCTGTTTGTTCTAAGTCTGTTTTTACTGCACTACGATCGTAGTGGTTCCCGATGCCGACGCGTAATTGCTGTCGCCGGAGTAAGTGGCGCCGATCGTGCGCGTCCCTCCTCCGCCACCTCCGCCGCCGCTGCCTCCGCCGCAGCCTGCAATCCCTGCGGCCAGCAGCGCAAACGCCACCAACCCAGCGTACGCGTACGCTCGTCGGCGCGGTTGCGGCATCCACTTCCATCCCAGCGCAAACAGCACCAGGCTGATCATCGCGAGGGCAATCGGGGTTACCGGCATCCACGGCGTTCCCGGCCCGCCCTTCGGCGCGGGATAGACTGCCGATATGGTTGTCGTCAATGTTGCGGTGCACGACGCGAGCGTTGTAGGCGTGCCGTTGGTCGGAGTGTAGGTAACCGTTCCGGCGAGTGCGGCTCCATTATTTGTGAACTGCACCGTTCCGCCATTGGTAACGCCGCATGGCGCCAGGCCATTGCCTGATGTGTTCACCTGCGCCTGCAGCGTCACGCTCGTTCCCGACGTAATCGTCCCCAAGCTGCTCGCCACTGCCACGGTCGGCGTCGCCTTCGAAATCGTGATCGACATCGTGTTACTCGAGGTTGCCGCCGAATAGTTGGGGTCCCCCGCATTACTATAGGTCGCAGTCAAGTTATGGCCCGCCGGCGTCGTCCCGCTCGCCAGGGTCGCCGACAGACTGATGCTCTGATCCTCGGCGAGCCCCAGATTATTCACCTTCGTCGTGTTGGTGGCAATCCCGGTATTCAAGAAATCATTCTGCGGGTTGCCATTGTCGAAAAGGCTGATTGTGCCGGTGGGGCAGGGAATCACCGGACCTGGACTTGTCGGCTTTGTGTTCGGATACCCAAACGCGCAGCTTGTCCCGTCGGACTTGGTCACCAATATGGTTACGAAGTACGGCGTGCCATAAGGAAAATTCTGGGCTGAGGTCGTCGGTGCAGTAGGTGCGCCAGAGCTTGTGTTGTAGGAAACGAAAGCCACCGTCACTTTCGACGTGAATCCCGCTCCCGCCACTACCGAGCTCAGCGGCACTGTAGACGTGCTAATCGCGTGAGTCGCGTCCCCTCCGTAAATAGCCTCCAGGGAAACGGTACCGGCTGGTAGCAGCGCCGTGCTCATATTCGCGATCCCATTTGTCAGCGTGAACGGGCCAAATGACCCCAACACATTTTGGCTACCGTCCAGTGCCGTCAGCGAAGCATCTCCGGTGGGGCTCCCAGTTGCCGACGTCACCGTGGCCGTCGCCGTAAGCGACTGCCCCGTCTGCGTCAGGACTTTCAATGTTGTTGAAGTCGCTGTCCGGACTGGGGTAGTCCAACTGGCCAATAAATTCCCCACGTTAATCGTCCCCAGCCCTGTCGCCAGGTCGTAACCCTGAACTGCCTGGAACGCGGGGTTCCCATTGTCTAGGCTATAAACGGTTACACCGAAATCGCCCGTTACAGAGTTGCTGCAATTTGGCGAGCCACCATCGCAGGCAACCGCATTATTCCCTGTCGTCATGTCGTAGAAGACGCATCCCGCTGGCGCCGGGCTCGTCGGACTGAACAAGCTCGATTTGCAGCTCGAATAAGTCTCCTTTGCTGCCAGCCCATACAGGACGTAATTGGCGTTGCCCTGCCTTTCTCCAGTCTGCTGATTCACCAGCGCCATCACCGCCGCAAACGCCGGCGTTGCCAGCGAAGTGCCGCCTACTCCTATGAAATCCTCAAAAGGACTATTCAGGCTGCACGCCGCTCCGTTAGGGTCCTGATCCGATTCGCACACTATATAAGCCACACCACTGAAGAAGCCATCACTGGCGAAAAATGAAACGTCCGGAAGATCGCGGACGTTATCCGTCGGCGTCGGCGTAATGCCGATCTGCCACGACGGTTTTGGATATCCCCCATTCGGGAATGCACCGCTCGCGACGCAAGTGATATTCCCGTTGCTGTTGTTTACGTTCGTCTGCACGCAATTGCTCGGTCCGCCGCTACCCGCTGAAATGTCCGCGCCATTTTGATTAACTGATGTGCAAAGCGCCGGGAGATTTAATGCGCAGGCTGAATCATCCCACGGAACCTCCGGAATGTATCCGATCGCGGATTCTTGAGTATTGGCCGCGTTTGTGCTGTTCCAATAGGTCGCGGGATTTTGTACTTGCACCGGATCCCAATCGGTCCCACCCACAGCCACGTTAAAAGGTGTCGATGCGACTCCGCTTACGGCTATGCCTTGGGTCGCTGCATTCGGATCGAGGGAGGCGATGGGGTCGCACGCCGCTGGTCCGTTATCACCCGCAGCGATCGCCACTGTGATTCCCTGCGCGGCCGCCTGCTCCCACAGCGCATTGTAAAATGCATTCCCGGCGGTCAGCAGCCCAGCCTCGCACTCGCCGAAGCTCTCGCTCATCACCGGCGCTAAATTGTTGTCCACAACATAGAGAGCAGAAAGGTCGATCCCGGCGGTGACTTGAGTTGGATTCGATATCGTCGACTCCGAGGTCACAAAAAGGATTGTGGCGTTCGGGGCAATCGCGCCAGCCCACTCAATATCCCCGTCGGCTTCGGATTCATCGGAAAGCGTCCCTACCGGGTTAGGAGCGAGAATGCCCGGATCAGGACCATTCACGATCACATTACTTTGAGTAAAATTTGCGGGCAGTCCGAACAGCGAACGAAACTGCTGTATATCCGCAACGTTGATATTCGAGTCCCCGGTGATGGCAATCGTCTGGCCGGTTCCAGCTGGTTGTCCACCGACCGTCGCGGGAACGTTGTAGATCGCGGCGAAGTCCGCTGGTCCCATGGCATATTTCAGCGGATTTCCATAGCTGAACAGCGGGCTCAATTCTCCCGTGGCCTTGGTCCGCCGGTACAAACCTGCGTTGTGAAGATAAGAATGCTTCGGAAAATTGTGAAGCGCCGCCACGCCCTTCACCACTGGCGCCAGCGCCTGCGGTATCGCCGGATCGCTCGCGTTTGCAAAGTGTTCTTCGCCATTCATCACGTACCGGTGAATCTCCGTGTGAAACGCGGTCCGCACCTGCCCCACGTTTCCATTGAACTCAATCGTGTTCCGCCCCGTGGCCACGTTCGCCACCTGAAACCCTTGCCTCGTCAGCCAGCTCGTCACCGCCTGCACATCCGCATCCGATGGACCGTACTGCGTGCCAAACTGTGCCGGGGTCAGCCAAGTGTGATAGCTTCCAGACCCCTTGGTCTGCTGGGCATCCAGCAATTGTTGTAGGGCCAACTCCTGTTCCGGGCTTCTCTGCAGCACCAGGAGCATTCGCGTCATCGGCTGTGAATCCGGCAGCGCTCCCTGGTCATACGCGGCCCGCGCCAACGGGTGCACGTTTCCCTGCAGCCGCACTGTCTGCGTGTCATCCACCGCTTCCACTACACGTGAGGGCACTGCCGTTTTCTGCGCCCACACCCTTACGCTCCCCGCAAACAGCGCCACCAAAACGCACAAGACTGTCCGGCAGAGTAGTTTTCCGCTCTTCATGTGCACCTCGAACTCCCCCATTTGATTTTGACCAAGCCCGCTTGATTTGAACCTGGCAGGAACCGCGTCTCCGGCCCCCATGACGCGGCCACGGTCCATGCTTCACTCTACAGATGCGTTTTGGAGGCAAACGGTTTGCTTCCAAAATGCTGTAAGAGGCTCCATTTTACATACTTTTTACAACCTTAGTTCACCGTAACCGAAAAGTCTGCTGTCTGCGTAACCCCGTTGGACGACCCCGAAATCTGTAGCCCTACTGTGCCCGTAATCACCTGTGTAATTGGCGCGGAAGCCGATGGCTGCGTATTTGGGTCTCCCCTGTAATCGGCAGTGAAGACGTGTACCCCCACTGGCAAGGTAGTCGCAAGAAACGACGCGATCCCCGCGCTCACATTCACTGCACTCCCATAGGCCTGCCCGTTATCGTACAGTTGCACTGCTCCCGTCGGCGTTGCGGCGCCGCTTGGCGTCACCACCACGGTGAACGTCACCGGCGTTCCAAATGGCACGTGCAAGCCGGAAGAAGACATCACCGTTGTCGTGCTGACCGGTCCGCCTCCTCCGCCACCACCGCAGCCCAATACTGCGCTCGCGACGCATACTACCAACCCGGAAGCCAGCAAAAAGTTTCGCGGATTCCGCGTGCCCCTGCCTCCAACTCCAACAAACCCCAGAAGCACCAAACCCCCGCCAAGGCCAGCCCCCCACAGCGCAGCCCCCGTTCCAAAGACGCTCGCCGTCTTCACCGCCGCCGATGTTGTTGCAGACGGCGTCAGGTTCAGCGCTGTAGTCGCGATCGCATTCTTGACGGGCACGTTAGCTTGTCCAAACGAGCACGCGTACCCCGCCGGCAGAAACGTGCCCCCTGATGGGCATGTCAGCGCGACCGTTCCTGTAAATCCCCCGCTCGGCGTAATTGTCACCGTGCCGACTCCCGGGCTACCCGCCGCCATGGTGATCGGATTGGGCGATACGCTGAGACTAAACGTCGATGTTGCCAATGGCACCGCCGCTGAATCTGCTGCCTGCCAGTTCGCGTCCCCGCGATAATGCACATATAGACTATGGGTACCAGGCGCCAATTTCAGCCGCGCCGAATAAACGCTGTTCCCGCCTGGTCCCGCCGTCAGGCTCTGAACCGTCAACAATTGTGATATTGCGCCATTCAGCGAATCCCAGAACTCCACGAATCCTGTGGGGTAAGGAATTTGCGCGTTGCCGGGATTCCCAATCACGCTGGCGTTCAAGCTCACCTGCTGATTCGCCGAAGCATTTGCCGGAGCCACAAGCTGCACTTGCGGCGTCCCCTTCTGCACCGTGAAGGAAACAGCGGCGCTGGTTGACGCCGCGTTTGTCGCGTCTCCGGAATACATCGCGTAAACCGATGTGCTCCCCGCTTGCGTCCACGCGAACTGAATTGTCGCCGTGCCTTGGCCGATGGATGCCGCTGCTGACCGCGGTCCGGTCACGTCCCACAACGTGACCGTTCCCGTCGCGCTCGCCGGGCTCACCGTAACCATGAACGCACCCGTGCTGCCCAAATTCGCGGGCGTAGTCATAAGTGACAAACTTGTGGTGGTCTTGGTTCCCCCGTTCGCTCCCACCGTTATGGTCTGCGTCAATTCGTTCTTCGGATCGCCACTCGCCACGCTTGTGTAATTTGGGTCCATGCTTCCGTCGTAGCTCGCCCCGATCGTATGCGTTCCCTGCGTCAGATTCGTAATCAGGATGAACGCCTGAGATTGTGTTCCGAAGAATCCTTTCGTTTGCAGCGCCACGGGAGCGCCAAACGGCGTCCCGTCCAACGTGAATTGAATGTTTCCTGTCGCTGGTGCTGTCCCTTGCCCGGAAACCACGGCGTGTGCTCCCAGCGTTTGCCCGGTCGCCGCTGTCGACGTATTCACGCCAACAACCACGAAGGGCGTTCCTTTTCCGATCGTAAAAGCCACTGCTGCCGAGGTGCTCCCGTTGAAGCTGTTGTCTCCCGAATAAGCAGCCGTCAACGAATGTGTCCCTGGCGCAAAGGAGTATCCGTTGCCTCCACCGGTCGGAATGGACGCGCTGCCGTTTGCCCCAAGACTGTACGTTCCCACAACATTCGCGCCATCCTGAACCGTCACGGTTCCCGTGGCGATGCCTTGTCCCGACGCGCCCGCGGCACTCACCGTTAACTGCAGCGGCGCGCCATATGTGGCGGTGCCATTCTGCAATCCGCTCGCAGTCACCGTGGTCACGCTATTTTCCGGCGTCACGTTCAGTGCCACCACGTTGGAGGTGCTCGCTGCAAACGTCGCATCTCCCGCGTAATACGCATACAGGTTGTACTGGCCCCCGGGCAAATCGCTCACCGTTTCCGCAAACGTTCCCCCATTCGCCAGGGTCATCGTCTGCGTAGAGTCGCCGTAGCGATCCGTCTTAATCGAGACCGCCCCCGAAGGCGAACTATTTCCAGTTGACCCTGTGACACTTCCATTCAGGGCAATCGCTGCGCCATGGACAAAACTTTCGCTCGATGCCTGCAGTGTGATCTGTGATTCTGCAAGGGAGACATTCTTCCACGCGGTCGCCAGGTTTGTTGCGTTCACCGATCCCAGGCCCGTCGCCAGATCGTAGCCCGCCCCGGCCATCTCTCCCGTTAAGAGCCCGTTCGTTCCGCCTTGCGTTGAAGAACAGTCCGGCGTGCCACCGGCGCACGGCACCACGTTGCTTCCGGACGTCACGTCGTAGAACACGCAGGAATTTGGCGTCGCGGGGTTGGTTTGTTGCGAGGAGTTGCAACCGTTCCCTTGCGTCTGCGCCAGCCGGTACAGAACGTAGTTCACCTGCCCCTGAAATGCTCCATTCTTTTGCTCCACCAGCGCCAGGATTCCCGCCATCGCGGACGTTGATGCCGAAGTTCCTCCGACCAGCGTCAGCCCCACCACTTCCTGTTGCGCGTTAATTTGGCACGGAGTTCCCTCTAGGCTCGTGCAATAAACCGCCTCGTCGTGCCCCGAAGCCGCCGCCAAGGCCACGTCAGGCAAATCCCGCGCACCATCCGCCGGTACGCCCGTACCTGTTTGCCACGCCGGCTTGGGGTACACCGTGCTTGCTCCGCCTCCACCAGCCAGCAGGCTGAAATTCCCGTTGCCATACACGCAATTCGTCCCACTCGCAGGCTGCCCAGGATCGCAGCTCTCATTCCACGCCGCTTCCGGAATGTAGCCGATCGCCGACGCGTAGTTCGCCGAGTTCGCTCCACTCCAATACGTCGCCGGTTGCGTTCCTTCCGCAAATTCCGTTCCGCCCACCGCGACGTTATAAGGTGTGGCCGCTACGCCATTCACCGCCAATCCCATTTCCGCGGGTACTCCCGCGCTCGCGCTGTCGCATCCCGCTGCTCCGTTGTCCCCCGCTGCCACCAACACGGTGATGCCTTCCGCCGCCGCTTGCTGCCATAGCGCGTTGTAAAACGCATTCCCGGTTGGCCCCAGCGCCTGCTCGCAGCTTCCGTACGTATACGTCAGGATCGGCGCCACCTCATTGTCGATGGCATACGCCGCGGCCAGGTCTACTCCACTTGTCGTATCCGTGCTTCCTGCCACCACGAGATCGGTCGTCGCGCCCGGGGCTATCGCTCCGGCCCATTCCACCTCAAGCAAGGCTTCTTCCGAATCTGTCAGGCTGGCGATGCCCGGATCCGGTCCGCTCAGCAGGATGTTCGGATCATTCGTCTTCAACCCGAAAATCTGCCGGAACTCCTGTACATCCGAAAGTTCAATTTCTGACTGCGCCGTCACCGCAATCGTCACACCCGTCCCATCAATCCCGCTGCCAAGCAATCCGTTTGTGTTGTAAATCGCCGCAAAATCTCCAGGCGCCAGGTAGTAAGTATTCGTCGCTCCCGCCGCTGTCAGGTTCGGTGTCAGCTTGGTCTTGCCGCCCTGCGCATTTCGCCCAGCTACCCCTTGCGTTTCGTGGATTGGAGGTCTTCTGCCAAAGTTATTCAGCGAAACTACGCCCCGCGTGAGCCCGCTCAGCTCCGCAGGCACAGCCAAATCCGTGGAGTTCGCCACATATGTTTTTCCACTTACCCGGTAGTACTGCATCACCGTGTGAAACGTATTCTCCACCTGCTCTGCCGTGCCGCTGAATTCCACCCAACCTTTGCTCGCCGCAACATGTTCGACAGTTAGCCCTGTCCCTTCCAGCCACGCGCGCACCTTTTGCACGTCCGCATCCGCTGCTCCAAATCGTGCTCCAAATTCCGCCGCTGTCAGCCAGTGGTGATAATTCGGCGAGTTCCGGTTCTGCTGGTCGTCCAACAGCTTCTTCAACTCCTCTTCTTGTGCGGCATTCGGCGGCAACACCAGCAGCATCCGTCGCAGTCCTCGGCTGCCTTCCACCGGTCCAATCGCGTTCGCCTCGCTAGCTTGCAGGGGCTTGGTATGTTCCAAGCGCACAAGCGGCCGCTCATCGTTGTTCCTGTTTTGTTGTGGAAAACTTTGCGCGCGGACGGTGGGGCTGATTGTTGTGAGAAATAAGGATAGGATTCCAGACAGAACGGTCTGTCGCAGAGAAAGCAACTCTCCCCACCCCTTACGGACTTTGGACGCCCTTCGAGAACGCAGCCCGGGTTGTCCTACGCCGTTTCAGCGTTCCAGCCCCTCCGCACTCCCTTTGAGAGGAGCTTTTTTCGCATCCAGTCTACACACCGCCCTCGACCCTTACAATTAGGTCCTTTCTTGTAATGCGCCTTGCCTGTGGATAAATTCCTGCGTCTTTTCTCTGGTCGTACTGCCATGTGGAGACGTTGTTGAGTTGGCGGACCGCCTCGGAAGGCGGTCCCTGCAGCGGAAGAAGAAGGCAACCCAAAAAACCACGTGCAAAACCAGCCCGTGGGGCACCCCCCCAAACTCAGAAAACACCAGGGAATCTTCCTTACCACTTCAATTCCACATTCCCGCCAGAAAAAATCACTCCAATTCGCGGCCTTCCTCCCTCGCTTTGTCCGGCCACCCCAATCTCCTTCAACCCCCCACTCCGCAACAACGGTGCCAGCGCCACCGCGCTCGAAGGTTCAATCACGATCTTCATTCGCTCCCACACCAGTTTCATCGTCGCCACAATCTCTTCTTCGCTCACCAACAAAATTCCATCCACAAGCCTTTGCAGAATCGCAAACGTCCGCGGTGCCAGCGACGCCCGCAATCCATCCGCGATCGTGTCGCTCGTTTCCAACGCCTGCAACGTTCCACTCTTCAGCGAACGGTACGCGTCATCCGCCCGCTCCGG
>Ga0187816_10000163_pt1 | contig 18700 bp, 13 predicted proteins | sample NC_wetland_sal_i_16_FD_132960 | JGI IMG/M metagenome (GOLD analysis project Ga0187816, IMG submission 132960) | Wetland sediment microbial communities from Neuse River Estuary, North Carolina, USA - SO4_1 | ecosystem: Environmental > Aquatic > Freshwater > Wetlands > Sediment | place: USA... | reverse complement strand
TCAAATTGCAAAAGCCCGGCGTCGCGCTCGTCGAATTTTTCGACGGAACGCACGTGCTCTCCACTAACGCCGTCGGAATCGTTTGCAGCTGTGATTCGCCGCTGATCTCCCGAACTCCTTGGTAGTCGCCGAAGAAAAACAGCTTATTCTTAATGATCGGCCCGCCCGCCGCCACGCCAAAGTCCTTATAGGTGAAGAGCGGCAGCGGCAGGTTGGCAGGCTGCGTAAATGGATCGCGCGCCTGCTGCCCATCACCCCGATAGTCGTAGAATCCGCTGCCGTGTATTTCATTGGTTCCTGACTTCGTTTGAACCGTGATGACACCAGCCACTGCCTTGCCAAACTCCGCGTCGTAATTCTGCAAGGCGACCTTGGTTTCTTGAATCGCGTCGAGATTGGGATTGACCACAATGATCCCGAGGATGGGGTCCTGGTTGTCCGTGCCGTCCAACATGAAAGCGGTACCGCTGAAGTGCTGGCCGTCCACGAAAATCTGCTGTGCGCCTTGCGGATTTTCCGTCGCTGCGTGGCTCCACCCCACCAGCTTCTGCGTCCCAGGGGATAGCAACTCAAAATTCGTGAAGTTGCGATTCAGAATGGGCAGTTGCGTGACGTACCTGTCGTTGAATTCAATCGCCACGTCCGCGCGGTCGGTTTTCAGTTGCGGTATTTCACCGGTAACCTCGACGCTCTGGGTGACCTCTCCTACTTGGAGCTCGGCATCGGCATGCAGTGAGGTATCGGCAGACACTTGAACGCTAGCGACATCGTAGGCCTTGAAACCTTTGGCCTCGATTCTGATTTTGTAAGCGTCAGGGATTAGGTGTGTAACAGTGTAGTTGCCGCTATCGTTAGTAGTAGTCTGATCGGATGTCCCTTTTGCCAAAGAGGTAACCGTGACTGTCGCCCCGACTACAGCTGCACCCTGGGGGTCGGTCACTGTACCGATGATGCTGCCGTAAACCGCTTGGCCTTTAGCAGAACTCGCGGACAAGGCACACAGGATGCACAGCACGAGAATTCCCGCCAACGCAGATTGCCTTTTCATTTCTTCCCCCTCAAATCCTTTGGCTCAGGCCATTTCCTGCCGAAACAGGATCCACGATGAGATGAAAGGCGTGTTTGCCGCCCCAGCCAATGCCGTCAATCCAGAATTCTCGTGCGATGACGCAATACACCGCCAGCACCCACCGCCACCCAATTGAGAATGGAATGATCAGCAACAGATTCAGCTGCACAGCCGCAGCAAACAGTCCCCCAACTCCTCGACCCTACGCGGCGCCCCCGGCACCCTTCAATTCCCGTTCTTCAACGCTGCCTGCCTCTCACGACTTTACATAGAAGCAAAAGCAACCCGGGACGGAAGCGTCAATTATTGTGATAGCTTCTAGCAGTTTCTTGTGTGAGGTGGATAGTTTCTTGGGGTTCTGAAACGGTTACCGGACTTAACTCGCGAATTTTCAATCACCTCACATATGGGTTAACTTTGGTGTTACAATCCCTGGCCAAGTGTCCCCCATGATGGACCAGAGGGAAAATCAGGCGCAGGTCGGGAAGCTCCTGGCGAGCCATACCTTGCATAGCTCCGAATCCCTGTGCAAGTTGCTGAGTTACCTTGCGCACTACGCCTTGGAGCACCCTGGCAGCTCTCCAAAGGAATATCAAATTGCGACGGAGGTCTTCGGAAGGCCTGAGGACTTTGACCCCCACCAAGACGCCATGGTCCGTGTCCAGATTGGACGGCTTCGCGGAAAACTCGCGGAGTACTATTCGTCCGAGGGGGCACGGGATCCCATTGTTGTCGAACTGCCTAAGGGGACTTATGCTCTGACTTTCCTCGAGCGTTTACCTGCCGCCCCCCGCGAACAGGAGGCTCTCCCTGGCCGCCCCGCCGCGGGTCCGGTTCACCAAGTTCCGTCTTTTTTTCGTTGGATTGCGGCACTCCTCATTTTTTCCATCGCCCTCGCCGCTGCCCTTGCGGTGACCATCGACCGGCTGTTCCCTCGGCGCGTCGCTCAAGCCCATTCTTCCCTGGAGATTCCAGCCGCACCGGCATCGATTCGCACCTTCTGGAACGGATTTCTAACTGGGCATGAGCCGCCTTGGGTGATTTTCAGCAATGCCGCGTTTGTCGGCCGCCCAGACACGGGCATGCGCTACTATGATGCCAAGCGCGATGTGAACCTGATCACCCTCGATCATTACACCGGCGTGGGCGAAGTGCTTGCGGTTCACTCGCTCGACACTGTCTTTCGGCAATTGCAGCAGGACCTGCGCGTTAAGCGCGGCAGTTTGTTTTCATTGGATGACGCCAAAAACAACGATTTGATCTTTCTCGGCTCGCCTTCGGAGAATCTCACTCTACTGGAGATTCCCACCACCAAGGATTTCTCTTTCCAACGCATGCATTGCTGCTCCAGAGAGGGAAGTATTGAGATCGTTAACGCTCATCCAGGTTCCGGGGAGTCCAAGGAATACAGGGCTTCGCCTTCGAATCAGCCTCTAACCGAAGATTATGCTGTGATCGCGTTAGTGAAGGGCCTCCAGGGAACACACTCCGTGCTCATCCTTGCGGGAACAACCACGATCGGCACGCAGGCTGCCGTAGAGTACGTCTGCCACCAGAATTCACTGGACGAATTACTGCACGCGCTCGGTGTTTCCAGTCCGGCCGAGCTGAAACCCTTCGAAGCCGTGATCCGAGCGAAGGTCGTGCGAGGCGTCCCTGTCAGCTCAGAGCTGGTTGCTCTGCACAAAATTTCCAACTAACGAACCTCCACCGCTGTTAATTGTCGGCGGGAGGGGTCAGGTGTGGGTCGAGATCCGCGGCCTTCCGGTACTCCTGCCGCGCTTCCTCCTGCTCCCCTTTTTGCCTCAGCGCTTGCCCCAATTCAAAGTGGGCGAGTCCATAGTCCGGCGAAGCGGTGATCGCGGCGCGAAATTGCGAAATGGCACCTTCGATGTCCCCCGCCTTGAGAAGGCGCTTGCCGGAATTTGTGGCGAACACTGCGGCTTGCTCACTAGTTTTACGTTTAGCGATTTCGGCGCCGATCTTACTTTCCGCTGACGCTCCTTCCTTGTCCCCGAGTTCCCGCAAGACTGCTGCCAGCGTGGTGTGAGCCCCGGCAAATTCTGGTTGCAGCCGAATGGCCTCGCGCAAGGCTGTGGCTGCTCCCTGCAGGTCGCCTTTTTGCTTCAGAACCGTCCCAAGCGTGTAAAAGGCTTCCGCGTAATCAGGCTTTACTGCGGTTGCGGCACGGAGTTCGTCCGCAGCCGCCTCAAAATTGCCTTGTTGCCACAAGGTGACGCCCAAGGTGTAGTGTGAGTCTGCCTGCCTGGGATCCAGCTCTGACGCTTTCCGTAGCTCCGCCTCTGCTTCTGTCAGCTTGTCCTGAAGTTTCAGCGTGAGGCCCACGTTGTAATGCAATGTCGCATCTTGTGGTGCCAGCTTCAGCGCCTTTTGGAATACAGACATGGCGGAATCAAACTCCGACATTTGCAAATAGGAAACACCGAGGTTGCTCATGTAGTCCGCGTCTTCTGGGCGCAAGCGAAGGGCAGCCTGAAATTCGTCGATGGCTCCGCGCGCGTCTCCGCTTTGCAGGAGCACCAACCCAAGATTATTGTGTCTATCCGGATTGTCCGGCTGGAATTTCACCGCTTCGCGGAATGCAACGGCAGCCTGCTCCAGTTCGCCACGCCCCTGAAGCATAAGGCCGAGTGCGTTTTGTGCGTCAGGATAGTCGGGCTTCAATTTCACGCAGCTTTGTAGTTCGCGAATGGCCGCGTCCTGATCCCCCTGGCTCCTTAGGACTAGCCCCCAGTAATAATGTGCGCCCGCTTCCAACGGATCTTCCTGCACTGCCGCTTGCAGGTGATAAGCGGCTTCCTCGAGTGCCTTCTCTTGATAGCGCAACACTCCCAGGTGAAAATGTGCTTTCGCAAAATCCGGCGCCAACCTCAGAGCTTCCTGGAACTGTGCAGCCGCCTCTGCTGCCTGGGACTGCTGGATCAGCAAAGACCCCAAGTCATCGTGTAGATCGGGCCGCGCAGGATCAAGCTCAATGGCACGTCGCAATTCCGTAGTCGCATCGGCTGTCTTGCCTGACGCATCCAGCGCGTGCCCCAGTATGCGGTGTGGTTCCGCGTCCTTCGGAGCAAATGCGATCGTGGACCGGGCCTCGCGAACAGCTCCCGCGATATCTCCTTTCGCGAGGAGCGCGTTTGCCAGGTTGGTTCTGGCTTGCACAAACTTTGGCTGGGATTTCAGCGCTTCATGAAACTGCGCAATCGCGACGTCGTAGTTTCCCTCCGTTAACAACACGAATCCGAGTGAATTGTGCACATCGGCGCTGTTCGGCAGCAGCTTGAGGGCTTCCTCGAACGCCGTTCGAGCAGCCTTGAGATCTCCATCTCTCAGCGCTTCCACTCCCTTCGCGTAAACTGCCTCCGCCTGACTCGCCGGTTCACTATTGGATTCGCCCGCATTTTGGCCCAAACACACCTGCACCGGACTCAGAAACGCAATCAGCAGGAAGCCATATCTCCACCTGCGTCGAAGGGCATGCTTCAACCCCGCTATCTCCCCCGGCATGTATCCTGCTCCAGTCAATTTCGATACTAGCATCAGTTTACAGAGCTTGAGCAAAACACGGGCCCCGCCAAACTTGACCGTTCCACGTGCCCAACTTAGGATGAATCCCTTGTGGATTCCTTCATGATGTTTCCGTATTGGCGCCTCGGACTGGGCTTGGTCGCACTTTTGATCGCCCCACTTTTCTACTCGTCGAGTAGTTCACAACAGCCCCCAATCCCTGCTAGGCGAGTCGCCTATTTCACCGACGAAGCCGCGAAGGCAGGCCTTACGATGAAAAATGTTTTTGGGGGCGTTGACACGAAAAAATTCATTATCGAAACGACGGGCACGGGTGTTGCCATATTCGACTATGACAATGATGGCTGGCCGGATATTTTCCTGGTGAACGGGACCACGTTGGATGATGTCTCCTCTGCTTCAGCAAGTGCTCCAACGAATCATCTTTACCATAACAATCACGATGGAACTTTCACCGATGTGACCGAGAAGGCCGGATTGCTCCATTCGGGTTGGGGACAGGGCGTGTGCGTCGGCGATTATGACAACGACGGCTACGAAGATTTATACGTTACCTATTACGGCAAAAACGTCTTGTATCACAACAATGGCAACGGCACGTTCACAGACGTTAGCTCCAAAGCTGGCGTGGCGGGCAACGGAAAACAGTGGGGTTCAGGTTGCGCTTTCGTTGATTACGACCGGGACGGCAAGCTCGATCTGGTGGTGGCCACCTATGTGGATTTTGACGTAACCACGGCCCCGAAACCGGGAGAGCGGCTGGACTGTCTCTGGAAGGGCGTCCCGGTGATGTGCGGCCCGCGCGGTCTGCCATGGAGTTCGAACATTCTCTATCACAATCGCGGTGATGGAACTTTCGAGGATGTCACTAAAAGAGCGCACATCGACAAAACGAACGGCCATTACGGTATGAGCGTCTCGACGCTTGACTTCGACGATGACGGTTGGCCGGATATCTACGTTGCGTGTGACAGCACACCCAGCATTCTTTATCGCAACAACCATGATGGCACCTTCACCGACGTGGCCGTCCTTGCCGGTGCAGCCTTCAACGAAGACGGCATGGAGCAGGCGGGCATGGGCTCCACCGTCGCTGACTTCGATGGGGACGGCAGACCGGACATTTTCAAAACCAACTTCTCCGACGATACGTCCACCTTGTATCGAAACAACGGTGACGGGACGTTTAACGATTTTACGTTCGCGGCAGGACTTGGTCTGCACACCCAATACTTAGGATGGGGAACCATGTTCTTTGATTTTGATAATGACGGCTGGCCGGATCTCCTGCTAGTGAACGGGCACGTTTACCCGGAAGTGGATAAGGAGCACCTGGGTAGCGATTATCAGGAGCCGCGCATTCTCTACCACAACAAAGGCAATGGAACCTTCGAAGATATTTCCGCCGTCTCCGGACCGGGGATTACCACGGCGAGTTCCTCGCGGGGCATGGCTGTGGGCGATCTGTGGAATGACGGCAGAATTTCCGCGGTGGTCAGCAATATGAACGCCGCCCCCAGCCTGCTAGTGAACCAGGTGCGCTATGACCATCACTGGGTCGGGGTTCAGACGAAAGGCGTGAAATCCAATCGGGATGGGCTGGGCGCGAAGATTCGCGTCAAGGCGGGCAACAGGATTCTCGTTGATGAAGTACGAAGCGGATCCAGTTACATCTCCAATAGCGACCGCCGCGCGCATTTCGGGCTGAGAAGGGTCAGCAAGATTGACTGGATTGAAATCCGATGGCCAAGCGGACTGAAAGAGGTTTTCGAAAATCCCCCTGTCGATAAGATTTTGACGCTTACCGAAGGCACCGGGAAGCCTACTTCAGCGCCCATCCAGTAGAGAAGATTGCTGCCCACCAAACGATGCAGGAATAATCAGCGTCTGTGCCTCTACTAGAAATATGGGGACAAGGCTCAGGCACACAACGCCTGCGACGGTTTGATGAAATCCGCGGCTCTTGCCTATTCCCATGGAACTCCTATGGCTTTCCCTGATTCTTTTTTGGAGCGCTGAAGGAAACACTTCGGACGATACCTTCGCCCTCTTTCACATAAATCAATTGGTTGGGCTGGACGTCCTTCAGTGTCTCCACCAAACCGCTGGGCCAGCGCAGTTCGAGGACATCGACTTTTTGGGCTTTGCCAATGCCGAAATGCACCCGTAGATCGCTCTGCGATAAATATCCGCCGCCGCTGCGAACTTCGTCGATCTGCTGGTGTGATTTTGTGGTCCCGGGCATATGCACAAGGCACCGCAACCTCGTGCCGATTCCGCTGCGATTCGACTTCGTGCCGATCGTGCGGACTTTGATCCAGTTGTTTTGCAGCGAGGAGTCGCAACGCACCAATTGCGGGAAATCGTTGACACAATTCACCACAAAGTCGATGTCCCCGTCGTTGTCGAAATCGCCGAAGGCACAACCGCGCGAAGCGCTGGCGCCGGAAATGCCCGTCCCAGCGTCGAACGAAATATCCTCAAACTTTCCGTTTCTGAGATTGCGGTAGAGCAGTTTGCGTTGCGCGTAGCCGGCTTCCGTGCGCAACTGTTCCACTTCCGGGTAAACATGACCGTTGCAGATCAGGATGTCCGGCCAACCATCATTGTCAAAGTCGAAGAAGCCGCAGCCCCAGCCGAGATATTGCGTGTGCTTGCCGAGGCCGCCCTGAAACGTAGCATCCTCGAAATTTGCGTCGCCCAGGTTGTGGTAAAGAGAAGGCGTGTCACCAGCGAAATTGGTTTTGACCAGGTCAAGGTTGCCATCCAGATCATAATCGCCCGCGGAGATGCCCATGCCGGCTTGCGGTTTGCCGTCGGCGCTAAGGGCGCACCCCGCTTCGAGCGCGATATCGGTGAAGGTGCCATTTTTTTTGTTTAGATAGAGAGCGCTCGCTGTTGAATCATTCGCGACGTAAATATCCGGCCAGCCGTCGTTGTCGAGATCGGCAGTGAGCACTCCGAGGCCGTAGGTACCGTTGGCTTTCAGGATGCCAGATTGTTCGCTGACGTCCGTGAACGTGCCGTCCCCATTGTTGTGATACAAAATATTTTTTCCGCCGTTCAAGCCCGGAGGACCGCAGGCAACCATAATGCCCTTGTAGAGGCAAGGGCCAGACTCCGGAACGGGCGCGGTGGCAAGGTCCATATCGATGTAGTTCGCGACAAACAGGTCGAGCTTGCCGTCGCGGTCGTAATCAACGAAGGCGCAGCCAGTGTTCCAGCGCTTTGGATTGCCGGCAACCCCGGCTTTCTCGCTGACATCGGTAAACGTGCCGTTGCCGTTATTGTGGTAGAGAACATTTTTTCCGAAATAGGAGATGAACAGGTCTTCGAAGCCGTCATTGTCGTAGTCGCCGACGCAGACGCCCTGGCCCCAGCCGGAATGACCTATGCCGGCTTTTGACGTAATGTCGGTAAAAGTACCGTCGCGATTATTTTTGAATAAATGAGAAATTGGTTCCTGCCCTGCCGGAAACCCTTCGAGGCGCCAGCCGTTCACGAGAAAAATATCCAACCAGCCATCGTTGTCAAAGTCATAAAAGGCCACGCCGCAGCCAGTGGTCTCCAAGAGATATTTGTTTTTGTGCTCACCGCCATAAATGGTCTTGGCATTGAGGCCGGATTCGCGCGCGACGTTGAGGAAATTGACCCCAAGATCAGTCGCAGGAGATGGGCCCGCTTGCGTTGGTGTGGCGCTTGATTGCGGAGATGCCGAAGCAGATTGTGCGGAGGAGTTCGAAAGAATGTATTTCGTTCGAAACGGAAGCGCGCGGGCGAGGACTCTTTCGAATGGAAGCACGAGCGCAGAGCGGCAGAGCGAGTGGAGAAATTTGCGGCGCGTAGAAGCCAAAAGAAGCGGTACCTTTCCTGGAGAAGCCCGTGCTAGAATCCGGCGCCTTCCTTTATAGTGAGGCCAACGAAGCAATGCAAGTTTACGACGCAGCAGTGGCCACACAAATGCGCACCACGCCAGAAACTACCGATCATCCAGGGAAGCGATTCAAAGGGAAACAACTCAGTTTGTTTCGTGCAAGTTTCTTCGCAGCGCTGATCCTTGGAGCTTACACTTTCCCTGTTCACGGACAGCAAAAGGAGGATGCTTCGAAAGCACTGGAGCTTTCACGCGCGGTGCGCCCGTGGGAATTCCTGCCCGTAACGGGAATGCGTGCGGGATTGCTAGGGAATGAATCCGGGCAGATGGAAGCGTGGGTATATCCGCTAAAAATTCTGCGGGAGTTTCATCTCAAGTTCCACACGAAAGAACGCACCCTCCCGGCGGAAGCGCTGGCGCGAACCATTACGGTGCGACCGGAATCGAGCACCATTTTGTATACAGGCGACACATTCCAAGTGCGCGAGACGTTTTTTGTGCCGGTGAACGAGCAGGGCGCGGTGATTCTTCTAGATGTCGAAACGGAGCAGCCGCTCGAAATCGAAGCGGTGTTTCAGCGCGATTTTCAATTGGAATGGCCAGCGGCTCTCGGGGCGACGTATTCGAATTGGGAAGCGGAGCAGCGCGTTTTTTATTTCGGCGAAGAGCAGAAGAAATTTGTGGCGCTCGTCGGCTCTCCAACGGCGGCGGAGCCGCAACAGGAATATCAGACGAACTACTCGGAATCACGGGAAAGCTCGTTCCGGCTAGGTGTCACGGCGAAAGGCAAAGAGAGGAAGTTAATCGTCATAGCTGGCTCGATGGACGGGCGAGCGGCGGCGGAGAAGACGTATCGTTACCTGACAGCGGACTACGCGGATTTGTTAAAGGAGTCTGCGGAGTATTACCGAAATTATCTAGCGCAGACGGTCACCCTGCATCTGCCGGATGAACAACTTCAGCGGGCTTATGATTGGTCGCGCGTGAGCATGCTGCAGGGAATGGTGACAAATCCTTTCCTCGGAACTGGGCTCGTGGCGGGGTATCGCGGTTCGGGGGAAACCCAAAGACCAGGATACGCGTGGTTTTTTGGGCGCGATTCGTTCTGGACCTCACTGGCGTTGAATGCGGAGGGAGATTTTTCCAGTACGCGGAAAGCGTTGGAATTCATTAGCAAATTTCAACGCGAGGATGGGAAGATCCCGCACGAAATCTCGCAGGGTGCGAATTTTGTGGACTGGTTCAAAGGCTATCCGTATGTGTATGCTTCCGCCGATGCCACGCCACTCTACATCATCGCCGTGAATGACTATGTCGTAAGGAGCGGCGACACGGTGTTTGCAAAGGAAAAATGGGAAAGTCTGCAGAGAGCCTACGAATTTTTGAAATCCACTTACGATGAGCGAGGATTGCCTCAGAATTTTGGCGTGGGGCACGGCTGGGTGGAAGGCGGACCGCTGCTGCCAGTGAAGACAGAGTATTACCAGAGCGGGCTGGGAGCTGAGGCACTACGGGCGCTTTCGAACTTGGCACAGGTGACGGGCCAGGAAGAGATGAGCAAATCACTCGCGAATGAGTTTGAGAAACAGCGAGCGCTGGTAAACGAAAGTTTTTGGATCACCGACAAAAGACGATTTGCGTTTGCGCTGGACAAGAACGATAAACAGGTTGACGAGCCGAGCGTGCTCGCAACCGTGCCGATGTGGTTTGGCTTGCCGAGCGAAGCGGATGGGGTATCGATGCTCCAGCAATTGGCGGACGTGGATCACGAGACCGACTGGGGCATGCGGATCATTTCGAATCGTTCGCCGCTCTTCAGCGGCGGCGGATACCACTACGGATCCGTGTGGCCGCTGTTTACGGGCTGGGCGTCAGTCGCGGAATATCGCTATCACCAGACATTTCCGGCATACGCGAATCTGCGCGCCAATGCGCTGCTGGCGCTGGACGGATCGCTGGGGCACGTGACGGAAGTTCTCTCTGGCGACTACTACCAGCCGCTCTCGACGAGCTCGCCGCACCAGATCTGGTCGGCGGCGATGGTGGTGAGTCCCATCTTGCGCGGAATGCTGGGGCTCGAAACGGATGCGATTCATCACACTGTGAAATTGGCGCCGCATGTTCCCGCGGATTGGACGCAATTCAGCCTCGAGAATGTCCGGGTTGGTAGGGACACCCTGCTGATGAACTACACAAAGACAGATCAGGGGATCATCTTGGAGGTCGGCGTAACTTCGGGAAACGAAGAGTGCACATTCGAATTTCGTCCGCCAATCAGCTTGCGAGCTAAAGTGCAAAAGGTGGATTTCAATGGGAAGCCGGTTCCTTTTCAAATCGAAACGCGAGGGAACGATCAACACATTGTCGTGCAGTTTCCGGTAGGCACGGGAATGCACTTTCTGCGGATTCGGTTGCTGAATGAATTTGAGCTGAGTGAACAATCCAGTTTGCCGGCGCTAGGAAGCGCGACCCGAGGACTGCGAGTGCTTTCGGAGACGTGGTCGGCTTCGGGAGATCAGCTGACGTTGGAGGTTTCGGGAGCCGCGGGGAGAGCGTACGGTCTCAGAACATGGAATCCAGGTGAAATTCACAGCGTGGAGGGTGCAGAGTTCAATCCAAATGGTGCAAAAGAGCCGATCGTAATTCTGATTCCGCAGAGCGAGTCGGAGCCATATCCACATGTGAAAGTCGTAATCCATTTTTCGGACGGGCAGAAAAAAGGCAAGCCGATAAAGCCCTAGTACACGGGTAACGTGGGTGGCGGATTCCGAGGTGCGATTGGAGCCTGGGGCCAGGTGGATTAGCTAATGTTTTGTTAAGAAGGTTGGGTAGTGCCGTGGTTGAAGAGTTGCGCAGGGGAGGAAGAAAAGTGTTAAGAAGAATTTTTGCAGCGGCTATATTGGTTTTGGGACTGAGCGCATGCTCTCCCTGGGCAGTGGCCCAGCAGCAGAAGGTGGTTGCCGAGGGGCGCGCGTGGTGGCAGCACGCCGTCTTTTACGAAATTTATCCGCGAAGCTTCGCGGACAGCAACAACGATGGCGTCGGCGACCTGAACGGCATCGCTTCGAAACTGGATTACCTGAAGGACCTCGGAGTGGACGCTATCTGGATCACGCCGTGCTTTCCTTCCCCGCAAGTGGATTTTGGCTATGACGTTTCCGATTATGAGGCAATTGACCCGATGTACGGAACGATGAAGGACTTCGATCACCTGGTAAGCGAGGCAAAAAAACGCAACATTCGAGTGATTCTGGATCTTGTGGTGAATCACACGTCAGACCAGCACAAGTGGTTCCTGGATTCGAAATCCTCGAAGACAGCCGTGCATCGCGACTGGTACATCTGGCGCGACGGCAAGGGGCCGGACCAACCGCCCAACAATTGGCTCTCTACTTTTGGCCTTTCGGCCTGGAAATACGATCCGGCCACAATGCAGTATTACTACCACTACTTTTATCCCGAGCAGCCCGATCTCAATTGGCGCAATCCCGCGGTGGAAAAGGCCATGTTCGACGTCACGCGTTTCTGGTACAAGCGCGGCGTGGCCGGCTTCCGCCTGGATGCCGTCGACTCCCTCTTCGAGGACCCGAACCTTACTGACAATCCCGTATTGCCCGGCAAGGACAAATTTGGCCGGCCCAACATGGAAGAGAAATACAACAAGAAACTGCCGGAGATGCACACCGCGCTTCAAAGACTGCGCAAAGTCGCCGATGAATACGGCGCCGTCCTGATTGGCGAAACTTGGACGGAGAACGTGAGTGAGCTGAAGGAATACTATGGCGGGCATAGCGACGAACTGCAGATGCCGATGGATCTTCTACTCACTAAACTTCCGCTTTCCGCCCCCGTCCTACGCGACCACATTGCCGGAGTGGATGCTTCCGGCGGCTGGCCCACCTACGTCATCACTAATCACGACATCGTCCGCTCCTACACCCGCTATGGCGATGGAACGCACAACGACGACATCGCAAAATTAATGGCCGGGTTTTACCTCACCCTGCGCGGCACACCTATCATGTACTACGGCGAAGAGATCGGCATGGAGAACAACGACCCGAAAAGGAAGGAAGACGTGAAGGATCCGATCGGACAGTTGGGCTGGCCGACGGAAAAGGGCCGCGATGGTGAACGCACGCCCATGCAATGGAATGCGGGGCGCAACGCCGGCTTCACGAAGGGCACTCCCTGGCTGTCCATTCCGGCGTCGGCGAAAACACACAATGTCGAATCCGAGCGACACGATCCCAACTCCGTGCTCAACTTCTACCGCCGCCTGCTGCTCCTTCGCAAAGAAGACTCAGCATTGCGCGAAGGAAAGTACATTGCGCTCAACGTTTCCGATCCGAACATAATGTCGTATTTGCGGCAGTATGAAGACAACACGGTTCTCGTCGTCCTTAACATGTCGGCGACGAAGCAAAAATCCAGGTTTGATCTTGCCGCGCAGGGCCTTGCTTCCGCGAAACCCGCCACTCTGCTGGCAAATGGCGCAGCCGTGGATCCCGCCGTGTTCAAGAGCGTTGCGCTGGAACCCTATGGCGTGTACATCGCAAAGTTGAACAAATAGCTCAAGAGGTGAACGAAGCGGTTCGTTCTAAGGCAATCTCGAGCTTCTTCTCGCGCTCCCCGAGCGAGGAAGAAAGAATGCCAAGAAGCTGGCCATCGCTAATTTCACGACGAGGCTAGCCAGGGATAACCTCGAGCTTTTCAGCAGGAATTTTGCTTATGGTGTCTGGATCCAGATTCAAATGCGCCTTGACCATCTCCGGGGGGAGATGCCTGATCCAGTTGTTAAGCGAGACGTCTTGGAATTCGCTTGCGGCGAACATCTCCAGAAAGACAAGATCCGTGCTGCCGGTGTTCTCGATGTAGTGGCCCGCGACCTTCGGCACGTAGCCGACGTCATTTGTGTTGAAGTCCATCGTGCGCACTCCCTCGGTTGTAAACACCGTCATACGCGCGCTGCCGTTGACGTAGTACTGCCATTCGGAGGCGTTCGGATGCCAGTGCAGCTCTCGCATGCCACCCGGCTTAACGTTAACCAGAGCCGCAGCGATATTTTTCGACGCCGGGAAGTTACGCGAGTCCGCTACGCGAACTTCACCGCCCCTGGTTTGGGTCCTGGGGGCCATAGACTCCAATTTGAAGGTGTATTGGACGGAGGATTCGACCTGACGTCCCCCGACGGCGGCCTTGTCCTGCGCCAAGGACGCGGGCAGGTCCGCGGGAAAGATGTACAGGCTCTTGGTGGGTAAATTCTTAAGAATGCTCTGCGGCAACCCAAAATTCTTCGAAAGCACGGAGGGCGGCGTGTGCGCCACCCAGTCGGACAGAAGAAAAGTATTGTCCTCGGAAAACATTCCTTGATCGAAGACCAACATAAATTCCGTACCATCCGGTCCCAACCCTTGGATCGAGTGAGGGAATCCTGCTGGAAAATACCAGAGGTCACCTTTGCTCACATCGCCGAGAAACACGGTTCCATCAGGATTAAGGACGCTCACGCGAGCATTTCCGTACAGCATATAGGCCCACTCGTCCGCCGTGTGCCAATGCAACTCACGAAAACTGCCGGCCGTAAGCCGCATTCTGACACCGGCGAGGTCCTTTGAGGACGGCAGTTCCCGTTCTGTCACTTGGTTCGTCCAACCGCCGCCTTGAACACGCTTGTGAGTCAGATCGAAGGAGTACCATACGGGCTGGATGTTTCCGTGATCTGTCGGCGGAGGAAGGTTTGAATTCGGATTTTCATCCAGAAGCGGTTTGTTTTCCGGGCCTGGATTACTCAACGAATGGTCTTGTCCTGCTTTTTCAGTGTCTGTTCTCTCCTGGGCGTTGGCAGCTAAGGTCCCCAGTGCCGCGCCTGCTAGACCAGCGGAGCCCACACCTAGAAACGTGCGTCTCGAAACTCCTTCCACCGCGGGGTTGGTTTCTTTTACTGCACTCATCCGTTTCTCTCCTTTAATTGGCCTGCACTTTGGCTTTTCTATTTCTGGGCAACCGCGGCAATCTCAATGTGCGAACCCAGGGACAGCTTGGCGACCTGCACGGTCGTTCGGGCGGGCAAAGTACCACGGAAATATTCCTTGTACAGCGCGTTGACCTCCGGGAACTGGGAAATGTCGACGAGATAGATCTGGACGGAGACCACATCGGAATAGTCCATTCCGCCGTCGTGCAGAACCCGTCCTACGTTTTCCAGGCAATTCTTTGCCTCTTGGCTGAACTCCTTCGGTAACTCGTGCGTCCGTGGATCCGTGCCCTGCAAACCAGAAATGTAGAGTGTGCCGCCTGTTAGGACACCCGGGCTGTAGAGCGTTCCCGACGGCACCAAGTCCGATCCGAGGGACTTCTTGTCCGGCTCCGGCACTAATATTGGGAACAATAGAATTACGGCCAGGATCAAGCCTGAAGCAATCTTTATCATTACCGTACCTCCAGAATTTGCCTTTGCACGAATCCCCCCTTCGAGGGCCGCTACTTCGCTTCAACCATGCCGCTCGAATACGCAGCCGCTACGGCGTGCATTTCGTCTTCTGTGAGCATTCCCGCCAGGGTTCTCATTGGCATGTTCATGTCGTTCGCTCGCGATCCCTGTGCGAAGTCGTGAAGTTGCTGCTCGATATAGGCCGCGTTCTGGCGGGCCAGTCCGGGGGCTCCCAGCCGGTGGGCACCAGGACCGTGACATGCCGCGCATCCCGCAATGCCGCGTTTCGGATCCCCCGCGAAGATCAGCCTCTCCGTCGCATCGTTCGAGCGATAGCTCCTCCCGGACCGCGGGATTCGTCCCCCACCTGTTTGTGGCACGCCAGGAAGCGATGCATAGTAGGCGGCAACATCTGCAGTCTGCTGCGCGGTGAGGGACTGCGCTATCGCCGACATTGGCCCCGAAACACGAGTCCCTGAGCGAAAGTCATCGAGTTGTTTGTAGACCACCAGCGGATCGATGCCTGCCAGATTCGGAATCCAGGTCTGCGATGTCATTCCTTTTTCCCCATGACAAGCAACGCAATTGATGGCGATGAATTCTCCGCGTTTTGCGTCACCGCTCAAAGCTTGATGGATGGTCGACTCGTTCCAAACGACGTAAGTCGGGATTCTGGGAGCCGGCTGCGGTCCACCGATCGCTTTTTCATGAGTGTGAAACCCAAGCGCTTGATGAATCGCGTCGCGCGTCGAAGACGGGCCGCGCCCCCGTTGAAAGCGAGGGAGGACCAAAAATCCTATGCCGAAGGCCATCACCATAACACCGGAAAGAACGCAGATCGCTGTGAAAGCCCAAGCATCCTGGAACCAGGTCTTACCATTCTCTCCGCTCATCTCACCAACTCCCGTGTGAGCGAGTACCCGGGTGAATCCTGCCCGCGCAGGAAGAAGAACTGCCCGATCGGGTATCCATAGGAGATCAGCAACAAAGCCAGCAGAACGATGGTCCAGAACCCGAATCCGTTTAGCAGTTTTGGAACCGAAGCCGGAGGATTCACCGCCAGCGCATATCGCACGGGAGGCATGAATTCAGCAAGCGGAGCGAAGAAGGATCGAACCAGCACATAGGAGAACAAAATTACCGAGCAAAGCAGGACGATGCCGCCGACAACGGAAAGAATCGTAAGCAGACCCGTCTTTGCAACCAGTGGATCGGAGTAGTCGAAGATCGCGTAGCGGCGCGGCTGCCCCATGAGTCCGGCGATGTGCCAAGGCACGGTGGTGATAAGAATTCCCCAGAACCAAAGCCATAGTTGACTGCAGGCGAGCGTCTTCGAGACAAGAGGCCTTCCCGTGAGCCGCGGCCACAATTCGTAAGCAATCGCAAAATAAACGATCACCACAGCGCCGCCAAAAATCAGGTGGAAATGCGCGGTTACCCACGAAGTGTTGTGCACCATCGCGTTCATGGCGAAACTCATGTTAATGAGGCCCCCGAAACCGCCTGGCCCGAGCAGCAGCAAGGAGAGACCGACGGCAAGCACCATCGGTTCGCCCCAGGGTAGGGCCCTTATCCAGCCGAACAAGCCTTTTCCCCCGCGCATGCGCCCGGCTATCTCAAGCGAAGCGCAGATGGTGAAGACGGTGAGCAGCGTGGGGAGCACAACCATGAACGTAAGCACCGATTGGACGAACTTGAACCCTGACCCGTGCTCCGGATCCATGAAGAGATGGTGCATCCCCACGGGAATGGAGAAGACCAGAAAAAGAATGAATGCAATTCGTCCCATCGTGTCGCTGTACAACCGCGCGCCGGCAGCTTGCGGCATCAGTGTGTAGTACGCGATGTACGTGGGGAACAACCAGAAATAAACAATGGCATGCAGGGTAATCGAGAACAGCGTACGCGCAAGTCCAGCATCAATGGTGTGCCGCCACCCAAACGCCACAGGGAGAATCTGGAACAACACTTCAGCCGCGGCACCGAGAGCGGTCCAACCCCACAGGATCGCGCATGCCGTGATCGCAAAGAGAGCCAGGGGAACAGGCTTCCCGGGGTTCGCTTGCTTCCATGCGCGCATGTTGATCACCATGAGCGCAATCCAGAAATAGGAGCCGAGGATCACCAGCACAAGGCCTACGTAATACCAGGGGCTTCCAATCAACGTCGGGTAAAACGTGTACAAAACCGACGAGCGACCTTCCGCGATAGGCACGATGGCGATAACAGTTCCTACGACCGACACGAAAAAGCCGACCCAAGCCCATTTCTCGCCGCGCATGACGCCACCCATCGCCGAACTCGCGATCGCATAGCCAAAGCCCATGGCGAACAAAGTCGGAAACACATAGGCCATGATCGAGCCGTGCGCGGTTACTGAAGCGTAGTAGGCGTTGGGATCATCCACGGGAACAGGTAATGGACTACGCATCAACATCTGCCAAACACCCAGGCAGATTGCCGGCAGGAAACACAGAAAGGCAGTGATGAAGTGCGCCAGCGGGAGTAATCTACTGCGCTCCACAACTCACCTTTTCCCCCGGCCGCAGGTTCTTAAATTCTTCCTTCGAGAGCACCACAACGCGCGCCGCCATTCCGTGGTGGCCGTATCCGCAGAATTCATCGCATGGCATCTTGTAGTTCCCTGTGTGTTCGAACTGCGTTCTTACATCGGTAATGAATCCAGGAACCACCATCGCGTTGGTGTTTGTGTTCCCGACAAAGAAACCATGCGTCACGTCGGGACTGGTCAGACGAAAATGTACCAGCGTAGACACTGGTATCGCCACACACTCGGGCACGAACATGTATTGCTCGGCGAGCATCCGCACCGTGATTGATCCGTCCGGTTCGACAGCGGCCCCCAGATTGTTCTCCACGAATTCCCCGCGCAGATGTAGTGTCGTGGGATTGATCGTTTCCACGTCGCTCAATGGGTGCAACATCTGCGCAACGCCGGTCAGCACAATCACCGCGAGCATGATCCCCAGCACACTTGCCATTACGAAAAACCAGCGGCGTTCCGTCCTCGTGATAACTTTTTCGGACAGAATGCCGGAAACGTTCTCGTTGCTGTTGGAATTAGCCAACGTAGCCTCTCCTCATGAACAAAACGAAATAGAACAACAACCAACCAAGAAAAAGGATTCCTACTCCCACGCCGGCTAGGATCATCGCTCCACGAGGACCTCTCTCAAGAGCCTCGGCGGCCTCGGATCTTGTCTCTCCACCGGCTGCTTGCTCCGTGTTGCTTTTGTCTGCCATTTTCAGATTCCTTTCTCCGTCACTTGGGCGTAGGGCGTGGGAGTTGGTCGAAATAAGCTGCAACAGCGTCAACGTCCTGGTCCGTGAGGTCGTGAGCGACATCCGTCATTTGTGCGCTCTTCCTGAATCCCCTGCGAAACATCTGAATTTGAACTTTGATGTACTGTTTGTACTGACCCGCCAGGTACGGCACCGTCGGAGGTTCTCCCGCTCCATTTGGGCCATGGCAGCTCACACAGGCCTGGACGCGGGCATCTCTGTCTCCCACGAGAGCAACTTGCGCACCTCGCGCAAGGAGTTCAGGCGTTCCCTGCCGTTGCGGGATCGCAGCAGAACGCACGTTTGCGTAATACTGCGCCACGCTTTCCATTTCTTCGGGAGTCAACCCTTTTGCGATCGACTGCATGATCGCGTTCTGCCGATCGCCCGACGCAAAATGCCGCAACTGCCCTTCAAGGTAGTGCGCGGGTTGCCCCACCAGCGCAGGGAATGCCCCGCTTCCGTCCGAAGCTCC
>Ga0187816_10000162_pt1 | contig 18725 bp, 15 predicted proteins | sample NC_wetland_sal_i_16_FD_132960 | JGI IMG/M metagenome (GOLD analysis project Ga0187816, IMG submission 132960) | Wetland sediment microbial communities from Neuse River Estuary, North Carolina, USA - SO4_1 | ecosystem: Environmental > Aquatic > Freshwater > Wetlands > Sediment | place: USA... | reverse complement strand
GATTTACGATCCTTGAGAACCTCCATCAGAGGGCGTCCCCCTGTCGTCTGCGGAGGCGGAAGCTGGACAGGCTTGAGCGCCTGCGCTGCTGAGATAGTGGAGAAACAGATTGTCACCAGCACAGGCGTAAGGACGAACGGCGCTTTGTGTTTCATGAGAGAGTTCCTTCCGATGTTTTCAGCCAAGATTCTCGGCTTCTTTGGTTATTCCTACTGTAGACCTGTCTGTGGCCGAGGTCTGTGACCCGCTCGATCACGCCGGAGATTTCCTCGGTGGCGGCCCTGCGCTCTGCGATTGCGGCATTCATCGGGGATTCATTTTGCCACGGAGGGACGCTGGCTTGGATGACTCATTGAGCCAAGATTTCCGGTGTTCGCCCCAGATGGGTAGAATCGTGGAACTGTATGGCCAAACCTAAGGCGAAATCGCAACCCACGTGGACGGATGTCAAAGCAAAACTCGCGGATTTTGACCGGGCAGCATTGCTGGGCTTGATTCAGAGCCTCTATGCTGCGCGCAAGGATAACCAGACGTTTCTTCATGCCCGCTTTGGCTTGGCCGCGGACGTGCTGGAGCCGTACAAGAAAACCATTGATCGGTGGCTTTGGCCTGACCTATTCCGGAAGCAGGACACCTCCGTCTCCCAAGCCAAACGAGCCATCTCCGACTACAAGAAGGCAGTTGGCGATCCCGAGGGACTGGCAGAGTTGATGGTTTTCTACTGCGAGCGGGCCGCCGGGTTCTGCCACGACATTTGCAACGATGATGAAGGATATTTCGATGCGCTGGTGCGCATGTTCGAGCAGGCCCTCAAGTTGGCAAATGCACTATCCACCGACCGCCGCGACGACCTCCTCGCCCGGTTAGATCGTGTGCGGGCTATCAGCCATGAATTTGGCTATGGCGTCGGAGATGACATGGATTTCCTCCTTTCAAAGGCAACGCGGCGTTGAGGCTGTAGTCAGTTTGCGACCATTCGGCTGCCCGGTGGGGTAAGGGGGTCGGCTGGGGCGTCCCCTAGGCGTTGGGAGCCTTTGGGGCCAGTCTGGCGGGACTATGCTCGACAACAGGGAGAAATTACGGATGCGAAAGACTGGTCTTCCTCCAGTGGTGGACGAGAATACGGAAATCCTCATTCTGGGCACGCTTCCCAGCGACGCTTCCCTAGCGGCAGGACAGTATTACGCGAACCCGAGGAATGACTTTTGGGGGCTCATCGGAGCAGCATTGAACCAGAACTTCGGTGGACTGCCTTACGAAGACAAAATCGCAATTCTGAAGACCCATCACATCGGGCTGTGGGACGCTTATCACACCTGCCGCCGTCCCGGCAGTATGGATATGTCTGCCGGAGAACACTCCGGCGTGGCAATCTCCATCGTGGATCAGCACGCTCCGCGCCCATGATCGGCATATAGTTTCTTACACTGCGTCAGTGCCCCGAACTGAAATCTGGCCCCGGATAAGTCACAATGAACGACGGCCGGCCGGTCGGCCGGTCCGACTCCGGTTCACAACGATCTCAAGAAGTCAAGAATATTTTGCTGCTCTGTAGTCGAAAGGCGGTTAAATCTCCGAACTACCTCGTTCGCTTCCGATCCTGGAGAGGCATGTTGGTTAATCGCATCCAACAAGTCTGACGTTCTCCCGTCGTGCAGGAAAAACAACCTCTGACCGATACCCCACAACGGAGCCGTTCTGAATTCGTCGCCAGTAGCAATCCCTTGATTAATCCCGTCCGCCAGGTTAGTGCCCATGTGATGCAACGCAAAATCGGAGAACGGATGATACTCGACGTAACTCATTCCGGTATTGAATGACTGGGACGTAGTTAGAGCTTGAGAATGACACAACGCACATCCAACTCTGTCAAATTGCTCGCGTCCAGCTTCAATCTCAGTAGTCGATGGAGCTGGAGTAGCTGGAGCGGACAGCCGAATCGCATCCACAAACGCGTCAACATCGGAACCACCGGCCTGGGAATGCGAATCTTCCGGGGTAGGGTTGAAGACGCATCCTTCAACCAGGTTTCTTTCGTTCGGCATTACGTCGTTGCTGATGCCCATCTCCACGTTATAGGCTTCCCCGGAAAAAATTGTGAGAGACTTGTTCTGGGCCTTCCACCCGAACTTCATGATCGTTCCATCGTTGCCACTAAGGTTAAACCTTCCTCCGATTCGTAAATCCCGCCTTCTGTCGGCGGTGCGGGCCAGGTTCGACTTCAATACAAAGTCAGGAGTGTTTTCTACCAACCCCAACCCAAACAGCGGCGTCGGAATCCGAAAGATCACGTTCCTGGCGTTCAGCTGAGCTTCGAAGTCGGGCTGTTTTAGATTGCAACCCGGAGCATCCGTCCTCCCCGCGATGGAAAACAGATTATGTACTCCACCGTCTAGTGTCCCATCGGGGTTCAGAATGAATCTGGCTTCTCTCACCGGTCCACTCGGTGTAATAAATGAAGGAATCGTATTCTTAGCTCCCATTTCCATCGCAGCCGCTATTTGTGGATTTGGCTGGGGAACCTGGGGACTCGACGGGCTCGGACTCGTGCCTAAGGTGGCTGGCTGGGAATGGCATGAGCCGCAACTGGTGCTATTGAATCCCGGCCCGAGTCCTCCGTTGCCTTGCGGAACGTCAGGTACTGGTTCATCTTCAATGAACTGAGAAATGCCGTTGGCGAACGCCGCTTGCTCAGCTGCATTCAGAGTTGGATAAAACCCTCCCGCTGCTGCTGGGCCTGGCCTCGGCCCGGGATCTTTTGGTCCTTGGCCAGCAAAACTAACTGTAATCAACGCGAACCCGAGCGCTAATGTTCTCCACCGCTGCATGGGCCGGCTCCTTCAATTTTTGTTCACAGGCTGAAAGATTAGAAACTTCTTACGAGAACTTAGATCCGAGGTGGTGCTTCGTCAAGGAACCAGAAGTCCACACTCGCTTTTTCGCAAGGACAGAAAACCGGCCACTGGCGGCCTATTCGGCGGATGGCCAGTAGTACATGGGCAGTGCCATGCAGCGCGACCGTCGCGCCTCACGGTCACAACCAAGCAGGAAAAGATAGCTCCAATTCCCACCAATCTGTTTTTCAACAAGTTGAAGCTCTTTTTAAGGGAGGCCAGGGGCGTTAACTGAGAATTGCTGGTGAAGTCGCGACGGCCTGGGTCGCCGTCGCGATGTACCTCTGACTTAGGCTTCCTCCTTCCCACAGGACAACCTGACGAGTCAAGCAGATCAACGTATTCCATCCTCTTATTCTAAGTTGCCGGGGGAAAGAGGGGTTGGCAGTGGCCTCTAGGGAGTGGCGTTGGAATGGGGCTTTACTAGGCATTATCCAAACAACCTTCTACAATAAGCCGCTGTCTAAATCGAGGGGGGGACCATGGGAAACCTAAACAATGCTCTTCAGGAGCTTCGTGCCGAGCTCAAGCAGGCGCAATTGCACGTGGAAAAGTTAGATCAAGCGATCTTGGTGATTGAGTCGTTAAACGGTTCGGGAACATCCCGGAAAGCAAATCAACCGGCTCGAATCATATCGGCAGCCTCGCGGCGAAGAATGGCGCAGGCACAAAAAGCGAGGTGGGCGAGGGCTCGGAGGCAATTGCAGCCAGTGGAACCAGCGAAAACAACGGGCTCGGCTCCTGTGAAGCGCACCATGTCTGCAAGCGCTCGCCGCAAGATTGCAGCGTTTCAGCGGGCAAGGTGGGCGAAGGTGAGGCTGCAGAAGAAGGCTGCATAACATCGAAGGTTGCAAGTCTCAATCGTAACCAGCACTTTGTTCCTAACGTGACCTTTCGCGGGTGGAACACTCACGGTAGATTGTGATTGAGCAGACTTCGGGGGAGGGCTGTTCGACTTAACGCCCCAGGACTCGGTTGAGTTGGGGCGTTTTGTTTTTGGTTAGATTCTTGCTCAGGCCGTGGGAGTCTCACACAACGCAGGCGGAATGTGACGTACGCGGTGTGGTCTGGAGTCTCTATGTGCTTCCTTTGTGCGTGAAACAGCGACGTGCAGCTATCAAGACTCTTCAAGTAGCCCGTACACTTCTACTTCGCGCCAAAGTAAACGCACCCATTCAAGACGACCGGTTTCACTAAACGCGGCGCTATCGCTGTTTTGTTCCAAACTGTAGATCAGTTGGTCAATTTTGGTAGCGTAAAATTCAAGGGTGGCCGAGGTAAACGGCGTATGGAAACCGACGATCGAAAAGATTTCCGCGGTCACTCTGCGTGTTGCGAACATGATGGAGTCAGTGCGATTTTACAGAGATGTTCTGGTATGGAGCTCCTCTATGGTGGAGAGGACGCGGGTTTCTCTTCACTGCGCGCAAAAGACGCACAATCTGCGATCCTCAATCTGGAACATGGCGGCACGGTGACTCGCTGGGGACGGCTAGTCTTCCACGTCAAGAATGTGGACGCGTTATGGACTCATCTGAGCGAGAGGGGATTCGATCCGGAAGTTCCACAAGACACCTCCTGGGGAGAACGCTATTTCCATATGCTCGATCCAGACGGCCACCAGCTGTCCTTTGCTCGTCCACTACAATGACTCGAGAGAATTGCGTTGGCGGATGAGGGCCGTATGGCAGTTTCAGTCGACATGCAACAAGCTGGAGATCCGAATATGCAGGCAGAGGTTCGAGCGGTCGTCGAACATGTGTTGGCCGATAGGTCCGGGGACTGGCGAGTTTCGATCATAGGGTCTCGAGCGAATGACCGGTGGGAATTGAACATAACAGGGCCGAACGCATTCGAGCGGTCGTATACGCTGGAAGGTTCTGCCGGGAGCATCGACCGGAGGCGATCCGGCTTATTTTGGGTAAGATGGTCCCGAGATAGACCGCAACGGGTTCGCGATCACGAAGAACGAAACATCAATTGGTCGCGCGCTGCAGAAGTTAATTGCTCAATCCGCCACCTAAGCTTGTATCGCCTTGGGTCTGGCGCAGCCGAGGTATGCTCTGCAAAATGGATCAGTTGCCAAAGCATCGCACTGAGGAAGCGGACCGCAAGAGAAACCCGCGATACCCGGCGTTGAAGGAGCGATGTGTCTGTTTGGCAACCGTTCCGATACCGTCGCCATTGCCCCTTTAAGGCTTAATTTCAGAAAATACCACCGTGTTGCCGCAGCAAGTCCGCCACGTCCTGATGGGCCATTGCCGCCTGCAGAGGTGTGTAGCCTAAGTTATTTCTCGCATTAACATTAGCACCATATGCTAACAGCAATTCAGTCACGTCCAAATACCCCTTGAACGCGGCGAGGTGCAAGGCCGTATAGCCTCTGTATGTCTTTGCTTTGACATCCGCTTTGTTCACTAATAGCAGTTCCCCCACGCTCTTGTGGCCCGCCTCTGCTGCCTCGTGCAATGGGGTCCGCCCGTTGTTGGTCTTGGCGTTGACCTCAGCCTTGTTGGCCAGAAGCAATTCCGCCACATCTTTGTGGCCGTTTCTTGCTGCAAAGTGCAAAGGCGTCAAGCCATTATTGTCTCTGCTGAAAGCCAAGTCAGGATTGGCCTGAAGCAACGCTCTTACCACTGCCACATCGCCTTGGGCAGCTGCATCATGAACCTGTCCGCAAAAGGCGGGATTGCATAAGCTTAACTTGTTTGCGATTCGTTGTCGGGACTCTTCGTAGGTTGCAACACCGGGAGCGATCCTGCAAGCGCGATCGTACTGATTGAGCGCTTCTTTCAGATTACCAAGTTCTTCAAGGGTACGGCCCAGGTCTGCCGCTGCCGAATCGCTCCACGGAGCGATGGCACTCGCGACTTCTAGTAGTCCCTTAGCTTGTTGCAAATGGCGAAATTCCAAGAGGAGTAGGCCGAAGTCGACATACAAAGGATACGCAAGAAACCCACACGCTATGCATCTAGCGGGATCGGCGATAGTGAGCCCAGTATTAGAACCTTGTCGAGCGTCCATTTCCGTTTGACTGTGGATATGCGGTAGCATCCGCATCGCATCCAAAAACAAACGGTACGCTTGCTGAAGTCGCTGAGACATTTCCTGGGTAACATGCCCGAGCTTAGAAGACTCGATTTTAACTTGCCGATGTATAATCGCTGCGTCCGCGGTGCTTGGCATGGCGGAGTTGTAGGCACAGAATTCCGCTGCGGTCACTCCTAACGCTGCTACGCCCGAATAAAGCGGCGAGGCGAAGCTGGTACCCAGCACTTTCGGCACTTCCTCTAACGAGAGATCTAAGAATAGCGATTGTGTCTCTACAAGCGAGCCTTCGCCAATCAACGTTTCTCCGCCCGGAATAGGTAGGGCGACTCGCTGTTCAGTCGTTTGAAAGCCCACCGCGAAGACTTCTTCCGCTCGGGCCGGACAATAAATGTCGGATGCCTCGTTCCCAACCGCCGCGAAAACCAGCTTGCCATTCCTAGCGGCTGCGGCTGCTGCGTTGCACAATTCACAGTTCGGGTCTGGCAGAAGCTGGTTCGATAATACATACTTGCCGTGCCGGGACGAGGGACCACCTAAGAGTGTGGATATCGCCTCACTGCCAATGTGCTGGAGCTTATTCTCGAGGTCCGGCACGGTCTGCTGAAAGCCGAGGCTGAGATTGATGATGTCGGCATCGGAACTCGCTGCCTGATCAATCGCGTATGCAACGTCTGCTTCATTGATGCCACCGCCCTCGCGCTGAACCGAATAGAGATCAAACCGGCACTCAGGAGCCACGGCCGCCATCAGTAACAAAACTTCGGTCCCGTGGTCACTATTTAGGCCGGTATAGCCGGGCAGGCGATGCCGCACGCATTGAAATTTCCGCTTCACTCGGCCACGCAAGGCAGGAAAATTGGTCCTAAAAGCAGCATCTATGACGGCAATCTTGTGCCCTTTGCCCCGGCGACCAAGGCTGTGAGCGTGTTGAACGGCTCTCCAGAATCTCGCGTTTGGCGGGAAGCGCCACTGGCCTGTGGGCGGATCATAAGCATCCAAAAAGGAAGGTGCATTTTCCTCGCCTTCCAGTCTGCACAACCGTGATTTCATGGGACCTCCTCAGTCAAAGAGGGGATCGCGGGCCGGAAGTTCCTTAAACTCCGCCTCTGGAGGCATCGTCTCGGTGGCCGACAAGACCTTGAGCCTCTTTCCGAACCATCCAAAGCCGTAAAGACCTACAAGAATCGCGCCGTCGCCACTCCTCTCATACCCAATATTTTTTGGGGCGCTTGTCTTGATACTTGCATCAGCTAAATTCCAGCTGTTTAGCACCCTCGCACGGCCTGAAAGGTCGACGGAGGCCCCGTCCTCGGCGGAAACCAACACGACGAAATGCTTCGCTACTGTAGTTTGCGTTGCCAACGTGAAATGCGGCGGCCAGTCGCGCCTGTGTGTATCGACATACGTGCAGATTGCTAACAGATTCTTGATGTAACGATCGGTGCAATCCAATGCGTCAAAGACCGCGCCTCCAGCCTTCCCAAACGTGAGCCTTAGAGCTATGTTGGCGTCAATCGCACCGTGTTTGGGGACTTTTCCCGAGCCGCGCAAGGAAATAATCGAGCATTCGCTTGAGTGAAACTGGGTAGGACCTTTGACACGTCTACTAGCTACATTAATTTTCAGCTGAGGGAAAATCTCCGAAAGTCCAGCCTCACGGCGGAATAAGCCGTGTTCCACTGGGCCGACGTCTCCTGGCGTCACCGCGTCGCCAGGCTGCCACACAGGAAAGTATCCAAGTTGCTTACGAACTTGATCGGCATAGGCCCGCGATAGTTCCATAGACTGCCACCTCCGTAATCTGGCCCATTGTGTAGCACTAAGGTGTAGATGTGTCAGTGACTTAGATCACCCGGCTTTTCGTTGTGCCCAACGGGGAACAGCGTATCTGGCGGAGCATGACCCGCATGAAGCTGCAACATACACTCGATACAATGGCTGCTGGAGGTTCTTGCTCGCGCCGTCGAGTTTTAGCGAACGATAACGTCCTTTATCATTCACTACCTGGGTTGGTAAGCCCGCGGCCGCAGTGTGTGTGGGGCGCCGGGCCGACAACCCTATTTAGTCTCATTTTAAGTTCACCGGGGCTCACGTCCGCCTTAGGTCATGCATGCCGTCAAGATTGAAGCACGACAGAAAAGTCTCGATAGAGGAGTCTCGCTTTCCAGAGTTCAACGTGGGAAAGTTGAGGGTTGCTCTCCAGGACTTTTATCCGAATTCGTCGCTATCACCCATTCCTTGTAACCGTGATTCGGAGCCGAGCGTAACGCTCTTGATAGCCTTCGTAGAGATAGGAACTAGTTGCTCACTTCTGACAATTCTGAGGCTCCTCCACATCCGTTACTTCGCAGGCGGCGTAGCTAGTGGCTGATCATCCCCGGCGACAAGCAAACCGGCGACCTTGCCGTTGCGAAGGGCCACACCGACGATCTTTGGTTTGTCGTTCGGATGGTCCACAGCCAGCAAGGCCGATGACAGCGAGGCACAGGCCCCCGTCGGCAAGCGACTCAGGAGTTTTGAGGAATCGACGCTCGCTTCGACGATTCGCACTTTGTTGCCGAGCTCACCTGAGGTTACAACCTTTGAACCCGGCGAGATCGTGATCGTCGTGATTTCGTTGCCGCCTCCCCAAAACTTGCCACGACGTTCATGCTCGACCGAGACGGCTTCGACAGTTCCCGATAGCAGCACAAGGACCGGCCCAAAAGTGCCCGGTTGGATCTGACCAAAAGGCCCGAACTCTCCTAGATTGAGGTGACCTCCGCCGCCCCTTAGCGGCCCAAACACACATCGAAGGCACACGCAGGGGCCTCCACCCCACCAGCCTCCGCACCACTGCTTCTGGTAAGGCCCAAAGACGGTGACAGTTACCGCGGCGGTAGCACTACCGCCAAGGCCCGTGCAGGTTATAGGGTAAGTATCGAAGCTCTGAAAGACGTTGGGCGTGAAGGTCGGCTTTACCGTTAGCCCCGCAGTGTTGGAGAGGTCGCCTGGCGGCGAGGTGCCAGCGCCGATTGCCGGATTGGTGCCGGGCCACGCATCGCTGGCGACACAGGAAGTTGCATTGGTGGAATACCACGTCAGGGTTGACGTCTCGCCGGGGCTGATCGAAGTATTATTGGCTGAAATGGTCACTGTAGGAGGGACCGGCGGGCAGAGCGGGCAGAACTCGAAGACGCTCCGACCAAATGTGCCAGCGCGCAACACAAGAGGAGGGTCAAAAGCAAGTGCGTTCACCGACACGGTCGGAAATCCCGTCCCGAGAACCTGCCAAGTCTGGCCGAAATCGGCGGATTGCATTACCCCTACATCGCTACCTACAACGATTGTTTCTGGTGACGTAGTTGGAACGATGACAACTGCGTGCAGTGGAAGATCCGGCAAGTTGTTATCGCCGCCGTTGGCGGTTCCGCTGATATTACTCCAATAGGAGCCGTTGTTGGTGGTAAGAAATGCGTGCTGAGGTGGCGTAACATCGGCCGAGAAACCAGGATATACGGCAACCACAGTAGAAATGTTTACCGGATCAATGGCGATTCCCGAAACTCTCCGGTTAGGGGGCGCTCCGTTCACGGTTTGTGCGGTCCACGTGGCTGATGAGCCTTGTAGAGCATTATTGGTGTATGCCACCGTCCCGTCACCAAGCCCAACCCAGATGGTGTTCGGAACCCCCTTCACCTGGTTCATTGCGGTGACGGTTTGCGGGAAAGTGTACATGAGTGAAAACGTAGTTCCATTGGTGCTGCCCTGGAAGAGTTGGGACCCACCGACTGCGTACGCGACCCCTCCTCCTGGGTTGAAGCTAACGAGGCAGACTGGTGGGCTGTTCGCGGGCAGCGCGGACGGTCCCGGCCAGCCGAGGGAGACGAAACCGCCGTCGAGGTTGCCGACCATGTAACCCGGATTCGAAGGGTCTACGGCCACGCCGCAGCCGTCGCCACCCCAACCTGCTGCAGTTATTCCCCAGATATCCGTCCCGGATTGGCCGCTCGTTTTCGCGCTGAGCCCGTTGTCTTGCGCCGCTCCGTAAACGTAGGCGTTGTGCGCGGAGCTGCCGCGGCCCATGTCCATGTCATAAAGCAGAATCGTCGCCAAACCATTATTGAGGTATTGCCACTGAGACCCCTCGGAGGCGGTTGACTGGAATCCGCCATCATCTCCGATAAAGACGCGCGTCGGCGGCGGCTCCGCAAAGTGAGAGGCAGGGCTAAACGCGATCGCGTGCATGTCTGTATGCGGCACGTTGATGGTGGTATTGATAATCTGGTGGCAGCTGTTTCCGCCATCACCGGAAAAGTAAAGCGGGCGCAGGCCGACGTATACCTTGGTTGCATCCTGAGGATCCACGCCGATAGTCTGATCGTAATTTCCCTGGTTGTTGTTGATCACGCAACCCGCTAAGGGAACCTCATCGAACGAAACGCTTCCATAGAACGGTTCCCCACTTATAGATTTCAGCAATGCGCATTGTGTGGCGTATACGCAGAGAAACGCATACATCGTCATATTGTCTGGCTGGGTGGACTGGGCTATCTTGATGAAAACATCCCCATTAATCGAAGTAGGGAAATTTGCGGAGCTTAAAATCGCACCAGACGCGGGGAAGGTAGCGCCCGCATCCGTGGACCTGAAGATTCCGACGCCATCCACCGCCGCGTAGATAGTGGTCGGCGTGGCCGTGTCAAGTTGCAGATCTGAGATGAGGACTTGTGAAACACTCCCGCCGGGAGTTGTAATGGAAATCGGACTCCCATTGTTAAATGTGGGAGCGTTATTCCCGAAACTATTCCCGCCGTCGATAGACTTATAGAGCCCGCAACAAGTCATGGAATACCCGTGTCCGCTCCCTGTTGCGACGAGCAAACTCCCGGGAGCGGGCAATACGATGCGGTTAATCTGAACCCCCGTGAAGATCCCGTTAGGGTTGAGCACTTGCCAAGTGTTTCCTCCATCGGGCGACTCGTATATTCCTCCACCTTCTGGGCAGCAGTAATTCCCCCCCACTCCAGCATAGACAATGAGTGGATTTCCGGGATCAAGCGCCACCGCTCCCATCATCTGGTTGGCGGGTAGCAAGTCGGTCAGCGGATTCCAACTAGATCCACCGTTGATTGTTTTCCAGATTCCTCCGGCACCCGTTGCGACATAGATCGTAGAATCCGTTGAGCCGGTTGGGTCAATGGCGATGTCGTTTATGATGCCCGACGAAGTCGCGTTCGAGAACCCGAGGTTGATAGGGGCGGGGCCGATCTGTTTCCAGTCCTGCGATTGACCGACGACGGCAAGAGCCGCGAACGCAGCCAGGATAAGTAAAGATCGACCCTGCTTCATCTGAATTCCCTCTCAACGGAAGCTACCTAAGGACGCAACCTAATAAAGACAAGATCTCGCTACTTTTTCTCAGGCGATTCTTTGGGAGCTGGGCCGATTTGATGGACGACCTTCATACGCTTCATGTGCGCGACACCTTCGCTCCAAAGATCTGGCCGGACGCGGCCACTCGGATCCGAATGATCTCGCCGCATCTGTTCTTGAATGAGCATCCGGGACCGCTGCTCTTTTTCCCAATCCTTGGGCCCTTCGCGCGCGGTCTTAGTTAAGGGCTTTACCGGTTGGGTAACTTCCGGGGTTGGGTTCTGTGCGAATGAAGGGGTGCACAACAAAAGCGCAGCGGCAGTGGGGAGTGTAATAGTCCACTTCATAAGATGCCTCAATAGAACATGCACGCGACAGTTCTCCACCATTAGGGACTCGCCCGCCTGGTCAATCATTCCTCTTGACATGTCCGCAAGCAAACGCACCTCTCCAGGAAGGAAGTCATCATCCGAATAGACGTACGCTTTGCCTCGACGCAATCAATCTCCGTCGAACAATTACTCTGACCTTTGGGGAAAGTCGACAGTAGAAGCCCCTCGGACGTGATACTCAGGTCGAGTCTCACTCTTCCGCCGCCGAATTGCGGCAACAGTATGCTTTGACTTCTAAAATGTCAAGAAGCAATGCTGACCTTGTTCGGATTTTGTAACAGGGTTGAATCTGATCCTGATACGACGGCCGACCAGTTGTTACTTTTCCATGAGCCAGATTCTACTCATCTTTAGAATGAGTAGTCTGTGAATGGTGTGCCTTGCTTCCAGGGTCGTACAACCCCTGCACTTAGGACGGAGCATTCCCTTGGATCGTGAACGATAAAGGACGTTATCATTCCCAATGTCTTGCGTTGCGTTGTCGAAAAAGGGAGCGGTTCGTTGATGCTTGCTCAATCTGCGACGAGAGACCCAGCTCCTCACTGTAGGCTGTACGTACAAGTAATGCCTACGCAAGCGTCCGACGGCACCGGTTTACGTTGCTTTTAGCTCCAGGACTTTTTGTTCGGCCGGTCGGATAATTTTGGCCACCAAATTAGCAATGAGAGCTCGTTTAGACTTGTAACGGTAGGGCTCCAGCACCCACGTATAGTCTTGAAGATCCCGAAACATCGGATACGCGCGTCGGTCATGCAGAATTATTGCTTGAACCGGCACCTTAGTATGCGGCACAAACCATGCAAGCTCATGGGCACGCTATTAGGGTCCGTAAATCCGCGATCACGAAACGCGCCAAATTAGCCAAGGTAGAAACCGTTCCGGTAAGAGTTCGGTTGGAGGGCTGCTCGAAATCGAATAGGACAGGAACATTGTTGCGGCGACGCAGAGCGTCGCGTATGGCGTCCAGAATTGGCTTTCTGTCATCAGTAAAGCGCCCTAATGTCGTTGCTGCTGGGAGACCCGCTAATCACAAAACTCGTCTTGTCCTTGTCCGCGACTACTACAAGAGGAACCTGCTTCACGTTTAGCGCGGCCCGCAAGGTAGTCCTCGAAGCCATTCATCGGTTCGATGAAGACATTCAGACATTCGCGCCACTCGAGATGCTCGCTCCAACCCACGCGGCGATTCCCAGCGCCCCACCCAGTAACAGGTTTTCCAAATCCTTCCGAGATTTGCACTTGCGAGTCGAGCCGTGATTTCTATTTCCCTAGTTGATCGCTGCGCGCTTGTTCTTGTTCTCCGTTTGAGGAACAGTTGCTAACAGATCGCCTGTTCCAGGGCGAGCGCAGCTCGGGTGGGAATGAACAAATGATCACGACAATTTCTAAGCTAGTTTTAGGTTTCCGCTTGGGGCGTTAACAACTGGCTATCCTGGCGACCGAATGGCGGAAGGTGTGGAACCCGGCCCCGTTTGGAAATTTCGAGAAATTCCCGGCCGAGAGTCACTACACAATTCACTGCACGATACCTGCCGACTAAGAAGGAAACAACCCGACTTGCATTGTTCTGGATGGACGTATCCGGCTGAAAACGCGTGGCCCGCTTATACAGCAAAGAATTAAAAGGGCATTGCTCTGCCAACTGAGCTACGCGCCCACATCGGTGTCCCGAGCCTCGACGCCTGAATTCGTGCATCAGGCGGAGCATCGTTTTTGCGCTATCTCTCGGGACTGATTGCTCTACCAGCGGCGGGACACTTTCGTCCGTCTTGCTCGTGCCTTCTAGCAGTTTACCATTTCGCGCTGGGTCACGGATTCGGAAGCGATCTTGTCAGGATGAAGGCCTGCGGACCAGCTGAGAAGTGATCGATTTATTGATGACCGACCAGCCAGCACACCCAGAGTCGAGCAAAATCTATTTTACATACTGGCCGTTGTGCACTTCATATTCAATACGAAATGGCTTCTGTGACTTGCGATCCTGCCAGCCCTCCTGCGCGATCAGGCGGTTGGCTTGGGCGAGGCGCTCGGACGGCAGGGGGTGCGAGCGAAAGTATCCTTCCAGGCTTTGCATGGCTAGTTCCGATAATTCTTCTTCCGGACTCTGCGCATGAATGATGGATTCATTGTGCAGTTGGGCGAATTTCTCGAACAGGCTGACTGCGCCATACGGCGAATATCCGCCTAGAACTGCCAGGCCCATGCCTTCTCGATCGGCTTCGAGCTCCTCGTCTTTGTTGTAACCGGCTTCCCATACGGTCAGAGGAATTTGTACGAGGGCGCCAAGGATGCCGAGTTTCAGATTGCGCAGCCGGGCTTCGATTTGCACGCGTTCGGCGCAGTGGTAGTGGTCGATGTGTTCGACTTCGTGTGCGAGAACGACCGCCAATTGGTCCTCGCTGGTCATCAGGTCGAGCAGACCCTGTCCGACGTAGACGTGGCCGCCTGGCAGCGAGAAGGCGTTCATCATGGCACGGTTCGGAAGAAGGTGAAACGAGTATGGCAGGGGACGGTGAGCTCGCGAGGCGACTGTGCTGCCGACGCGGCGGACGTAACTTTCCAGTGCTTGATCTTCCGGATTTAACTTGCTGTTGATCGTCGAGTATTGCCGGGCAAGCTGGTTGCCGATCGCGATCTCCTGGTCATCGGAAAGACGAGTCAGCCGCATGGGCGCCCGGCTGAGGTCGCGCTGGGCGTCGGCGGCGATGGCGACTACCGCGTTGGCGGAAACGGGAGTGGGTTCGTGGCGGCGCTGGCTGAAATAGAGTGCCGTGACGCCCACGACGAGAACAATGAGGAAAGTGACAACCCGTTTCATAGGAATTGCCGAATGGCTTCGCGGTATTTGCTATAGAGAAACGACACCAGCAATAGAGCCATTCCGAGAATGATGAATGTTATGTAACGATCGCGCGGCGCCAGCCCCCACGCATCTTTCGCGAGCACCTTGCCGACACAAACCAATAGCAGGCTCAGTCCAGTCAGCCGATAGCCGCGCTCACTCACGGCGAGGGCGAGCAGCACGATCAATACCCCTTCGATGCCCCATGCGACCGTGACCATGCCCGCGCGCATCTTGAGCGCGAGCATGAGGGTAAGCAGAAGCACGGGAGCAAAGAACATGAACTGTTCGGGATGCCGCACCAGCGCTCCGATCCAGCGATTTGAAAAAGCCTGCGCTTTGTAGCGATCGCGCAGGCGAAAAGCGAACGGAAGGCATGCCAAAAGAACAGCTACAGCAGAGCCCAGGACAAAATATCTTCCGGTCCATTCGTCGCCGGTGAAATAGCTGGCCCCGAACAGATTGTGCATCACGCCGCGGGCACAGGCGCCTAAGGTCAGAAGGATTCCCTGATACAAGAAAATTAACCGGTTCAGCAAAAGAGTGATTCCAAAAAGGATAAAGATAACAACCGCCCATGCGGTAACCAGCCAGTCGTTTGGAAACTGGAAATACAACACCGCAGCCACGCTGCCCGTGCCCAGATATGCAAGAAGCACGTCGAAATGCAGACGGCGGTCATCCCGGACACTGGTTTCGTCTGGCCCCAACTGCACATACACGAAAAAGAAAATGAGCGTGAGCGGCAGCACGGTGTATATCCTGGGTCCCCAGAATTCACTGGGATCGCCAGCGGTGAGATTTGCAAAGAAGATACGGCCGAATGCAGCGGCCAGAGCCACGTACGCTTGAAAGCGAAACTGCCTGGTAGTACGCAAAAGTCCATATTCGAAGAGAACCAGGCCGAAGACGGCCCACCCGACAGCGACACTAAGCGGCTGCAACTCATACCACAGGAGCATCGACACCAGCGTAGAAGCTGCCCACGAGTAGACGTGGTGGAACTCCTGAGTTCGCCAGTCCTCCGGCATGCGAATGATCCGAGAGAGGGCGTATAGGACAACCGCGACAATGGCCAGCGAGAGTAGGCGGATGCTGATGCCATGCCAGGTATCGGTCAGATGCAGGTTCACGGTGACACTGCGGAGCAGGGTGAGTCCGGCGAGCGCATGTGCCTGCCAGGCGAGCTCTTCCACTTCGAAGCGACGATCCACCATGGCCAGCACGAGAGCAAACACAGCCCAAACCACGGCAAGCCATCCACTGGGTGCCTCATACCATGCCAGGAGAGCCAGCAAGGCCGTGGCGGCAAAAGTATGCAGGTAGCCAATGGCGCGCCCGAGTTCGGAACCGGGTCCGGTTGCTTTGCGTGAAAGAAAGTAGAGGCCCGCGGCGACGATCGCAACCGTAACCATGCGGATTGAAACGCCTCGCCAAAGCGTCTGCTCCAGCGTGAGGTTGTAGTTGTAGGCGCGCACCAGCGCACAGGCTGCCACAGCGTTCGCCTGCCATGCGATGTGCTTGTAAGCGATCCAGCGCAGCGCCAGCGCAAGGACAACTGCGAAGACAACCCACGCGACGGCAATCCACGGCGCGGGTACTGCCTCGTTGAGTACCCAGACCATCAATCCAGTGCCCACCCAGCTATACGCGATGCGGGCGAAGCCGACGTGGTTTGAGTTCGGCACGCTTATTCGCGTGGCAATCCAGTATGCCCCTGCGACTACAGGCAATGCCCCAAAGGCGTGTAGTGGAATGGTGTGCCAACGTTGAACGCCCGCCTGATCAGCAGTCACTGCAGCCAGCACCGCTAAACCAGTAAGCAAATGAGCGTGCCACGCGAGTGCGTAATACCGGATCCATCGACCAACTTCTAACAGCGCCACGGCGAAAGCAATCGCCGCCAGCGGCTGCCAGAGTTCTGGGACCTCATAGTAAAAGAGCAACGTGATAAGAGCCGTACCGGCGATGGCAAACAGCCCGCGAAATGTGCGCTGATTGGAATCGTCGTGCAAGGCGGCCCACTTGGCGGTGACATAAAATGCCGCTGCAATCACGGGCAGCGTGAACAGGCGCATCCGGACGTGAGTGTACTGAGGAACCTCGCTGTGCAAGTTTACAAAGATGACCCGATACAACGTCAACACCGCGACCACGCCGTACTGTATCTGCAGGTGCAAGGATCTCAGCTTCCATCCGATCGCCGACAGCGCAAGCATGATGCCGGCGAAGGCCAGGGCGGTCCAATCACGAGAGCACAATGCCCACGCAGCCGCGACGGCCGCGAATCCTCCGATGTAGGAGTGTGTGCAGAGCAACTGCGAACCAGGCGAATCGCTAAAAAAATGTCCCCAGCGCTCGCCTACTAGAAGCGCGTTCAAATAAAAGACAATCGCACAGAGGCCGAATATCACTCCGACGGTTAGCACAAGATCTTCGCTGGTGAGCCGGATGGACATGAGCCGCATGAAATCAATGAGGATCAGGTGCAAGCCAACCAATAACCCAATGACCAGCCCCAGTCGCCGGAAAACCACTTCGCCCACGACTACGCCAGCAACGAGAAATGCTTCAGCGCCGATCAGCCACAGGATGGCAACATTATTGCCGGAGTAGCGGAACGGTACCGCGGCAATCATGAGTGCCGATCCGAGAACGCTTAGAACAACGAAGGCCTCGCGGCGTCGCTTGGTGATGGGAAGTTGTCCAAAGCTGAATTCCGCCGCGCCGATTATCAGAAGAGCAAGGAAAGCCAACTCGGGCCGTACGGACTGGAACTTCATCACCCCAAGCAGCAGCAGCGTATTAAGCAGCGCAGCCGCCGTGGAGATGTGCTCGTCCATTGGAGACTTAATTTTGCGGACGACGTACGAACCCCGAAAGATCACCCAGTAGAAGAGGAGAAGCGCCGTACTCGCGTGATACTCGGGAAAGGCGTGTCCGTGTGCGCCCTCCGAGCCCAGCAAGCGATACAACCAGTACAGATGGTTGAGATAGCTCGATAGGATGCCGAAGACTTCGAGTTCGAACCATCCCATTTTAATGACGATGCTGACGAGTCCGAGCGCGAGGATCACGCCCGACGAGAGACTGTACACGTCGTCATGGCTGAGGGTTACGGTGCTATAGGCCAGCAAAAATGCGAGCCCGGTGACAAGCTGCGAGCGATAGCGCAACGTGTGCACCACCATTGCCAGTGCCACAGCGAGCATGAGGATGAGATCAGTGCTTTCGGAGCTCATCACCCGCATTGCCTGTACGTGATTCAATGCGTATGTGGTGAAGAACAGCAGCGCCCATCCGCCGCCGATCAAAGTGTGGCCGAGAACGCGGTAGCGCTCGCGTTTTTCGAAAAAAATCCCGCCTCCCAAGAGTGCTAGCGAGACTACCAAAGAAAGGCTCACCTTGCCGAGAGGGCCGAACTGGCCGAGTTCGTAAATACCAAGCAGCGCGACCCCGAACACCAGAAGGCTGATGCCGAGCTTATTGAGCCAGTTCGTACCCAATGTTTCTTCCAGCGCGAACACCGACTTCATACGCTGCTGGGCGCTTGGCTTTGGCGCGGAGGAGCGGAGTGCGGCAATCGGTGGTTGTGCGACGACGCGAGCGGCCGGAGGCGGGATAGTCCGCGGAGGTGGCGGCGTGTGCGGTATTTCTGAATGCGTAGGAACGGGCGTTAGCGTTGCGGGCGTTCGAGTGGGTTCTGGTTTCTGAGTTGGAACAACAGGCTCGGCTGGCTTCGGCGCGGACGGAGATGCAGTCACTGGAGGTGTAAGCGGTTTCTGTTCCGGCGTCGGAACAGGCGCCGCCGGTTTTTCCACAGCCGGTTGATCTTGTTTCGCAGATGTCAGCAATGCGGGGATTGGCGTGATCGCATCTTTTTCACGCTTCTCGGAAATATCGGCCGCTATCTTTTCGGTGGGTGTTGGCACCGCGGCCGGCTCAACTGGTTTCCTGGAAATGGGCGAAACCGGGGCAACCGGCTTCCCGATCTGAGGGGACATCACCGAAGGAGCGTGCTGCGACACGTCTATATGAGGCAGTGCGGCCGAATCCGCAGCCCGCGGTAAGACCGCCACTTGGCGCCGAAGTTCCAGCAGTTCACGATGCAGCGCATCATTCCGCTCAATGCTCAGGTCAGTGAGTTGCAGCAGTTGCTGGCGGAGCTTGTGCTGTCGCCATAGGAGGAAG
>Ga0187816_10000160_pt1 | contig 18890 bp, 20 predicted proteins | sample NC_wetland_sal_i_16_FD_132960 | JGI IMG/M metagenome (GOLD analysis project Ga0187816, IMG submission 132960) | Wetland sediment microbial communities from Neuse River Estuary, North Carolina, USA - SO4_1 | ecosystem: Environmental > Aquatic > Freshwater > Wetlands > Sediment | place: USA... | reverse complement strand
CGACCGCTATTGGGTCAAGCTGCATCAGAACAGAGAGTGCGCGGCCGCGCTCGCGACGCCGACCAGCGGCCCGGGATAGAGGAAGAACAGAATGTTGAACAAGCCGCAAATCGCCAGCACCACGCGCAGCTCATAGGGCATTTGCTCGAACTTCCCGACCGGTTCGTCGAAATACATCAGCTTGACGATGGCGAGATAATAATAAGCGCCAACGACGCTGGTCACCACGCCGAGTACCGCGAGCAGATACAAGCCCGCTTTGATGGCGGCGAGAAAGACATAGAACTTGGCGAAAAACCCGGCGAGCGGCGGCACGCCGGCCATCGAGAACAACAGCATCGCCAAAAAGAACGCCATAGTCGGGTGGGTGCGCGCCAGCCCGGCAACCTGATCGATGGATTCCACCATGCCGGTGGTCCGCCGCATCGACAGGATCACGGCAAACACGCCGAGCGTCATGGTGACGTAAATGGCGATATAAATGAGCACGCCCTGGACACCTTCGCTGGTCCCGGCAGCCAAGCCGACCAGAGCAAAACCCATATGCCCGATCGACGAATAGGCCATCAGCCGTTTGAAATTGCGCTGCCCAATCGCGGCGAACGAACCCAGCGCCATCGAGGCAATCGAAACAAACACGACAATCTGCTGCCATTGCGAGGTGATGCCCGGGAACGCCATCACCGCAACGCGAACGAACATGGCGATGCCGGCCACTTTGGGTGCCGCAGCAAAGAATGCCGTCACCGGCGTCGGCGCGCCTTCATAGACGTCCGGCGTCCACATGTGGAACGGCACCGCCGAGACTTTGAAGCAGAAGCCGGCAAACAGAAATACGATGCCGAAGATCAGTCCGATCCCGCCCTGCCCTGCCGCCTGCGCGATACCAGCGAAGCTGACGGTTCCGGTGAAGCCGTAAATCAGCGATGCGCCGTAAAGCAGCATGCCCGAGGACAGCGCGCCGAGAACGAAATATTTCAGGCCGGCCTCGGTCGAGCGCAGCGAGCTGCGATGACTTGCCGCGACGACATAGAGCGGCAGGCTCATCAATTCGAGGCCGAGATAGAGCGCAATGAGGTCGGCAGCCGAAATCAGCATCAGCATGCCGAGCGTCGAGAGCAGGATCAGCACGGAATATTCAAAACGCTCTTGCGCCTCGCGCTTGGCGTAATCGATCGACATGGCAATCGCGGCGGCCGACCCGAGCAGCGCCAAGATTTTGAGGAAACGCGCAAACTCGTCGACGATGAAGCTGCCGCCCAAAGTGACCAGCTTGCCGGGCGGCAGCACCGCAAGAATCACGCCGGCGAGCGCGAGCAGCACGATCGCGGCGCCGTCGATAAAGCGGCCGGTGTCGGCGGGCCGGTATACGCCGACAAGTAAAAGCGCCATCGCACCAACGCCGAGCACAAACTCCGGCAAAAGCGGGATCAAATTGGGAAGCTGCGCGGCGTTCATCGCGTCACCGCGCTAAGGCCGGCGGCGTGCACGGCGCCGACCGCGTGCTGATAATTATCGATCAATTGCGCAACCGAAGCCGAGGAAATATCGAGCACCGGCTTCGGATAGACGCCGAGAACGATGGTGAGGACGATCAGCGGCGTCATGATGGCGATCTCACGCCAGCCGATGTCCCTGATGTCGAAGAGCGCGGGCTTTTCCAGCGTGCCGAAGATGATCTTGCGATAAAGCCAGAGTGCGTAGGCCGCCGAGAGAATGGTGCCGAGCGTCGCCAGCGTGGCGACCCAGCTGTTGACCCGGAAAGTGCCGATCAGGCTCAAGAACTCGCCGACAAAACCCGAAGTGCCCGGCAGGCCGACATTGGCCAGCGTGAACACCATGAACACGAAAGCGTAAAGCGGCATTCGATTGACGAGACCGCCATAGGCAGCGATCTCGCGCGTATGCATGCGGTCGTAAACGATGCCGACGCAAAGGAACAAGGCGGCGGAAACGATGCCGTGCGAAACCATCTGGAAGATGCCGCCGGCGACCCCCTGCGCGGTCACTGCGAACAGCCCCATGGTGACGAAGCCCATATGCGCCACCGACGAATAGGCGATGAGCTTCTTCATGTCCTCCTGAACCAGCGCGACTAGTGAGGTGTAGACAATCGCGACGACTGAGAGCGCGTAGATCAAGGGCGCGAGCTGTGCCGAGGCGTCGGGGAACATCGGCAGCGAGAAACGCAAGAATCCGTAGCCGCCCATTTTCAATAGGATCGCGGCGAGAATGACCGAGCCGGCGGTCGGCGCCTCGACATGGGCGTCGGGCAGCCAGGTATGGACCGGCCACATCGGCAGCTTGACCGCGAACGAAGCGAGGAAAGCGAACCAGGCCCATTTCTGCAGGCTCAACGGGAATGGATGATGCAGCAGCGCCGCGATATCGGTGGTGCCGGCCTGCCAATACATCGCCATGATGGCGAGCAGCATCAGCACCGAGCCAAGCAGCGTGTAGAGGAAGAACTTAAAGCTGGCATAGACGCGGCGCGGCCCGCCCCATACCCCGATGATCAGGAACATCGGGATCAGGCCGCCTTCGAAGAACAGATAGAACAGCACGAGGTCGAGCGCGCAAAACGTGCCGACCATCAAGGTCTCAAGCACCAGAAACGCGATCATGTAATCGCGCACCCGGGTCTGGATCGCGGTCCAGCTCGCCAGGATCGAGATCGGCATCAGGCCGGTGGTCAAAATCACGAACGGCAGCGAGATGCCGTCGACGCCCATCACATAAGTGATGGCGCCGCCGAGCCAGGGCCGCTTCTCGACGAATTGAAAATCCGCCGAGGTCGGATCGAAACGCCAGATCAAGATCAGCGAAATGACGAAAGTGACGAGCGTGGTCCACAGCGCCGCCCAGCGCGCGTTGCGAATGCCGGCCTCGTCCTCGGGCAACAGCGCGATGAACAAGGCACCCGCCAGAGGCAGGAAGGTGACGACAGAAAGGATCGGCCAGCTCGTCATCAGTGCGGTCCCGCGAACATGAACCAGGTGATCGCCGCCGCGACGCCGATCAGCATGGCGAAAGCATAGTGATAGAGGTAGCCGGTCTGCAGGCGGATGACGTTACGCGTCACGTCGAGCACGCGCGCGGACACGCCGTCAGGTCCGAAACCGTCGATGATGAAGCCGTCGCCGCCCTTCCAAAACAGACGGCCGATCCACAGTGCCGGCCGCACGAAGAGGAAGTCATAGATCTCGTCGAAGTACCACTTGTTGAGCAAAAATTGGTAGAGCAGCCTTTGATCGCGCGCCAAGGCTTCGGGGATATCGGGTCGGCGGATGTAGAATTGGTAGGCGACCAGGAAGCCGCCGATCATCATCACGGTCGGCAACAGCGACAACGTGAGCGGCAGATTCTCGGCGCTCTCAAACAGTTTCTCGGCCGCTCCCAAGGTCAGCGCCTGGCGGAAGAATTCACTGGCGCCGTGGCCGGTGAACAAAGCCAGCGCAGGATATCCGGCCGCGATTGAGCCGAACGCCAAGAGCCCAAGCGGCACCAGCATGGTTTTCGCCGTCTCGTGCGCGGCCTCGTAGTGGTCGCGGTCGTGCGGCTCGCCGTGGAAGGTCTTGAAGATCAGGCGCCAGGAGTAAAACGCGGTGAGTGCCGCTGCGCCGAGCGTCATGGCAAAGCCGTAGCTCGCCATCGCACCGTCGCTGACCAGGGCGGATTCAATGATCGCGTCCTTAGAGAAATAGCCGGCGGTGAACGGAAAACCGGTCAGTGCGAGGGTGCCGATCACCATCGTGGCGTAGGTGAACGGGAGCTTCCGCCAGAGGCCACCCATTTTGCGCGTGTCCTGCTCGTGATGCATGGCGATGATCACCGAGCCGGAGCCCAGGAACAGCAGCGCCTTGAAGAAGGCATGCGTGAACAGATGGAACATGCCTACCGAATAGGCGCCGACGCCCATGGCGACGAACATGTAGCCGAGCTGCGAACAGGTCGAATAGGCAATGATGCGCTTGATGTCGTTCTGGACCAGGCCGACGGTGGCGGCGAACATCGCCGTGGTCGCGCCGATGAAAGTGACAAAGCCGGAAGCGCCCGGCGATAATGAGAATAGCGGCGACAACCGCGCCACCATGAAGACGCCTGCCGTCACCATCGTGGCGGCGTGGATGAGCGCCGAGACCGGAGTCGGTCCCTCCATGGCATCGGGTAGCCAGGTATGCAGCAAAAACTGCGCGGACTTGCCCATGGCCCCCATGAACAAGAGCAAACACACGGCGGTGAGCGCATCAACATCCCAGCTGAGGAAATGAAAGCTTTTGCCGACCAGCGCCGGCGCCTGGGCAAAAATCGTGTCGAAGTCGACCGCGCCGGTCAGATAGAAAACGGCGAAAATGCCGAGCGAAAAACCGAAATCGCCGACGCGATTGACGATGAATGCCTTGATCGCGGCGGCATTGGCCTCCGGCTTGTGATACCAGAAACCGATCAAGAGATAACTCGCCAGACCCACTCCTTCCCAGCCGAAGAAGAGCTGAACGAGGTTGTCCGCCGTCACCAGCATCAGCATGGCGAAGGTAAAAAACGACAGATAAGAAAAGAACCGCGGCTTGTATGGGTCCTCTTCCATGTAGCCGATGGAATAGATGTGCACGAGCGAGGAAATGGTCGTCACCACGACCAACATCACTGCCGTCAACGCGTCGATGCGCAGCATCCATTCGGAATGAAGGTCGGCGAAGGAGATAAACGAAAACATCGCGACGCGCGCTTCGTGACCGGCAATGCCGACATCGAACAGAGCGAACCAGGACAGCGCACAGGAAATCACCAGAAAGGTCGACGTCGTGAGTTCCGCGAGCAGCGAGCCGGCGGCCGAGGGCGCGTGTTCGGGCGCTTCCGCATGGCTATTGGCGGAGGCGGCGTGTTCGGCGCGCGGCACCGGCGCGGCGCGCGGGTGATCCTCGCTCACTGGCGCGGCGGCATGATCGTCGGTCGGCGGCGGTGGATCCTCACCCGGGAAACGGTCGCGCGCGCCGACCAGGCAGACGATGCCGGCGATGACCGCGCCCAAGAGCGGCAAGAGAACAATGGCTTCGTACATTTGAATTCCCGCCGCCCTCAGCCCTTCAACAAGTCGATGTCTTCAACCGCGATCGAGCCGCGGTTGCGGAAATAGGCGACAACGATGGCCAAGCCAATGGCCGCTTCCGCGGCCGCGACCGTCAGCACGATCAGCGCGTAGACCTGACCCACAATGTCGCCGAGAAAAGTCGAGAACGCGACAAGATTGATATTGACCGAAAGCAGGATCAGCTCGATCGACATCAGGATGATGATGACGTTCTTGCGATTGAGAAAAATTCCGAGAACGCCGAGCGTGAACACGATCGCCGCAACCGAGAGATAGTGGCCAAGCCCGATGATCATGGCAGCCCCTGCCCCGGTTTCACTTTCACGATCTCGATCGCGCTCGCTTTATGGCGCGCCACCTGATCGGCGATCATTTGGCGACGCACATTCGGCTTGTGTTGAAGCGTGAGCACGATCGCGCCGATCATTGCCACGAGCAGAATGACGCCCGCGGCTTGGAAGAAGTAGACGTATTGTGTGTACAGAACGAGCCCGAGCGCCTGCGTATTGGGAATGTCGTTCGGCGGCGGTATTGGGGCGGTGATCGCCTTGGTGACGTCTGGCCCAATCGCCCAGGCGCCGACAATCGTGAGAAGCTCGACCAAGAGCACGGCGCCGATGAGCCCTCCGATCGGCAAATAGGAGAGCACGCCGCGCCGTAACTCGGCGAAGTCGACGTCGAGCATCATCACGACGAACAAAAACAGCACGGCGACCGCGCCGACGTATACGACAATGAGGATCATCGCCAGAAACTCGGCGCCCATCAGCACGAACAGTCCCGCGGCATTGACGAAAGCGAGAATAAGAAACAGCACCGAGTGCACCGGATTGCGAGCGGCGATGACCATGACAGCCGAGGCGACCGTGATGCCGCCAAACAGATAGAAGAAAATGGCCTGCAAGATCATTGTCTGATGGGTCTCACCGATACGGCGCGTCGAGCGCTAAGCTCTTGGCGATCTCACGCTCCCAGCGATCGCCGTTCGCGAGCAGACGTTCTTTGTCGTAATAAAGCTCTTCGCGAGTCTCGGTAGCGAATTCGAAATTTGGACCCTCGACGATGGCGTCGACCGGGCAGGCTTCCTGGCACATGCCGCAATAGATGCACTTGACCATATCGATGTCGTAGCGGGTGGTGCGCCGCGTGCCGTCGTTCCGCCGTGGTCCGGCCTCGATGGTGATCGCCTGCGCCGGGCAAATCGCTTCGCACAGCTTGCAGGCGATGCAGCGCTCCTCGCCGTTCGGATAGCGGCGCAGCGCATGCTCGCCGCGGAAGCGGGGCGAAATCGGGTTCTTCTCGAACGGATAGTTGATCGTCGCTTTCGGCTTGAAGAAGTAGCGCATCGACAGCAACAGTGCTTGCCAGAATTCGGTGAGAAATATCGAGCGCGCGGCCTGGTCCAATCTCATATCAACCCCTCGCGCCGCCAAACATGTTGCCGATCCAATAGCCCGCTGCCGCCAGAATTGCGACGTCGAAAGCCAAGATCAGACGCCGCACAACCGAGAGCTTGTTCTCCAACGCATCGCGCTGCTCGGGCGTTTTGGCATCGCTCGAGCCGCGCAGATGTCGCTCCACGAGCCGGATTCCCGGAACGTAAATCGCGGCTGCCACGATCATTCCGCACAGCGCGCCGAGCCAGGCCGGCAGCGATAATTCCATGCCGTCCTCCTGTCTTCATTTCGGCGCCCATCCGGCGACCTGCAACACCGCGGCCACGATTGCAACCATGGCCAGCGAGATAGGCAAAAACACCTTCCAGCCGAGCCGCATCAACTGGTCGTAGCGATAGCGCGGCACGAAGGCCTTCACCATCGCGAACATGAAGAACACAAACCCGGCCTTGAGCACGAACCAGACGATCCCGGGCACCCAGGTGAAAGGCGCCACCGGGAACGGCGGCAGCCAGCCGCCGAGAAACAGTATCGTGCACATGGCGCACATGGTGCAGATCGCGACATATTCGCCGAGCATAAGCATCATGTAAGGCGTCGAGCCATATTCAACCATGTAGCCGGCGACCAATTCCGATTCTGCCTCGACCAGATCGAATGGCGGTCGGTTGGTTTCGGCCAGCGCCGAGACGAAGAAGATAATCAGCATCGGAAACAGCGGCAGCCAGTACCAGCCGAGCAGGCCCCATCGCGAATTCTGCGCTTCGACGATGGCGGAAAGATTGAGCGAGCCGACACAGAGCAGCACGGTAATGATCACAAAACCGATGGAGACTTCGTAGGAGACCATCTGCGCTGCCGAGCGCAGCGCGGCGAGGAACGGATATTTCGAATTCGATGCCCAGCCGGCCATGATGACGCCGTACACGCCGAGCGAGGAGATCGCGAAGATATAAAGTATGCCGACATTGATATTGGAGATGACCCAGCCGGCACTCACCGGAATAACGGCCCAGGCGGCGAGCGCGAGCACGCAGGTGACGAACGGCGCCAGCAGAAAGACGCCCTTGTTGGCGCCGGCGGGAATGACCGGCTCCTTGAGCACGAACTTGATCAGGTCGGCAAACGACTGAAACAACCCCCACGGCCCGACCACGTTAGGGCCGCGGCGGATCTGCACAGCCGCCCAGATTTTTCGATCAGCCAAGAGCACGTAGGCCACGACAATGAGCAGGACGACGAGCAGAAGGATGCTCTCCGCTACCATCAGCACCAGCGGCCAAACGTAATCGGAGATGAATGCAGCCATTGTCGAGCCTACTCCGCCGCCGTGGCCGCGGCACGGCCTTGCGCCAGCGCCGAGCATTCGGCCATCACCGGCGAGGCGCGGGTGATCGGATTGGTCAAATAGAAATCATCGACACTCGATTTGAACGGCGCCTTGTCCGCGTTGCCGCCAAGCGCCGCGAGTTTGCGGATGTCGGCGGGATTGGCCGGTGTGATCTGGCCAAGCCGCATCAAATGCGGATGAGCCGCGAATAATGTCTGCCGCAGCGCGCGGAGCGAATCGTAGGGCAGCCGATGCTTGAGCACATCCGACAGTGCACGCAGGATCGCCCAGTCCTCGCGCGCGTCGCCCGGCGGGAACGAGGCGCGCGTCGCCATCTGCACGCGGCCCTCGGTGTTGACGTAGATTGCGGACTTTTCGGGATAAGCGGCGCCCGGCAGCACCACATCGGCCCGCGAGGCGCCGCGGTCGCCATGGGTACCGATATAGATGACGAAGGCGCCCGGCGCGATCTCGACCTCGTCGACGCCGAGCAGGAACACAACATCCAGCGTTCCATAGGCCGCCATCTGTCGCGCGCTTAAGCCCCCCGTTCCGGGCACAAAGCCGACATCGAGCGCGCCGACGCGCGCTGCGGCGCTGTGCAAAACGCAGTAGCCATTCCAGCCGTCCTTCACCGCGCCAAGATCGACGGCGGCTTTGGCGGCAAGCGAAGCCACCGCGGCGCCGTCGCCGCGCGCGAAAGCGCCCGCACCGACGATGATCATCGACCGCTCGGCCTTGCGCATCGTTTCGGCGAAAGAATGCCGGCCGATCGCGGCAAGCGTCTCTGGTCCGGCGCCGACATAGTCGTAAGCGTAAGTCAGGTCAGCCTTCGGCCCGATTACGCCGACTGGAAATTTTCCGGCGCGCCAGCGCTTGCGGATGCGCGCATTGAGGATCGCGGCTTCTTGGCGCGGATTGGAGCCGACGATCAACAGCGCGTCGGCGCTGTCGATCCCGGCAATTGCGGCGTTGAACAAGTAGCTGGCGCGGCCCCAGGCCGGATTGAGCGCCGAGCCGTCCTGCCGACAGTCGAGATTAGCGACTTGCAGGCGCGTCATCAGGTCTTTGAGCGCGAAGATCTCCTCGACCGCGGCGAGATCGCCAGCGAGCGCGCCGATGCGTTTTGGACCGGCCTTCGCCACTTTGGCAGCGATCGCCTGGAATGCTTCGCTCCAGCTTGCTGGACGCAGCCGGCCGTTCTCGCGCAGATAGGGCTGATCGAGGCGCTGCACGCGCAAGCCATCGACGACGTGGCGCGTCTTGTCGGAAATCCACTCTTCGTTGATGTCCTCATTGGTGCGCGGCAGGATGCGCATGACCTCGCGGCCGCGCGTGTCGACGCGGATGGCGCAGCCGAGCGCATCCATCACATCGATGGTTTCGGTCTTGTCGAGCTCCCAGGGGCGGGCAACAAAGGCGTAAGGCTTTGAGGTCAGCGCCCCGACCGGGCAAATATCGACGACGTTGCCTTGCAGCTCGGAGCGCATGGCGGTTTCCAGATAGGTCGTGATCTCCATGTCTTCGCCGCGACCGATCGCGCCAAGCTCCGGAACGCCCGCGACCTCGGTGGCAAAGCGCACACAGCGAGTACACTGGATGCAGCGGTTCATCGAAGTCTTGACTAAGGGGCCGAGATATTTGTCCTCAACCGCACGCTTGTTCTCGATGAAGCGGGTCGAATCGATCCCATAGGCCATGGACTGATCCTGCAGATCGCACTCCCCGCCCTGATCGCAGATCGGGCAATCGAGCGGGTGATTGATCAGCAGAAACTCCATTACGCCTTCGCGCGCCTTGCGCACCATCGGCGAGCGGGTCCGCACTTCCGGCGGCTCGCCTTTGGGTCCGGGCCGGCAATCGCGCACGCCCCAAGCGCAGCTCGCCACCGGCTTCGGCGAGCCGACCAATTCGACCAAGCACATGCGGCAATTGCCGGCGATCGACAGCCGCTCGTGAAAGCAAAAGCGCGGAATTTCCGCACCCGCGGCCTCGCACGCCTGGAGCAGCGTGTACTCCGGCGGAACGTCGATTTCCTTGTTGTCGACGATCAGCTTGGTCATTGGCGTTCTACTCCGCAGCCTCTGCGACCGCCGGGTCGAGCACGCCGGTTGAATCGGCATTTGCCGTATATTGATCGATGCGTTTCTCGATCTCGGGGCGGAAATGCCGCAGCAGCCCTTGCACCGGCCACGCCGCGCCGTCGCCGAACGCGCAGATGGTGTGGCCCTCGATCTGGGTCGTGACGTCCCATAGCAAATCGATCTCGCGCTTATGCGCGCGACCCTCGGCCATGCGCGTGAGCACGCGCCACATCCAGCCCATGCCCTCGCGGCATGGTGTGCATTGGCCGCAGCTCTCGTGCTTATAGAAATACGAGATGCGCGCCATCGCGCGCACGATGTCCGCCGTTTTGTCCATGACGATGACGGCGGCGGTGCCGAGCGCGGACTTCTTTTCCCGGCAACCGTCGAAATCCATCAATAATGTATCGGCCTGGTCGGCACCCGCCGGAACCATCGGCATCGAGGAGCCGCCCGGGATCACCGCGAGCAAATTGTCCCAGCCGCCGCGCACGCCGCCGGCATGCCGCTCGATCAATTCGCGCAACGGAATGCCCATTGTCTCTTCGACATTGCAGGGCCGCTCGACGTGGCCGGAAATGCAGTAGAGCTTCGTGCCGGTATTGTTCGGCCTGCCAATGCCGGCAAACCAGGCGGCGCCGCGGCGCATGATGTCCGGCACCTGTGCAATGGTCTCGACATTATTCACGGTGGTCGGGCAGCCGTAGAGCCCCATATTGGCCGGGAACGGCGGCTTGAGCCGCGGCAATCCTTTCTTGCCTTCGAGACTCTCCAACAGCGCGGTCTCTTCCCCGCAGATATAGGCGCCGGCGCCGTGGTGGACGATAATGTCGAAGTCGAAGCCGTGGATATTATTCTTGCCGATGAGCTTGGTGTCGTAAGCCTGCTGGATTGCCGCTTCGAGCCGCTCGCGTTCGCGAATGAATTCGCCGCGCACATAGATGTAACAGGTGTTGACCGCCATGGCGGCCCCGGCGATCAGGCAGCCCTCGACGAGAAGATGCGGCTCGTGCCGCATGATCTCGCGATCCTTGCAGGTGCCGGGCTCCGACTCGTCGGCATTGATCACGAGATAATGCGGACGGCCGTCGGACTGCTTGGGCATGAACGACCATTTCAGTCCGGTCGCAAATCCTGCGCCGCCGCGCCCGCGTTGCCCCGACGCCTTGACTTCATTGATGATGGTATCGCGGCCACGCGCCAGAATGTCCTTGGTGCCGTCCCAGGCGCCGCGGCGGCGCGCGCCGTCGAGGCCCCAATCGTGCTGGCCGTAGAGATTCTTGAAGATGCGGTCCTTGTCGGCGAGCATTAGTTGCGCCTCGGATCGGTTGCGTCGCCTTCCGGCGGCTTGGGCATCGGCGCATCGCGAAGACTGGCGGCCTGCCCCGGCTTTTTCGCCTCGTCGTCGGGACTGGCCGAAGCGCCGCCCTGTGCGCTCTTACCGTTGGCGGCGAACAGCGCCGGATCGGTGAGCGTCGTTGGTCCGCCGATCGGCGCGGAATTGATGCGGTCGATCTGCGGGCCCGGCTTCGGCATTCGCCCGGCCGAAAGATCGTTGATGATCCGCGTCAATAATTCCGGCGTCAGGTCCTCGTAGTAATCGGCGTTGATCTGGACCATCGGCGCATTCACGCAAGCGCCGAGACACTCCACCTCAATCCACGAAAATGCGCCGTCGGCGGTGACGTGGTTCTCCTCGCCGATCATACGGCGGCACACCTTTTTTAGCTCTTCCGAACCGCGTAGCATACACGGCGTGGTGCCGCAGAGCTGGACGTGAAAACGGCCGACCGGCGCGAGATTGAACATTGTGTAAAAGGTCGCGATTTCGAGCACGCGGATCTTGGCCATGCCGAGCAGATCCGCCGTCGCTTCGATCGCCTTTTGCGGCAGCCAGCCGCCGCATTGCTCTTGCGCCCGCCACAGGATCGGAATCACCGCGGATTGCTGGCGGCCTTCGGGGTACTTGCCGATCTGCGCTTTCGCCCAGGAGAGGTTTTCAGCCGTAAAGGCGAAACTCGCGGGCTGCTTTTCGGCCAATCGACGCACGCTCATCGATCGACCTCGCCAAAGACAATATCGATCGAACCGAGCACGGCCGAGACATCGGCCAGCATGTGGCCGCGGCAGAGAAAGTCCATCGCCTGCAAATGGGCAAAGCCGGGCGAGCGGATCTTGCATTTGTACGGCTTGTTGGTGCCGTCAGCGACGAGGTACACGCCGAATTCGCCTTTCGGCGCTTCGACCGCGGCATAGACCTCGCCAGCCGGCACTTTGAAGCCCTCGGTATAGAGCTTGAAATGATGGATCAGGGCTTCCATCGAGCGTTTCATTTCCTCCCGCCGCGGCGGCACGATCTTGTGATCGGCGACCGCGACCGGCCCCTGCCCTTCGCGCGAATTCAGTTTTTCCAGGCACTGCCTCATGATCCGAATGGATTGGCGCATCTCTTCCATGCGAATGCAGTAGCGATCGTAATTGTCGCCGTTCTTGCCGATCGGAATGTCGAAATCGAGCTCGGCGTAGTTTTCGTAGGGCTGCGCCTTGCGCAAATCCCAGGCCGCGCCCGAGCCGCGCACCATCACGCCGGAAAATCCACGCGCCCAGGCGTCGGCAAGGCTGACCACGCCGATATCGACATTGCGCTGCTTGAAGATGCGGTTTTCGGTAAGGAGCTCTTCCAGATCGTCGCATACTTTCAAAAACGGATCGCAAAACGCGCCGATATCGTCGATGAGTTTTTGCGGCAAATCCTGATGCACGCCGCCAGGACGATAATAATTCGCATGCATGCGGCTGCCGGAGGCGCGCTCGTAGAACATCATCAGCTTTTCGCGCTCTTCGAAGCCCCACAGCGGCGGAGTAAGCGCGCCGACGTCCATCGCCTGCGTCGTGACGTTGAGAAGGTGCGACAATAGCCGGCTGATCTCGTGATAGAGCACGCGGATGATCTGCGCGCGTTTTGGCACTTCAAGGCCAAGCAGGCGCTCGATGGCGAGACAAAAAGCATGCTCCTGCGTTAGCGGGGCCACATAATCCAGCCGGTCGAAATAAGGCACCGCCTGCAAATAGGTCTTGTATTCGATCAGCTTTTCCGTGCCGCGATGCAGAAGCCCGATATGCGGATCGACCCGCTCGACCACTTCACCGTCGAGTTCCAGAACCAGACGCAAAACGCCGTGCGCCGCAGGATGTTGCGGCCCGAAATTGATCGTGAAATTGCGTGGTGCCGTCTCTGCCATCACGCCACCTGCGCCACTTTCGCGATTTTTGCCGCCAGCCGCGCATTGAACTTGTCCCACATGACGACGAAGCGCTCGTGCCGGCCTTCGCCGATCAAATCGAGGCCGTCATGCGCCTTGACCTTGAAGGTCAGGCGCGCTCCGGCAATCGCGACGCATTCGACGTCGACCGTCACCGTCATGCCAGGTGGCGTCGCCGCCAGATGGCTGACATCGACATGCACGCCGAGGCTACCTTCGCCGGGATCGAGATGCGGCGCCAGCAATTGCGTGCATGCCCATTCCATCAGCACGATCATGAAGCCGGTGGCAAAGACCTTCGGCATCGCCGCAATCTCGGACGATTCCGGATAGGTGTAGGGAACGGTCTTGTCCTCTGGCACCTTGTAAGAAAACCGGTGCGTCATTCCGGGCTTGAGCGTCGGTTTCATGTCAGGAGCCCTTCCCGCTCGCTTTCTCGTCGCCCGGCAGCACGTACTCCGTACCTTCCCACGGCGAGAGAAAATCGAAGTTGCGGAATTCCTGCGTCAGCCGGACCGGTTCGTAGACGACGCGCTTGAGTTCGTCGTCGTAACGCACTTCGACGAAACCGGTCAGCGGGAAATCCTTGCGCAGTGGATGGCCCTCGAAGCCGTAATCGGTGAGGATCCTGCGCATGTCGGGATGCCCGGTGAACACCACGCCATAAAGATCGTAAATTTCGCGCTCGTACCAATCGGCATTCGGAAACACCTCTATGACCGAAGCCACCGGCGTCGCCTCGTCGGTCTCGATCTTGACCCGAATGCGCGCGTTATGTTTGGGCGACAGCAAATGATAGACGACGTCGAACCGCCGCTCGCGGCTCGGCCAGTCGACGGCAGTGATGTCGATAAGGCACCAGAACAGGCAGCGCGAATCGTCGCGCAAAAAACGCAAAACCGAAACCACGTCGGACGCCTGCGCCGTCAGCGTCAGTTCACCATGGGCGACCGCGTGGCCGGTCACCGAAGGACCTAACGCACCAGCGACGCTTTTGCCGAGCGTGTCGAGCGTCTCGTTCATTTTCAACGTTCAATCGTCGCGGTGCGGCGGATCTTCTTCTGCAGCAGCAACACGCCATACAAGAGCGCTTCCGCGGTCGGCGGACAGCCCGGCACGTAAATGTCGACCGGCACGATACGGTCGCAGCCGCGGACCACCGAATAGGAATAATGGTAGTAGCCGCCGCCGTTGGCGCAGGAGCCCATCGAAATCACCTAGCGGGGTTCCGGCATCTGGTCGTAAACCCTGCGCAACGCCGGCGCCATTTTGTTGGTGAGCGTGCCGGCGACAATCATCACGTCGGATTGGCGCGGCGACGCGCGCGGGGCGAAGCCGAACCGCTCGGCGTCGTAGCGCGGCATCGACATCTGCATCATCTCGACCGCGCAGCAGGCGAGCCCGAAGGTCATCCACATCAACGAACCGGTGCGCGCCCAGGCGATCAGATCGTCGGCGGCGGCGACGAGAAAACCCTTATCGGCAAGCTCGGTATTGACCTGCGCGAAAAACGGGTCGGCCGCGGTCGGCTTTCCCGTGCGCGGATCGAGGATTTTCTCTCGCGGGGTGACGAGTGCGGGTTCGCTCAATCCCATTCGAGCGCTCCCTTTTTCCATTCGTAGATAAATCCGACGGTGAGCACCGCCAGGAACACCATCATCGACCAGAAACCGTACACGCCGAGCTGACCGAAAGCCGCGGCCCACGGAAACAAGAAGCTGACTTCGAGGTCGAAAATGATGAACAGGATGGCGACAAGATAGAAGCGCACGTCGAATTTCATTCGTGCGTCGTCGAACGCGTTAAAGCCGCACTCATAGGCGGACAGCTTCTCCGGATCGGGCTGCTTGTAGGCCACCAGGAAGGCGACGACGAGAAGCGCAAGGCCGATCACCGCCGCCACGCCGATAAAGACAATGAGCGGCAGATAGGCGAGCAGCAATTGAGCCAAGGATTGACTCATATTGAACCCTTCTGGCGGGCAAACAAGGACACCCTCCCATATAGGAAAGGCGCCATAGGAAAGGCACCCGGCGCGGCGCTATCCCGCGTGCAACGGACGTGCGCCGATTTGCCCCAAAATCAAGCGGATTCGCGCTGCAAGCCGAATGCCGCGACCCTTAGCGCAGTGCACAAAAAGGTGCAAGGCAGGCTGCTGCATAGCGACCCGCACCACGCTCGGCGATGCCGGTTGCCGCGTCGCATTCTGCCACCACGCATGTTAGGTTCTCGCAATAACCTCCAGCCCTCTCGCTCCAACGCGATCCTGCTCGGCAGGGATCGCGAAAGCGACAATCTCCAACAGGTGAACGATGAACGATGCAACTCGGGCTGCGGCAATCCGCGGCGAAGAGCATTGGACCAGCAAAGACGGCAATGTGAAGCTGTTCATGTTCGAAAAATGCGGCGGCGATCCGAACAGCGCTGCCGGCACCGTCCTCTTCGTGCATGGCTCGTCGATGGCGTCACAGCCGACCTTCGATTTGCAAGTCGACGGCCAGCCCGATTCCTCGGTCATGGACTGGTTCGCCCGCCGCGGCTTCGACTGCTGGTGCCTGGACATGGAAGGCTATGGGCGCTCGACCAAGGATCGCGACAACAATGCCCCGATTGCACAAGGCGCTGACGATTGCTTCGCGGCCGCGACTTATATTCAGCGGCTCCGCGGCAAGCGGCCATTCCTCGTCTATGGCATTTCATCGGGCGCGCTGCGCGCGGCTTTATTCGCGCAGCGGCACCCGCAGTTTGTCGCCCGGCTCGCGCTCGATGCCATGGTGTGGACCGGCGAGGGCTCGCCGACGCTTGCCGAGCGGAAAAAGAGACTTCCCGAGTTCAAAGCCAAGAACCGGCGGCCGATCGACAAGGCGTTCATTCATTCGATCTTCGATCGCGATCATCCCGGCACGGCGGAAGAAAAGGTCATTGACGCCTTCGCCGATGCCGTCACTGCGCTCGACAGTTCGGTGCCGACCGGCACCTATGTCGATATGTGCAGCAGACTGCCGGTGGTCGATCCGGAGAAGATCACCGTGCCGACGCTGATCATGCGCGGCCAGTGGGACGGCATCGCGAGCGTCGAAGATCTGCTCGCGTTCTTCGGCCGGTTGCCGAATCCCGATAAGCATTTCGCGGTGATGCCGGGCATTTCGCACGCGAGCTTCCAGCAGAAAAATTACGCGCTGGTCTATCACATCCTGTGGAGCTTCTTTACCCAGCCGGCCCCGATCTATCGGGGGTGATGCAGCCAATAGATGCAGCCAACAATTGGTCGCATCTGAAACTTTTCCGATGCGGTCTCGTTGATTCAGGCACAAGGTCCTGAAACGATCGCGCAGCAAAAACACATGAGACTTGGTCCCTCAATGGTTGCTACCCTGCTGACCGCGGCAATACTGACGACGCCGGCCTCGACCACCATTGCGGCCTTTAGCCAGCACCGCGGCCACTCGTCCCAGCATCACACCACGGCGCAGCCGCCGGCGCGCATTGCCTGCACGGTTGTGGGATGCCAGCCAATCCCAGTCGTCTGCACGCCAGTACCGGGACGAACCTGGAGCGGGCTGCCGACCGGCTATGACGTGATCGTCTGCCCGCCGGGCGTTTCGCCGCCGCGGTAGAGCGGCAGCGGAATAGCTGAAAATCTTGTGTATTTTCAGTGGAATGGCGGGAGCGACGGGGCTCGAACCCGCGACCTTCGGCGTGACAGGCCGACGCTCTAACCAACTGAGCTACGCCCCCGCGGGCGCCGTCGGCAGTTAAGGCTGACCCTCCGCCAAGTCAAGGATTTAGGGCCTAAACGCGCTATTTCGCAGTGCCTTACCCTTGCCACAGAGGCGAACCAGATACGGCGGGCATGCAGAAAACATCGGTGGAATCGGCAAAATAGCGTGGTCAGCCGCAGCCGAATCGTTTAACTGCTTCGCTGTGAGCGGCGCTTTTTTTCGCGCCCCCGCTTTAAGAGGAGGGACTAATGGCGGCCAGTAAACCAACAGCTACGACCGTGACATTAAAGCATCTCGCCGCAAGCCTGGCGGAGGACAACGAGCTTTCCAAAAAGCAAGCCGAAGCCATCCTCGGCGGGCTTGTCGGCAACATCGTCAAGCACCTCAAAAAAGGCGAACGCATCCGCATCGGCGGCTTGGGCATTCTGCAAGTGAGAAAACGCGCCGCGCGCATGGGCCGCAATCCGGCGACCGGCGAACCGATTCAAATCAAAGCCAGCAAGAAGGTCGCGTTCCGCGCTTCGAAGGAATTGAAAGAGGCGATCTAATCACTTCCCTCGGCAGATCCGAAATTTTTGGATCTGGCGTCGCTCACCGCCCGCGTGCCGTCGCAAAGAAAATTGCGGCGGCCGCGGGTGTTTTTGTTTGGCAGTGAATCCCCGCAGAACAGTTTACGAGAGCGAAGTGCGCCAATCTAAAGACGCTTCTTCGCAAAAGCTCTGCCCGACGGCGACTTCTATTTCTCGAATGCAAACGCCTGCTTCTCGTCCGAGAACGCAACATAGGTCTTAACGGCCCAAGGCGCATATTTGGATGTATGGGGTACCTCACGCGCATTGTGCCTGCGAAGACGGGATCGCAGATCGGCCGCGGCACCGACATAATACCGATCCGGTTGTTGTAAGCTGCGAAGAATATAGACGTAGGTCATTCCGCGCTCTGATCTGCACAATCTCGCGGCAGCGTAGCCCGCCTTCGCCCTTTGGGCTACGGCGCGGCAGCCTTCGCTCGCTTAAGCACGGGTTGGCCTGCCGAGCCGTAGCTCGCAAAGCGAGCGAAGGCTGGTGGGCGGTGAAGGTCTCGAACCTCCGACCTTCTGCGTTGGCAATGTCAACACCACAGCGACCGCCGATTTTCGCGGCAACATCGTGCGCGTCGGGCTGAACTATCAATTCCACTGATCTGATTACGGCTTCCGCAAAAGCTTCGGCAGCTTCGCAACAGGTTTTGCGGCGTTTGTCTTGAACGTTGCAGAACGGCAGAGACCGCGGCGAGCGTTATGCGGTCCGGTCTCTCGCTCGTTTATTTCTGCGGGTTTGTCATTGCCCGTAGAGGGGGTCGCGCTCTGGCCGGATGTACGTTGGGGCGGCCTTAATTAATGAGCGTTCGCGCGAGAATGCGAAAGCCGCTTTATTCAGCGGACGTTCATGTGCGCGAGCCCCTAATAGGTGTCCCGGGGGGAGGATCAAAATCCCCGGAGATTAGAACATGAGTGAAAAAATGATCTCGCGTCGAGACGCATTTTCTCTTCTAGGACTAGCGGCTGCATTAGGCTTCGCATTACCAGCCGAAGTGCTGACGGCCTCCGATGCTGAGGCCCAGGCGCAGACAACCGCCCCAGCAACCACCCCAGCGCCGTCCGGAGGGACGGTTGGCATGCAGCGGCGTCACGCGCGACGCACTGGTCGCCATGAGCGGCGTCACGCGCGACGCACTGGTCGCCATGAGCGGCGTGAGACGCGGCGCGGAGGTGGCGAAGCCACAGAAAAGAAGTAATCCAGCCCACGCATTAATAACGCGAGGCCCACTGAGGCGGCAGAACTCGGTGGGCCTGTTGTTTTCTAGCGGAAGCAAAAGCTCCGGCAGCTTGGCGATATTCGCCGCGATCCGCCGCGCCGCCAGCTATCGTCAAATTTTCGCGAAATCAAACGCGAGCTGGTCAAACGTCACGCTTGACCGCCGGCGCTTTCGGATTCTCATTTCAATGCGATTGCGCGGCCAT
>Ga0187816_10000157_pt1 | contig 19056 bp, 17 predicted proteins | sample NC_wetland_sal_i_16_FD_132960 | JGI IMG/M metagenome (GOLD analysis project Ga0187816, IMG submission 132960) | Wetland sediment microbial communities from Neuse River Estuary, North Carolina, USA - SO4_1 | ecosystem: Environmental > Aquatic > Freshwater > Wetlands > Sediment | place: USA... | reverse complement strand
GAGGGACGCCTCGAATAAACTTGTTCGGCGTAGCTATTGGATGGATATGCCGGATGGCACGTTGGTGATGGTCATGACGCAAGGGATTGGCGCAAATCTGACGAACGATGAAAAGAAAGCACTTCTGATTGATCTAAAACGAGAGCACCTGATCGAACAGGTATGTGTTCAGAAGATTTTGCCGCCTGAAGTGTCGGAACCCGACAGCCTCGGCGGATGACGATTTCAACGATGATCGAAGCAATTTCACGCCTTTGTCGGATGCGAAGTTCACCTACCAGTCGACCCTGGTCCTCGAAAAGGAAATCGCCGAGCGCTCCTTTCTCTTCGTCGAATATGTCGGCGACTTCCCGAGCAACGGCCGCAGCAGCCAGTTGATCAATTCCGGTGGCGGCTACCGCATCGACGACCATCACCAGATCGACTTTCACGTCGGCCTCGGTATCGATCGCAACGCGCCAAATTATATTTTCGGCGTCGGCTATTCATTCCGTCTCGACCGTTTCCTGCAGCAGCGCGATCGTGCGCTGCCGTGGGCTACGTCGCCGAGCGCCGGTTTGACGACGCGATAACCGCTAAAGCATGATCCCAAAAAGTGGACGCCGGTTTTCGGAAAAGATCATGCTCAAACAAGAAGCTAAAGCGAAGTACCGATCAACCTAAAATCATTTCGCTTTAGCGATACCTATTTTTTGCTGAGCGCCGATCGCGACGCTTCCTCGGTATGGGCGCGGTTCGGACTGTGCGACATCGGTCCCCACCAATTCGACGGCGTATCGTCGCCCCACACCTTTGGTCGCTGCGGCCGGTCCTGATGCCACGGCCGCGGCTCGAAAAAGCCGAGCTCTTCGTCGTACATCTGGTCCATCTCGCAGAAGAATTCGACCACGACGCCGTCGGGGCTCTTGTGATAGATCGCAATATTGTGCCCGATGATATGCCGGAGCGGTCCCCAGGTGAGCGTGATCTTGTTCTTGGCCAAAAGATCGCTAGCGCGCTTGATATCGGACCAGTCGCGCACTTCAAACGCGATATGATGGATCGCGGTCTTGGCGTCACGGAGAAAATTCACGGTGTGATGATCGCGGCTGCAACGCAGAAACGCGAAGAAGTCGCTGCGCCAGTCGGAAACGCGAAAACCGAGGAGATCGCAATAGAACTTCACCATGCCGGCGACATCGGGGCAGGTATAGGCGATGTGGCCGAGTTTGAGCGGCATCACGCCGGTGAAGGTGTCGTCGTCCGCAGCGAAGTTGCAGTCGGGGAAGATTTCGAGCGTGGTCCCCTTGGGATCCTTGAACGCCAGCGCTTCGCGAATGCCGGGCGTGATGTCGTGGCGCCGCTCACTCTTGAGTCCGGCTTGCGTCAGCCGTGCGGCGATCGCGTCAAGGTCGCTGCCGGGCGCGATTTGAAAAGACAGCCGCGGTGCTTCGCCGGCGTCGCCGCGTTCGAGCGCGATCGCTTCCAGCCCGGATTTGGTGGCGAGGATCGCGCGGTCCTTGTCGCGCGCCACCAGGCTTAGTCCGACAATGCGGGTGAAATAGTCCACCATTCGTCCGATGTCCGGCGTCGTCAGCGTCGAGTGGCCGGCGCGTTTGACTTGCAGCATTGCGAACCTCTGCGATTAGGCTTCCGCCACTACGTTAACAGTATCCCGTGCACCGGCGTCGTCGTGCGCGCGTACCGTGACCTTCAGTTCGCCCAGTATCGGGCTCGAGCGGCAAACGAGGGTGTCGCCGGGCTTGACCGGACCGACGCCTTCCGGCGTTCCGGTATAGATCAGATCGCCCGGGTAAAGCGTGTAGAACGACGAGGCGAATTCGATCAGGCGCCGGCAGTCGTAGATCAGCATATTGGTATTGCTGTTCTGCCGCGTCTCACCGTTGACCGTGAGCGACAGCGGTAGCGCGTCGGGATCGGCAATCTCATCCGCGGTGACCATCCACGGGCCGAGCACGGCATAGCTGTCGATCGATTTACGAAAACTGCGGTCCTCGCGGCCGCGCACCGTCATATCGAGGCCGAGACAATAGCCGGCGACATGGTCGAGCGCGCGTGCGCGCGGAATGTCGCTACCGGCTTTTCCGATCACCATCACCAACTCGCCCTCGTGATCGTTGCGGCGTTCGGGGAAGCGAATGGCAATGCCTTCGGCCGGACCGATCAAGGCCGAATTTGCTTTAAGAAACATGCCGGCTTCGCCGATCTTGGCCGATTGCGTCGTGACCACTTGCGAACCGGGCTGGGCGGCGGCCGCGGTCATTTCGTTGATGTGGGCCTGATAATTGGTCGGCGCACAGGACAATTTCGTGGGTCGTGCCACCGGCGCCAGAAGCTTCACCTGCGCCAAAGCTTTGCCCGGCGTCTTGTCGGCGAGCCGCTGGATCTGCTCGCGCCATTGCGGCAGCGCCGCAATGACGGCATCGCCCTTCATGGCATAGGGTGCGGCGTTTCGGATTTCGGTTTGCGCCTGTGTGACATCGTGCACGCGGTCGCCGCGCACGATCCCGAGCCTGTCATCATCGTAACGGCAAAGCTTCATGGGCGATCCCTGGACAATCCTCGCGCCGTTGTCGCGCGGCATTGTCTCGCTACATTGTCTCGCGCTTGCAAATTTCTGGCAAGCGCTCGGTGAGAGTCGAAAGTTCACTCCGCCTGGCGGCGGGACAATCCAAACGTCACGGTCGATACGCAAACCAGGCTGACCGCAGCGGACAAAAAGAAAATTACGCGCGGCTGTCCATGATCCATCAGCATGCCATAGACGATCGGCGCAATGCTCGCGCCAATATTGAATCCCGTCGAGACGAAACCGAATACCGTGCCGAAAGCTCCTGGCGGCGTGATCGCGCGCACCAGCATGTCGCGAGACGGATAGGTGGTGCCGAGGGAAAATCCGCTTAACCCGGTCAAGCCAATAAGGACAGCAGAAGGAAGATCAAACAGGCCGATCAGCGCCGTCACTGCGCCGGCAATGGTGAGGCCCAAGGCGGCGATCAGGGCATGCTGGCGGATGCGGCCGGCCAGCGCGCCGCCGGCCAGCACGCCGATGGCATTCATTGTGAGGAGACTCGTGAGCGCGATGTTGGCGATGGCAGTGGGCGTGCCGTGCAGCGCGCCGAGTGCGACCACAAGATACGTATTGAGCCCGTTGCCCATGAGCGAGGTCAGAACGAAAAATGCGAGGTTGAGCAGGATCGCGGGCGAAAGCAGAAATTGCCAGCCCACTGCAGCGGATGAGGCGCTTTTGCCGCTTCTGCCGGCGCGACGCTGTTCGGCAATGGGTTCCGGTTGCGCGAGCAGTACCGCAAGAACGATAAAGCCGAAAATCGCAGCGCCGAGATAGGCGCCGCGCCAGCCAAAGAAACTCTGCATCGCCAAGAGCGTCACCGGCGCGATGGCGGAACCGAGCATCCCGGCGAAGGTGTGAAACGCAAAAATCTGGCTCAATCGCTCGGGCGGAGAATGATGAGAAAGCAACGAATAGTCCGAGGGGTGATAAACGGTATTGCCGAGCCCGGCGACGCCATACATGGCAATGAAGACCCAATATGAATTGAACAGGCCGGCGATCGCAAACGCCGCGCTGCTCAGCGCCAGGCCGACGATCAGGACAACGCGCGCCCCGATCCGATCGACCAAAAATCCGACCGGCGTCTGGAATACGCCGGAGACCACATTGAATACTGTGAGCGCCAGCGCAAGCTCGGTGTAGCTGACATTGAAATCGGTGCGCACAAAAGCCAGCAACGGCGCCAGCATCAACAGATAATAATGACTCATCAGGTGTGCGGCGCAGACGCCGGCAATCAACCGCGACTCGGCCGACGGCATCGCGCGTACTGAAGTGAATTGCGTCATTGCGGACGGGATGATTTTGCCGTCTGCAGCGCCTGCCAGATCCGGAACGGAGTTAATGGCATGTCGACATGCCGCACGCCGGAATCGGCCAGCGCGTCGAGCACCGCATTCATCGCGCAGGGCAAACCGCCGGCGCAGCCAGCTTCGCCGACACCTTTGACTCCCAGCGGGTTGGTCTTGGTCGGTACGCCATGATCTGCGACTGCGAAGGATGGAACGTCGGCCGCGCGGGGCATCGCATAATCCATGAAGGAACCGGTCAATAACTGACCCTCCTCGTCATAGACCGCTTGCTCCATATAGGCTTGGCCAATGCCTTGCACGACGCCGCCATGCAGCTGGCCTTCGACGATCATCGGATTGACCAGCGTGCCGAAATCATTGACGCAGGAATATTTGACGAGTTCGACAAAGCCGGTCTGCGGATCGACCTCGACTTCGGCGACGTGGCAGCCGTTCGGATAGGTCGACGCGCCCGGTCCGTCGCTGATGTGCACCACGTCGAGCGACTGCGGAACGTCGGCGGGCGGCTTGAGACCGCCGTGCAGTTTTTGCGCTAGCTCCACGATGGAAATGGCGCGATCGGTTCCGACAATGACAAAGCGCCCGCGTTCAAATGCGATATCCGCGGGCGCGGCTTCGAGCACATACGCCGCGAGCTGTTTGCCGTTCTCGACGACTTTCGCCGCGCCCTGAATGATCGCGGTGCCGCTATGCATCAGCGACTTCGAACCGCCGGAGCCGCCGCCGACTGGGATTTTGTCACTATCGCCTTGGACCAGCTTCACTTTCTCGACCGGAACGCCGAGCTGATCGCTTAGTACTTGAGCGAATGGCGTGGCGTGGCCCATGCCGAAATCGAGCGTGCCGGTGGTGAGCGTCACGGTGCCGTCGGCATTGAAAGTGATGCCGGCCAGCTCCTTCACCGGCGGCGCGGTCACTTCGAGATAATTGGTCACGCCCAGTCCACGCAGCTTGCCATGCTTACGGCTCTCGCGCTTGCGGCGCGCGAAGCCTTTGCTGTCGGCGAATTCGAGCGCGTGTTTTGTCAGCGCAATGAAATCACCGCTGTCGTAATTGGAAGAGGAGGCCACTTGCCGCGGCAATTCCTGCGGTCGAATCTGGTTGCGCCGCCGCAGCGCGACGCGATCGATTCCCATTTCGGCGGCGGCGGTGTCGATCAAGCGCTCCATATAATAGTTGCCCTCGGGCCGCCCGGCGCCGCGATAGGCCGTCACCTGCGTCGTGTTGGTGAGCACGCATTTGGTCGAGACTTCCATCAGCGGCGTTCGGTACATGCCCTGGACGTTCTTCACGCAATTGAGCGTGCCAAACAGCGGGCCGAACTGGCTCAGATGGGCGCCCATATTGGCGAAATTCGTCAGGCGCACAGCCAGAAAATTGCCTTCGGCATCGAGCGCCAGTTCTCCGAGCACTTCGTTGGCGCGGCCATGGCCGTCCGATACGAAGCTGCCGGAGCGCTCGTCGGTCCATTTCACCGGCCGGCCGAGCGCGCGTGCGGCGTGAAGGAGACAAATATATTCCGGAAACACCGCGGCCTTCATGCCGAACGAGCCGCCGACCTGGCCGGTGAACACGTGCATCTGCTTGGCGTCGACGCCGAGCGCTTCGGCAAGATGTGAGCGCATCCCGAATACGCCCTGCGACGGAACGTAAAGCGTGAACCGGCCGCCATCATATGAAGCAACCGCAACGCGCGGCTCGATGCAGTTGACCACGAGCCGGCTGTTCACAAGATTAAGCCGCGTCACATGCGCCGCGCGTGCGAATGCGGCTTTAACCGCCTCGGCGTCGCCGTAGTGATAATCGAGCGCGACATTGCCCGGCACATCGTCGTAGAGCCGCGGCGCGCCATCGCGCGTGGCTTGCTCTGCGGAAATCACCGCCGGCAAAGTCTCGATATCGACCACGACTGCTTCAGCCGCGTCTTTTGCCTGCGCCAGCGTTTGCGCAATCACGCAGGCAACGGGATCGCCGACGTAACGCACGCGATCGGTCGGCAGCGCATCGCGCCGCGGTTTTTTCAGCGGCGACCCGTCGCGGTTATTCAGGCCGACAAGACATTTGAGCGGGCCGTAGTCTTTCAGATCGGCGCCGGTATAGACCGCGAGCACCCCGGGCATCTGCGAAGCCGCTTTGGTGTCGATGCCGCGGATGATGCCGTGCGCATTACGGCTGCGAACCATGACACCATAGGCCTGCCCGGGAAGACTGACGTCGTCGGTGTAGCGTCCCTGGCCGCGCACCAGCATCGGGTCTTCGAGCCGCGGCACGGATTGTCCGACGGCAAACTTTTCGATTGCCAGTCGGTCCTCGGCCGCTTGCTCGGCCCGATTGGGGATTCCATGCAGATTCATGACGATCAGATCCGGAAGGTCTTAGACCCGTTTGAGATAAAGAACTTAGCCCACCCCGGCAACCGGGCGCCCAACATAGCTCATAGGCGCGCCAAGCACGGTATTGCCCTGTATTCCGCCCCTGTTACATTTCTGTCGACTTAGGCTTTGGAACAATAGACCGTTGCCGTCGAGCCCGTTTGATCGCGGTTCCGGTGCGGCAGGAAGGCATTGGAATGAACGACGAGGCCCCGCGCGGCGGCCTCGACGCCAATGGGGCCAAGCGCCGGCCTCGCTGGGGTCGAAGAACGCCATATGGCATTCGTCGCGAGCCTCGTGAGCATTGGCGCGCGCCGGTCGCCCCACACGACGTCGCGACTTATGCGGCGCTCGATCTTGGCACAAATAATTGCCGCTTGCTGGTGGCGCGTCCGACCCCCGATGGCTTTCGCGTCGTCGATGCATTCTCCCGCATTATCCGTCTCGGCGAAGGTGTCGCCGCCTCCGGGCGCATCAGCGAAGCGGCAATCATCCGCGCCGTCGAAGCGCTTCTGGTCTGCCGCCAGAAAATGCGCGCCCGCGGCGTAGGCCAGGCCCGGCTGATCGCCACGGCGGCTTGCCGCGCCGCCGAAAACGGCGAGGAATTTCGCTCTCGGGTGGCGAAGGAAGCCGGGCTCGAACTTGAAATCATCGATTCGGCGACGGAAGCGAGACTGGCGGCGACCGGCTGCACCGAGCTGTTCGATCCGGCGGCGAGCGGCATCATCCTGTTCGATATCGGCGGCGGATCGTCGGAGCTCGTTCGGCTCAATCGCTCGCGTCCGGGACGAAGCGGCCCGCCAAGCCCGGACATTGTCGGCTGGGCATCGTTGCCGGTCGGCGTCGTGACGCTGGCCGAGCGCTATGGTGGAAAAGCCGTCTCCCGCGAAATTTATAAAGGCATGGTTGAGGAGGTGGCTATCCTGGTCGATCGCTTCGCCGTCGAGCACGGCAGCGGTCTCGGCGCTTTCCATATGCTCGGCACCTCCGGCACCGTTACGACCATCGCCGGCATTTTCCTGCGCCTGGCGCGTTACGATCGCCGGCGCGTCGACGGTTGCTGGCTGACCGACGATGAAATTTCGCGCGTGGTCGGCGAACTCATGGCGATGAGCTTCGAAGAGCGCGCGGCCAATCCTTGCATCGGCGCCGAGCGCGCCGATCTCGTGCTTGCCGGCTGCGCCATTCTCGATGCCATCCGCCGCGCTTTTCCGTGCCAGCGGCTGCGCGTCGCCGATCGCGGGCTGCGTGAAGGCATGCTGGTCGAGATGATGCGCGAGGACGGGGTCTGGGGCGAAGCGTAAAGCGATCAGCGGATGGCGCGGCTCAAGGACCAAAAACGCAGGACCGCGTCGTCGCGGGCCTGGCTCACGCGCCAGATCAGCGATCCTTATGTGGTGCGCGCCAAACGCGAAGGCCTGCGCTCGCGCGCGGCGTTCAAGCTCGCCGAGATCGACGATCGTTACAAAGTGCTCAAACCCGGCGCCCGCGTCGTCGATCTTGGCGCCGCACCAGGCGGCTGGAGCGAGATCGCCGCGCGCCGCGTCGGCACGAGCGGCCGCGTCATCGCGCTCGATATTCTTGAGATGAAACCCATTCCGGGCGTCGAATTTTTGCAGCTTGATTTTCTCGATCCATCAGCCCCGAAGCGTCTTGAAGCGCTGCTCGGCAGCAGCGGCGCAGCAATGATCCAAGCGACTGCAGACGTTGTGCTCTCCGATATGGCGGCGAATTCCACCGGGCATCGCCAGACCGACCATTTGCGCATCATGGCGCTGGCTGAAGCCGCCGCCGATTTCGCACGCGAAGTGCTCGCGTCGGGTGGTGCGTTTCTGTGCAAGGTCCTGCAAGGCGGCGCCGAGGCGGCGCTCCTTGCTACGCTCAAGCGCGATTTCTCAAGCGTCAAGCACGTCAAGCCGCCGGCGAGCCGCAGCGATTCGGCCGAGCTTTATCTCTTGGCCAAGGGGTTTCGCGGCTAGCGTGCCAATTCGGCGCTTTCGCCTGCAGCTTCCGGCTTTCTCCCCGCAAGCTCCGCGCCGGCGTCGTGCGGCAGCCGCATGAAAATGAAAACCGCACTGGCGGATAACAGCCCAACGAACAGGAAGGCCGGCGGAAAATCATTGATGCCCATGGTCGTGGAATGTCTCAGCCGCAGCATCAGCTCGACCACCAGCGCGCCGATAGCGACGCCCGTCGACAACGAAAGCTGCTGAGCGGCCGCGACCATCGCCGTTGCCCGGCTCATTTTCGCCGGTTCGATCTCGGCATAGGCGATGGTGTTGATGGCGGTGAATTGCAGCGAGCGGAAAAAGCCGCCGGACAACAGGATCGCCACCATGGCGGCAAATGGCATGCCCTGCACGAAGCTGGCGCAGGCCGTCAAAAAGACGCTGCTGATCAGCGCGTTGTAAAGGAGTACGTTGCGGTAGCCGAAGCGGTGCAAGACGCTTGCGACCGCCGCCTTCATGAACATCGAACCGAGCGCGGTGGTAAACGTGATAAGGCCCGATTCAAACGGCGTGAGATGAAACCCGATCTGAAGGAGTAGCGGCAGCAGAAACGGCAGCGCGCCGATACCGAGCCGAAACAAAAACCCGCCGAAAATACTGGCGCGAAATGTCGGCAGCCGGAACAGATTAAGATCGAGAATTGGCGCCGGCGTGCGCCTGGCATGGATCAGATAGGCGAGCGCCGAAATCGCGCCGCCGCACAACAGCGATGCCACGACGCTTGTAGGCAAAAATTCCAGCCCCATGGCGGAGAGGCCGAACGCCAATCCGGCAATGGCGCCGCCGGCGAGCACAAAGCCAACAAAGTCGAAGGGGTCGGGGTGCTCAATGCGGATATTCGGGATAAAGCGCGACGCCATGGCGATACCGACGAACCCGATCGGCACATTGATTAAAAAGATCCAATGCCACGACGCGTAAGTCGTGATGAAGCCGCCGAGCGGCGGCCCGCAGATCGGACCGATCAGCGCGGGGATGGTGACGAGCGACATGGCGTTGACCAGGCGGCGCTTGTCGATGCTGCGCACCATGATCAGCCGCCCGACCGGCGTCATCATGGCGCCCCCGGCGCCCTGCACGATACGAGCCAGCACGAATTCCTCGAGCGAGTGCGAGGCGGCGCAGCCGATCGAGCCCAGCACGAAGACGCCGATCGCGGCGCGGAACACGTTGCGGGTGCCGAACCGGTCGGCAGTCCAGCCGCTGGCCGGGATGCAGATCGCCAGCGACAGCAGATAAGAGGTGACGGCGAGCTTCAAGGCGAGGGGATTGGTGCCAAGCGCTTGCGCTATAGCCGGCAGCGAGGTCGCGATGACCGTCGAGTCCATGTTCTCCATGAACAGCGCGGTCGCCACGATCAGCGGCACGATGCGATCGGAAGGGGGCGATTCCATTCTGGGCGGCTATCGATTGCTGGGGTAGCCTGTCTGCCGCCTGTACCCTGTCTGCCGCCTGTACGCCAATCTCATGCAAGCCGCTTCGCCGCCTCCTCGACCATGCTGAGGTCGGAATATTTCTTGACGTCGAGGTCGTCCTTGAGGAATCCGACTTCTTTCTGCTGTTTGAGGTTATTCTGCAATGCGGCGAGATTCGGCGTGCCGTTCGGATCGCGGTATTGATCGCGGCTGGTGAAGGCCCAGTCCATGCGCGCCGGCGGTGCTTTGTTGAGCCGCGCGACGATGGCGACGGCTTCATCGTGATTCTTTGGATCGATGTACCAGCGGATCGCGCGCACGGTATCTTCGAGAAAATCAATCAATACGGCGCGGTTCTTCTGGATGAAACTTTCGCGGGCCGTCCATATTGTCAGTTGAGTGACGCCGAAGGCATCGCGCTGCGTAAATAGCGTGTGGGCCATGGCGCGAAGATCTGGATCGAGCGAGAACGGCGGCACCGCGCTGATCAGATCGGCTTTCTTCTCGGCCAGCATCGCGCGCATGGCCGGGAACGGCGCCTCGACGATCGTGTAATCCCTGTTGGCTTCAAGCCCGCTGCGGCGGAGCATCGCGCGCATGGCAATATCCACCGCGCTGCCCATGGCGTTGGTGGCGAGCACCTTGCCCTTGAGATCCGCGACGCTTTGGATCGGGCCGTCGTTGCGCACCATGAACTCGTTGGAGCCATGGCCCGGCACGCCATCCTGGATTTCATCGCAGATGACGCGCAGCTCATCCATATGCGCATTCTGGATCGCCAGGCCGAATGACGAAAACGCCAGTGGTCCAATGTCGAGTTCGCCCGCAGCGAGCGCCGTAATAACGGGAGGCGTGCCTTCGAACCGCGTGGCTTCCGCGACATAGGAGCGGCCGAAGTGGGTCAGCAGCTCTTTTTTCTCGAGCACCAAAGGCGCAAGCGAAGCAGGCACCACCACCCAACCGATGCGGATCTTGAGTGGCCCGCCCTGGGCGCTTGCTCGGCCTCCGGCAGCGAGCGCCGCGGCAGCGACGCTCCCAATCCCGAACTGGCGCCGATCGACAGCCTTTTTCATGTGATTCCTCCGCTATTTCGCGCCGGAGGCCTATGAATTGCGACCAAGGCGTGCTATCGACCGCCGCCAACCCAAAAGCGGGCTCCAAAGTGGGCCCCAGCGGGCCATCGACTCGGACGAGCGACCATCCGCTCGCCCGCGCGGCGTCCGCCATTTCGGGCCAGCCGGAGTTGGCAATGGCAACGAATTCAAGAGACCTACTGCGCGAAGCATACACCTTCGATGACGTGCTGTTGAAGCCAGGGCTTTCCGACGTCATGCCGTCGGACGTCGATATCCGATCGCGCATCACACCCAACATTCTGCTCAACATTCCGATCGTCGCCTCGGCGATGGATACGGTGACGGAAGCGCATATGGCGATCGCCATGGCGCAGGCTGGCGGCATCGGCGTCCTCCACCGCAATCTCGATCCCGAAGCGCAAGCCGTGCAGGTGCGGCAGGTGAAGAAATTCGAATCCGGCATGGTCGTGAACCCGGTCACGATCAATCCGGAAGCGACGCTCGCCGATGCGCTGACCTTGATGCAGGAGCATCACATTTCCGGGATTCCGGTGGTCGAAGGCGCCAGCAATGGACGGGCCGGCAAGCTGGTCGGCATTCTTACCAACCGCGACGTGCGGTTCGCCACCGACAAGCGGCGAAAGGTTGCCGAGCTGATGACCAAGGAGGGATTGGTCACGGTGCGCGAAGGGGTCAAGCAGGACGAGGCCAAGCGGCTCCTGCATCAGCACCGTATCGAGAAGCTTCTGGTCGTTGACAGCGCTTATCGTTGCGTCGGCCTGATCACGGTGAAGGATATTGAAAAATCCGTGGCGCATCCGAACGCCTGCAAAGACGAGCAGGGGCGGCTGCGCGTCGCGGCCGCGACTTCGGTTGGCGAAGCCGGTTACGTGCGAAGCGAGCGTCTGATCGACGCCGGCGTCGATCTTTTGGTCGTCGACACCGCCCACGGCCATTCGCGGCGCGTGCTTGAGGCGGTGACGCGGATCAAGCACATGTCGAATGCGGTGCAGGTCGTGGCCGGCAATATCGCCACGGCGGAAGGCGCAAAGGCCTTGATCGACGCTGGCGCCGATTCCGTCAAAGTCGGGATCGGTCCGGGCTCGATCTGCACCACGCGCGTCGTCGCCGGCGTTGGTGTGCCGCAGCTCACCGCAATCATGGATGCGGTCGATGTGGCGAAACAGACCAACACACCGGTGATCGCCGATGGCGGAATAAAATTCTCCGGCGATCTCGCCAAAGCGCTCGCCGCCGGCGCCGACTGCGCCATGGTCGGCTCATTGCTCGCCGGCACTGACGAGACGCCCGGTGAAGTGTTCCTCTATCAGGGCCGCTCCTACAAGACCTATCGCGGCATGGGCTCAGTCGGCGCGATGGCGCGCGGCTCCGCCGACCGTTACTTCCAGCAGGAGATCAAAGACACGCTCAAGCTCGTTCCCGAAGGCGTCGAAGGGCAGGTGCCGTACAAAGGTCCAGTCGCCAATGTGGTGCATCAGCTGGTCGGCGGATTGCGCGCCGCCATGGGTTATGTCGGCGCCAAGGATCTCGCGGAACTTCATGACAAAGCCGAGTTCGTACGGATTTCCGGCGCCGGACTTCGGGAAAGCCACGTTCACGACGTCACGATCACGCGCGAGAGTCCCAATTACCCGAGCCGGGAGTAAAGGGCCTCCGATGGCAGCCGCGGCGCCCGATCCGTTCGCCAAGATCCGCAACGCCACCGATGCGCATCGGGCGCGGCACGGCTGCAGCGCCTTTCCATATTCAAATGGACCGCTGCTGGCGGCGCTGGCCGGTGCCGCCAACGCGCGCCGGATCCTCGAGCTTGGGACGGCGCTCGGCTATACCGCCCTGTCGTTCGCATCTGGCGTGCGCGACGCGACCGTCGACACGGTCGAGCGCGATCCGGATCACGTTGCGCTTGCGCGCGAAAACATTGCCGCCGCCGGCCTCGATCACCGCATCACCGTACACGAGGGCGAATTTTCGAGCGTGCTGCCGACGCTCGATCCCGGCTACGACGTTGCATTTTTCGACGGCGGCGCGCCGGTGCCGGCCTTGCACAAAGCTCTGCGCGGGCTCCTTCGCACCGGCGGCACCTTGATCACCGCCAACCTCAATCACGGCGGCACGGCGGACACCGTACGCAAAGCCTTGTTCGAGGGAAAAACATGGCGCAGCGCTTTGGTGGACGAGAAAGGCGAGACCGCGATCAGTGTGAAATTGTAGCGCCGATATAACCTGGTCAGCGTGTCCAAGCTGGCGGACGTCAATGCTGGGGAAGAAGATCATGACCGTCCAAGAGGTGTTGCTGCCGCTGTTTCTGGAAGTGATCCTGACTTTTGCACTGTTGTTTTGGCTCGCGCCGTTGCGCGGACGCGACTTCAGTTCGGGAGTAACGCGGCCGGAGAACGTGGCGCTGCGCGAGCCGAACTGGTCGCAGCGCAGTCTGCAAGTCGGCTACTCCTACAGCAATCAATTCGAGCTGCCGGTCCTGTTTTACGTGCTGACGATCCTCGCTTGGGTGACGCGGCATGCAGATGTCATTTTTGTGGTGTTGGCCTGGATATTCGTAATCTTCCGTTATCTGCAGGCCTATGTGCACGTGACGAGCAATCAGGTGCGGCTGCGCGGTGCCTTCTTCGGCGTCTCGGCGGTAGTGCTCGCGATCATGTGGGTTATCTACATTGTCGAAATGCTGACCAGCCCGTGGGTCTAATATTGGGGTTTAATATTGGGTCTAACATTGCGCTCTGATATTTGGATCTAACGCGATGCCGCTCGACTTTTGTCATCCGACGGCGCCGCACGAGCGGCTTCGATTGCCGGAATGGTATGTCTCGCGCTTGATGATGGATCGCGCACTCGACGCCGTGGTGCGGCGGGTCAACAAGCTCGACCGCGCGCACGATGTTCCTTATCTCGCCGGCTATAGTCTCGACGGCAAGACGATTTACATCGACCGCCACATGCCGCGCGCGTTTAGGTTTCGCGGCCGCAGCGTCGAGACCGACCGCTTTCTCGTCTTGCATGAGGAAGTCGAGAAGACGCTGATTGATCAGCTCGGCCTGCACTATCTGCATGCGCACCAGATTGCGACCCGTGCCGAGCAGGCGGCGGTCCGCGCCGCCGGCCTCACATGGCGCGACTACGACCGTTTCATGCAGAAATATGTCAAAACCATTGGCGACGAACGTCTGACCAAAGTACCGAAGGATCTCGATCTCAAGCCCTATCGTGATGAGCGCGATGACGATCTGTTGCGACGCATGCTGGCGAGCGTAAAAGCCGGCAAAACGCCGAAAGGGCTGCATGTGCGCGATCTGGCGGAAGCGATCCGGCAATTACGGCGCCGGGTGCGGCGTGACGGCACGCTTGGCGCGCAGCGCGCCACTGCGGTGTCGCGCACAGCGAAGTAGTGTTGCAAAGCAGCTCGCCCAAAGTGACCCACCCATGATTCCTTCGGCCCGACTGTCCGCCGCGATCGAGGTCTTCGCCGAGGTCGAAGCACGGCGGCGGCCGGCGACGGATGCGTTGAAAGATTGGGGGCTGTCGCATCGCTTTGCCGGCTCCGGCGACCGCGCCGCCATCGCGGGTCTCGTCTACGACGCGTTGCGACGAAAATCTTCTGCGACCTGGCTGATGGGCGAGGCAAGTCCGCGCGCGACGCTACTTGGCATGTTGCGCCGGGAGCGGGGGCTCGATGCCGAAGCCATTGCCGCGCTGTGCAATGGTAGCCGCTATGCGCCGTCGCCGCTCACTCAAGAGGAGACGGCGGCGCTCGCCACCGGCGCGCTCACCCGCGCGCCGGCTTACGTCGAAGGCGACTATCCGGAATGGCTGGATTCGCACCTTCAACGCGTGTTCGGCGATGAACGGGCCGCCGAAGGCGCCGCGCTCGCCAGCCGTGCGCCGCTTGATCTGCGGATCAATACGCTAGCCGGCCAGCGAGACCAGGCGCTGGCGAAGCTTCAACACCTCAATGCTGCGCCGACCCGTTGGTCTCCGATCGGGCTGCGTCTTCGGCTTGCCGCTGAGGCCAAAAGTCCCGCAATCCATGCCGAGCCGATTTTTCTTAAAGGCCAGATCGAAATCCAGGATGAGGGCTCCCAGCTCGCGGCGCTGCTGGCCGACGCCAAACCCGGCGAGCAGGTGGTCGATCTGTGCGCCGGAGCTGGCGGCAAGACACTGGCGCTCGCCGCGGCGATGGACAACCGTGGCCAGATCTACGCCACCGATCTCGACAAGCGTCGCTTGGCGCCGATCCATGCGCGGCTTGAGCGCGCCGGCGCGCGTAATGTTCAGGTGCGAACCCCGACCGGCCGCGGCGTCGGTAGTGACGTTCTGGCCGATCTCGCCGGCCGCGCCGATCTCGTCATGATCGATGCGCCATGCACCGGCACCGGCGCTTGGCGGCGAAACCCCGATGCCAAGTGGCGCATTCGCCCCGGTGCGCTGGCCGAACGTATCAAGGAACAACAGGCCGCGCTTGAGCGGGCCGTGATACTTGCCAAGCCGGGCGCGCGGATCGCTTATGTCACCTGTTCGGTCCTGGCTGAGGAAAACAACGATCAGGTCGGGGCGTTTCTGATACGGCATCCTGATTTTTCCGTGGAAAAGCCGGCCGAGGTGATGAAGGTCTTAGGCGAGCGCGCCTATCTTTTCGCGCGCGCGGTGCTTATCTCGGATGAGGGGCTCTTGATGACGCCGCGCCGGACCGATACCGACGGCTTTTTCGTCAGCGTGTTGCGGCGTCACCAATCTTCGTAGAGCGATGATTTTCCCTGCGATGCTCGACAGGGCGAAGAGGTTGCCGTAGAACCCGCCATGGCGTCCCACGACAAGATTCTCATCGTCGATTTCGGCTCGCAGGTCACCCAGCTGATCGCGCGACGCGTGCGTGAAGAGAAGGTTTATTGCGAGATCGCGCCGTTTCAGAAGGCCGAAGAAGCGCTGCGCGCATTACAGCCGAAGGCGATCATTCTCTCCGGCGGCCCGGCTTCGGTGCTCGACAAGGACGCGCCGCTCGCCCCGATGGCCGTTTACCAGGCCGGCGTCCCCGTGCTCGGCATCTGCTATGGCGAGCAGGCCATGGCGCAGCAGCTTGGCGGCAGGGTCGAGGGCGGACATCATCGGGAATTCGGCCGCGCCGAAATTGAAGTGACGAAAGCCTCGCCGCTGACGAACGGCGTCTGGGAAGTCGGCCAGCGCTATCCGGTGTGGATGAGCCACGGCGACCGCGTCACCAAGTTGCCGGCGGGATTCGCCGCGATCGGCACCTCGTCAAACGCGCCGATCGCGATGATCGCCGACGAAGCGCGCAAATTCTACGCCACGCAATTCCATCTTGAAGTCGTGCACACCCCGCACGGTGCCGCCATCCTGCGCAATTTCGTGCGCAAGATCGCCGGTTGCACCGGCGACTGGACCATGCGCGCCTTCAAGGAGGAGGCGATTGAAAAGATCCGCCGCCAGGTCGGCAGAGGCAAGGTGATCTGCGGGCTGTCCGGTGGTGTTGATTCGGCGGTGGCGGCGGTGCTCATCCACGAGGCGGTCGGCGAGCAGCTCACCTGCGTCTTCGTCGATCACGGCCTTCTTCGTCTCGCCGAAGGCGAGCGTGTCGTCGCGCTGTTCCGCGATTCTTACAATATACCGCTGGTCCATGTTGAAGCGGAGGATACTTTCCTCAAAGCGCTCGAAGGCGTCGACGATCCTGAGCAAAAGCGCAAGATCATCGGCAAATTGTTCATCGATGTATTCGAGGCCGAAGCGAAGAAGATCGCAAGTGATGGGAAAGGATCGGCGCAATTTCTGGCGCAGGGCACGCTTTATCCCGACGTGATCGAGAGCGTGTCGTTCACCGGCGGGCCGTCGGTCACGATCAAGTCGCATCACAATGTCGGCGGGCTGCCGGAGCGGATGCATTTGAAGCTGGTCGAGCCGTTGCGCGAATTGTTCAAGGACGAGGTGCGCGCGCTCGGCCGCGAGCTCGGTCTGCCGGAAGCCTTTGTCGGCCGCCATCCGTTTCCTGGGCCCGGTCTCGCGATCCGCTGCCCGGGCGCGGTCACGCGCGACAAGCTCGATATCCTCCGCCTCGCCGACGATGTTTTCATCGAGGAAATCCGCCGCGCCGGGCTCTATGACGACATCTGGCAGGCCTTCGCGGTGCTGCTGCCGGTGCGCACCGTCGGCGTGATGGGCGATTTTCGCACTTACGACTATGTCGTCGGCCTGCGCGCGGTGACGTCGACCGACGGCATGACCGCGGATTTTTATCCGTTCGATATGAACTTCCTCGGCACCGTGGCCACCCGCATCGTCAACGAGGTCAAGGGCGTCAACCGCGTCGTCTATGACGTGACGAGCAAGCCGCCGGGCACGATCGAGTGGGAGTAGCGTAAATAGCAACAAAGCCGGTAAAGCATGTCCGATCCGCGGGGCCGACTTAACGGCCACGTCAGGCGGTGCCGCTATCAATTGAATGCACTGTCACCGTAACGTCCTCGTAACGCGAAAGGGATTGACGATGCGGGAGAGACCGTCGTCAAGCGGGGTTACGGCCTCTTTGCCATCCGTTGATAGCTAGGCGTTAATTGTGAGCTAAGCAAACAGAATGCGGGAGAGCAGGATGTCACGTGACGCAGCTAAGATCATAATGGAGGTTATTACAAAAAACGCCGCAGAGCAGGATGTCGTTCTGACGCAAATTCGGTCCTTGTGCACTGAAGATGAGTTTAGTGAATACCGGCGCATGATCGGAAGGTCCATGGGAGCCATGCTATTTGAGATCATAAATCCCATTGTTGCGAAATATCCTGAGTTGAAGCCCACCCAGCTAAGCTAGCCTAGACGTTAATTGGGCGCGCCACCTAGTAAGCGAGTGGGCGGATTGCCCTTGCTTGCCGAAAGAGAACGCGACTTGCGGAATAGTCGTTTCTCCAAGATCGTAAGACTGAATCCACCATGCATGCTTCTCGGAGATCCAATGCCAATCACCATCTACGGCATCAAAAACTGTGACACGATGAAGAACGCGCGCGCCTGGCTCGACAAGCATCGCGTCGATTACGCTTTTCATGATTGCAAGACCGCCGGCATCGAACGCGCGCAGCTCGAAGAGTGGTGCAAGAAGGTCGGCTGGGACACGCTGCTCAACCGCGCCGGCACGACCTTTCGCAAATTGCCGGACAAAGACAAGAACGGTCTTGATGCCAAAAAAGCAATCGCGCTGATGCTGGCGCAGCCGTCGATGATCAAGCGGCCGGTGCTCGATCTCGGCCGCGGCAAACTCTTGGTCGGATTTGCGCCGGAGACCTACAGCGCGGCGATGGCGGCGCGCTGATTCGCTTCTGCCAGCTGCGAAAGCCTGATGCGGCGACGAGCAATCATCTCCGTGATGTAAAAATGCCGGCATAGTTGCGGCGAGTCAGTAGAAGCACTGTCCAAAATCGGTGGCGATTGTGAGTGCCTGACGGCGAAAATTCGCCGCCGGGAACTTTCGTGCGGGCCGCGCGTCGCGAAACAGCCTGAGTCATTTTCCGGCCATCACTCGACCATGCTTTGTCCAAGAGCATTGTCCAAGAGCTTGGGCTTGTTAACGCCGGCGAAACGCCCTGGGGCGAGGGCGCAGGTGTCAGAATTACGCGTTGTCGGAATTACGCGTCGGGAAAGAGGCTGGAGGTCTGCATGAATTCGCGTGCGTTCGTCGGCGGCATTGCCTTTGCCGCCGGCTCACTGCTTTCTATTTTTTCCGCTCAAGCCGCCGATCTGCCGCCGGCTCGCGCGCCGGCGGTAGTGCCGCCGGTCGCCTATGCGCCGCCGGTTTACAATTGGTCGGGCTTCTACGTCGGCGGCAATCTCGGCGCGGGCTTCGCCAACTCCTCGTGGAGCGACTTCTTCACCGGCGCGCACGACACGTTCAGCAAGGATGGCTTCATCGGCGGTGGGCAAATCGGCGCCAACTGGCAGATCAACGTGCTGGTGCTCGGCATCGAAGGCGATTTCGACTGGACCGGGCTCAAAGGCAGCGGTCACGACTCGCTCGCCAACACCATCAATACCAACACGCAATGGACGTCGACCGTTACCGGACGCATTGGCGCGGCTTTCGATCGGCTGTTGGTGTATGGCAAGGGCGGCGTGGCCTTTGCGCATGACAACGATAGTCTCAATGACACCTCCGGCAACACCGCCAGCGCGAGCCTGACGCGGACCGGTTGGACCGCCGGCGCCGGCCTTGAATATGCGTTCGCGCCGAATTGGACCGCCAAGATCGAATACGACTATCTCGGCTTCG
>Ga0187816_10000156_pt1 | contig 19122 bp, 18 predicted proteins | sample NC_wetland_sal_i_16_FD_132960 | JGI IMG/M metagenome (GOLD analysis project Ga0187816, IMG submission 132960) | Wetland sediment microbial communities from Neuse River Estuary, North Carolina, USA - SO4_1 | ecosystem: Environmental > Aquatic > Freshwater > Wetlands > Sediment | place: USA... | reverse complement strand
CGTCGCTGCATCAGGCTTTCGCCCATTGTGCAAGATTCCCCACTGCTGCCTCCCGTAGGAGTCTGGACCGTGTCTCAGTTCCAGTGTGGCTGATCATCCTCTCAGACCAGCTACCGATCATTGCCTTGGTGAGCCATTACCTCACCAACTAGCTAATCGGGCGCGGGCTCCTCCTCCGACGCATTACTGCTTTGAATCCTCGGACCAGGGTCCAAGGAATGTTATGCGGTATTAGCCCCGCTTTCGCGGGGTTATTCCCCATCGGAGGGCAGATTGCCCACGTGTTACGCACCCGTGCGCCGTGCGCCCATCCCTGTATTGCTACAGGAACTGCGCACGCGACTTGCATGTGTTAAGCACGCCGCCAGCGTTCGTTCTGAGCCAGGATCAAACTCTCGTTTGAAGCCTGTCGCTTGGCGCAATAAAATAGCCCGGGTTTTATCCCGAGCCAGCCTACCAAGCAAAATTGTTAGTCGCTCAAATTAACTCAAATTTCCCATCCGGTCCTGACCCGCTTACGCAGGCTAGGCTCGAACCCGAATGGGGTCGAACAGATTCTGGCACATCGTATCGGTTGTCAAAGAGCGGTTGTTCTGCCTCCCTGTCCAGCAGAGTGGCTACCAGCGAACCTTCTAAGCTTACCACCCCCACCGTCTTTGTCAACTCCCATTCACCCTCTATTTTTGTTTTCCACATTTTTCAACAGATCGATGTCTTCCTGCCTGTGTAGTGGCCGAACTTCAGATCGGCCACTTTTGCCGTTCGCTGAACGGGGCGGTGCTGAACTTTGGATCACCCCTTAAATCGCCGTAATTACCGATATGGTATAATACTTTTTAGCTATGCCCTCCAACAGGAAACAGCCCCGCCTCCCCGCCCAATACTACATCGGCACCAAATCCCACTTCATCACCATCTGTTGCGATCTTCGCCAGCCCTATCTCGCGAACCCAGAAACCGCCGAACTGGTCCACGAATGTCTCATCGACTGTGCTCAGCGATACTCCTTCGTTCTCCACGCCTACTGTCTCATGCCCGATCATCTGCACCTCCTCGCGCAAGGGACTCATCCGTTAGCGGACTTAACGAAATTCATTCGTATCCTTAAATCGCGCACCGCTTTCGAGTTCTGCCACCGCGATGGTCGACGCCTTTGGGAGATGAGCTACTACGACCATATCCTCCGCAGTTCCGATTCGCCCGAAGACGTCGCGCATTACATCTGGTGGAATCCCGTTTGAAAGCGTCTCTGCACCTCTCCGTCAGAATTTCCTTTTTCTGGCTCTCAAACAATTCCGTGGAAGACGCAGCCAGCTCCCGCCTCACCCTGGTCTCCTCCTTGGCGGCCAAACCGGCCAGTCTAAAGACTGGCCACTACACAACCCCACGGCCCCCAACGTTTCGCGTAGCCTGTGTAGTGGCCGAACTTCAGATCGGCCATTCTTGTACTTCGGCTGAACGTGGTGGCCGAACTTTAGATCGGCCCGTTCTGCAGTAATCGGCCGGTTTACTCTGGCAGCAGCATGCACCCCGTTTGACCCATATGTCCTGCCGGGTGCCCCACACGTCGGTGTTACGTGTGGGCTCTTGGGCTGGCTTAAGCGGATACCGGGGATAGCCGGGACGTTCCCCAGGCCTAACAACCTTCCACAACCTCGACGCGCCACCCAAGAACCAGAAACTCGCCAGCTTCCCAAAGTCACGCGCATTCGCTGTGTTCACCGTAATTCCCGGCGGGTGGCGCACCCTCAGACCGCTAGCACGACTTTGGGTGGCCCATCCTTTCGCGCAGTCTGCGAAAGGGTGGGGCCGCTTTTCGCTGGCAACCCTCTGTACTTGTCGTTCTACTTTTCCACTCTGCGCCGCTGGCGAATCGTCCGCCTCACCTGATCACAACTCGCCAGGTCGAACAACAGCACCGGTCGCCGATCCCGAAATTCCGCAACAATCCGCACTTCCCCGCCCATCGTCTTCACCGTTTCCGAAGCGTCGAGAGCAACAGATCGCTCCGCTTTTCCAGCCGCGAAATCCGGTAGAATCATGCCGTGAACTTTGAATGGGACCCGGACAAGGCTCGCAAGAATCGTCGAAAACATCGGGTTGCGTTTGAGGAAGCGGCTACTGTTTTTGGCGATCCCTTCGCTGTCATTTATCAGGATCCGGACCATTCGACCGCTGAGGAGCGATTCATTACCGTCGGAATGTCTGGCGCAAAGAGACTCTTAATTGTCGCCCATGCCGAGCGAGGCGAGAAGATTCGGATCATAGCGCGCGTCAGACAACGCAGCGCGAGAAAAAACACTATGAAGAAAGCAACCAGTAAACGAAAAAAGACGGATGAACTACGCCAGGAGTATGACCTCGCCAAATTGACGGGCGGCGTTCGCGGCAAATACCTGGAGCGCTATCGCACCGGCACGAATCTCGTCCTTCTGTCTCCTGATGTGGCTCGGTACTTCCGCGACGGCCAGTCCGTCGATACCGCGTTGCGAACCCTGATCCGCACCTCCAAACGCCAGCTCCGTCGCGCCCACTAGTAACTCCGCACTGTGCCGGGTGCCCCATGCTCGGGGTTTGAGCGCGGCTCTTGAAGTTCTCCTTCTTTACCTTTAAACCTTTCTACCTTTTCACTTTTCTACTTTCTGTCTTCCTTCTTTCCACACCCGTCCGAAACAGCCCCCGGCTGGCTCTTCCGCCCTTACACTCTTCCAACGTCCGCTATTTCTTCGGCGGTGTCTGGGCCTGCGGCGGCTGCTCGCTGCTGGGAGGAACGATGTTCTTCATGCGCATGTACGTAACCAGGTTGCCGTAGTGTTCCAGATCGTGCATATTGTTGACCGTGAGCGCGGCAAGTCTCGGCGCGTCATTCCCGAAGAGCTTCACCATTTGCGTGGCCGACGCGTCAGTCATGCCGTCGTAGGCCTTGTCGCAGTAGGCGAAGGCGCTATTAAGCGCGGCGATCAGATCGGCCTTGGAAGTCTTGGTCTGTTCGATCTTCAAATCAGGATTTTTCTCGCCGAGCGCGATGGAACAAAACATGTACTGGGCATCGGCCACATGTCCAAGGATCTGGCCGTAGCTGCGGACCGTGTCCGTGGGCTTGAAGTTGTAGTTCTCCTCGGGCATTTTTTGGGCTGAACGCAGCAGGATATCCTTCACCCTTCCGTAGGCCATCTTATTCCAAGTGCTGAGCGGATTCTCCGGGGCAGGCGCGGCTGGCTTCTCCTGAGCCAGTGTGACCGCCGCGGCCGGCACAACTAGGCAGACCAATAGCATTCGCAGAATGGTTCGCATGAGTACACCTCCTGAAGGCACATACGCAACGCAGCCGGAAAAGTTGCACCCCCCGGGCGGGTGGCCCAGCCTTCCGCTCCGCTCTTTCCATGCATAGATGGGACTGCTCATTACCCTCGCCATCTATCACAAAAACGCGAAGGGTGCCCCACCCTTGGGTTGGAAGGGTGGGTCTTGGGTTTCCCGCTACTTCGGCGGTTCGGCTGGTTTTGCAGGTTCGGCCTGCTTTGCAGGCTCCGCTGGTTCAGCCGGTTTCGCCTCTTTCGGTTTCACTAGCGCATCATCCACGCGCTTCTTGAAATCGCCCCGGTCGTCGTGTTCCCAGCCGCTGAAATTCGACACAACCTCCATCTCGCAGCCCGTCCCCTTGGGCACCAGTGTGACGTGATTGGTCCGCTGCAGGATCGCTCCGGTAACGGTGACGTGCGCGGCGTGCTTCGCTTCGTAGTCCGCATGCATTTTGGCGTCGTCGCTGGCCTTAACCTCATAGTGCTCGGTATCGGCGAGGACGACTTTCACGGCGGGCCATAGTTCGCTGCACGAAATGGGGTAGGTGCTCTTGTAGGTCTTGCCCAGAAGCGGCAGGGCAAGCGCCAGCGTTAACAGGATCGCACCTGTAAACCTGAGTTTCATGAGGAAGCCTCTCCTTCGGCGGTCGTACCTGGCCAAAAATAACCCCGGTTCAGGACACCCTGAAGATAGTCCCCCACACCATCCCGTCAGTGCCCCCAGTCACCTAACCGGGTGACCCGGCGCGAGATTCCGTGGGTGCCCCATCCTCGTTTTTGGAGGGTGGGTCTTGGGTTTGCCTTTCTCTTGGCGCGTGGCGCAGCCTTGGATTCCGAAAAAGATTTCGGGTGGCCTATCCTTTCGCTTGCCCTGAGGGACGAAGGGCGCGCAGTCTGCGAGCGTCACCAGAATTTCAAGAGAATCCTCGAATCGGCTTGCCGCATCTGATGGAATGTGCCACGATTATCCGGTCCCCCCGGCTTCGCTTCCGCCTGCGAGTCCGGCCGCGACCTGGGCCGGTAAATGCGCAAAACCCTTCACCTCTATCTCATCAAGCCTACTCAGTACGATGATGATGGCTATGTTGTGCGACACTGGCGTGGCGTTCTTCCCAGCAACACGCTCGCCTGCCTCGCCGGCCTCACCGAAGATCTTGTCCGCCAAAATCGCCTCGGCGATCGCTGGAACGTCAAGGTCCATCTCTTCGACGAAACCGTCGACAAAATTCCCATCAAGCGCATCTGTCGTTCTCAGCATTGGGGTCTCGCTAAGACGATCGTCTGCCTCGTCGGCGTGCAGACCAATCAATTCCCCCGCGCCTGTGATCTTGCTCATACGTTTCGACGAGCTGGCCTCACCGTTTTAATTGGCGGCTTCCACGTCAGCGGTTACCTCGCCCTTCTTCCGGAAATCCCTCCCGATATCCAACAACTTATGGACGAAGGCGTCACTATCGTCAAAGGTGAAGTGGAAGAATCCTGGGGCGACTTGCTCGACGACGCTGTCAACGGCCGCCTTAAGCCCATGTACGACTACCTGAACAACAAGCCCGATCTCTACACCAAGCCCATCCCCGCCATCCGCAAAAAATATCTCCGCAAGTTCGCCGCCTCCAACTTTGGCACCCTCGATTGCGGCCGTGGCTGTCCGTTTGAGTGCACCTTCTGCACCATCATCAATGTTCAGGGCCGCAAAATGCGTTTTCGCTCCGCCGAGCATATCGCCGCGTCCATTCGCCGCAACTACCGCGAAAACGGCATCACTTTCTATTTCTTTACCGACGATAATTTTGCCCGCAACAAAAATTGGGAAGCCATTTTCGACGTGCTGATCAAGCTTCGCAACGAAGAAAAAATCCCCGTTGAATTCATGATGCAGGTCGACGTCCTCTCCTGGAAAATCAAAAACTTCGTCTCCAAGGCTCGCCAGGCCGGCTGCATCAACGTCTTCATCGGTATGGAAAGCGTCGATCCCGGTAATCTCGCCGCCGCCGGAAAGAAACAGAATCAGGTCAGCGAATACCGCCACCTCATTCAGGCCTACCGCGATTCAGACATTTCCTCCCACGTCGGCTATATCATCGGCTTTCCCTTCGACACCGTCGATTCCATCCGCCGCGACTTGAAATTCCTCATGCAAGAAGTTCGCCCGGACCACGCCTCCTTCTTCATCCTCATGCCTTTGCCCGGCTCCATGGACCACCTCCACATGATGCGTCGCGGCGAGTGGATGAACCCGGATTTCAATCTCTACGATTCCCAGCATGAAGTGACTCACCATCCTTACCTCAAAGAGGGCGCCTGGAAAGAAACCTATTTCGAGGCCTGGCGCACCTTCTACAGCCTCGAAAACATGAAAGCGATCTTGCAGCGCGGCGCGCGCGTCAACTACTGGAACAATTTCTTCCGCTTTATTTGGTACAAGAATTCCATTCAGACCGAAGGTCGCCACCCGATGATGTGCGGCTACTTCCGCCTCAAGGGCCGCACTGCGCGTCGCCCTGGCTTCCCCATTCTCTCCCGTTGGGACTATTATCCCGCCCGCTTCAAGGAGGCTCTCCGCGATCTCCGAGGCATGATCCGCGTCCTCGCCGAAATGGAAGAACTCTGGCTCCAGACCCGTCATCCTTCCGCCGCCGAACAGCGCGTGGCCGAGGAGCTCATTAAGCTCCGTGAGAAGTATGATCACTTTAAAATTGCCGATCTACAGTCCGCCTACCTCCGCGCCAAGGAACATTTCCCTTCTCTCCATGTGCCCTCGAAAGTTCAGCTTTTCTGGGCCAAGTGGAGCCCCCTGCTTTTCCAAAACAGCGTCTATACCCGCGCGGATCTTCACGCGTTCTGGGCCAACGTCCGTCAGCGCTGGGACGAGCGCCGCATTTTCCTCATCCCCTACTACAAAGTTCCTCTCAACCTTTTCCGCGACCTCCAACTCTCCGTCCTCTTCCTCTTCCACGTCTCCCGCGAACTCTAAACGACCCTTCACGCTTTCTGCGAAGGGTGGGCTCTTACACACTTACGCCACGTGGTGAAATCTTTCTCTTCGCTTTTCTCCCATCTCGACCTCCCTCTCTCACACTGCTACGATAACCAAACGCCGCCATGCCCAAGAAAGCGCCGTCCAAATCGCCTAACAGCAAGGCTTCTGATCTGGCAATCCGCCTCCTCGCCTCGGACTTTGCTAGACACAAACTCCGCCCCGGCGCTCGCATCGGCGTTGCCGTTTCCGGTGGCGCCGACTCCGTCGCCCTCCTTCTTCTCCTCCTCGAATTGCGCGAAAAGCTTGGCATCGTTCTCTCCGTCGTGCATTTCAATCACAAACTCCGCGGCCGCGCCTCTGACACCGACGAAAAATTCGTCGCCAAACTCGCCGCGCGCCACGCCCTTCCCTTCTTCGTGGACCGCGAAGACATCTCCTCCAAAGCCAAGCGCGAGCGGGCCAACCTGGAAGAAGTCGCCCGCCGAGCCCGTTACGCTTTCTTCGATCGTCTGGTCTCCGAAGGCCAGCTCGACACAATCGCCGTCGCTCACACTGCCGACGATCAAGCCGAAACCGTCCTCGCTCACATCCTCCGCGGCACCGGCCTAGCCGGACTTGGTGGCATCCACCCCGAAGCCGGCTCTGTTTTTCGCCCTCTCCTCAAACTCCGCCGCGCGGATCTCCGCGCCTATCTCCGTTCCCGCCGCCAGCCCTGGCGCGAGGACGCCACCAACCGCGACACCAAACGCACGCGTGCCCGCATTCGTCTAAAGCTCATGCCCCTCCTTGAGAAACAATTTCAACCCGCCGTGGTCGAGCATCTCTGCCAACTAGCCGATCTCGCCCGCGAAGATGACGCCTGGTTGGAAAGTTCCGCGGAACTGCGTCTCTTCCTCAACGCCAAGGAAGACAAAGGCGCATGGCACATCTCTCTTCGGGATCTCATCAGCCCTCATCCGCTACCGGGAGAACACAAAAACACAGATGACCTGTGGTCCCGCCAGTCCCCCGAAGCCATGAGCAAGCGCCTGATTCGCCTCCTCGTCAAAAAAGTGAAGCCCCGCTCCGGCCAGCTCAGCTCCATCCACGTTGACGCCGTTCTCCATCTTGCCCAACAGCCGAACAGCGGCAAATCTCTCCAACTTCCCGGCGGCGTCGAAGTCCGCCGCGAGCGCGATTCCCTTTCCTTCCGTCCCATGCCTCGGAATTCCGCCGCCCCATCTCCATCTGCATCAAAACCCTACTCCTACGCTGTCGATCTACCCTCCGGCCAGGCCGACGTGACCCTGATGGAACATTCGTATGCCCTACGGTTCAGGGTGATTGACTGGCCTCCCCAAGGGCGAGAAACTAGTGTTACAGGGGCGGTCTTGGACCGTGACAGGTTACGTGTACCCCTCGTGGTTCGTAACTGGAGGCCGGGTGATTTGTTGCAGCCTCTCGGCCATCAGAAGCGCCACAGATTGTCGCGTCTCTTGAACGAGGCGGGTGTCAGCCGCTGGGAGAAAGTCTCTTGGCCGGTGCTGACTTCTGGCGGGGAAATCGCTTGGACTCGCGGTTTACCCGTCGCTGCCGGCTTTGCCGTCGGCAGTTCCACTCGTGCAGGCGTCGTGATCACTGAGGTTCCACTTTCGTAGTTATGGATAAGGTGACCACATACTCCGCCGCTCGGATCGCCAATCGCGTCAAGGCGCTCGGCCGTCAAATCGCGCGCGATGCTCATGGCCGCAGGCTCGATATTGTCGTCACCATGGATCGTTCGTTTATCTTCGCCGCCGATCTCATTCGCGCTATTGATGTGCCCGTCGTCCTCCACTTTGTCCGCGAAGACGTTCGCGACATTGAGCTCGCTGGCCGCGCCCGCCGCGAGGTGTTCTTCGCCAATCGCTCCACCACCAACGCCTCCCCAAAGGACCACGCCGAACTCAAGGGCCGCGATGTTCTTCTCATCGATTCCATTCTCGAAAGCGGCGTCACCCAGGATTTTCTTCTCCGCCGCATTGGCGAGAGCAAGCCGCGTTCGCTTCGTTTGGCCGTCCTTCTGGACAAACCCTCCCGCCGCCGCGTTGCGCTGGAACCCGATTACTTTGGCTTCCAGACTGCATCTAATCTACTGTGGTCTGGGTACGGGTTGGGCGCTTCCAATGGCACGGGTCGGAATGGCAAGAATTTAGTCGCCGGTTCGTCGGCGAATGGCTCGGGCAGGACCAGGGTGGTCAAAAAGAAAAAGCGTTAGCGTCGTTCCAACTGTCGGGCACAAGAAGTAGAATGAAATTAGTGGGCAGGCGTTGCGAACCATGGGAACGGCTAGCGAAAGAATTGGGGGCGGCATTAGGCGCGAGTGCCGCGGATTTTAGCAGTTTGTTGTACGGGTAAATTGTGAGGTTACTGTGAATTCCAGTTCTACCGCCAAAACGATCCTCTTCTGGATCTCCATTGTCTTCTTGGGCGTCATGCTCTGGAGGCTGGTGTCCAGCAACGGCCAGGCCGCTCGCGAGGACAGCCCCAGCTACAGCGAATTCATGGCCAAGGTCGATGAGGGCGACGTCAAGGAAGTCACGCTCTATCTCTCTCCGAACAGCTACGAGCTTCAGGGAGAATACACTCGCCCGCCCAACCGCAAGTTCCGTGTCACCGTCCCCAAGGAAAACTCGCCCGAAATCACCAAGGCTCTCCGCGACAAAGCCGTTCAGCTCAACGTCAAGGAAGTCCGCAGCGGTGATTGGGTCCTGATCCTCCTCAACGCTCTCCCACTCCTTCTTCTTGCAGGCTTCGTTTTCTTCTTGATGCGCCAGATGCAGGCCGGCGGCAACAAGGCTCTCAGTTTTGGCAAGTCCCGCGCACGCCTTCTGTCTGCCCAGCAAAAGAAAGCCACCTTTAAGGATGTCGCTGGCAGCGACGAAGCCAAGGAAGAGCTCCAGGAAATTATCGAATTCCTCAAAGATCCGCAGAAATTCCAAAAGCTGGGCGGCCGCATTCCCAAAGGCGTGCTCCTCGTCGGGCCTCCAGGAACGGGCAAGACTCTTCTCGCGCGTGCCATCGCTGGCGAAGCCAACGTGCCTTTCTTCTCCATCTCTGGCTCGGACTTCGTCGAAATGTTTGTTGGCGTTGGCGCCAGCCGCGTTCGCGACCTCTTCGAGCAAGGCAAAAAGAATGCGCCTTGCATCATCTTCATCGATGAAATTGACGCTGTAGGCCGTCATCGTGGCGCGGGCCTCGGCGGTGGTCACGACGAGCGCGAGCAAACTCTGAACGCCCTCCTCGTCGAAATGGATGGCTTTGAATCCAACGAAGGCGTCATCCTCATCGCGGCCACCAACCGTCCCGACGTTCTTGACCCCGCTCTTCTTCGTCCCGGCCGGTTCGACCGCCGTGTCGTTGTCGCTCGTCCCGATGTGAAGGGCCGCGAAGAAATTCTCCGTGTCCACACGCGCAAAGTTCCTCTCTCCGATGATGTCGAGCTTTCGATCATCGCTCGGGGTACTCCGGGCTTCTCCGGCGCCGACCTCGCCAATCTTGTCAACGAAGCCGCCCTGTGGGCCGCACGCCAGAATCGCAAATTCGTCACCATGGCGGACTTCGAAATGTCCAAGGACAAAGTCCTGATGGGCGTTGAGCGTAAGTCCATGATCCTTTCCGACGAGGAAAAGAAGAACACTGCCTATCACGAGGCCGGCCACGCTCTTATCGCTGCCATGACGCCCGGCGCGGACCCCGTTCACAAGGTCACCATCATTCCCCGCGGTATGGCTCTGGGGCTCACTATGCAGTTGCCCGAAGCGGACAAGCACACCTACACCAAGGAATATCTCGAAGGCATGCTCGCCGTTCTCATGGGTGGCCGCACGGCTGAAGAAATTTTCCTCGGCCACATCACCACGGGTGCCGGCAACGACATCGAGCGCGCCACGGATATCGCCCGCAACATGGTGTGCGAATGGGGCATGAGCAACATGGGTCCGCTGGCTTACGGTAAGAAGGAAGAAGCTATCTTCCTTGGCCGCGAAATTGCCCAGCACCGCGATTTCAGCGAAGACACTGCCGTGCAGATCGATAAGGAAGTCAAGCGCATCGTCAACGGCGCCTACGAAAAGGCCCGCAATCTTGTGGAGGCCAATCGCACCACTCTCGAAAGCATCGCCCTCGCTCTCCTCGAGCGCGAAGTCCTCGACGCCAATGAAGTCAAAATGCTCATGGAAGGCAAAACGCTCCCCGAAAAACCGCGTACGCCTCCCACTCCGCCTCCCCAAGCTGCTCCGGGCACAGACCCAAAGCTCGTCCGTCCGGAGTTGCGCCCCGCTCCCGGCTTCACGCGCGGCGATTCTCCAGCCAAAGCCTGAACGCAAAGTTCATCTTGTAATAGGAAGGGGCACGAGAAATCGTGCCCCTACTTTTTTCACCGCGGAGGAGTAAACTACGGCCATGGGACTGAAAGATGGCGAAAACCTGAATGTCACTTGCCCCTGCTGTCAGGCCAAGCTAGTGATCGACCCGATCTTCGGCGCAGTGCTCTCTTATACCGCGCCGGTCAAGCCGGGCCCGGATGTCGACCTCACCAAGGCCGCGAACATCCTTGAGGAACAGCAGAAAAAGCGCGAAGACAAGTTCGCCGATTCCTGGTTCCAGGAATCCAACAAGGAAGACATCCTCGCGAAGAAGTTCGAAGAAGCCATGAAGAAGGCCAAGGACACTCCCGCAGAAAAGCCTATCCGCGATTTCGATTTAGACTGACTTTTGCTTATAGGGAAACCTGATCGGGGTTCTGGTTCGGTTGAAGCCAAGTTCGCCATCTCTCCAGGCTTTCAGGCTTCATATCTGTCTTGAACTTCTCGTCGTCAATTCGTAACTCTACCTTCAGCATTTTAGACAGCATAATGCCTCGCGTGCTTTCAATGCTAACCTCGGCCTTCTCCGCAAGGATCACCTGTCTTCCTTCCTGCAACAACACGATCGCCATGTCTGGCAGGAACTTGGCTTTGCATTTCTTGTTGTCGTACTTAAAATCGGCCAGATCTTGATCAAGTCCTACTTTGCGCTTCCACATATCGCCGATTTTCATCTCCAGTTCGTGCAAACAAGCACGGTCAAGATACTCGTAAATCCGTTTATAAGCGGCATACGAACGGAACGTGGCGTAGGCGGAGATTAGCTGCAATACCCCAGCGAGGATGATCTGCAGCCCCACGATCGGCCTCAATCCACTCTTGATCTCGAAATAAAGACCTACGGTGTTTAGCATGCCGAGGAGTGCCAGCGCAAAAGATTCTACAAGTAAGACACGCGGATCAGCAGCAACCGAACGCATGATCCACAAGCCTTCCAGCACAAGGAAAAGGCCGATTGCCAGCCAGATGTAGTCGAATACGGTGTGAGTCTTTAGAAAAAGGCCGAGTGCCAGAGTGAACGCACCCCAACCAATACTTCCCCACGCAGACCGGTTCAAACCGCGCTGCGTGGAAAGATACATAGCGGAAATCTTCAGTCGTTCCATGTGACTCTGTGGTGGAATCTGAAACCTCATGGGCGATTTTTCCTTCAGGGTTCGTTATAGCATGAAAGAGGACGTCGAACAGCAACGGGTCGAGAGGACTAGCAGTATGCTGAAATTCCCATGGCTCGAGGTGGACGATGTCACCCTGGTTGTGGTCGCGATTCGCTAACCAACTCTCGCTCTTGGGTTAAACTTTTATCCACCCATGGCCACAAGAAAACTCTTTCGCCTGAAGCTTCCCACTCGCACGCTCGTCCTCGGCGAGCGCACCCTCGTCATGGGCGTCCTCAACGTCACCCCCGACAGCTTCTCCGACGGCGGCAAATTCTTCACCCTTGAAAAAGCAGTCGATGCCGCACTCGCCATGCAACAAGCCGGCGCGGATCTCCTCGACATCGGCGCCGAATCCACGCGCCCCGGCTCCAAAGGAATTTCCGCCGCCCAAGAACTCGCGCGCCTTCTCCCCGTTCTCCAAGCCCTGCGCGGCCGCCTGAAAATCCCTATCTCCATCGACACGCAAAAATCCAGCGTCGCCGAAATCGCCGTCAGTGCCGGCGCGGAAATCTTCAACGACATCTCCGGCCTGAAGCAGGATCCCCGCCTCGCCGATGTCGCCGCGCGCCACCGAGTTCCGCTAATCCTCATGCACATGCGTGGCACTCCGCGTACCATGCAGAAACAGCCTTTTGCCAAAAATGTACTTCGCGACGTAACCTCCGGCCTACGCCATTCCATTGCTATCGCACGCCGCGCCGGGGTCGCGAAATCGCAAATCATCCTCGACCCCGGCATCGGCTTCGGCAAATCCTACGCGCAAAATTATGAACTCCTCGCCAAACTTCCCACTCTCGCCAATCTCGGTTATCCGCTCCTCGTCGGCACTTCTCGCAAAGGTTTTATCGGCGCCACGCTCGCCCACACAAAGGATGGGCGCGCGCATCATGGCAAACCCGTTCCTCCCAGCGAACGTCTCTGGGGCACCGCCGCCACCATCACCGCCAGCATCCTCTTCGGCGCCCACATCGTCCGCGTCCACGACGTCCCCGAAATGCTCCAGGTCGCCCGGGTCTCTGACGCCCTCCTGAGTCTGTAGCGGCCACCTTCAGGTGGCCATCCTGGGTTCGTAGTGGCCAGTCTTCAGGCTGGTTCCGCCCTGCGCTATAATTTGCTCGCACTCTCATTCTTTTTTCAAAGGGACCCTCCGATGCACACGCGCAGTTTTCTCTTTGCCTCATCGCTTCTTTGCGTCCTTGCTTCTTCTCTCTGCGCCCAACTCCGTCCCGCCCAATCCGACCCTCTTCATCCCATGCAAGTCATTCAAGGCGCCCCCGGCTGCTCCGCCACGGAAGCCTCTGCCTGCGCCCAAGCCGCAGCCAAAATCACGCCCATCGTCATGGGCGATTCCCCGCTCGAAGAAAATCTTCGCCGCCTGACCGACGACGTCGGCGGCCGCGTCACTGGCTCTCCGGAAATGGCCAAAGCGGTAGATTGGGCCCTCGCCACCTTCCGCGCCGCGGGCGTCGATGTCCACACCGAAAAATACATGCTCCCTGTTGCGTGGAGCGAAGGCGCCACGCGTCTCGAAGTCCTCGGCCCAGTCACCTTCCCCGTCTCTCTCGTTTCTCTCGGTCTCTCCCCCGCCACTCCCCCGGGCGGCATCGAAGCCCCTCTTGTCTACCTCGCTGACGGCAGTGAAGCTGATTTCGCCCGCGCCGGCGGCTCCGTCAAAGGCGCAATTCTCCTCGTCCACACCGAAGTTAGTTACACCTGGCAGGATCTCTTCCGCGAATACGATCAGCCTCCCCCGATCATCGATCGCGCCGTGAAGGCTGGCGCCACCGCGATTCTCTGGACCGGCGAGCGCGAACGTAAACTCCTCTACCGTCACAGCAACTCCTCCGACGGTAGACTCGAAGCCCTTCCCCAAGCCATTCTCTCTCGCGAAGACGCCCTGCGCCTCCAGCGCATCGTCACCGCCAATCCCGGCCAAGTCCAACTGCGCCTCACGATGCCCAATAAAATCTCCGGCCCCGTCGAACAACAAAATGTCATCGGCGAAATCCGCGGCTATGAAAAGCCCGACGAGATCGTTGTTCTCGGCGCACATCTCGATTCCTGGGAACTCGGCACCGGCGCGCTCGATAACGGCTGCAACGCCGCCATGGTCATCGAAGCCGCTCGCGCCATCAAAGCCAGCGGTCTCCTCCCGCGCCGCACCATTCGCTTCATCCTCTTCTCCGGCGAAGAAGAGGGCCTCCTCGGCTCCTGGGCCTATGTGCGTGCGCATCGCGCCGAACTGGACAAATACCGCGGCGTCGTGATCTTTGATGCAGGCACCGGGCGAGTCACTGGCTATTCTCTCGGCGGACGCCACGACATTGAGCCCGCCATCCGCGAAATCCTCAAGCCCTTCGCTGGCTGGGATGTGGACGACCACACTCTGGATGCCCCCTCCGGCACCGACAATCTCGATTTTCTTTTGGAAGGTGTTCCTACGCTCGTCGCCAACCAGGAAGTCGCCAATTACCTGCAGAACTACCACGCGGCGTCGGACACTTTTGACAAAGTTGATATCCGCGAGCTCAAGCTCAACACCGTTCTTGCCGCCGTCACCGCCTGGGGCATCGCCGATCGCATTGAGCCCATCGGCAAGCGCCAGTCCCGCGCCGAGATCGAAGCTCTCCTGAAAGAAACCGGCCTGGACAAGGAACTCCAGCAACTCGGCATGTGGCCCGACTTCCAATCCGGCGCCCGTGGCCGTCAACCCTGAGAACCAACCGTTACGTCTTCTACTTCAGCGCGGCATACAACGCTTGTTTCCAGCGCGCGTTATCGATCGTCCAGAAAATCTTGGCCTTGCGTCCTCCGGTGAGAGATGCTGCCCAAACATCGCGGTTCCGTTCGTCACCCGCCACGTTGAGTCGGTCAACCACAGTCATGCCGCGCGTCAACTCGCTCTCCGTTTCCACCTCTAAAAAATGCTCCGATTGCGAAGTCACGATCGACGGATCCAGCGCCACGGCCATGGCCACAGGGTCGGGCAGAGATATTCCGTGTTCCCCGGTCTGCTCGAAGAAAGCTTGTCGCGCGCGGCTATTGCATTCGATGGCAAATTTGGCGACGCCTGTGCCAAAACCTAAAACCTGCTGGATGTCGGATGGATTCAGCACCGCATCGCCGCGGCACAGGTGCCAGCCAACCAGCTCGATCGACAGACCGCTCCTCACCACGATGCGCGCCGCTTCCGGATCGCACCAGATGTTGTATTCGGCCGCGGGAGTGACATTTCCCTCGCAGCACGGTGCGCCTCCCATCACCACGCAGCGTTGCACTTGCGCTGCAATGCCCGGCTTTTTTTGCAGGGCCAGCGCGACATTCGTCAGCGGCCCCAGCGTGACCATTTCCAAGCCTGGATGGGCTTCAATCGTTTCGATGATGGCATCCAAAGCGCTTTGTCTTTCCGGCCCGCGCCGTGGCGCCGGGTAGCCGTGATCCCCCAGCCCATCCCGTCCATGAAACCATTCGGCGCCCACATGCGCGTGCTTCAGCGGCTTTTCCGCGCCTACGAACACCGGCACGCTCGAACCGCAAAGCTCCGCAGTATAGAGAGCATTCCGGCTCGCTTGCTGCACATTCACGTTCCCCGCAACCGCCGTGATCGCCACGACCTCAACTTCAGGACAACGCAGCGCCATAATCAGCGCCACGGCGTCATCGGAAGCAGTATCCGTATCAATCAAAAAAGGGCGTTTCACGCGCCGTACCATAACAAACTCGCTCTCCAAACCTGACGCAAATATCCGCGTCGTCCTTACTTCGCCCTCTGGTAAATTTTCCCTCCCGCCTCTCTGCTCCCCCTGCGGCCACTCTACTAACTCTACGGTGAGCTCTTCTCTTGCTTCCTTGCTTCCTTGCCTCACTTCCCTCTCTATTCCCCCCTTCACGCTATACTGACTCTGTGACTCAGGTTTCCAAAATCCTCGCCCTCGACTACGGCCGCAAAAAAATCGGCCTCGCCCTCGCTGACTCCGAAGCCCGCATCGCTGAACCTCATGACACCCTCGAACGCATCAATCGCAACGAAGACATGCGCCGCCTCCGCGAATTCGTCCGCGATCATCACGTTAAGCAGATCATCGTCGGCCTTCCCCTCCGCCTAGACGGCACTCGCGGCGATATGGCCGAAGAAGCCACCCGCTTCGCCGAACGCCTCCGCAAGCAAATCGGCGTGCCCGTCGAACTCGTCGATGAGCGCCTGACCAGTTGGGAGGCGGAGCGCATCCTCGAAGAAGAGCTTGGCCGCCGCAGCACGCACACTGAAACCCATCTCGGCCACAAAAAGCACACCCGTGCCTCTGACGGCAAGTACACCGTCGACGCGGTTGCCGCCATGGTCATTTTGCGCGAATATCTGGCTCACACCCCTATTGTCAAGGAGCCGGCTTAGCTTGAAACAGTTCTTCGCTTTCGTTCTCCTCGTCCTTCTCGCCGCCGTTGCGGCCGCCGGCTATCTTTGGTATTCCATCGAAAAGCCTTTCGGGATCATTCCGCCTGAGGGCGTCTTCGTTGAAATTCCCCACGGTGTCTCCCAGCGCACCGCAGCTCACATCCTCAAGACAAATGGCGTCATCCGCAGCGCCATCGCCTTCGAAATTTACGCCCGCCGCCATCCCAAACGTTCTCTCCAGGCCGGCGAATACTTCTTCGATCATCCCCTCGCGGGCAAGCAAGTTTTCTGGAAGCTCGCCAACGGTGAAGTCTACCAGCAGCCCTTCACTGTCAAGGAAGGCGACACCATTTTCGACATCGCCCACAATCTCGAAGCCGCACACTTCATGAAAGCCGCCGAATTCCTGAAAGCTGCCAACGACGCAACCCAGGTTCAGGACTTCGCACCCGGCGCAAAAACCCTCGAAGGCTTTCTCTTCCCCGCCACCTACAATCTGCCGCATCGCACCACGCCCGCCGATCTCACTACGATGATGGTCCGCAAATTCCGCGAAGCCTTGCAGCAGGTCGCCCCCGACCGACTCGAACCGCTTACGCCCGGAACGCCGCTCCTCTCTGTAATCACGCTCGCCTCTCTCGTCGAAGCGGAAACTCCCAAACCCGAAGAGCGTCCCCTCGTCGCCGGTGTCTACACGAATCGTTTGCATAAGGACATGCTCCTCCAGTGCGACCCTACCGTGATTTACGCCCTAAAACTGGTCGACGAGTACAATCCGCCCCTGACCCTCAAGGATTTGCATCGCGATTCCCCTTACAATACCTACCTCCACGGCGGCCTTCCTCCCGGCCCGATCGGCAATCCTGGTGAATCTGCAATCCGCGCCGCGCTCTCCCCCGCGCCAACTGATTTCCTCTACTTCGTTGCCAACACACAGGGCGGCCATTTTTTTGCCTCCACACTGGCGGAACACAACAAAAATGTGGCCAAATACCATCGTCTGCTCAACGGCGAACCCGCCGACCCTCCGGTCACTGAGGCGCACCATGCTCACGCCGCCGGCTCGGCCCACAAAGGCAAACGATGACCGAAGGGCTGAAAACAAAAAAGGATTTGATCCTCGAAGCTGCTCGTGAACTCGGCCTCCAGAAATGGACCACCGCCGAAGTCGACCAGCTTCGGCGCAAGCTCATCGCCGACCACGGTGAAGCAGGCAAATCCAACAACGACTACATCGCTGAGGTCCTGAAATCCATGGGTTGGAAAGTTCAGCTTACCGAGCGCGAGGAAGCCGAAGAGCGCTTCGAGGAAGAATTCGAGGACATCCTTCACTTCAAAACTCTTCAGGACGCCGAAGTCAGCATCACCCGTCTTGACGAGCTACTCCGCCGCTTCCAGGCCCACGGCGAAAAAGCCGCCGCCGGACGCGTCCTCGAAATCGCGCGCCTCGGCAAGCGCCGCGCCGAAATGATCTCCCACAACCGCAAAGTCGAGCCACACAAGCGCGAAGAAAAAAAGGAAATTGCCGAATGGTTCCGCATCTGGCTGGAGACCCCGGATGCCTTCTTTGACTGGCTTGAGGTCCGCAAAACCTCTCCGGACTTCCACGAGAAATTCGGCGATATCGAGGCCGCGGAAGAATAGCCATGCACGCCGAAGATCCTGTTCCCGATCTCCCTCTTTTTTCTTTCAACGTCCAGGCTCTGGACCTCGGCGACGACGTCAAAGCCTTCGGCCTGGAACTTATCGAAACCGAGAGCCGCGAGCCTGTGCGCGGCCCCGAAGCCGCGTCTATCTGGGCCGCTGCCTTCTTTGCCCTTGCCGCCGCGGAATCCTTCGTCCTCGATTTCTTCAGCCACCTCGACCGTGTCCGTGATTTCTGCAAAGCGCACGACATCGATTACCGCGAAGCCGCCTCCCGCTGCCTCGTGATTCCCCAGCCCTCCCTCGAGGTTCTCCGCCAGCTCGTCGCCCGTTTTGAAGCGGAAACCTTCGGCCTTCGCGTTGGCCCTGCCACCCAGAGCCCAGACTCAGCTCTCGAAAATGAACTTTCCCATCGCGGCCTGGATGCCTACCAGCCTGCCTATCCCCGCTACACCTTTTGCGCCATCTGCGAGCCCAGCGATGGTTGGGTCACGCTCCTCAGCGAATCCCTCTGGCCCAGCGAAATCATCCGCCGTGCCCGCCCCGCTCTTCAGCCCTTCGACGTCTATATCGCTCGCCCCCAATAATTCGTGGAATACGCCAACTTCCCGTATCTGTCATTCCGGCAGGAGGGCCAACGGTTTTGGCCGCCCGGAGTGGAGGAATCTCTCTTCAATTTCAAATTTCAGGTAAAATAAACTGTGCATGCCTATTTGGTGGTGACGCACCTCCCTGTGGTTGCTTAATTGCCCCCTTAGGGTCTGGGATCACAGTTTTCTCGATGAATCTTGTCTGGAAATGTACGGTTTGTCTGACACTGTCAGCACTCGCCTGCGGCTGTGGCGGCCGCGGGGGTGTCACCAAAACGACCACCGTCCCTCCCGCCGCTCGCCCCGTCGCTCTCGAAGCCACTCCCGAACAACTTCTCGACCGCTACAATTTTCTCGCCCGCAATCTGCAGTCTCTCAACGCCACGGTCGAACTCAAGCCCTCTGCTGGCTCCGCCTACACCGGCGTCATCAGCGAATATCACGAAGTCAAAGCCTTCCTCCTCGCTGCCCGTCCGTACAACATCCGCATGATTGGCCAGGTTCCCGTGGTGGGCAAAACTGTCTTCGATATGGCCAGTGACGGCCGCGATTTTGAAGTTTCTATTCCCACGAAAGACAAATTCCTTGTCGGGCCCGTCTCCCTCAACCGCCCAAGCGCTAAGCCCATCGAGAATCTCCGCCCCCAGCATCTCGTGGATGCGCTCCTT
>Ga0187816_10000152_pt1 | contig 19340 bp, 12 predicted proteins | sample NC_wetland_sal_i_16_FD_132960 | JGI IMG/M metagenome (GOLD analysis project Ga0187816, IMG submission 132960) | Wetland sediment microbial communities from Neuse River Estuary, North Carolina, USA - SO4_1 | ecosystem: Environmental > Aquatic > Freshwater > Wetlands > Sediment | place: USA... | reverse complement strand
CCGCCTTCGGAGGGCAAAGTCCGTTTCCGTGCGCGAATCAAGAAGCCCGTTCCGGGTCTGATTCCAAGTTTCGCGCAAGTTTCCAGGAATATACTTCATTCGTGGGTCAGTGTTGCGATCGCTTTCTGGGACGAGATACGCCAAATGGATGAGCAGCGGAAGAGTGGGAACTTGCCACGTGCGGTTCGCTGCGAATTTATGGAACAGATTCGCCGCCTTCTGCTGCGAATAAGAATCAAGAAGATCTTTTAGCCACACACGCTCTCGAACAAGCGTTTGCTCCTTCGTTTCTCCAGCCGGCGGAGGAGCAAGCTTGCGCTGGCGCAGTTCTTCCTCGCGGGCGGAACATCCAAGAAGCACGCCCGTGAGATGCTCGATGCTGGCCTGCCCCGCATCGGAGGCGGCCGCGGCAGTGATGGAATCCGGAACATGGCCAACGAAGCGAATGTTCTGCCTTTGCGATTCGCGCGCAATGGCATAATACGGCTCCGGCTGCAATCGTGACTGCACCTTGATAAAGTCCACGCCTTCGCTCTTCAAATTTTGCACGGCTGCGGTTGCTTCGGCCGCGGACTGCACCACAATCGAGGGCTGAAAGGAAGGTGGGTTGCCGTCCAAATAAGGCCCGGTGAAAAAGATCTGCGGCCCGGCCAGTTTTCCGGAATCGATCTCCGCGCGCAGCTTCTTTAGGTATTCGACCTTGCCGCCCATGTCGCGAACGGTTGTGATTCCGTTTGCGACAAGCAAGGGAATGATGAACTCCCGGCTGCCAGTCGGTTCGCCCGCACCCGTAAGGTGCAGGTGCATATCGGCAAGGCCGGGAACAAGAAATTTTCCGAAGCCATCGACAATCTTTGCGTCGCGAGGAATTGGCGTGGAAGCAGAAGGGCCCACAGCGAATATGCGCGATCCCTGAATAATGATGCTGGAATCGGCCTGTGGCGCCGCGCCTGTGGCGTCAATCACAGTGACATGTGTTATGGCAATCGCAGCGGGATCCGAAGAAGAACAAGAGCTCAGGGCGACTGCAAAAATAATCGAGAGTAGAACGCCGGCGGCTAATCTAGTCCGTGAAGGAGACACACCGCATTCTATCTTGCTGCCCCTTCGCTGGCCAATTCCGCAGGAGATTAGGATCGCCCTATTGGTTCAGGCGATTGTATTTCTTGAGGATGGCGCGCAATTGGTCGTGTGGCAGCGCATCCACGTGGTGGTTTTCGATCCCGGTCATGGAGGTGGCCGCAACCATGGCATTGATAATGGATTCTTCCGTTGCCTCCACGGTCGCCTCAAAAACCGGATCGAGCATGTCGTTGGGCATCATCTTCAAATCTACAGTGTGATCTGTGGCCGCAGCGCCGCGGTTCGCCGTGGAGAATGCGATGAAAATGTCGCCAGAGCCATTGCCGGAAATGCTACCGTCGCGGCCCAGTCCCAAGGATACGCGCCGCGCCAGCCGCTTCAACTGGTGCGGAAGCAACGGTGCATCCGTGGCCACAACGACAATAATTGAACCGTGTTCCGCGATATCACTGGGCACAAATGTGTAGGGATCATCGTTAGGAATTTCGCGCCCGACAGGGATGCCCGCCACGCGAAAGGTCTGTCGCCGGCCGTAATTGCATTGCACTAGCACGCCGACTGTGTAGCCGCCGTCCTTCGCCGAAAGTTTTCGGGACGAGGTGCCGATCCCACCCTTGAACCCATTGCAGATCATGCCCGTGCCTCCGCCGACGCTACCTTCTTCCACGGGTCCGCCACGGGATGTCTCAATTGCGTGAAAGGCATCCTCCGGCTTCACGTGAAAGCCATTGATATCGTTCAGCCAGCCATCCCACGTTTCCGCCACGACCGGCAACGACCACCAGTCATCATCCGGCCCCACCTTGCGGTGCGTCACGGTCCATTGAATCACTGCATCGCGCACGACGCCGACGCTGTGCGTGTTAGTAATCATCACTGGCCCGGTTAGAATGCCGGATTCTTCCACCCATGTGGTGCCAGTCATTTCGCCGTTCCCGTTCAATGACCACCAGCCCGCAAAAATTCCGGTGTCATCTATGTCTTTTCCACGTGGGAAGATCGCGGTGACTCCGGTGCGGACGGGGCCCTTGCCGACCACCAGCTTGCCTTCGCCGGAAATCAGCGTCGTATGGCCCACGGTAACGCCGGCCACATCCGTGATCGCATTCAAAGGGCCGGGCGTGCCGTCAAAGGGCACACCCAAATCGCGTGCCCGAGGCTTGGCGTCAGGTTTTTCCTGGGCGGCACACGGCATCGCAACCAAAGCAATGGTAAGAAGAGTTGTTAATGACAGCAAAATTGGGCGCACGCGCGAATCTCCCGGAAGCATAGAATGGCTTAAATCGTTTTAGATCACCTCAATGAGGCTCAATCAAGCAGAAAAGACCTTGCCCAAGGCATATTGTATAGCGTCAGCAATCATTGCGCATTCCTCGGGCTTGATGATGAATGGAGGGGCAAGCAAAACGTGGTCACCGCGTATACCGTCTACGCAGCCCTGACCTGGGTACAGCAAAACGTTTTTCTCCAGCGCGGCCTGGCGAATTTTTTCGGCGATGCCAGCTTCCTTGGGAAATGGCTCGTGCGTCGTTTTGTTTTTCACGAACTCTACGCCCCGCAACAGCCCCAATCCGCGCACCTGGCCAAGGTGCGGGTGGCTTTCCAGCTTCGCTAGCGCCTTCCGCAGCGTCTCCCCTGCAGGCGCGACGCGGTCAAACAGGTTGTGTGCTTCCAAATAATCAAACACCGCGTTCCCCGCAGCCGTGGCCACGGGATGCGCCTGATACGTGAAACCGTGCATGAAAGCGGCGGTACCCTTTTCAAAGGCTTCCACCACGCGAGGCGCCACTAGCACAGCGCCAAGCGGCGCGTATCCGCTAGCGATTCCCTTCCCCGTAAGAATAATGTCCGGCTCCATGCCCCAGTGGGCGCTAGCGAACGGTTTGCCCGTGCGGCCCATGCCGGTCATCACTTCATCGGCAATCAGCAGGATTCCATGTTTGTGACAAATCTCCGCGATCCGCGCCGTGTAGCCATCGACTGCAGGAGCAGCGCCCAAGGTCGCGCCAACGACCGGCTCAAAAACGAATGCAGCCACACTCGAAGCGTCATTGGCGCGCAGAAATACGTCGAGATCATCCGCGCACGCCAAATTGCATTCGGGAAAAGTTTTATCGAATGGGCAGTGGTAGCAGAAACATGGGGCCACATGTCCCCACTCCGGAATCATCGGCGCATAGGGCGCGCGGCGGGCCACATTGCCGCTGACGGACATCGCGCCTAGTGTGCTCCCATGGTAGCTCTGCTTGCGGGCAAGAATTCGATAGCGCGAGGGCTGCTTACTTTCCAAGAAATATTGACGCGCCAGCTTGATGGCCGTTTCCGTGGCTTCGGAGCCGCCGGAAGTGAAGTACACGCGGCCGCCATTCTGGAAATTGCGCGGGGCAATCGCCAATACACGCGCGGCAAGCTTTTCTGCTGGTTCGGAGTGAAACTGCGTCGTATGCGCAAACGCGATTCGATTGGACTGTTCGGCCATTGCGCGACCGATCTCCGGCACGCCATGGCCGATGCTGACAACTGCCGCTTGCCCCGATGCGTCCAGATAACGCCGCCCATCCGCGTCGAAAATCCAGCAGCCTTCGCCGCGGACCGCCACGGGATACTGTTTCCGAAGATTGCGCGAAAAAAGAGGAGTTGTGTGCGTGGCCGTGCTCATAACGGAATTGTAGCAGAAGGGCTGGAAACAGCGGCTTTTCGAAGAATTAGTCCGCCAGCTAAGTTGGCTGCCTCGCCTGCGATCGAACGGCAACTATGGTACTCTTTCGCGGATTCAGAGGAGTTCTCTTGACTCGGCGTGTTCATCACAATTTTTTCGTCCTCGTAGTAGTTCTAGTTTTGTTTAGCGGGAACGCAGCTTGCGCTCAGACCGCAAAAAATCCCGCCCGCCTCGACGTCGATCTGCGTGATGCTCCCTTACACATTTTTCATGCGAAGCTGACGCTTCCCGTGGGTCCCGGTCCGCTCACCCTGGTGTACCCGAAGTGGATACCCGGCGAACATTCTCCAACGGGACCGATCGCTGATCTGGTGGGGTTGAAGATCACCGCTGAAGGGAAAGAAGTTCCCTGGCGGCGCGACGACGTCGATATGTACGCGTTCCACCTGGACGTGCCTGCCGGAGTGGACTCACTGAACCTGTCCTACGACTATCTGTCGCCCGCCGAAGCGACGGAATCGCGCGAACGCCCGTCATCGACGGCGAAACTCGCCGTCCTGAACTGGTACATGGTGACCCTCTATCCGCAGGGGCAAAAGACGGATGATCTAACGTACGTGGCGACCTTGCGATTGCCCGCAGGCTGGAAGTACGGCACCGCGCTGCCCGTGACCAACGAATCGGCAGAGCTAATTGAATTCGCACCTGCTTCCTTAACAACGCTAATCGATTCACCCGTGATCGCAGGTGTCTACCTGCGTCACATTGATCTATCACCAGGGCAAACGCCACCACACACCGTCCATGTCGCCGCCGACGGCCCGGCACCGCTCGAAGCAACGCCTGTGGAAGTGCAGCACCTCCGCCAATTGGTGGCGGAAACGGGGGCGCTTTTTGGCGCGCGCCATTATCGCCGCTACGATTTTCTGCTGACACTGAGCGACCGGATGCCGCCAGACGGCGTGGAGCATCATGAATCCAGCGACGATCGCACCGAGGAGGCCTACTTTCTCGACCCGGAACTCTTCGAGACTTCCGATCTTCTTGCCCACGAATTCACGCATTCCTGGAACGGGAAATACCGTCGGCCTGCGGGACTCGCCACGCCTGACTACCAGACGCCGATGAGGGGTGAATTGCTGTGGGTCTACGAAGGGCTCACGCAATATTACGGTGTGATCCTGTCCGCACGCTCAGGCATGACACCTGCCAACCTTTTTCGTGAATATCTGGCCTCCACGGCGGCGTATTTGAATGACCGCCCCGGGCGCACTTGGCGAGACTTGCAGGATACAGCGGTCGCCGCGCAGATCCTCTATAGCCTGCCACCAGCAGGTTCCTCTTGGCGCCGCGGGGTCGATTACTACGACGAAGGAACCTTCATTTGGCTGCAAGCCGATACCATCATTCGCAAACAGACCAATGGCAAAAGGTCTCTGGACGATTTCTGCCGCAAGTTCTATGGGGGCGAGAACACTGGGCCCAAAGTTGTGCCCTATACGTTTGACGATGTCGTTGCAGGGATGAATGAAGTCGCTCCGTATGACTGGCGCGCATTTTTCACGGAGCGATTAAAATCGCATGGCCCTGGCGCGCCGCTCGGTGGCCTGGAAAACAGCGGTTGGAAGTTGGTGTTCAATGAGACGCCGAACGAATCCGAACACATCGTGGAAGTGGCCAATCAAGAGGTCGATTTGCAATTCTCCCTTGGCTTCATGGTCCACGGACCCGGCGGAGAAGATGGCGACCGCATTCTCGACGTGATTCCCGGTTCGCCCGCGTCGAATGCGGGCCTTGCCCCGGGCATGCGCCTGGTGGCGGTCAACGGCCGCAAATGGTCGCCAGACATTTTGCGAGACGCCATCAAACGGGCCAAGAACAGCAAGGACCCTATCGAGCTGCTCGCCGAAAATGGCGACTTCTACCAGACCTACCGGATTGATTACCACGGAGGCGAGCGCAATCCGCATCTCGAACCGGTCAGTGGAAAAACGGATGTTCTCACCGAAATCACAAAGATGAAGGCGGCGGCGGTCCCGCTGCCAACAACTTATTAGCAAAGGGCTACTGACGAAGAAAAGGAATACCCGCGCGTGACGGAAAGCTCGCACGGATTAACTCGCACCATCGGCCGTTGGAGCCTCACCGCTCTGATGGTCAATTCCATCATTGGCGCTGGAATTTTTGGGCTACCTTCCGTGCTGGCGGCAAAACTCGGCGGCCTCAGCCCATTCAGTTGCGTGGGCGCCGGAGCGGGCATTTTGATCATTGCGGCGTGCATTGCGGAGGTTTCCTCGCGCTATGAAGAGACCGGTGGCCTTTACCTCTATGCACGCGACGCCCTCGGACGATTCGCGGGGCTGCTGGTGGCATGGCTGACCTGGCTGACGCGGATCGCCGCGCCAGCGGCCGCGGCCAATCTCTTCTGCACCTATCTGGCGCAATTCTTCCCAGCGCTGGGCTCACGCCAAGGGGAACTTCTGACTCTGGCGGTGTTGATCGGCCAGCTCGCGTTCTTCAATTACATCGGCGTAAAGACTGGCAAGAACGTGAGCAACCTTTTTACCGGCGTGAAGGTTAGTTTCCTGCTGCTTTTCGTGCTTGCCGGATTGCTTGCCTTATTTCTGCGCTCAGAAATTCGCGTGCCGTTTTCGGTGCCGGCACTTTCCGCAAAAAGCTGGTTCGAGGCAATCCTTCTGCTTGTGTTTATCTACGGCGGGTTCGAGGGCGCCCTATTTGTCGGTGGCGAGAGCACCAATCCGAAGCGAGACACTCCCATCGCTCTACTGCTTGCGTTGCTAATCGTCTGCGTGATTTACACCAGCGTGCAATTCGTGACTATCGCCACGCTCCCGGGCGCGGCATCCTCCGTCAGGCCTCTCTCTGACGCAGCGCAACGTTTCATGGGGCCCGCGGGAGCGACCGCCATTGCGCTTGCCGCTCTCGTTTCCACGTATGGCTATCTAAGCGCAAACCTGCTGCACGCCCCGCGTGTTACCTTCGCTATGGCGGAGCACGGTGACTTCCCACCCTTCCTGGCGGCGATTCATCCCAAATATCACACGCCCCATTTCTCGATCCTTTTGTATGCCGTGCTGCTGTTCGCATTTTCGGCTCTCGGCAATCTTGAATGGAATGCCATGCTCTCGGCGGTCTCTCGATTAGCCATTTACGGAGCGATGGCCCTGGCGGTGCCGGTCCTGCGAATGCGGCGGGATGGGAAAGCGCAATTTCTGCTGCCGGTTCCATACCTGTTCGCAGCGTTCGCCCTGATGTTTTCGATTGTTTTGCTCACACAAATGGGCCGAGGGGATTTTTATGTGGTGGGAACGACTTGCACGATTGCCTTTCTAAACTGGATTTTCGTGCGGAGGTAGATTGATGACCAAGACACGGACGGGCGATGCCTTTATGCCGGCAGACGAGTACGGACGCAGCTTGCCGAAATTCAGCGCAAATCTTCTGGTGCGAGATGTCGCAAGGTCCATATCGTTTTACCGCGAGGTTCTTGGCGCCACAGTTAGATATTGGGACAATGATTTCGCCGCTCTTTCCCTGCTCGGCATCGACTTCATGCTGCATGCCGATCATTCTTACGATCACCATCCTCTGTACGCGCCGCTCAAGGCCGCGCACGAACGCGGCGTTGGCGCGGAGCTCCGATTCCTCGGCATTGACCCGGACCAGGTAGAAGAGCGCGCGAAACGTACTGGAACACCAATCGTGCAACCCACAAAAGATTTTGCGCACGGCTGGCGCGAAGTCACACTCCTGGACCCGGACGGCTACATCTGGACCGTGGGCCTGCCGATCCCCGGCATCCACTGAAGTGCGCGAACCCGCCGCGTCTGCGCCTTGGATTCGCCGCGCGGTCGTGGCATCATCAACTGTTTTGAATGCGCTTCTGAACTCTCCGGTAAGACAAAGGGGATGCCGATGAAAACGATGTGGAGACGTGGTGGTCTGCTCCTGGCCTCGCTGACGATTGTTTTTTCCTCGCACGCGCAAACTTCCGCAAAGCATCCGATGACGTTCAGCGACCTCATCCAACTGCACCGCGTAAGCGGCGCGGCGATCTCAAAAGACGGGAAATGGGTTGCTTATAGCGTTTCGACGCCGGATATGGAAGCCAATCGAGGGATCAGCAACATCTGGATCGTCAGCACTTCCGGTGGCGATCCTATCCAGGTCACGCAAGGCGGCCGGGACAATTCGCCCGCTTGGTCGCCCGACGGAAAGACCATTGCGTTTCTTTCTGCACGCGATGGCAACTCGCAGGTCTATTTGCTTTCGATGCAGGGCGGCGAGGCCAAGAAATTGACGCAGCTCTCCACGGGCGCGGACCTGTTCCACTGGTCGCCGGACGGAAAGATGATTGCTTTCACTTCTTCGGTATATGTGGACTGCAAGGACGACCCGTGCAATGCGAAGCGCGATGAGGAAAAGGAGAAGAGCAAGGTCAAAGCGCGCATCTACGATCACCTGCTGTATCGCCACTGGGATCATTGGTCGGAGGGCAAGCGCAGCCACCTATTCGTAATGCCCGCGGACGGCAGTGCCGCCGCAAAGGATTTGACGCCGGGAGCCGACTACGATGTACCACCCGAAGAACGCGGCGGGCCTGGTGACTTTAATTTTTCTCCGGATAGCAAAGAGATATGCTTCACCGCTGTCACGGATAAAGTGGAAGCGATCAGCACGAATGGAGATCTTTTTCTGGTGCCGGTGGCCGGAGGCGAACCGAAGCGTATCACCACGCAGCCGGGGTTTGACGGCAACCCCGTCTACTCGCCGGATGGGCGCACTATCGCCTACCATGCTCAGCTCACCGCAGGCTATGAGGCCGACAAATGGCGCGTAATGTTGTTTGACCGCCAGACAAGCAAGAGTGAAAACCTTTCGGAGAGCTTCGATCGCAGCGCCACGGATCTCGCCTGGTCTCCCGACAGCAAGACCATTTATTTCCTCGCTGAAAATGAAACTCTCCAGCCTGTTTATGCCATGGAAGCGCGCGCCGGTGCGGCACCGAAAAAAGTCCTCGACGCTTTCAACATGGAATTCATTTTTAGCGGCGACGGTAAGACTCTCGTGACTACCCGCACGAGCCTGACTCTGCCAAGTGAAATTTTTGTCTCTTCTGCCGACGGTAGCGGGCTCAAGCAGCTCACCCACACGAATGACGCCATCCTTGCCCACGTGGAGATGAATGAGGCGGAAACGTTCTGGTTCGAAGGCGCCGAGGGCACGAAGGTAGAAGCCATGCTGATCCGACCGCCGCAGTTTTCCGCATCGCAAAAGTACCCCATGCTGGAGCTACTGCACGGCGGCCCGCAGTCCATGTGGACTGATGCCTGGGGCTATCGCTGGAACCCGCAGGTGTTTGCTGCAGCTGGCTACGTCATCCTGATGATCAATCGCCGCGGCTCCACGGGTTACGGCCAGAAATTCACGGACGAGATCACGAACGACTGGGGCGGAAAAGCCTACGTCGACATTATGAAAGGTACCGACGCGGCCATCACGAAGTACCCCTTTATTGACAAGTCTCGATTGGCTGCGGCGGGCGGCTCGTATGGCGGGTACATGGCCGATTGGCTGGCCACGCACACCGACCGCTTCAAGGCCATCATCAGCCACGCGGGCGTCTACGACGAAGTCTCCATGTACGCGACGGAGGAACTTTGGTTTCAAGAACACGACCTGCAAGGCACGCCGTGGGGCGCGCCGGAGAATTATAAGGAGTGGGCGCCGTCCACCTACGCGGGAGATCTTGGGAAGTACAAGACGCCAACTTTGGTGATTGCAGGGGAAAGGGACTATCGCGTGCCGTACACGCAGTCGCTCGAGTTCTTCAACACCCTGCAACGCCAGGGCGTGCCATCAAAACTGCTGATCTTTCCCGATGAAGGACATTGGGTCCTGAAGCCGGAGAACTCTCAGCTTTGGTACAAGACATTTCTCGATTGGCTGGCGACGTACGTCAAGTGAGTGGGTGGCCACGCAAGGGTTCCGTCTTCCATGTTAGTCGACAATGCGTTGTCATCCTGAAGGCAGCGAGTTATGCGGCCTGAAGGATCTCAGCCGATCGTTCGTGCTTGATTCACAAGTTGAGATCCTTCGAGCCAATCAGAATCGGCTCTCAGGATGACAGCTTGCGTGGCGGAATGGATCATTTGTATGTGTCAAGTTGTCGAGAGGAACCGGCTCAAATTTCCGCGAGCTTCCGGAAAGTGCGGCGCAAGAAACGGAACAAGTAGTGGAGCAGGAATAACGAGACCACGAGCAGCACAGCCACAACAATCACCGCCACCCTCGGATGAGCGGTGGCAAACCAGGTCAGCCACACCGCCAACAGGTCCTCGCCAAAACTCAGCGCCCAATTGCTGAACGGTTCGGGGGACATGTTGGCTGCCGCACGCGCACTCGCCTTCGTCCCGTGCGAAGTTAACGCAATGCTCCCCGCCAACAGCGCAGCCGCCCAGCGCCAGGGCTCGGCGGCGGAAGCGGTCACGCTGAACGCGAGCAGCGCCGCGGCAGGAGGGCGAATAAAGGTGTGCACAGCCTGCCAGATCGAATCGATGTAAGGAATCTTGTCCGCCAGAAACTCGATGACGTAAAGCCCAATAGCAATTGCCAGGATGATAGGGTGCGAAAGCACCTGCAATTTTCCGGGTAGATGAATCACGCCGAAGCGTTGTAGGAGGCCCAGGGTGGCGACCGTGGCGTAGAGGTTCAAGCCGGAAGAAAATCCGGTTCCAAGCACAAGACTAAGCGTTTCGATCGGATTCATCGCCTCGTCAGCTCATCGAATCAGAATTCAGGCGGTTCTTATTCAAGGTATCACGAAAGGGCGGAAGAGCGCGTGAGGCGGCCTGGGTCACCCAAAAAGAGGTCGCCCCAAAAAGCGAACGTCCCGATCAGAGACCGGGACGTTCGGAAGAAGCGACTGGAGGAAAGCTTATTGGTAGTTGCCCTTTTCCGGCTGCAACACGCGCGTCCAGCCCGTGGTATTTACTTCACGGAACATGGGGGTGCGCGGCGGCAAGTCAGAGGGGGTCAGGAAATTAGTGTCGAATGAAGCATTGCGAACGGGAACGGTATACACCGTGTTGCCGTACTTAAAGAAACCAGTTCCCTGCCGATTGGTATATAGGTTCACTAGCGCTCCCATATAGTTAACGGTGTAACCGTTCCAGTTCTCGACGTACCGGAGGAAGTTATGCATGCCTCCATCAGTTCCATTGTCAGCGTTCCCAGCGAATTCCGGGAAGGAAACGCCCTTGCCTCCGATCACGGCAGCACGCCAGTAGGTCGCCGAGGGGGTACGAGGCCCGTTGTTGGCGTACAGGCTGTATGAGAATGAATTTACATCATTCCAGTTGTTGGACAGGATGGTGACTGAATCGCCTGCGATGGAGGAACCGACACTAGTATCACCGAATCCACTACTCCCCGGTTTGGAGTAGTCGGCGTTGTAGTCGCCCTGCACATAGACGGGGTTTTCCGCAGCGATGGCTAGTCCGCAGACCACGCCGGACGGGCATGTGCCGAGTCCCGTCAGGTTGGCTGCGTTCACAATTTTGACCGCGCGGCGGAAGAAGATGGGCGGATTTTCTCTCGCCGCGTTCGAGACGGCCGCGTACATCATGGGCCAAATCCCGGGGGCGGCGGTGGCGTAGGCCGGCGTCGAGCACTTGGGATTAGCTAAAATCGCTCCTGAGGTGACCAAACCGCTGTAAAAACCATATTCGCCGTAAGCGCCGGTCGAGTACATGCCGCCCGCCGTGTTTGTACCCGTGATCGTACCGGCTGACAGGGTGTACAGGGAATTCTCCGGGGTCGGGGCACCAGGGTCCATGATGTAGTTTGTGTTGACCGCAAGGGCGCCGTAAGTGAGTAGCTGATTGATTCCGTCCAAATCCTCGCCGGTATCGAGAGAATTATTCGGGCAGCCGTTCGTGGGATCGCTGACGCTATTCACGAAATCATTCCATCCATATTCGCCAGTTTCGTGACCGCTGGGCGAAAGCGGCGGCCAAGTGCCGGTCCAGGTTTGTGTATTAACGTAGTTTCCGCGTCGGTCAGAAATATAGACCGAGAAGTCGTTCGGAGAATTGACTGAATCGTATGTTGAATGTCCAGACCCGCTGGAAAAGGGTGCTGCCGATGCCGCAAACCATTTGGTCAGGTTGGTGACGTCGAGTTCGATATAGTGCATGGTGCCGTTTAATGTCGGCGAGTTTGCTAAAGGAGTAGTGCCGTCGCGAAGTTCACCCTCGCGCGGGTCAAACAGGGTGTTGTTCCAAAAATCCCAAGGCTGAGGGGTCCAAGGGGCCGTGGCGCCGGTCGAGTCCGCAACCACCGGTAGCTTGCCCGTGGCTGGGTCCACACCGCAAACAACGGCGACCGGCGCTTCCGCAGGCTCGTTAGTTCCGGACTGTATTCCGCTCGTCACATAATTTACCCAGCTGCCCGACGTGTTCTTGTAATGCGCAGCATATAGCGAAGACGGATTGTCGCGAATTCTTTCCAGACGGATGATGGCGTTCGGGTGAGGATCCAAGCACGTACCTGCCTGACCTGTGTAGGTTCCGGCCGTCAGGGGAGTAGCGCTCTGGCTCTGCGGTCCAACTTGCGCGCCGGGCAGATTCGGCAGTGGATAGGAGTAGAGGGCAGTAATGTTCATTTGGTTTGGAGGAGTCGCCGTGGCCCCGGTAGTCGTGTAGTAAGGGGTGCCATTGTACGATAATGGATCCATCTGCGTCTTTGAAGCTATGACGGAGGTGGGCCACAGCGAGTTGAGAGTATTGGCCTTGATGGACTGGGAAACAGGATTGATGTTGCGGCCCGCATAGCCGTAGGCGAGGACCTCCGCCGTCACGTCTTTCCACGCCCCGCAAGGCGCACCATAAGTAGTCTGCGCCTGGATCTTGATATATCCCTTGATGATGGGATAGCCCCCGGGCAACCAGTACCCATCGGTATTAGGGGCGGTGGTAGGGCTACCGCCCGTAGAAGTGGGATTGGCGGCGTTGTATGCGGCCGCACTTCCGGAAGCCGCCAAAGGCAGAGGCGTGGTTCCGAACGAGGTCATATCCGTCAGCAGTGTGCTATAAGGGGCGGTAGTGTTGATGGTGGTGTTCAGCCACCAGTTGGGCTGGGCGAGTACGCTCAAATCCATGGGCTGCGTGGTCTGGTCGACGCAGGGAAGACTCATAATGTCCGTCGGATTATCCGAGAGGAGAATCACCAAACTGGATTGGGCAAAATAACGCTCGCCGGTCACGTTCGAGGATTCGGTGGCAATCGGCCTGCGAATCAGGTCTATGGGTTGCGTCGTGCCGCCACCCATCGTCACGACGGCAAGGTTGAGCAAATTGGCGCCGGTGGAATACGGAGCACAATTTGGACTGCCCTTACCATTAATCAGGTTGCTGCCGTAATCCGTTGGACTGCTCCCGGTGGAAACCGTGGTCCAACCGCTGATGCAACTCGTGCCATTCACGCTTCCTTCCGTCAAAGCTAGGCTGCGGTAGCTGCCACCGCTGGCGGTGGTCGTGATGCTGACCGTGCCCGGCCAGCTGGCGCTGGTGGAGGCGCCATTGTCCATATAGGCGCGGATGATGTCCTTATAGGCATCCACCTTGCCTTGCATTTGCAAGGTCGCGCCGCTACCAGAGGAGAGAAATAAATTGCCGTTGCCATGCACGCGCCCGCCCACGGTGAAGTCTGAGCCGGCGTGAAATGAACAATCCACGTCACAGAAAATCGCGAACTGAAACATCGGGATTCCCACCGTCTGCGTCGTGCGGACAAGATTCACTTCGCGCCCCGTGTTCGTCCGCGCGTTGACCGACAGGGTGTATTCCGTCGCCATCGCGGTCATTCCCTGATACGGGCCGGACTTGATGCTGCTGATCGTGGGTGCCGGATTGCCATTAGCAATATACGTAACTGTCGGGGTGATGGTATATCCGTTGCTCCCGTCAGCCGTCGTAAAGCTCACGGATTCATTTGGAAAAAGGGAGGCGGCGGGAGGGCCGTAAGGAGTAGTCTCGAGGGCGGTGATTTGCGAAATGCTCGGCGCATAGGTCTGGCTGAACAGTGCTGCGAGATCTGCCGTCATCTTCTCCATGCCGGCTTCCGCGGCATAAAACGCAACCACTTGATCGTTGTTCGCCCCCGCCAGTTGCTGGTTCGAAAGCAACAGCACGGCAAACCCCACCAGCAAACTGGACATCAGGAACAGCAGGAGAATGGTCGTGAGGAGAGCAATACCGGCGTCTTGTTCAAAACGTTTGGATTTTTTGAGCAGTTTCACGTTCATCGCTTGCTCCTCTTAATCAGTACGGATTTGTATAAGCATTACTGCGAATACTGACTTGCGTCATCAGGTTGTTTCGCGAGTAGAGAGCACGATTGCCCTGATGAACGATGTAGTTGGAACGCGCAGCGAGATACACGTTCACCAGCATAATCTGGGATTCCGAGTCGCCTGTGGGCACAGTACCCTGGTTCGCTGGGTTGGTGGTGCCGTCAACAAAGTTGTAGGTGAACTGGAGGTTTTCCAGGGTTTCTCCCACCGGCGTTGCTGTACCCAGGCCCACTTGACGGACCAAGCGTACATAGGGCGGGCTGGACACGTTGTCGAGATAGTAGGAAACCATCCAGATGCGCGTTGCCGAGGTATTCGCAAAGCACGCGTTCGTTCCGCCGCAGCCGGTGCCCGTGGTCTGGAGAAAATTGATGGTTCCGGAAGTTTCGGTGCGGCCGTTCAGACCGAATGGATCGCCTTTGGCAAAAGTCAGCGTCTGACCGCTAACGTTCGTGACCGCCAGAAGAGCTTGACCCTGATTGTTGCTGAACATGATGAGGTCGCCGACATTGATGGCGATGCCATTCTTCGCGAAATTGACGCAGTTATAGTTCCCACTCGAATTGAGGGTTGTGCCATCAAACACGGCCGTGAGGGTCGTACCGCTGAGCGTGAGCGACCCGTTTGGGCAACCTGGATTCGCTGCGGTAGTCGCAGTGGCTACAGTGGGCGACGCGTTGATGGGCCTGGAATCAAGTCCGAGATTATCCGCGTAAATCACTGTGATTTCGTCCGTGTTACTTCCTGAGGTCGCGTCCGGGGCGGTAATCGGCGGTCCCATGTCCGCCCCGGGTTCCACGGCCGGCAATGTCGAGTTGCAAGCCGGAAACGTCTTCGTGCCACCCAGGATCGGACGAATTATTGCCGCCGTTGTGCCACAGGGACTCGTGGACGAGTTATTGGATGTAAAAGGAATCGGTATGCCGCCCGTGGGAATTCCCGACCCAGCCTGCTGCAGATCGGTCTGTATCATGTTCAACGCGTTGCGCAGATTGTCACCCATATCCGCGGCATAGGTGACCATCTGGTTGGTCTGCGAAGCGTCCCGGAAGGCGGTCACAGCCGCGTAGAGCAAGATCATGGTAACGCCCATGGCAACCATCAATTCGATGAGCGTGAAGCCGGCCAGTTTCCGTTTTGTTATCGCTTGCATGAGAAGCCTCACGAATAAGACGAAATGTAACTCACCATCTGAACCTGGCCGGCTTGCCCCTGGTACGTGTAATTGATCGTGATCGTGATCTGAACCATGTTGGTGTAATTGGTTACTGGCGTGATCGCTATCGTTCGTGTCATCCAGGGGTTCAAGGGAATGGTTGTGTCGTCCGCGGTTCCAAGAATGCCATCGGGGCCTGGGCCGGTCACAATGACGTCCGGGTTGGTGGAATCATCATCCGCTGTGCCGACGAGTCCATCCGGGCCCGGCGCCAACAACGGTTGGGGGCCGTCCTTGAACACTCCACCCTTGCTGACGTTGGCGATCTGGGCAAAGGGGACTGTTTGCGTGTCGCGAGCCGTATAAATTGTCTCCATAGCCTCCTGGGCCTTTTGCTCGGCGATGTACTGGATTTGCACCCGGTTGGAGGACCTCAGCCCTTGCGTGAAAAAGGAGGCCATCGAGAGGACTCCCAGGCTCAGGATAACCATGGCCATCATGCTCTCGAGGAGGGTAAAACCCTCTTGTTTGCGAATACTGTGATTTCGCTTCATGAGCAATTCCCTATTCCTGCCAACCCGCGCTAGCGCCGGCAAAGGTGTACTCCCGGACTCGGCCCGTTCCACCCATGATCGTAACCGCGCGCGCCGTAGCTGCCCGATTGGGGATGCCAAGGAATACTGTTCCGTAGATCAAGTTGGATCCCGAGCCGTCTGTGAATGTCCCAGTGGAATTGAACTGCATGATCGGAGGGCCACCGGCAATGGGGGGATTCCCGATGTAAACCGCCGCGTTGTTTCCAAACTTCATCGGCGTGTCCGGTACACCCGACTCGAGAACCATTTGTACTTGTGCGGGCAGCGGAACGCTGACCTTCGGCCCCGCTACCTCGCTCGTTCCTGTAAACGCCGGCTGAACCTGATAGGCAACATGGTAACGGTTGTCAGACTCGGGCGCGCTGTCAATCCAAACAATTACCGTGCGGCGCTGCGTGATCGCTAGCTGTCGTGCCACGCGCAATTGACTGGTAACCTCATTCATGGCCGAGTTTACCTGATACGATTCGAGTGAGCCGAAGCTCTGAATGATGGCCATGCCCATCAGGACCATCATCATGCCAATTACAATCACGGATTCCAGCAAGGTGAAGCCGCGCTCATTTCGATTTGTTTTTCTCATGGGCAACTTCCAATCCTTCAGAAAACTCAACTCAAATGACCTTAGTGGCAGAACATGTCAGTATTCCCGGCCCTCGGAACCTTTACGTCACTTGGGTTCAGAGGCCGCATGCCGGCTGCACGGCACCGGGTACACCCGCTCCGCCAATGCTCGGTCCTGACCCACAAGTTACTCATTCATCTGTGAGGCCACAACTGGACGTAGGGACGGGTTCAGAGCAGCCGGGTGACACCCGTCCTCAGGTTCCAGTGGGACAGTTACTAAGGTTTAAGGAAGTGGGCGAAGGAGGAGGTCAAAGCTAGACCGCATTTGGAGGCACCTAACTACTTGCAAAACAAGCAGATTGAAGCTCTGAGCCTTTCGAAATCGGAGCCGGTAACGTCAGTGCTCGCGACTGCTCGCCGGCGGTTCGGGCCTCGCCAAGTTCTACTCCCTGTAGTACTTTCAGCGTTACCTCTCCGACACTGATTCTGCAGAAATGGCGCTCGAGACAAGCGAGCTGGCGCTACGCGCAGTGAATTCATTCGCGCGAAGGAACAGGAGGAGAGCGGAACTTGCTTCGAAGGAAGCGCGTCGGTTGCACAATTTCGAGAACGCCACAGGGTAAGGAGAGTCAGTTAGCGTTCTGCAACTGTCGATAGAAATTCTGCAATACAAAGAAGGCTTTTTTCTTCTCACCGTGATCGGACACTAAGCCCTTCCGATTGAAGTAGTCCTCAATGCCCGGAAGTGTCCTCCGCGGACTGCGAAAGTCTTTCAGAATCCACGGTGTCGTTCCGCGAAGAAAGGTTATGCGCTTTAGCATGCCGATCTGGTGCTCGTAAAGACTCTCTTGGCACTCCTCCGTCCAGCGCGCTTGGGAGTCCCCGTGGAGGCCAAAGACCGCGTCGGCCCCAAATTCGCTCATGACCAGCGGCTTGTCATACTTGGAAGTCCAGTCCGTAGAGTCCAAGTCTGCCACGCGGCGCGTATACCAACCGATATATTCGTTGGTCCCCATGACGTCGAGCTCGTTTGCGATCGGATCATTTATGCGAATGGAAAGGCGGTTTCCCTCTTCGACTTCGTCGGCTTGAAGCGCGGCAGAAACCAGGCGCGTGGGATCATTGGAATGCGCTTGTTGGATTAGCTGACTTAAGAACCGGTTGCGCGCATCGCCGATGGGTGTCTCGTTGGCAACAGAGTAGATGATGAGAGCCGCGCGATTATGATCCCGGGTAATCAATTCGTTTAGTTGATTTTCTGCGTTGCGCAACGTGACGGGATTCTCCCATTGGATCGTCCAATAGACGGGCACTTCCTCCCAGACCATAACTCCCATTTCATCGGCCATGCGTAACATGGCTTCGTTGTGAGGATAGTGCGCCAGCCGGACGAAGTTACATCCTAATTCTTTTGCCCAACCCAAGAGTGTCCGCGCATCGTCCTCGCTCCACGCCCTGCCGGAGCGTAACGGAGCTTCTTCATGAATGCTGACCCCGCGCAAGAAGATTGGCTTTCCATTGAGAAGGATATCGGTTCCACGAACACCAATTGAGCGGAACCCAATGTGGTTCGTGACCTGGTCGGTCTCACTGGAAATCTCGACCGTATAGAGCTTGGGATTTTCAGGCGACCAAAGTGTCAGGTTAGCGCCAAAGGAAAATTCCACATGTCCCGCAGGGTCCGTCTGGAAGGACTTGCTCAGCCCGGCTTCCGGAATGCGAATTGTGACATTCTGCCGGAGCTGTGGTCCATTCAATTGCACCCACCCCTTAATCTGGCCTGTCGATCCCTTCTCGAGCTGAATCAAATAATCTTGAATGAATGTCTCTGGCACTTCTACCAGTGTCACCGGCCGGGTGATTCCGCCGTAGTTCCACCAGTCCGTATTCACAGTTGGGACTTGATCTTTCCCGCGCGTGTTGTTGACCCTGAGAACCAGGAAATTACCCTCGGGCCGGACGCGATCCGTTATTTCAAAATCAAAGGGGGTAAAACCACCTTCGTGCTGTCCAAGTTCTTCCCCATTCAAATACACATAAGCCATGTAATTGGCGGCGCCAAAATGGACGAACACCCTTTTCTTCGGCGATTTGGCGTAATCGAAAGACCGCTTGTACCAGACGCTGCCTTCATAGAACAGGAGCGAATCGCGCTGCGTATTCCAGTCACCCGGCACATGCAGTTGGCCGGAAGAATCGAAATCATATTCGACCAACTCGGACTTGGACTGCGGTTTGTAATTTTTGTAAAAGGCGCCATTACTCTTCAATGGCTGGGCGCGGTAGTCGACGGCCCCAACATCGTACGGGTCCACTATCGCTTGCCACTGGCCATCCAAGCTGGTCGTGGAACGCGCATTAATGTTCGCAATCATGGGAGCAACCTGTGCGGCACCTCGGCCTGCGGCAAACAACGCAAAGAAAGCAAGGGTCCAACAGTGAAGTGAGTTGGCCATCACGGGTACTTATTCTATTCTTTTTCCGTCAAAGTGCACGACGCGCTCCTGACTAACCTTTATCATCGCCAATTCATCTCGAGCTGACTTGTAAACCTGTGGCCGTGTGAATACCATGTTCCATGTGCAAATTGGCTGTCGATGGCTGATTTCGCAATCATAGCGGCCGCACCGGACTTCAAATTGGGATCCTCAAGCGCCATGACGTTTAGCGGGGCACGCTTAGAAGAGAATGAGCCTCGCCTGGCTGGCTGTATATCTTTAAAGGTGATTCAGTGACGATCCTCAACGAGGACCGGCTTTTCCCGGCGGACCCCACCACACGCTCCATCGCCAGGCGGCTCTATTCCAGAATATGCGGTTTGCCGATCATCAGCCCGCACGGCCACGCGGATCCTCGCTGGTTTGCCGAAAACGAGCCCTTCCCGGATCCCGCCCAGTTGTTCGT
>Ga0187816_10000150_pt1 | contig 19489 bp, 18 predicted proteins | sample NC_wetland_sal_i_16_FD_132960 | JGI IMG/M metagenome (GOLD analysis project Ga0187816, IMG submission 132960) | Wetland sediment microbial communities from Neuse River Estuary, North Carolina, USA - SO4_1 | ecosystem: Environmental > Aquatic > Freshwater > Wetlands > Sediment | place: USA... | reverse complement strand
TTTCGGCTACGACGATTGCCTTAGGCACGCTGCGTGGATTGCTCCCGCCGAATGGCTCGGCAGCCCGCGAGCGGAACAGTGGCCAATCCACCTTGTCACCCACCAGCCACATGGTCGCCTGCACAGCCAAATGGACCCGGGACCAGTTTCGCAATCGGGTAAAATCGCAGGACGCGAAGCTATTCGGATGAACCCCGCCGATGCCGCGCGGCGCGACATCAGGGGCGGCGATTTAGTGCGGGTCTATAATGACCGTGGCGCATGCTTAGCGAGCGCCGTGCTTGATCAAGGAGTGATGCCACAGGTCGCAATTATGGCAACCGGGGCTTGGTTCGATCCAAGCAATGATGCAGATGCGCCAGAACGCCACGGCAATCCCAACGTGCTTACGCTCGATCTTGGCACATCAAAGTTGAGCCAGGGCCCGAGCGCGTTGAGCGTGCTAGTCGACGTCGAAAGATGGTCAGGCGCGCGTCCCGACGTGCAAGTGTTTGTGAAGCCGTTAGCCACCGCTGGCTAACACGTGATAGAATCCAGCACGCTTGGCGAGGATGGAGTCGAAAGATGTTGGACAAGAAATTATCTGGATCGTTCGTGGCCCTAATCACTCCGTTCAACAAGGATGGCTCGGTAGATTTCGCGGCATTTCGCAGCTTGCTCAAATTTCAGGAAGATCACGGCACAGCCGCAGTACTGATCATGGGCTCAACCGGCGAGACTTCCATGCTCTCGTCAGAGGAAAAGAAAAAGATCATCGTCGAGACCGCGAAAATGAAGACGGCGAAAATGCCGATCTTCTTCGGTTGCACGGCCAACAATACCGAGGCAACGATCGCTAACGTCAAGTTTGCGAAAGATAACGGAGCCGATGGCGCGATCTTGGCCGCGCCGGCCTATATCTGTGCGCCGGAGGCCGACATCGAACGCTTCTTCCTCGACGTCGCCGATGCGACCGATCTGCCGCTTGGCATTTACAACAATCCACCCCGGGTCAAAAGCGACCTACATTGGGATCATCTGCTACGCATCTTCAAACATCCGAACTACGTGGTGCACAAGGAATCGACCGCCCGTGTTGGCCAAGTAGCGCAAGTACTCGCCGCCAAGCCCACCGTCTCGGTGATGTGCTGCGACAGCCCAAATCTCGGCCTCGTCGTGCCAACTATGAGTCTCGGTGGGCACGGTACCGCCAACATGACCGGCAATATAGCGCCAGCCGAGCTTGCCGTGATGTCGACGCCGTGGGCAAGTTATGTGGAAGCCGAGAGTTTTAAGGTTACTTACCTACGCCTCCTGCCGCTCCTGCACTTCACTTATTCTGCGATTAATCCGGTGGCTGTGAAATCGCTAATGAAGGCACTCGGCATGCCTTCAGGCGATCTGCGCAAACCGCTGACGGGTCTAGACGCGGTGGCGCTCGGAAAAGGTCTTCGCATCGTCGCCGATCTCGAGCTCCACAAAGCCTACGGCTACAAGCTCAAGCCGATCTCTGCCGTCGCCGCCTGAGTTGTATTCCCGCGTCTTTTGACGGAGCAGACGTGGACCTCGGCATAAGCGGCAAAAATGCATTGGTCTGCGGCGCAAGTAGGGGCCTCGGAAAGGCCTGCGCACTGGCGCTTGCGCGAGAGGGCGTCAACATCACCGTCGTAGCGCGCAATCGCGACGTACTAGAAAGCGCAGGCGGCGAGATCGAGCGGCTGACAGGTGCTGCGATTGTCATCGTAGTTGCCGACCTCACGACGAATGACGGCCGCGCGGCAGCAATTTCAGCTTGCCCACAGCCCGACATCCTCGTCAACAACTCGCAAGGACCGCCGCCTGGTGACGTTAGAGATTGGTCCCGCGAGGATTGGCTCGCAGCTCTCGATGACATGATGCTTGGTCCCATTGAGATGATGCGGCTCACGGTCGATGGCATGATGGAGCGCGGCTTTGGCCGCATCGTCAACATTGTGTCTCGCAGCGTAAAGATTCCTCAGGTTGAGCTCGGGTTATCGAACGGCGCACGTTCGGGGCTCGTCGGCTTTGCGGCGGGACTCGCGCGACAAACGGTCGCGCGTAACGTCACCATCAACAATCTGCTTCCCGGTATTTTCGACAGCGACGCGCAATACCGGCACATTCGCGGCATGCTCACAGGCACAAACAAGACCTTCGAAGAGGCATATCGCGAACGCGCAGATGCGAGCCCCGCTAGGCGATATGGCGATCCAGCTGAGTTCGGCGCCTATTGCGCGTTTCTCTGTTCGTCGCAATCGGGTTACATCACCGGTCAGAGTCTGTTGATCGACGGGGGTAGCTACCCCGGAACATTCTGACAACTGAGGATCTCATCGTGGGTCGCATTTATTTTCTGGCTCTGACCTTTGCTCTTCTCGTCCTGGAGCCAATGACGGTCTGGGCACAAAGCTATCCCACACGCACTGTGGCGGTCATCGTTCCGTTCCCGCCAGGTGGATCGGTCGACGGCGTCGCGCGAATCATTGTTGACAGACTCAACCAGTCAGTCGGGGCCCACTTCATCGTCGAAAACCGCGCGGGGGGTGCCTCCGGCAATGTTGGCGCCAGTGTCGTGGCCAAGGCCGATCCAGATGGCTACACGCTCCTGCTCACTGCCTCGGTCCAAGTCGTCAACCCGTTTTTGTACAAGAATGTCCCATTCGACGTAGTGAAGGATTTCACGCCCATAACGCTCATCGCGGCAGGACCTCTGATTGTCAGCACGACTCCCAGCGTGCCCGCAAAAAATCTGAAAGAATTTTTCGAGCTTGTCCGGAAGGATCCGCAAAAATACACATTTGCGACGACCAGCGTCGGTTCCGCCAGCCATCTCGTGATAGAGCTTCTCAAGCGAGAAGCCGGCGTCGACACGCTGGTTATCGCCTATAAGGGTACCGGGCCGGCGCTGACCGATCTCATGAGTGGACAAATTCAATTGCTGGCCGACCCGATGCTGTCTTCCCTTCCGCTTGCTCAGTCCGGCAGCATCAAGGCGCTGGCCGTGACGAGCCTCAAGCGTCAGGCCACGGCTCCGCAGATTCCGACCGTTGATGAATCCGGATTTCCGGGCTTTGAGTTTGTGTCGTGGTATGGATTATGGGGCCCAAAAGACCTGCCGGCAGACATCACCGCCAAACTACAGATGAATATTGCCAAGATCCTGGCAGAGCCTGATGTGAAACATCGCTTGAGCGTATTGGGCTTCGATGCGATCGGCTCGACGCCGGACTATTTTGCTAAATTCATTGACAGCGAGATGGCGAAGTACGGCAAGATCATTCACGACGCAAATATCAAGGCGGAGTAATGAGGGGCGCCATTTAGCCGTTGTCGCTCGTGTCATGACCAACGTCTTGCTACCGACTTCACTGGTTGGTTCCTAGGCGCAGCTGGATTGGCTGATCGATCGTCAGAGGGCGCCGCGATCTAAGTCGATGGATAATCTTGCCACTGTTGACAGTGACGCCAGCGCCTGATCGCTAGACGGCTAAGAAGCCTGAAATTACGAGACAAGGCTATGAGGAAGGACGTCCAAGAGGCACTAGAAAGCGCCATCGCCGAATTTGAAAAGCGGCAGCAGGCCGAACAAGCGCGATTGCGTGAACGCGAAAGGTTCGAAACCGACTGGGCTCGTATACGGACTGCTGTTGTGCTCCCCGCCCTCGAAGAGGTCGCGGCACTATTGAGGAAAGCAGGGTGGCAGTGCGAAGTGCGCGCTGGAGATAAAGACCCAGGCGTGCATTTCACGGTCTATCGGGGGGGCGAAGGCCGGCGCTAGCGGAGGTGAAAAGCCTTTCATGACCTACCAACCAGAAAAGCAAAAAGACACTGTATTGGTCAATGTAGCAACAAGAGCATCTGCCGCACCTTTGGGCAGCTTTGCCTTGGATAAAATTACCGAAGATTTTGTCCAAACCGAAGCGACTAAGTTCTTTGCACGCGTTGCCTCAGAAATCGTTTAGCTGAAATAAAGGCGCGATCGAGCAAGCTAAGGCGAAACGAAACATATGGCGGTGACCATGGCCGGAATTCTTGGCGGAAAAGTCGCGATCGTCACTGGAGCCGGGCGCGGTCTCGGTCGGGCCATGACGCTTGGGCTGCTCGATGCCGGGGCGCGAGTGGCCGCCGTTGAACTTGACGCTCCGGCCATCGAGGAAACGCAGGATGCCGTCGAAGATCGCGGTGCCGGCGAACGATTCCTCGGCATCGGTGCTGACGTCACGCACGACGAGAGCGGTGCAAAAATCCTACGCGCGGCGACCGAACGATTCGGCCGCGTCGATATCCTGATCAACAATGCCGGCATCAGCACCGGCCTCTTGCGCGGCGAAGATCACCCGGTCGGAAAATTGTGCGAAACGACGCCGGAAGAATTTCGCCGGGTCGTCGACGTCAACGTGGTTGCCGCCTTCCTGATGACGCGGGCCGTGCTGCCGACGCTGCTGGCGCAGCGCTGGGGTCGCATCATCAACGTCACAACCAGTCTTGACACCATGTGGCGACCCCTCATGCAGCCGTATGGCGGCTCCAAAGCCGCCAACGAGGCAATTCTCACCGCGCTGGCGCAGGAACTCGACGGCAGCGGCGTGACCGCCAATGTATTGGTGCCCGGCGGCGCCGCGGACACACGGCTGGTCCCGCGGGCGATGGCGCCCGATCGCTCGCAACTCATCCCGCCTCAAGTCATGGTGGCGCCGCTGATCTGGCTGTGTTCGAATGGCTCCGATGGCATCAACGGTCAGCGCTTTATTGCCATGCGCTGGGACAATTCGTTGCCGCCAGCGGAGGCAGCGAGAAAAGCTGGCGCGCCGGCAGCCTGGCAGCAACTTGGCCGTCAAGCGATCATGCCGGAACGCATGCGATGAACACGCAGCCCGATCGCCGACGAACGTCCCGGACGCTACATTTGGGTCAAAACGCGACACGCGCTCGCGTCCAAGCGATGTCCGCTCTTGCACCAACATGAGACATCGATCGGCGTGCTTCTGAGGTCCGAAGGCTCGGCGTTACGCCGCTCATCGATCAGCAGATGAGCACAATCTTGCCGGACGCTCCGGGCTCAAGGATCTCCTTGTGTGCACGCGCCGCCTCGGCAAGTGGGAATACCTTGCCAACTACTGGCCGCAAAGTGCCGTTTTCAAGGCCTGCAAAGAGCCCGGCGTGGATGTCCGCCTCTTCGGCCGCTGTAATGGCCCAGAGCGTGAACGCGCGAATCGAAGCGCGCCGCGCCATCAGTTCACGGGGATTGATGGTGACCTCGCCGCGACTGCCGATCACGATGACGCGGCCATTATTGGCCAAAAGTTTCGTGTCGTTGGAGAGATTCACGTTAGCGAGCATTTCGAGAATAATGTCCACGCCGCGATTGTCCGTCGCGCGCAAAATCTCTTCCTGATATCCGGCTTTGCGGTGATCGAAAACTTGATGCGCCCCCTCGTGCTTGGCGATTTCGAGACCTTTCGGCGTCCCTGCAGTGCCAAAAACCCTCAAACCCATGGCGTGCGCGATTTGGAGCGCCGCGACACCCACACCGCCACTTGCGCCGTGCACAAGTACGGTCTCGGAAGCGTGCGCTTTCGCTGAGTGATGCAGCGCATGATATGCAGTTCCGTAGGGAACCCAAATTCCTGCTCCTTGCTTGAAATCAACCTTCGCCGGCAGCGGATGCACTTGCTCTTCGAGCGCGAGAGCGTATTCCGCATAGGCACCGGTGAGGGTCCGCGCCGTGTATACGCGATCGTCTCGCTTCACCTTTTTGACGCCCTCGCCAACCGTTTCAACGACTCCGGCACCATCCGATCCAGGGGTGTAGGGGAGCGATGGCTTCAAGGCATAGGTGCCCGCGCGCATGTAGGTGTCATAAGGATTGACCCCGGCCGCGTGAATGCGAACCAGCACCTGACCAGCCGAGGGTTTTGGTGTAGTTACCTCCTCAAGCTTCAGGACCTCGGGACCGCCGAATTCATGAACCTGAATTGCTTTCATTTTTCAGTCTCCAGATTACGTGGAACAATTCGATCGCGCGAGACAGCGGTTAGGACGGTCCACATCGCTGGCGTGCATCCCAGAACGGGTTGCATAATATCTTGTAAAAAGTCTCGCGTGGAAGGCGACCTACAATAGGGGATACGGGCGATGCAAAACAGTGAAGCGATGTACGGTTTTGTCGCTTGCACGGTTAGTCAGTTTATGACGCGGACCGTAATAACCGTGAAGCGACAGACCACGATGCGCGAACTTGCGGCATTATTCAAAAAGCACGACTTCAATGCTTTTCCGGTGGCGGAAGACGGGAATCTTCTGGGAATCATCAGCAAGTTTGATTTCCTTCGCGCATTCGCATTCACCACCGGTCAAGTTGTGCCCCATTACAATGAGTTGATGAGCCGGCCCGCATCGGAAGTGATGACGGAGGCTGTAGTGCATGTAGACCAAACATCGCCATTAACACGAGTTCTTCAATTGATGGTGAGCCTCAAAACTCGGAGTTTTCCCGTGATGAGTGCCGATGGTCAATTGGTAGGCATGATCTCTCGGGAAGACGTCATGCGCGCCCTTGAAGAGACGACACAAGGATCTCGATAAATCCAAAATGGACCCGATGCGCCACGGGCGAATCGACGCTTCGTTACGCGTCGACGACACGTGAGCAGAAGCCGCCTGAGGGTCGTGGTATTAGGACGGGGTGAGTACGATCCGAACAGACACCCTCGAGTTCTGTGCAAATGCCGATGCTGCGCCCTCAGTACCGGGCGCCTATATTTTGCAGATCGACTTAAGCGAGCCGGTATTGGTGAGAATAGCTCGCAAGCAATACATAGAATTGTCCGCTGGACGGTACTTTTACTGCGGTTCTGCCAATGGGCCGGGAGGACTGAGGTCACGTTTGGCGCGACACATGCGGCAGGGCAAAACGGTGCACTGGCATATCGATCAACTGACCGAACGCGGCACGGTGACCGGCATCTGGATCGTCCGCAACGGACAAGAATGTGACTTGGTTGCAATGCTTGCTCCGCTGCCGATGCCTGTTCAGGGATTTGGCAGCAGTGATTGTTCCTGTTGCCTCAGTCATCTGCTGTATTTGCCGTCGATAAGCTCTATGCGCTGGATACCACGCTCGATCTAAAAGGCGCGACGAAAGCGCCGATCGAGCGAGCAATGCAGGGCCACGTACTGGCCAATGCACAGCTCATCGGCACTTATCAAAAGGGTGATCGGTAGCCACGTGGCACACATTAGCGCAGGTGCACAAGATGACCGGCGGATCCACGAAAGCCCTCAAATTGCGTGACCGTGGGCTGCTGAAAGTGGGTTACTGCGCCGATCTCGCAATCTTTGACCCACATGATTTCCGCGACCAAGCAACTTACGCCGATTCCCACATGTATCCGAGCGGCGTACGCACGACGGTCATCGTGAACGGAACTGTGGTGGTCGAAAACGCAAACCACACCGGCGCCAAACGGCGCCTGAGCGATCCATTAGCGCCTTCCCCCCTGACTGACTTCGTCGGCATGACTATATTGAGGCGGCCAGTTCGCCCCGAAAGAGCCGGAACATGCTGGATCCTGCCTTCCTCAAACCCGGCCGATTTGTCGAAAGTGATGCGCCGCCGATCGTTGATTTTGCGCGCTCATGCGTCGGCAACGCCGAAGCGCCGATCGATAAGGCCGTTCGGCTCTATTATGCGGTTCGCGATACGGTCCGTTACGATCCGTACCAGGCCTACGCGCATGATGACGCCTATTCGGCTCGCGTCGCGCTCGAACGTGGCCTCGGCTTTTGCATCGCCAAGGCAGCGCTCCTTGCGGCCTGTGCGCGCGCAGTCGCGATCCCGGCGCGCCTCGGCTTTGCCGACGTCCGCAATCATCTGGCCACGGCGCGCCTGATCGAGATGAACGGCAGCGACGTGTTCAGATGGCACGGCTATACCGACCTTTGGTTGGATGGCAAGTTCGTCAAGGCGACGCCGGCGTTCAATCTATCGATGTGCCAACGTTTCGATGTGACCCCGCTGGAATTCGACGGCCGCACCGATTCGATACTACATCCCTACGATCGCAAGGATCGGCGTCATATGGAGTATCTCGTGGACCGCGGCACCTATGCGGACGTGCCGGTACGAAAAATCATTGCGACATTTCGCGACAGCTGCCCTCGAGTTCTCGAGGCAGACAGCTTCCGCGGCGGCGATTTCGCTAGCGAGGCAGGGACCGGCGTGCGCTAACGGGTTCTTTCGATTCGAGTGATCGGCCAGGATATGGCTACAGCGTCGCCAGGGTCTTGAGCGCCCCGTCGAGCGCTATGCCGGCTTCATCGAGCAAGGCGGCATCGCGGAGCCGGCGCATCCAGTCAGCACCGTCGGCACGCTCAGCTAGCAGCGGTACCGCGCCAACAACGCGCTCGAACTTGGACAGCCCGCGCGCGTGCGTATCGGAATAGCCCTTTACCAGGCGGCGCGCGCTGACGATCTCAACGGCGAGGTCGTAGTTCTTGGCAACGTTGTCGGCGGCAAGCGCCAACCAGCGATCAACGTGCGCCATTTCACGGCGGTGGCGCAGTGTCGTGCGGCGCATCGGCCGGCAAGCCGCAGTCAGATACAGCAACAGAAACCAGCCGATCGTTCCGGAGCGCACCCGCCGGGGCTTGCGAAATATCCAGCCGAATAGTTGTGGCTGCGCCTCCATCAGGCGGCCGATCGGCGCCGGCATGGTGCCCGCCGCTTCCTCAAGGCGAGGGTGCATATATTCGGTGGTGTAGACAATCTGCTCTTCGCCGACCGCATTCTCCTTCAGCACGCGTTGGTAACGATGCGCTCGCGTCTTTAAGTCAGCGACGCGGATCACGTCGTCATAGGCCATCGCCAGCGCCAGGTATTTGGCCGCTGCGGCGCTGAACGCGTAACCCTTGCTGTCTCCGCCATGCGCCCGGTCGAGCTCGCAAATCCTGGCCAACCGATCGAGATACTCGTTGGCATAGGCGGGATCCTGGAAATCAGTGAGGCGCCTGACGCCGGCGAAGAGCATCTCGTGCAGCGGCACGGGAAACGCGCGGATGCGGCCGAGAAGGTTATCGAGATCACGATGGCCGGTCGCATCCGGCAAAGGCACAAAGCGCTTGCCGGGCTTGCCGAGCTTTGCGGCACGGCCCGCCGGCTGCTGTGCCTGCGCATGAGCCGCCCGGAACGCATTCAGGCTTGGCTCGATGCCTCTGCCGCCCGATTGTATGACGGCTTCGAAATCATCCCGGCCGAACGGCAGGGTTCTGGATGCTGCAAGAGCGCCGAACATCGCGGCTGAAATCACGCTGTTATTGGCAGTCGCAACCGCTTCCATATCGAACGCGATGATGTGCTTGGCGGCGACATTGGTCGCTTCCATGACGGCATTCGGATCGGCTATCGCGTCGCCCGGCTTTTCCTTCTCCGCTACTGCGTACAAGCGGTGGGTAGAGACGATCAACGTCGAGCGATCCGGGGTAACCAGGCCGCGCAGGATGGAACGGCCGGCCTCCATCAGTTCGGTTGCCAACACGACATCGACTTCGCCCGGAGCAGGCATAAGCGAAAAGATTGGAGCGCGGCCGGCCTTCGCCGGCAACATTTCGATATAGTAGAGCGTCGCGCCGGTGCGCTGCGCAACGCCCGGAATCGACGTTGACTGCACGTGCCAGCCCTGCGATTCGGCAAGCGCCACGATCCAGTCCGACAGCACCCCGCCGCCCTGTCCGCCCATAGCGAGAATTGCGACGCACATCGGGCGTTCGGTCGTGTATCTTGTCGGCATCTGGACGTTGGAGCGGGCTGTCATGGCAGGCGGGTTTTGCATCAATCAGCAAACACGACGCGGCGGGTCTGGCGGCGGTTCTGCAAGAAGCCGATCACTGCACGGCGGAGCCGAAATAAGAGTCGATCAAACCATGTCGGATTGTGGATGATCTCGGCGCGGTAGAATGATGGGCAGAGTACTGCCGCCTCCGACACTTCGCCGCAATTACCACAACCGACGCAGTCGTTATCGATAGCCGCGACCGGGTCGTCTTTGAGCGGATCGTCGGAATGTTTGATGGAGAGCGAGGGACAGCCGGACAGCCTGATGCAGGCGTGATCGCCCGTGCAGATGTCCTCATCGACGCCGAAGCGCTCGCGGATCATGCGTTGCCCTTCGCGGACCGACTTCTGAAACACTGGTTTGATCCTGCGCTGCTTGTTAAGCATGCATTCCGATGACGCCACGATCACCTTCGGCCCGCTTGCTCGCGTAGTCAGCGCCTCGCGTAACGTGTCGCGCATGCGGCCGACGTCATAGGTGCGATCGAGGTGCCGCACCCAATTGACCCCAATGCCCTTCACCGCGTCGACAATGGTGTTGTTGGTGGAACGCTGCGGATTCGGCGCCCGCGACGACATGACGTCCTGTCCGCCGGTGGCTGCGGAATAGTAGTTGTCGACGACCAGGATGACGCCGTCATGTTTGTTGAAAACGGCGTTGCCGAAGCCCGATGCGAGCCCGTTGTGCCAAAAACCGCCGTCGCCGATGATCGATATTGGACGCTTATCGGCCTTGACGCTGAAGGCCGAAGCCGACGCCGGACCGAGACCGTAACCCATCGTGGTGGCGCCGATATTGAACGGCGGCAGGGACGCGAACAGATGGCAGCCGATATCGGCGGAAATATTGTGCTCGCCGAGCTCGCGCTGCACGAGCTTCATCGCCGCAAAGATCGGGCGCTCGGGGCAGCCCACGCAAAAGCCGGGCGGACGTGGCGGCACGGTCTTGGCCAGCGCTTTGACCTTGGGATCGGCTAGCACGGCGGCGGCGTCGGGCGGCGGCGGCGCATTGCCCAGAACACTTCTAGCGTGAAGCTCGAGAAAGGCCTTGATGCCCTTGGTGACGACCGCGGGGGTATATTCGCCGGCCATCGGCAGCACGTCCTTGCCGCTCACTTTGGTCTGCAGATCGCGGCGCCGGAGGATCGTATTGAGCGCCTGCTCGATGAATTCGGGCTGCCCTTCCTCCACCATCAAGACGGCTTTCTTGTTAGCCGAAAACGCGGCGATCTCGTCGTCGATGAGCGGGTAGGTGACGTTGAGCGCGTAGATGGGCACGCTGGTTTCGCCGTAGACGTCGGCGAGGCCGAGCTGCTGCAGAGAGCGCATGACCGCGTTGTACAGCCCGCCTTGAACGATAATGCCGACGTCAGCGGATTGCGGACCGAAGAATTCGTTCAGCCCGCGTTCCTTGATGAATTTCACCGCCGCTGGCCAGCGCTGTTCGACCTTTTCGCGCTCGTGAAGATAAGAGGCGGGTGGCAGCACTACGCGTTCGGTGTCGCGGCGTGGATTCTCCAGCGCCTCACGCAACGCGAAGTTCGGCCTTTTGTTATTTTTGGTGATGAACCGGCCGTGCACGTGACAGGCTCGGATCCGGACTTCCAGCATCACCGGCGTGTGCGAGGCTTCCGAAAGGTCGAAACCGTCTTCTACCGCTTTGACGATCGAGGGCAGGTTTGGGCGCGGATCGAGCAGCCACACCTGTGATTTCATCGCATAGGGATGCGAGCGCTCCTGCATGATCGAGGAGCCCTCGCCGTAGTCCTCTCCGATAATGATCAGCGCTCCGCCGGTGACTCCGCTCGAGGCCAGGTTGGCGATCGCATCGGAGGCGACGTTGATGCCGACGGGGGATTTGAACGTCACCGCCCCGCGGACGGGATAATGCACAGAGGCGGCGAGCATGGCTGCAGCCGCCGCTTCGGACGCGGAGTTTTCGAAATGCACGCCGAGCTCGTCGAGCACCTCTCTGGCGTCCGCGAGCACGTCCATCAAGTGCGAGATCGGCGCGCCCTGGTAGCCACCGACATAGGAGACGCCCGATTGCAGCAGTGCTTTGGTAATGGCGAGGATGCCCTCACCGCGGAACTCGTCGCCGTCGCCCAGTTTAAGATCCTGGACTTCGCGCTTGAAGGATCGCTCTGCCATGGCAGGCTCCAGGCCCGGCGGCATCGATCAGTGAAGGCCGTCGATCCCGATTCTTATGGGACCTTCTCGTTCATCTTGCAACCCGGGCCGCATCGGCGCCTGGCCACACTGAGTGGCAGTCGTGCCGTCTCATCTTGTTGGATCCGCGGCTCTCAGGCGTTTGGCGGTCGATCGCAATTGCCTCCCGCGGCAGCGCGAGCGCAGTATGGAATGGACTGGAGTGTTGTTTTCAGGATGAACGGTGTTCAATCGGGATAATAGGTGCCCGCTAGTCGGGAAATTAACGGGAGCTAGGCATGGACTTGGGGATCGCTGGCCGCAAGGCGATTGTTTGCGCGTCGAGCCGCGGGCTCGGCCTTGCTTGCGCCAAAGCACTCGCGCAAGCCGGTTGCGAGGTTGTGATCAACGGCCGCGATCAAGCACGGCTCACCGCGGTCGTAGCCGAGCTCAAAAAGGCTGCGAACGGCGCCAACATCATCCCGGTGGCCGCGGACATCGCCACATCTGACGGTCAGGAGGCGCTGTTGGCGGCCTGTCCGGAGCCGGACATCCTGGTCAACAACAATGGTGGACCGCCGTTCCGCGATTTCCGCGAACTCGACCGCCAGAAGATGCTTGATGGCGTGATCGCCAACATGGTGGTCGCGATCGAACTCATTCAAAAAGTCATCGATCCCATGATCGCCAAGAAATTTGGGCGCATCGTCAATATCACATCGGGTTCGGTGAGAATGCCGCTGACGGGCCTTGACCTGTCCTCCGGTGCCCGCGCCGGCTTGACCGCTTTTCTTGCTGGCGTGGCGCGGAGCGTCGCGGCCGCGAACGTCACCATCAATTTCGTTCTTCCCGGTACGTTCGAAACCGATCGTTTCCGCTCAAACGTTGAAGCGACCGCAAAGAAGCAAAACATCAGCTACGACGCGGCCGTCGCCCAACGCGTCGCCACCATACCGGCAAAACGCATCGGCCAGCCCGATGAACTTGGCACGATGTGTGCATTTCTTTGCTCGTCACATGCCGGCTATATCACCGGGCAGAACATTCTGATCGACGGCGGAACGTTCCCCGGCGCGTTCTGATGTCACCAGCGGGCGCGCAGATATTCCTCGACGCAGGCTGGCGATGCCTTGGCGTAGGTGCCGCAGCGGCTAACAACGGCGCCTGTCAGCTTTTGCAGCGCCAGCGCCATCTCGGCGGCTTTCACAGCAACTGCAATGCCATTAAGCACCAGGGCGCCGTCGATCACGAAGGGCCGCTCGCGCGAGAAGAGAAGCATCGGTAAGCCGCCAGCGGGCAAGATCACCTCGGCCCCGGCCGCAATTAATGGTCCGACCTGCGCAATGAAATCGTCGCGAAGCTTGGCATAGGCCGATTCGTCGGTGAAAGCGCGCACGAAGCCAGCCAGATCGACTCGAATGGCGCGCACGCCACTAACGCGCTCAGCGAGGCAATGAAGGGCTATCTGGCGCTGATGCCAATCGATGAAAACCGGGTCGATCGTGACAAGCCCGACCTTCCCCGCCATGCTCAGGGCGGTCAGCATGCTGGCCTCGCCGAGCCCGATTATCGGGATATCCACTGCGCCGCGCACTTGCAGGAGACCAGGCTCCTGGAAGTGGCCGATGACAAAAGCGTCGTATCCTGCACGCTCCGCTTCGAGCGCATTGCGGATGGTTTGCGCCGCGCACCGGAACTCCGTCAGTGGGTGGAAATATCGATCGGGTGGGTCGAGGCCGTGGACCTCGAAAGCCACGCCGGGGCTTGCTGCCTCATGAAGATAGGCCTGTAAGCGTTCGATATATGGCTTCTGTTCGACAGGATGGACAAAACTTTGGTACCAGATTCGGGCGGGACGGGATGTTACGGCCATGAGCGCTCCCCCAACGCAGTGAAGTCAACAGACTCTTGTTGCATCAAGCGCACGCGGCACGCAAGCGTCCGTGCCGTGGTGCTACTGATGCGGTTGCGCCCATCATTTTGAGTTCACGGCTGCACGCGGTGTGTCGCCATCGCAAAATGCGTGTTCGGTCCGCTGAACGCCGAAAAGGTCTTGAAGTCGGCGCGCATCTCGTGCCGCACCGGCGAATTCAGCGCCGCTTTCAGTGCGGCGGGACTATCGAATGCCACCTTGTTCCGCTGCATGAAATTGAGTCGCCGCCACGGCTGCGCGCTGATCCAATCGAGGCGCGTGTAGACTTCAAGCTCACGGATGCCGGAAAACATCGCCATGCGCCGCGTGTGGTTTTCCAGGTAATGGGAATGCCAGGCGTTCAAATCCTCAGCCTCGCCTTCGTAGGAGACAAGATACGTGCAATACGGCTCGCCGGGCGGCGTTCGTAAAGCGGGGTCCGGCACCGCGAACGGACGTACCAACATCGCCTGTTGGGAGGCTTCGGCCTGTGCTAGCCCCGGGAAGTCATTGCGTGAGGTCAGCGCCTGCAGATAGCCGGAGCGCGAGGCCGATGCCTCAAGGTCGGTAAGCTCCGCAAAATAAAGCTGCAGTACCAGCGAAGGCGAGGGGTCATCCTTCACGTACGGGTCGCTGGTGCTGGCCGGCGTGTGCAGCAAAGCCTTGGTGAGCTTCGGTGTGGCGCGAAGAAATCCCGTCAACTGCGCCAGTTCGTCCGTAGCGACGGCGCTGCCGGACTTGAATGTTAAAAACAGGCATGTGTTCATGCCATACACTAAAGCATTGGGAGGGGCGAATTGACCACAACAAAGGCGTTTCGCATCTGGGCGCAGGGCGCCACGGATCAGGTAGCCCACCACAACTACCTGGCGGCGTTGCTGCCGCACATGAAGGCCTGCTGCGATCCCGACTTCGAGTTGGAATTCAAAACCATGACGCCCTCGGTGACGACGGTGCATGCGCTGTCCGAGCACCGTTTCTCGCGCGAAGTGATCCGCGGCGCCATCCAGGCCGAGCGCGAGAGTTACGACGTTTTCTTCATGAATCATTTTCAGGACGTCGGCCTCTACGACGCGCGTGCGTCGGTGAATATCCCCGTCCTTGGCCTTGGCGAGGCGACCCTGCTGCATGCCTGCACGATGGGCCGAAAGCTCGGCCTGCTTGCGATCAATCCTGGCTTCATCCCGGCTCACACTGAGCAGGTTCATCGCTATGGGCTGCAACAACGCATCGCCGGAATTCGCGCCATAAACGCCAATATCGCGGACTATATGGAGGCTTTCGCCGCGCCGGCCAAAAAGGCGGAGCTGTGGGCCCTATTCGAGGGTGAGGCGCGACGCCTGATCGACGCCGGCGCTGATATCATCGTGCCGACTGGCGGCATTCCGATGATGCTGTTCGGCGACGATCCGTGCGCCAACATCGACGGCGCCCCGATCCTCAACGGGGTCATGGTGGTGATCAAAGCCGCCGAGATGGCAGTGAAGTTGAAGCGCCTCGGGTTTCCAACGGCAAGCCGCCACCCGCAGTCAGGCTTTGCCCTCCCGTCGCCCCAAGCGCTTCAGGAATTCCTGAGCCATGGATGAAACAGCCCCTCCGGCCACGAAACGAACTCTAATTTGCTTGCAGCTTCGGCCACATGACGCCGGGCTCGTCCGGCGGCACCGACGAAATCAGCGCGCGCGTATGCGGATGTCGCGGATCGGCGAACACGGTCTCGATCGGTCCCTGCTCGACGATTTCGCCGCGATACATGACCAGCACGCGATCGCAAAGATGCCGCACGACGGAGAGATCGTGCGAGATAAAGAGCATGGCGAAGCCCAATTCGGCGCGCAGTCGTGCCAGTAGGTTGAGGAGTTGCGCCTGAATCGAAACGTCGAGCCCTGAGACGATTTCATCAGCGACCAGGACTTTCGGAAGGTTGCACAGCGCGCGTGCGATATTGACGCGTTGGCGCTGACCGCCCGATAGTTGTCCGGGCAAGCGCGCCGCAAGGTCCGCCGGCATGCCGACCTCGGCGAGCAACTCTTTGGTCCGACGCAATCGTTCCTCCCAGCTCGCGTGACGACTGCCGGCCTCCATCGCCTGGGTAACGATGCTGGCGATGCGCCGCCGCGGATTGAGTGCAGAATAAGGATCCTGAAACACCATTTGCAAGCCTGCGGCGCGAAGCTGGTAAGTGCGTGCTGAAGCCGGCGCCAAGTCCGTACCATTGAGTACGATACGCCCGGCGTCGGGTTGCTCCAGTCCGACCAAAAGCTTGGCAATTGTGCTCTTGCCGCTACCGCTCTCGCCGACCAGAGCTACAAACTCGTTTTCAGCGATGCTGAAAGAAGCGTGCTTGACGGCACTCACCTTGCGGGCCGGACCCAATAGTCCACCGCTGATGGCATAATCTCTCTGCAGGCCCTCCACTACCAAGACAGAGCGCGACGACGCGTTGATTGCGACCGTTGCTCGCTCTTGAGCCACGATCCCGGCAGTTGCTGTGACGCGGATGCAGGCCGCACGGCGGCCTGGCGCTACGGTGACCTCAGGCGGCGCGGTACCCCGACAATCGTCGGCGACCAGCGGACAGCGTGGCGCAAAGTGGCAGCCGGACATGGTGGCGAGCCGATGCAGGCTCGGCATGTGTCCCGGCATCACATAAAGTGTATGGCGATCGGCGCGCATCGACGGGTTGGCGAGCTGAAGGCAGCGGGTATAGGGATGCGCAGGATTTGCCAGGACTGCGCGTGCCGGGCCGCTTTCGACCGCGCGGCCGGCGTACATGACGACGATGTCATCGCAAATCTGCGCCGCAAGCCGCAGATCGTGAGTGATGAAGATTACCGCTGTGCGGTGCTGGCGCTGCATCTCAGCGATCAACCGGACAATCGGCGCTTGCATGGTGACGTCGAGCGCAGTCGTCGGCTCGTCGGCGATGACGAGGCGTGGATTGCTGGCGAAGGCCATGGCGATCAGCACGCGCTGGCACATGCCGCCGGACAGTTGATGTGGATAGCGTTGCAACAGTTCGCCCGCCTGCCGTAGCTGCGCCGCTTCCAAAAGTGTGATGGCCTGTCGGCGGCGCTCGGTCGCGTTGCCGCGGCCGACGCGCGCAAGGTGCTCGTCAAATTGGGCGCCTATTGTCAGAATCGGATTGAGCGCAGTCAGCGGCGCCTGCGGGATGAAGGCGATAGCGCGTCCAAGCAGCCCGCGCCTCTGTACAGCGGGCATTTGCACAAGGTCTTGGCCCTCGAAGGCCAGCAATCCCGACGTGATGGCGAAGCCCGGAGGCAGAAGCTGGGCGATGGCACGCCCAACCATCGATTTTCCCGCGCCGGATTCGCCGACCAGGCCGAGGATTTTTTCGGGCTCAAGGCTAAACGAGAGCGCGCGAATTGCGGGAACGAGTGCACCGCCAAAACGTGCTTCGACCGTGAGTTCTTTGACCTGCAGGGCGAGCGGCATGCTAGCGGCCCGTTTCCACCAGCCGCACGTCGAGCGTGCGGCGGAGACCATCGCCAAGCAAATTGAACGCGGTTACCGTCAGAAATATTGCGATAATCGGCAATAAGAGATTCCACGGCGATTGATAGACGTACTGACGCGCGTCGGCGATCATCTGACCCCAGGCTGGCTGATTAGCGCCGACACCGAGTCCGACAAAGGACAGGATCGCTTCAACTACAACGGCAATCGCCATTTCGAGACTGACGAGCGTAATCAGAAGCGGCAACGTCGCCGGAAAGATTTCGCGAACGATGGTCTGCCAGTGCGTGAACCCGAGAAGCCGAGCCGCCGCGACATAGTCGTTGCGCCTTACCACCAGCACTTCGCTGCGCAACACGCGGCAAAAGCGCGTCCAGTCGACGAGAACAATGGCGAGGATGACGTTGCGCAGGCCGATGCCGAGCCCGACCATCAGGATCAGCGAAAGAATGACCGGCGGAAATGACATCCACACATCGACCGCCCGCCCGATGATCCAATCCACTGCGCCGCCGAAATAGCCGGAAAAATGGGCGAGGATCGTGCCAATGATCATGGCGCCGAGCGATGCGAAGAACGCCACTAGCAGGGCGGTACGCGCACCGTAAATCAGGCGCGACAGCACATCGCGGCCGAGGCTATCGGTACCGAGCGGGTAGCTCGGATCGCCGCCGGTCTGCCAGATCGGCGGGGTGAGAATCGACAGCAGGTTTTGCTCGCCGGGATCGTGCGGCGCGAGTGAGCCGGCGAAGATCGCACAGGCGCCGATGCTGAGAACCATGCCTAGCGCGATCAGCACTCTCGGCGAACGTAGGCAATGGGCGAGGACGTTCGCCATCAGCGGATCCGCAATTTCGGGTTGAGCACGACGTACAGGCTGTCCACCGTGGTGTTGATCAGCAGCACCACGATGCAATAGGTGAGCCCGACGGCCTGGATCAGTGGCAGATCCGCGTTACGCACCGCATCGACCATCAGATTGCCCATGCCGGGATAAGAATAAATCACCTCGACGAGTAGAGTGCCGCTGAACAGGATGCCGAATTGCACGCCGGCAAGGGTCAGCGTCGGCAGCACCGCGTTCTTGAGGGCGTGGCCGAGGAGGATTTGCCGTTCGGAAAGACCGCGGAGGCGAGCCTGCGTGATGTAATCTTCGTGATAGACGTCAAACAGACTCGAGCGCAGCACCCGCATAGTGGTTGGTGAAAACGCTAGCCCGAGTGCAACCGCGGGCAGGATCAGGTGCAGGCACGCGCTTGCAAAAACGTCGAAGCGCCCGACCAGCAAGGAATCGATGAGCAGAAAGCCGGTAATGTGCGGCAACGGCAGGCCTGGCGCGACTTCGCCGGTGAACGGGAGCACGCGCAGCACGACACCGAACACGAATAGAAGGATCAACGCCCAAAGAAATTCCGGAATCGACAAGAGCACAATCGAAACGAGATCGGCGAGCGGCTCCAACACCGTGCCGCGCAGTCGGAATAGGACAAGTCCGCCGCCAAAGCCGAGCACGCCAGCGATCACCATAGCAGCGACCGCAAGCTGAACGGTTGCCGGCAAGGTCGCCGCCACCAACGCCGCGGCGTCGCGGCGAAACTGAATCGATTGTCCGAAGTCGCCATGCAACGCACCGCGCAACCAGATCGCATACTGCTGCGGCAGCGGCCGGTCGAGCCCCATTTCGCGGCGCTTGGCTTCGATTTCGGCGATGGTCGCGTTCGGCGGCAGCGACATCGCCGCAGGATCGACCGGCAGCACTCGCAACACGCAGAAAAGCAGTGCCGAGACGATCAACAGGGTCGGAATGGCCGCCAGCAGACGGCGCGCGATCAACGTGACGACCGTTGCGGTCATTGGGCGGCGCTTACGCCGCGCTCGGCCGGCACTTCAGGTCCACTGCAGGGTCTGCGGCAACAGCCAGCCATTGCCATATTTCTGATAACCGAGGTTCTGTTTGCGCACGACCGTCACGACGCTCTGCAAGAGCGGCATGGACGCACCGTTCTCCACTGCGTAGCGTTCGAGTTCCTTGTATCCCGCGATACGCTTGTCGTAGTCGGTGACGGCGAACAGCGCCAGGACCCGATTGCCGATGTCCTCGTCCTTCCAGGGTGAAAACG
>Ga0187816_10000148_pt1 | contig 19513 bp, 18 predicted proteins | sample NC_wetland_sal_i_16_FD_132960 | JGI IMG/M metagenome (GOLD analysis project Ga0187816, IMG submission 132960) | Wetland sediment microbial communities from Neuse River Estuary, North Carolina, USA - SO4_1 | ecosystem: Environmental > Aquatic > Freshwater > Wetlands > Sediment | place: USA... | reverse complement strand
GGGACGGTTCCGAGATCTACATTGCCGCGAGCGGCAAGCCCCTATTTGATTCGGCAGGACGTTTCCTCGGTTACCGGGGGGTAGGCAGGCACATAACTGCTGCGGTGCGCGCGGCGCTGCTGGAGGAAGCGCTGCAGGAGGCGAAGGTGGTAGGCGACAACATCGCCCATGACCTGCGCACGCCGCTGACCCGCGTGCGGGTACGCCTCGAGCGCGGCCGCGAGCACGCCTCAACGCTGGAGGAATTACGCGTAGTTGCCGATCAGGCGATCGCTGGTCTCGACCAATCGTTGACCACAATCACTTCGCTGTTGCGCATTACGGAAATCGAGCACAGTCGCCGCCGCGAAGGGTTTAGCGCGGTCCTACTCGCCCCTCTAATTCGCGAAGTGGGCGATCTCTACGACCCGGTCGCCGAGGAAAAGGGTGTCACCCTTCGGGTCGAAACCCCCGCTGGGGCGACTGTGCACGGCGACCGCGATCTTCTTTTTGAGGCCGTTACTAATCTGGTCGACAACGCCGTGAAATTCACTCCCGAAGGCGGACGCGTGCAGCTCGCATTGCTTCATCAGGAAGGCGAGACTGTCATCCGGGTGAGTGACACCGGCCCCGGCATCCCCGAGGCCGAACGAGAAGCGGTGACCCAGCGCTTCTATCGCTCAGACAACAGTCGAAACATCAAAGGCCTGGGCCTGGGCTTGAGTATGGTCGCCGCGATCATCAAATTGCATGGCTTCCGTTTTACGATTTCGGCCGGCCCGGGTTGCACGACGGAAATTGCCTGGCCATACGTGGCTTGAAGGCGCTGCGGGAGCGCAAAACAGCAGAACTACCCGCCAGAAATCACGCACGCGAAAATGGGAGCGGTGTATAGCGCCTCTACTTTAGTCGGAAAGTTTATGTCCTGCGCAAGCAGCAGGGTGACTTCCGCAAGGGGTCAAAGGGCAACTTAGCGCCATGTCGTGACAATCCGATATGCCGCGCTAACAACGGACATCGGAGTGCATGCCTATTGGGTCGTTCAGGTGGCCTCGCTCCGAACAAAACACGTCTGTGCCTGATGTTAGTGTTTCAGTTTCACACCTCACCCCCATCCGACGCCGCAGATTGCCAGCCGCAGGTGAAACGGTAGGAGGGTTACGTGTACCGCCGACCTCCGCATGGCGTCCGCTTATCCCCTGATAGGCTACGCAGAATGTATCGCACATATCGACGAAGCAAACCTCGCAACCGTCCGGTTCGTTCGTTTTCAAAGAACATTGCGTTCGCAATTGCCCCGCTTATCCGACAGGACACTCTTTCTTATGTTTGCGTCCAGTCGGCCATCATCCGCTAATTGGCGGTCGACTAAAGGCCATTGCGTCTTGATCGATGTAAGCGGCACCATTCTCCAAATGTCGGTCAGCGCCCTCACTGTCGCCGCAAAGGGCGGTTGTGACAAGCTTCTGGCTACGCTCGAGGCACTCGATGTGTAGTGCAGCACACTGAACTGATACTCCCGCGGGCATAACGTTTGAGCATGGGCTGCAGGCTAATGATAACCGGCGATGCCGCGAGCCTTGCCGCGGAACACCCAGTACGACCAGGCCGTGTACATCAGAATGACCGGAAGCAGGAACAGCGTGCCAATCAGGAGAAAGGCCTGCGTGCTGGCGGACGAGGCGGCCTGCCACAGCGTATAGCGGTACGGCACGATCATTGGCCACAGGCTGATCGCGATGCCGACAAACGACATCAGGAATAGCGCGATGGCGCCAAGGAACGGCGTCAATTCGTGACGACGCCGCAGTGCCTCCCATTCGGCGAGCGCAATCAAAGCGGTAACGATCGGCACCGGGGAGAGGAAAGCGATATTCGGCCACCTGAACCAGCGCTGCGCGATGTCGGGATGCACGAGCGGCGTCCAGATACTCACACCGGCGATGGCGGCGAGAACCGCGATAAGGGAAATACCGGCGGCGCGTCGCGCCCAATCCTGCAGTTGGCCTTCGGTTTTCAGAATGAGCCAGCAGGCGCCCAACAGCGCATAGCCGAATATTAACGCCAGCCCGATCACGAGCGGAAATGGGGCAAGCCAATCGAACGAAGTGCCGGCAAATTGTCGGCCGTCGACTTTGAAACCCTGAATGAATGTGCCAAGCACGACGCCTTGCGCGAAGGTTGCAACCAAAGAGCCGCCGCAGAACGCGCAATCCCACAGGCGCCGCAGCGCCGGATGCTTGAACCGGAATTCGAAAGCGACACCGCGGAAAACCAGCGCCAACAGCATCATCAGGATTGGGAAATAAACCGCGGGAATGATGATCGCGAACGCAAGCGGAAAAGCGGTGAGCAGGCCGAGTCCGCCGAATATGAGCCAGGTCTCGTTGCCGTCCCAGACCGGTGCAATCGAATTCATCACGGTGGCGCGCGCCGCGTCGCCCCGCACCAGGCCGTAAAGCATGCCGACCCCGAGATCGAAGCCATCGAAGACGACGTAGTAAAAGACGGCGAGCCCGAGCAGGATGGTCCACAGCGGTACGAGATCGAGCACCATCGCGTGCCTCCGATTAGACTTGCAGCGTCGCGCGTGCGGCGGTTTCGAACGGCTCGTGCGGGCGGCCGCTCTCGATCTGGTCCACTGGCGATTCAAGTTCGGGCTGCTGCGGGCCACGGCGCACGAGACCGGCCATAAACGCGATACCAGTCGGGAACATGATTAAATAAACGACGACATAGAAGGCGAGCGACCACGCCACGTTGGCGCCTGTGAGCGAGGGCGAGACCGAATCGGCGGTGCGCAGCACCCCGTACACCGTCCAGGGCTGACGGCCGACTTCGGTCGTGATCCAACCGGCGATCACGGCAATAAAGCCGAGCGGCGCCGCCAATTGGCACAGACGCAAAAACCACACTGACCCCCATAGCCGGCCACGCAGCCGCAGCACTTGGCCGGCAACCACGATCAAGAGCATGATGCAGGCGATGCCGACCATGACGCGGAACGCGAAGAACGGCGGCCCGACGGGCGGCCGCTGATCCGCCGGCCATTCCTTGAGCCCCTTGATCGCGCCGTCCCAGGAATGGGTGAGAACGAGACTGCCGAGGCGGGGTATCTCGATCGCTGCGCGCATGGTCCCCCCCGCGTCGTCCGGAATGCCGAACAAGGTCAGTGGCGCGGGTTGTGCGGTCTCGTAGCGGCCCTCGATCGCCGCGAGTTTGGCCGGCTGATATTCAAGCGTATTGAGGCCGTGCTGATCGCCGAGAAACATCTGCAGCGGGACGAGGAGGATTAAGAGGTCGAGCGCCATCCGCATCATCGTGCGCGCATCATCGGCGGCGCGTTCGCGCCGCAGCAGCCAGGCGCCGACGCCCATCACGACGAAAGCGGTGGTGATGTAAAAGGCGGTGACGTTGTGGAGGAGCCGATACGGAAATGACGGATTGAAGATGATCGCCGTCCAGTCGACCGGCTCGAAGCGACCATCGACGATTTTGTAGCCCTGCGGCGTCTGCATCCATGAATTGGTCGCGAGAATCCAAAACGAGGACAACAGCGTGCCAAACGCGACCATCACCGCCGCGAAAAAATGCGCCCAGGTCGGCACCAGCCGCCGCCCGAACAGGAGCACGCCGAGAAACGACGCCTCGAGAAAAAACGCCATCAGCCCTTCATAGGACAATAGCGGCGAGATCACGTCGGCGGTCGCGTCGGTGAAGCGGCTCCAATTGGTGCCGAACTGGAACGGCATGATGATGCCCGAGACCACGCCCATGCCAAACGACACGGCGAAGATCCGCGTCCAGAATCCGGAGATGCGGAACCAGCTCTCCCTGCCGGTGAGAAAGTACAGCCCTTCGAGCACAGCGATATACGAAGCAAGCCCCACGGTGAAAGCCGGCAGCAGGATGTGCCAGGCGATCACCCAAGCCCATTGCAAGCGCGACAGCAGAACGGGATCGAGCGTCATGGAGCGACCAATCTAGCCTGTGCGTTGGTAAAAATGTAGGTAGCGAAGGGAGGGAAAGGGGAGCGACGATAAATCCATGGGATTCAACCTGCAGATGGACGTTTCCTTGATGCTTAATCGCGGCTCATGTAGCCGTCTGTGAGCGTCTGCATGAAGCTCACGAGCTGATTTTCTTCGGCGTCACTCAGGCCTAAGCGGCCAACCGTTTTCGTATTCATATTTGCGGTCGACTCCGGCGCCGGCCAGCATGTCACGCCTTCGCCGGGATCGTTGGGCCGGCAGCGCGGCAGCACGTCGCGCGTGTTGTAGAAGTGCACGATCGCTTTCAGACTCTTGAAGTAGCCGTTGTGACCATAGGCTTTTATGAATGCGGGGTAAGGGCGTTTGTCCACGTTACGAAGCGTTGGCACCTGGAATCTGCCATTGTTCTTCGGTGCAAGCGGTAGCCACCGCGCATCCGGCGCAGACGGTTCGCTGAGCAGATGTCCTTTGACCAGGAAATTGCCGACGCCGCCGTCGATGAATGAGCGTCCCGCCGGATTGGCGACATAATTCAACGCATCAGGCCGATCTTCAAAATAATACGGTAGATGCGGATTCGCGGGCACGCCGATATTGCTGGCGGTAAAATCCGTGAACAGCGGATCCTCGCCCGGGCCGCCATCGCGATGGCATGAGTTGCAATTGGCCTTGCCGCGGAACAGCGCATAGCCGGCCTGTTCATCCGGCGTGAACTGCGCTTTCCCTGCCATCACCGCATCGAATTTTGAGGTAAAGGGTGTGACTTCGGCCGAAGCTTCATAGCCGGCGATCGATTGCGCCATCTGATCAAAAGTCGTAGCGGCCCGCCCGCGATCGGCGTCACTGAGATGAACTGGCTTCGGATCGCTGGCCGGTGGTGGTCCTGGGCGGGAGCAGACCTGCTCGACGTCATTCGGCCAGGCAATGGCAAAGGCCTGTGCGCCCCAGACGTTTTGAAAGAGATCCCGATAGGGTCGCTGCGAGGCGCGGTAAACCGCGCAGGCAATGTCGGGCAGCCCCATCTCGACAGGATTGGTCGGAGGTCCTTCCGCCTGTTCGGCCGCCGGGTTGCCGAGCCGCCGCCCGGTTGCGCGCATGTCCCAGAAATTTCCGCCGACCAAGTCGTCCTGGCCTGGATTGTAATGCAGCACCGGTGACAGCGGCGCATAAGAATGCGTTTGCGGTTTGCGTTCGCTGTAGCGCGTGCGCACTGAACCGGGATAGGCGCCGGTCGTGCGATTAAGTTCTGAGACCGGCCCGGTGAAACCTGTTTCGGGCATATGGCAAAATGTGCAGGCTTCGTTGCGATTCACCGAGAGCTCTTTGTCGTACAGCATGGCTTTGCCGAGAAGCTCGATTTGCTGAACTTGATTATCCGGCGGAGTGGCGAGCTGATTGATCGTCTGCGCCTCGATACGATCGATTTCGCTTTCCACTTCGGCGATCTGTTTGAGTACTTCCGGTGTTAGCGTCGCGCTGGTCGGCTCGATGTCAATCGCGGCGGCACTACCAACAGCGATGAAAAGGCTAATAATGGCGCCACCCGCGAGAACCTGCACGCCGCGTGATCTGGTCATTGATCACCCTTAGGCCGCGCTCACCATAAACTCATCAAGCTGGCTGGTTCCGAAATCGAATCAACTCGCAATCGGGCAATTGAGTTCCGAACGCCTCGTCTAAACCCGACACCGAGCCTCAATTCCTACGAGGTGGCGCGCGGATATTCCTTGAACGCGTCCATCGCACGCGCGGAGTAGACCAGCGCTGCCCCGGCATTGACTGTGGTGGCTACTCCCAGCGCCTCCGCAATCTCTTCCTGGGTTGCGCCATTCTTGATCGCAGCTTCGGTATGGACCGTGATGCAGCCGCCGCAGCGTAACGTCACAGCCACCGCAAGCGCAATTAGCTCACGGGTCTTCGCTCCGAGCAAATTCTTTTTCTGGCCAGCCGAACCAAATTCGATATAGCCCCTGATCGTATCGGGACTAAGTTGACCCAATTCCTTCACGCCGACTGCCAGTTGTTTGCGATATTCGTTCCAATCGAGCATCATATTAGCGATCACCAGCTATCGGGTGTACATCTGACCGGCGAGGATTTGCCGCTGTCACACTGGATGTAAGCGCCTCCAGGTGCGTTGGCAAAGGCGGCAGTTGTCGTCGTCAGCCCAAGAGCGATGCTGACAACAATTGCCGCGGAAAGAACGATTTTTTTGGTCGCGAACATTGTCTTCTCCTTTTTCATCGGTGTGTTGCTCGCTACCCGCGGACGATGACACAATTGGATACGCGATCGCGAGCCTGTGTTTCAGTCATTTCCGAATACCGATCCTGGACTGGCGGGCGAGACCGGAGTTTCGGGCGATTGCGGCACCGTATACGTATCCGACGGGTTGAAAGTCGGCGCCGGCATGGTCGGAGCTTCGTTTGAGATCGGGGGCTGGAAACCATGGCTCATGTGACCGCCTCGGAATCCGCTGTCGAGGCCGAGGCCACCACCCATGCGCCCCGCGGCAAACGCGTGCGTAGCCATAGCCGTGCCAAGCATGACGATGGCCAAGAGGATCATTGCATTGCGCATGCGAGACGTTTGCCGCACGTCTTCATTGCGAAGTTGAATGGCGACTGTTTTTCCGCGCCGATCGGCTGTTTCTCTTGAAGTTGTATTGACCGCGGCCATGATGTTTCTCCTCGGTTGTGGGTTTGACCAACAAGGCAAGCTTTTGGTCGGCATTGCCACGCACTGGAGTTAGGACCGGCCACGTGTCGACGCCATTAAATTCAAGTTGCCAGAACTAAATTCGGTTTTAGTCGGGACTGCGAGCAAGCGCTCGTCCCCGCAAATCGCGAAAGTTTCGGCGAAAGGCCAGCGAGCACCGCGAGCGCCGACTTGCGCGGATTGCTTTCAAGCGCTCCGAACTCAAGCCACCGATAGCTTTCGCTCCACTGGTCGGGTCACAGGCGGCGCCATGAACGACGGAGACACGGGATCGGTGATGCAGCGCTCAAGGATTGCGTCGATCTCGGCCTTGCTCTTGTCATCGATATGCCAGCCGTCGATCTCACCGATCGGGTCGAGCTGGCTGGGGTTCCTAACACCCCACAGCGCAATGGTTGGGCCCTGATCGAGCACCCAGCGCACCGCAAGCGCTAACACCGATTTGCCGAACCGCTCCTGCGCAAGCTTTTTGAGCTGATCAACCGCGGCCAGATATTGGCGGAAACGTTGGCCTTGGAATTTCGGATCGACCTTGCGCAGGTCGTCGCCATCAAATCTGGTTTCCAAACGCATTCGCCCGCTCAGGAGGCCACGGCAGAGCGCGCCGTAGCTCAAGACAGTGAGACTGGTGCGCTTCGCGTAAGGCAGCACGTCGGCATCGATTTCACGCTCAAAGAGATTGTAAGGCGGCTGAACGGCATCGAGCCCGGCCACGGCGCGAAACGCGTCCATCTGCGCGGGCGAGTAGTTGCTCACCCCGATCGCGCGGATCTTGCCCTCATGGCTCAGGTCCTCGAGCGTCCGCGCCGTTTCCGCAATCGGCGTCTCGAGGTCAGGCCAGTGCACCTGATAAAGGTCAATGTAGTCCGTACCCAGCCGGCGCAGTGAATCTTCGATTTCCTTGCGGATCCGCCCGGGCCGGGAGTCGCGAAATACGGCGCCGTCTTTCCATGCCAGGCCGACCTTGGTCGCGATCTGCACCTTCTCGCGCAAAGCCCCCTCGGCAAGCGCCTTGCCGACGATCTCCTCGGAATGGCCGAAACCATAGGCCGGCGCCGTGTCGATCAGCGTTATGCCGCGTTCCACGGCCGAGCGTATGGTGGCGATGGATTGAGCTTCGTCGGTCCCACCCCACATCCAGCCGCCGATCGCCCAGGTGCCAAGTCCGATTCGCGACGTTGTCAGACCGGACTTGCCGATTGCAATTCGTTCCATGGCATCACCTTTGCAATGTTGAGAATGCAGCAGTGCCCGCGTCCGCGGCCGCAAGCCGGCCAATGGCTGACCAATCAAGCCGATCGCCGCCGTGAGCGAGCAAATTAAGGAAGCGGTCGCGTAAGAGACTGGCCACCGGCATTGGTACGCGAAGGTCCTCCGCGGCCGCGAGCACCAGACGAATGTCCTTCTGGCCCAAAGGCGCGGCAAAGCCGGGCGGCGTGAAACGTCCGTCGGCAATCAAGGACCCATATGTCTTGTAGATCGGCGCATCGAACAGGGTCGAGGTGAGAAACTCCAGATATTGCCGCTCGTCGATGCCGGCCTTGCCGACAAGCGCCATAGCTTCGCCGAGCGCTTCGATCACCGAGGCGCCGAGGAAGTTGCCGCTGAGCTTGACCAGATTGGCGGCCTTCGGCGTGTCCGAGATGACGAACGTCTTTTGTCCAATCGCCTCGAGCAGGGGAGCCGCGGTTTCAATTGCTGCGGCGTCCCCGCCCGCGACGATGAAGAGCCGGCCCGCCGCCGCTACATCGGGCCGACCGAATACCGGCGCTGCGACGAACTTCTGACTTTTCCTGGTGTGTGCCTCAGTCAGTCGCTCCGAAAAGGCGACGCTGATCGTACTCGAGGAAACATGTAGGCCTCCGGAAGGTAGATTTGCGATCACGCCATCGCGCCCGAAGACTACATCCTCAACCGCCTCGTCATTGGCCAGCATGGTTACGACCGCGTCGCCACGACTAGCCTCGGCAATGCTGGTCGCCAACCTCGCGCCATGTGCGATCAACGGCTCCGCTTTCGCCGGCGTGCGGTTAAAAACGGTTACGCGATGACCCGCCTTGAGCAGATTGGCCGCCATGCCGGCGCCCATGTGGCCAAGGCCGATGAAGCCCACATTCATGAACTTGCCGTTTGATGACGAGCCGCGATTTCTCGCAGCGTCTGTTTGCGGGTTTTCCAACAATTCATGCACGTCGTTCATCGCTTTTCTCCATTCTTAGAGTCGTTCGCTGCTGAGAGGACATCGGCGCGCTTCGGCGAGCGTTATTGAAGCCATCCGGGATGCTGGATGAGGACCTCGCCCCCATCAAGAACTGTCAGCACGATAATCAGCCAGCCTTGGATCAAGAGATAAAATTGGTCAGACACGGTGTTCTCCTTGTTGATCTGATCGGCCTTGTTCCTTGCGACTGTTCGGCCGTAAAGAGGCGAAAGGGGCGGAGCAAAGCCCCGCCCTCTTTTCGTCACCACTGGTCGTTTTGCAGCATTTCGTTATAGCCGACGCTGCCGCCGCCCGTGTTGGACGGAGCATCCGATGCAAAACCGGCACGCCCAATGCTGGCGAATGCATTCAGACCGCTTCGGTGCGCCACAATCTGAGGCTGTTCGGACGGCATACCGGCATGCAGCCCGCCCTGGCTGTCGTAGTACGTCGGCACTTCGTTACCGGTGCCATAATCGTTATCGAATGCTTGAGCGAACGCCGGCGAGGCCGACAGAAATCCCAGAACAGCGGCGATCACCGCAATCTTTGACTTCGTGACCATGATCCTTCTCCTTTTCTTGGTCAGCAAATGCGATTGGCATGCTGTGCCCTGGAGATCGGACAAGTCACGTCGCTACGCCATTAAATTACACGTTCCAGAACTAAATTCGGATTTACTCACGAGGCCAGAAGGCCTTGGAGTTAATTTCTGCGCAACTTAAAATCCAATTTAATAGCATCTGTCGCATTGCTGCCCTAACTACGACCATGGGACGAAGACCAAGGTGGATATGCTATGGTGCACGAAACAGTGATCGGGTTGACAGGCGCGCCCGAACCGCTTGATCAGAGCGAAGCTGAACCTGGCCGCCAAACAGAGCCTTACGCCGGCCCCGACGAGGGATCTCTGATGTCCAGAGTGCTGTTGATCGAAGATGACGCCGAAACGGCGCGCGAGATCATGGCCGAACTGGTGGATCGCGGTTTTGAAGTCGATTGGGCGGCGACAGGAATCGAAGGCTTGGACAAGGCGCGTGCCGGTGAAGCCGACGTCATGATTGTGGATCGGCTCCTGCCCGGAGTCGATGGTCTCACGATCATCGAAGTGGCGAGGCAGGAGCGGGTCTGTAAACCAGTTCTGGTGCTCAGCGCGCTTGGGGCCGTCGATGACCGGGTGCGCGGATTGCGCGCCGGCGGCGACGACTATCTGACGAAGCCATTCGCGATCCAGGAATTGATCGCGCGGATCGAAGCGCTGCTGCGCCGACCCTCCGAAAACCCCGACACGGTACTGCGCGTCGGATCACTCGAGCTCGATTTGCTATCGCGCACCGCAAAACGTGGCGATCGCACGATCGATTTGCTGCCGCGCGAGTTTCGTCTGCTTGAATATATGATGCGCAGAAAGGATCAGTTGCTGACCCGCGCCATGCTGTTCGAGGAGGTCTGGAACTATAAATTCGTGCCGCAGAGCAATCTCGTTGACGTGCACATGGGTCGGCTGAGGCGAAAGGTCGACGCAACAAACGAGCAACCGATGATCCATAGCGTACGTCGTGAGGGTTTCATTCTTCGTGCGCCTGCCTGAATTCACGCGAAGCACAACGTTTCGCTGGACGCTCGCGGTGTCCGGCGCGTTCATTGTCTGCATTCTACTGATGTTCGGCTTCATCCTCGCGCAGGCCTACTCTTACATGACAACGGACGTTGATGCGTTAAACAACGAAATAGCTAATGCAATTGCGAGCCATGAACCGGAGCAGCGCATTTTAGGGCTTGACCAGTACCTACGAGCGGACCCGCATCACGTGAAGCTTGGGGGTTTGTTTGCTGCCGACGGCCGGCGCATCGCGGGCAATATCGAAACTTTGCCCCCGATGCTCCACGGGGACGCCGGCGCCCAACTCGCTTCGTTGATCAAGATCGATGGTGGGGCGCGCGAGCAACAGGCCGTTCGCGCCGTCGCACGCGGGCTCCCCGAAGGCGGCACCTTGGTCATTGCCCGTAGTGACTACGAATTTACCTGGATCGCACACATTGTGGAGCGCACGCTGGCGGTGGGTCTGATTCCGGCACTGTGTCTGAGCCTCGCCGTCGGCGTGTTCTTGAGTTTTCGCGCGCAAAGACGCATCGAGGAAGTCAACAGCAAGATCCAGCGCATCGTGGCGGGCGAGTTGCGAGAACGCCTGCCGGCGCGCGGCACCGACGACCCGTTCGACAAATTGGCGGAGCTTGTGAACGGGATGCTCGGCGAGATCGAGGTCCTCGTTCGGCGCTTGGAAGGGGTGGGAGACGATATCGCACACGATCTGCGCACTCCACTTACACGGGTGCGCGTATCATTGGAGCGCGCCCGGCAGAAAGCGGGAAACCTCGATGAATTGCGCAGGAGCGTCGATCAGGCGCTCGTAGGACTCGACCAGTCGCTTGCGATCATCACAGCGCTGTTGCGCATTTCCGAGATCGAGCACAGCCGTCGTATGGATGGATTCCGAAATGTCGCGCTCGGGGACCTCGTGCGCGAGGTCGGTGACCTGTACGAGCCGATTGCGGAAGACAAAAAGGTTGATTTTGCTGTTCGAGCCGAAGCAGAAACCACCGTCCACGGCGACCGCGATCTTCTATTCGAGGCCATTGCCAATCTTGTCGACAATGCGGTCAAGTTTACTCCGCAAGGCGGGCGGGTCGAGCTGAGTTTGCTTCGACAAGGCAACGAGGCCGTCGTGCGCGTCCGCGACTCCGGGCCCGGAATTCCCGCCGACGAAGGCGAGCTCGTGACGCGGCGCTTCTACCGTTCGGACAAGAGTCGGCGCGACCCTGGCTTGGGGCTGGGACTGAGCCTGGTGAGCGCAATCGCCAAACTGCACGGCTTCAGCTTGAAGATCTCGTCCGGCCCGGGTTGCGTCGCGGAACTGGCGGGTCAGAGCGCGACGGCGTGAAAAAGCGGCAATTGCCGCGTTCGCACTTATTGAATAATCAAAACCATTCAGATCACCGGCAGGCAGGAAACATCGCCGCCAGTTCTGGTCCGCTCAGCGTGATAGTTTGAGAATGCAGCCCGCCATGCGATTTGATCCACCGGCGCACGCTTTCAGGATAAGTCGACCATAAGATACGGTTGCCGTCCGAAGTAACCGCCTGATCACCCTCCATATCCCATGCACTGTGGAAGACCAGAGTGGCGCGCGGCGTGACGCAGATGCGGTTTCGCGGAATGATACCCAACAGCATGGTACATGCCGAGGCACAGGTACCGTCGATTTCGACGCGTTCGCCTGAGGCCCTCAACGCCCGATATTTTGCGAGGTAGGGACCAATCTGTCCCCCGGTGTCGTTTGCGATCCTCACCGTCGCTGTTGCCGGCGCAAGTCCCAGCATCAGCAACACCACGGCTAAAACTGCGTGCGTCTTCATCAATTTTCTTGCTCTGCGGATACGCTAAACTTTCTCCGTCGTCCGCCGATGGAAATGTGTCGGGAGAGCTACGGTCGCGCAGAGTTTATAACGTCCCGATTTGGGACGCATGCGGCATCGAGCCGCCGCAGCACCAGTTGAGTTCCGGCGACGCCGCATTTTCGCCCGCTCGGGGTCCGATTGCCCTCGAACAGCCGCGAGCAACCGTCGCAAAAGCGGCGGACTCCCGTTTGTTCAATTTCATAGAACACTGCATTCGTAATTACACCGGTTATCGAGCGGGGCCTGTTCCTTATCTCTCGAATCAACGGAGCCAGTCCGGAAAAGGGCTGCACAGTACGTGCGTTTGTCGTCTTAAATCGCGCTCATGAAATCGAATTTAATCTTCTGAATCGCTATTTAATTGTACCCGCAAGTCCTCAGTTTATCTTCGGTCATGACGGGAAGCGGGTGCCGCACAAGGACACGGCGAGTCGTCATAACCTCGAACTTCGTGAACGCACAATGCGTCTACGACAATTAAGGAGATCGAAGATGAAAATGTTCGGCAAAATGTTCGTCATTGCAGGCCTGGCGGCGTTCGTTCCGGCGCCGGTGTTCGCGCAATCGACGGATTTGATCACGCAAGGGGACTATTACGCCCCGGCCAACACCGTCGTGCAGCACGCGACTCCTCAGGAACTCAACGAGTTCAAGCAGGGTGATTATTACGCGCCCAGCAAGACCGTCGTGGAGCAACCGACCGCTCGAGAGCAGAACCAAGCTCGCGAGGGCGATTTCTACGCGCCGGGCGCTGGCGAGTAGGTTTCATTACTGCGCTCAGCCCTCCTTAAGAACAGGCTTTTTGAGGAGGGCAACTCACCCCTAACAACGGAGACGCTCCATGAGACTTTTGTCCCTCATAGTGGCTGCGATCCTGGTCGGCTGCGGTGCAGCCCACGCGCAGAGCGCGATGACCAGTGCGGGCATAGGAGCGACATCTCCGCTGGGGGTGCTCGGTTCGAGCGCGTCCAGTGGATCAAATAGCGCCACGGGTATTCCGTTGGGCGCGACCGAAATCGATCCGGGCGGCTTGAGCCCCGCGCCGGTTTCGAATTGCAACACGAGCGTCTCCTCATCTGCAGGCATGTCTTTGGGGACGGCCGGTTCGAGCGGACCTGGCATGACCTCAATGTCGGGTACGAGCTCAAATACCGGGATGACATCGACATTTGACGGCGGCGGATTCAGCTCGACCGGATCGCCATCCATGTCGAACTGCGCGCCGCTGACGAATACGACGTCAGCTGGTACGGCTTCGCCGCTTTCAACCCTCGGAACAAGCTCGAACTTCACGCTGAATGGCGGAACGATTCCGCTGGGCTCGACCGAAATCAACAGCGCCGGCGTCAGCCCGCTGATCACCGTTCCGATGCCCAACAGTTCGATGCCGTCGTGCGCTGGCTCGACCACCGGCAGTTCTGGCGCCGTGATGGGTTCCGCGAGCGCAGGCATGATCCCACCGGGTTGCTGAAACAAAACGAGGGCGACACATGCGCACGAAATTAGTCCTTATCGTCGCCGCGCTGATCGCAGCAGGCGCCGCTGCATTGTCTGCTCAGCACTTGCACGCCACTACCGAAGCTGGACAAGCCGCTGTTCCACCGCCCGCCGTTCCCGTCGTCGCCGGAACCGTTCACCAGGGCGACGTGCCGATTTATCTGCGCGGCGTTGGAACGGTCATCGCTTACAACAATGTAATCGTCCGTAGCCAGATTACCGGACAGATCGTCAAAATCGCCTTCAATCAAGGCCAGGCGGTGCATCAAGGCGATCTCCTGGCGGAGATCGATCCACGTCCGTACCAGGCGCAGCTCGACCAAGCGATCGCGAACCGCGACCGCGATCAGGCGCAACTGGTCAATGCTCAGGCCAACCTGGACCGGTACACGTCGCTTCAGCAAAAGGGCTACGCCAGCACGCAGCTCGTTGAAACCCAGAATGCGCAATCAGCGCAGCTCCAGGCCATGGTGAAATCCGATGAAGGCGTCATCGAGCAGGCACAAACGAATTTAAGCTACACGAAGCTAACAGCGCCAATCGACGGCGTGAGCGGCATTCGTCAGGTCGACATCGGAAACATTATCCATCCGACAGATCCGAACGGCCTGGTGGACGTAACCCAGATCCAGCCGATCTCGCTGATCTTCTCGCTGCCGCAAACCGATTTTGTGGAAATTCAGCAAGAGATGACGCGTGGGCCGCTCGCGGTCCTCGCCTATAGCCAGGACGACAAGACCAAGCTCGATGAAGGCAAGCTCGACCTCATTGACAACCAGATCGTTCAGACCACTGGCACGATCCGGCTGCGAGCCAGCTTTCCCAATGCCAAACGCATGCTCTGGCCGGGCGAACTTATTGATGCACGGCTCCTTCTCGAGACGCGCCACGATGGCCTGACCATCCCCGCTTCGGCCGTGCAGCAAGGTCCGAACGGCTCTTTCGTCTGGGTGATCGGTCCCGACGAAACGGTACAGACACGTCCGGTCACGATTTCGCAGATCAGTGAAGGACAAGCTCTGGTGGACTCCGGTCTTCAGGCCAATGAAAAAATCGTCGCTGAAGGTCAGTACCGGCTGGTAGCCGGCACACGCGTGCAGGAACTACAGGGTCAAGAGGCGCAGCAGGCCGACTTACAGAGCTCGGTAGAACAGGAAATCCCATGAATATCTCTGCGCCATTTATTCATCGTCCGATCGCGACGGCGCTGCTGATGGTCGGCCTGTTGCTCGGCGGGCTGGTCACTTACCGGTTGCTGCCGGTCGCGGCGCTGCCGAACGTGAACTTTCCAACTATTCAGGTCACTGCACAGCTGCCGGGTGCGGATCCGGGGACCATGGCATCATCACTGGCGACGCCGCTCGAGCAGCAGTTTTCACAGATCCCCGGCGTTACCCAGATGACCTCGGCAAGCGCCCTCGGATTTACCCAGGTCACGATTCAATTCGACCTCAGCCGCGATATCGACAGTGCTGCAACCGACGTGCTGGCGGCCATCAATGCCGCAAGCCCTTATCTTCCAGTGGGCATTCCCTATCCGCCGACAATTCGTAAGGTTAATCCCGCCGACACGCCGATCCTGGTTCTCGGGCTGACCTCCGACACGTTGCCGCTCACCACGGTCGATGCTTATGCCGAAAACATCTTGGTGCCCAAAATCTCGCAAATCTCAGGCGTCGGTCTGGTCGGCATCGGCGGCCAGCAGAAGCCTGCGATCCGCGTGCAGGTCGATCCGCAAGCACTAGCCAACCGCGGCATCGCGCTTGAGGACGTACGCAATGTGCTCGCCCAGGCGAATGTTGATCTGCCGAAAGGCACGTTGAACAGTCCGCAGCAGAGCTACACGCTCAATACCAACGATCAGCTGCTTAAGCCGGATGCCTACAGCAATCTGATCGTCGCCTACCGCAGCGGTGCACCGGTGCGCATCCGCGACATCGGCAAGGTCATCGAAGCGCCAGAGAACGATCTGCTTGCCGGCTGGTACAATAATCAGCGTGCCATCATTCTGGCAATTCAACGCCAGCCCGGCGCCAATGTGATCAAGACCGTCGACAGTATCAAATCGCTGATGCCGCAGCTGCAAGCCTCGCTGCCACCAGCGATCAAGATCAATGTCGTTTCCGATCGGACGCAGACCATCCGCGCATCCGTCGCCGACGTGCGATTCACGTTATTGCTCACGGTCGCGCTGGTTGTAATGGTCATTTTCATGTTCCTGCGCAATTTCTGGGCCACCGTGATTCCTGCGATCACTGTTCCGCTATCGCTGATCGGCACGTTCGCTGTGCTCTATGAACTCGGCTACACGCTCGACAATCTCTCCTTGATGGCGCTTTCCATTGCGATCGGCTTCGTCGTCGACGACGCGGTCGTTGTCATCGAAAACATCGTCCGCCATATCGAAGGCGGGCTCAGTCCGCTGCAAGCAGCGCTGAAAGGCTCGCAGGAGATCGGCTTCACGATCGTCTCAATCACACTGTCGCTGATCGCGGTGTTCATCCCATTATTTCTGATGGGCGGCTATGTCGGCAAGCTGTTCCAGGAATTTGCCATCACGGTGAGCGTCTCATTGGTGCTTTCGCTCATTATCTCGCTCACGCTCACGCCAATGATGTGCGCGCGTCTGCTCAAGCCCGAATCCAAGCGGCATGGCTGGTTTTACCGGGTGTTCGAGCGGGGCTTCGATAGTTTGCTGGCCGTTTACGAACGCGGCCTGAAAGTCGCCCTACGGCACCGCTTGGTGACATTGATGATCATGCTCGGGACGATCGGCGTCACCGGCTACCTCTATTTCATTATTCCGAAGGGTTTTTTTCCGCAGCAGGATACCGGGTTGATCATCGGCATTGCTGAGGCAGCTCAGGATATCTCCTATTCCGCAATGGTCCAGCGGGAAGGAGCCATCATCAACACTGTGTTAAAGGATCCAGCCGTCGATTCGGTCGGCGCTTCAATCGGCGCCGGCGGAGGCACCACAACGTTGAATCAAGGAAGGGTGTTCATTGCATTGAAACCGCGCAACCAGCGCAATGCGAGCGCCGACCAGTTGATCAGGCGGTTACAAACCGAGCTTGCCGCGGTGCCCGGCATCACGCTCTATATGCAGGCCGCGCAGGACATCACCGTCGGCGCCCGGCTGTCTAAGACTCAGTACCAGTACACTTTGGCGGATGCGGATTCGAACGAGCTTAATCATTGGTCAGCCTACTTCCTCGACAGGCTCAAGGGCATTCCTGGAATTACCGGCGTCACCACTGACCAGGAGAACGCCGGGCCGCGCCTGAATACGACCGTGAATCGCGAGGTGGCGTCGAGCTTCGGCATTCTACCGGCCACGGTTGACAATACTCTCGATGACGCGTTTGGCCAGCGCATCGTCTCGACAATGTATACCGCACTCAATCAGTATCACGTGGTGCTTGAGGTCGATCCGCGTTTCCAAACCAGCCCGGACTCGCTTAACAATATCTATGTGGGCTCTTCCGCGGGACAGGAGGTCCCGCTTAGCGCTTTGACCACCAGCTCGACCACAGCGGCGCCGATTGTGATCAACCATCAGGGCATGTTCCCTTCGGCCACGATCTCATTTAACCTGACGCCGGGGACAGCACTGGGCGATGCCGTTGCCGCCATTCACCGCATTGAGCAGGAAAGCGGTAAGCCAGCGTCGCTCACCACCTCGTTCCAGGGCAATGCCAGCGCTTTCCTGTCAGCGCTGTCGGGCGAGGTGATCCTGATCGCGGCGGCGCTGGTGGTCATCTACATCATCCTCGGCGTTCTTTACGAGAGCGTCGTTCATCCGATCACGATCCTGTCGACGTTGCCCTCGGCGGGCATCGGTGCGCTCCTGCTATTGATGGCCGTGCATGTCGATCTCAGCGTGATCGCCATGATTGGTATCATTTTGCTGATCGGTATCGTCAAGAAGAACGGCATCATGCTGGTGGACTTTGCACTCGAAGTCGAGCGCACCGAAGGAGTCTCAGCGGAAAAGTCGATCTATCAGGCTTGCCTGCTACGGTTCCGCCCCATTCTGATGACCACAATGGCGGCATTGCTTGGCGGCGTGCCGCTGATGCTCGGCACCGGAGCCGGATCGGAGATCCGCCAGCCGCTTGGCTACACGATCGTCGGCGGATTGATTCTCTCACAGCTTCTGACGCTGTTCACGACGCCTGTCGTCTACATCTATCTTGACCGATTGCAGGATTTGCTGCGTGGATGGCGTGGGAGCATCCAGCCAGCCAAGGTCGTCGCGTGAAGCTGGTGCCAGCGACCGAGTTGGACGCATCGCAGTGGCGAAACGCTCACACTCATCTGTGCGCTGCTGCGATGGGAACGGACGATGCTGTCGCGAGACCGCCGCATGGATAAGTTGACCTTTTGGAAGCGTCTTCGCGAGACAGTCAGCGCTTACAGATCCCAGTTGCGGTTCTCTCTGCGTATGACTGCTGCTGGCTTGTTGGCCCTGATAGTCGCGCAGAGCTTGGCCTTGCCGCTGCATGGACTGTGGGTGGTGCTCACGGCTGTCGTCGTGACCCAAATGAGCGTTGGCGGATCACTTCGAGCGACGATTGAATATACTATTGGGACCCTCGGCGGAGCCATTTACGCCGCCTCGATCGGCGTGCTTGTTCCTCATACGGGCGCAATTGCGCAGGGTGGCGTTCTTGCCCTTACAATCGCTCCATTAGCGTTCGCGGCAGCGATCAACCCGAACTTTCGCGTTGCGCCGTTTTCAGCTGTGCTGGTGCTGCTGCTTTCGGGGCAACTTGGCGAAGGTCCGATCGAGTCGGCGTTCACTCGTTTTCTGGAGGTCTCGCTTGGTGGTGCAATCGCGATAATCGTTTCGCTGCTGGTGTTCTCCCAAAGAGCTCATAGCCTGGGAGTGGAGGCGGCTGCGCAAATTTTGCAACGTATGGCCAAAGTCTTTCCTGAGTTATTAGCGGGTTTCACGCAACAGCTCGATGCAAACAAAAATCGACAGTTACAAGATGACCTGGGCAGGTCAGTCATCGCTTTTCAGGAGATCGCGGCGGAGGCGAAACGCGAGCGCCTGGTCGCCCTCGGGTCTGAGCCCGATCCAGCGCCACTTTCGCGAACCTTGCTGCGGCTCCGGCATGATTTTGTCATTATCGGGCGCGCAGTAACGCCATTTCCAAGTGCCATCGCGCAGCGGCTGGACCCGCTGCTCAGCCGCGTGGGACAAGATGTAAGTGAATTTCTGGGCGGCAGCGCAACCGCGCTCATACTGCGCCGCGATTCTCCCTCACTCCAGCCGGCGGAGGCGTCGCTGAAGGCCTATGGCTTGGCGATTAACTCGCTTCGCAACGAGGGCCTGACGCGTGCTCTTTCCAACAGCGAAGTTGAGCGCCTATTCGCGCTTAGTTTCGCGCTCGAGCAGCTCCATCATAATTTAATCGATCTTGCGCGATGTGTGCGGGAATGGGCTGGAGATGTTAGAGCAAAAACCACGGCATGAGTTTGTACCTGCCGGATAGAACGCAACTCTTCCTGCGCTTCATTTTTCGCGATGCGACTATAAATTCATTTAGGTTGTCGGCCGAAGTTGAAAGTTAAAATCGAATTTAGTCAATGTGCTTTGAATTTAATTGGCCGTTCGGTTCATCGCGAGCATTTTATCAATGCGGCATGCGCACTTTAG